>Ga0315288_10004339_pt1 | contig 18038 bp, 15 predicted proteins | sample YL17G11_20_MG_FD_203454 | JGI IMG/M metagenome (GOLD analysis project Ga0315288, IMG submission 203454) | Sediment microbial communities from Yellowstone Lake, YNP, Wyoming, USA - YL17G11_20 | ecosystem: Environmental > Aquatic > Freshwater > Lake > Sediment | place: USA: Wyoming | collected... | reverse complement strand
CTGTTCGAAAATTGTAGACGCAAAAGGTTTCGAATTCATTCATGGTATTACGTTTGCTCCTCAGACTCTTAACACTTGGCATAGCGCGAGTGAACGATCGGTCGTATGACGAACTTTTATTAGTTGGTACACCAAATCGTCTTTGATAAAAATGCCTGAGCCCTCCAAACTAATAATCACATGTGCGGTTACCGGTTCTGACACATTTCCTTCTCAGACTCCTTATCTCCCGATAACTCCTGATCAGATAGCTGAGGCAGCTTATAAATCGTACAAAGCAGGAGCCGCTATAGTGCATGTTCATGCGAGAGATCCAAAGACAGGAATGCCTACAGCAGATCTGAAGACATGGCGACAGATCCTCACGAAAATAAAGGAAAAGTGCGACATAATCTGCTGCATTACGACAGGTGGCGCTCACACAATGACAGCAGAACAGCGTGTCGCGGTCGTTCCTGAGTTCGAACCGGAACTCTGCTCCTTCAACACTGAAAGCATGAATTTCGCCATCTTTCCACTTGCTGAAAGAATTAAGGAATGGAAGTTTGATTGGGAGAAGACATTCATCGAAGAGACCAAGGCGGACGTCTATAGGAATAGCTTTTGCGACCTTGAAGTTTTTGCCAAGACCTTCAAGGAGCATGATGTTGTGCCTGAATGTGAGGTTTACAGCACAAGTGGCATTTACACCACTAGATACTTCATAAGACAAGGTCTGCTGCCACGGCCTGTTCATCTCCAATTCGTGTTAGGAGTGCTTGGTGGCACAGAAGCTAGTGCCTACGAATTGATCCATCTGCAGTCAGACGCGCATCGAGTGTTCGGAGCAGACAACTACACTTGGTCGGTCGTCGGAGTCGGTTTTCCACGACAATTTGAGCTGGGAGCTTTGGCGGTGATGCTAGGCGGGCATGTTAGGGTCGGACTGGAAGACAACATATTCATCCGGCGTATGGTGCTCGCAAAGAGCAATTCTGAACTTGTTCAGGAAATCCGCAAGATTGCCGACATGTTTGGAAGAGAAGTAGCTACGGTTGAAGAAACCAGGAAGATGCTGAAACTCAAGGGCATAGACAAGGTTAGGTTCTGACAAGCAAACAACTTTTCTTTCTCGCTGTTTTAAACAGACCACGCTATTCCCAGCGCGCGAATTTCACAAGACGCGCGAGTGTTTACGAGTGCCCCAACGCCATCAAATGCGTCCGCAGGGAAAATGGCACGCGCCTATTCTGCTGGGATTTCCCTGAAGCTTAACCCTAGGTCTATGCCTTGACGCTGTCTATAGTAGCGCGAAACAGAGTAGATTACTACATCAAACACAAGCGCGACCCCGATCCATCTGAGCAGCACCCAGACATCAGTTATGCCCAAGGAGGGGTTTATAAGATAGAAGTAGACCACCACCACACTTATTACGAAGAGCAAAACGCCGGTGAGAGCCATAATCGGCAGTCCACCTATTTTGTATTTCTTGGCTGGCGAAGCATCATACAAAGTCTTGGTTTTTCCTCTCCAAGGAAGGATTGCAGCAGCTAGTCCAGTCAGCGGAAAGATGGAGATCCAAGGAAGCATTGTCGTTACTGCCATTGCTTCCCAATAGAACGAACTCGGTAGCCACGCAATCAGTATCATAGCAATCGCCATACCTACGACTGACACCAAAGTCGAGACAACTGGAGTGTGAAACCTAGGGCTCACGTACGCTAATCCTTTTGGCATGATTCTGTCGAAGGACCAGGCGAACATGGACCGAGTCATATACATTAACACGGTTGTCGTCATTATGAAAGGCCAGACAATGATGCTAAAACCAATCAGGGCATTAATAATTGGATTTGGACCCAGTAGAGTAAAATACAGAGTTGCATAAGGCGGAACTGGCAGTGGATAGGCACTGGGGACATAGTCCCATAAGTATTGAGCTGAAGACATGAATTGATAACTTACTACTCTGTACAGCTGAGATATTATAAGCGCAAAGAAGAGCCCATTGAATAAGGTCGCCCCCCAACTCACCGTAAGTTGACGCTTCACACTATCGGCTCCCTTGAACTCGCCGCCGATCCAAGCCATATAGAAACCCCAACCGAAGGCGCCCAAAGCCACGATTACGCCGAACATTGTTGCTCCAGGAAGGAAACTAGTGGGTGCAGCGAAGCCGTTGTCTGTAGCAAGTTGGATTATGTGATTGAAGGAATCCCCTGAGCTAGTAAAGGGAGCCATGACGTCATTGAACCTAGATACGAAACCTCCGGCGCTGCTTGTGAGAATTACCAGCACTGCAGCAAGCATGCCAATGGTTCCAAATATAAACAGAGCATCCTGAAGCCGGAACAATATCTTCGTGCCCACAAGCAATATCACGCCCATGATTGCAAGTGCGACTATCCCGATAACGGTGGCTCCCATTCTGGTCGAAGCCATCGAAGCTATATCGACAAGTGTTTGATTTTTGAGTAAGAATCCGAGCGTTCCAAACGATGAAGGAAAGGCCATTGTGCCTATCCAGTAAACGACAAGACCCGACCAGAAAACTTCTATCCAGTTATAATTGAAAGACGCTGCAAAACCTATGAATGGGTGCAAAATTCGACTATTGAAAATGTAGTCTCCCCCTGAACGTGGCATCGTGGCTGAAAGCAACCCGTAGCAAGTTACCAAAACAAGACTTATCACCATTGCAACCAAAGCTCCTGTGACCAGATCTGCTCCTGGCAACCCGTACATTGCCCAAGCTGTTGTCCATGCCACCGGAATCATGACGGCACCAGAAGTTGAAGATGCCGCAACAAAAGCGTCAAAAAGGTTTATTTCTCTGACCAAACCAGTCGCTTTTCTAACATAAATACCTTTATCCGCTGATTTTTCCTTGGACATTTTAGGTCAGGGACTACTATCTTTCACATCTTTTTATAAGCCTTTCCTCTGTATTACACCGCGCAAGATTCAGACAATGTTTTGCGCGCACTAATCATTAAACGCCCCACCAGAGAATATACTGGTCTGGCGTCCTCATATGTCCAAGATCAGCGCACGCACTTTGCAGCGTTGCTACGTCGGTATGTTTCGCATGTCGCTTCCAAAGGTAAGTTCCTCACATCCTTCTTTGGTTACGACAACCAGATCTTCATTGCCGAATACTCCTAAATTACTCAATCCGAATCCTGCACTTACCGCCTCAATCTGCCAAACCTCCACTGCCAATGTCATACCCTCTTTCAACCTCATCTCATTCATTGCTTCGAGCATAGGAGGTTCGTGCGGAGTCAAACCAAATCCATGCCCTACCATGTCAATGTTTGGTTTGAATCCGCGAACCTTGAGTTCATGGTTAGCAGCTTCAATGATCTCTTTTGCCATAATCCCAGGCTTGACCGCGTCAACAGCCCGTTTCTGAGCTCTTGTCACTGCTTCATCCAGCTTCTTCTGTTCCTCTCTAAACGGACCTATTTGTAAGGATCTCGCCAAACCGCCCCTATAGCCTTTGTACCTAATCCCGAATTCTATACTTACTCTATCACCTTTGTTAATGGGAACGTCATAGTAATGCGGATGATCAAACATAGCGACATTCTTGGTAGCGCTGAAACTCACTGATTTGAAGTCCTCACCCTTCATATCTACACATGCTTTCTCAAGAAAACTGCCTATGTCTCGTAGTTTCCACCCGAGTTCGAATTTGTCTAATAGTTTTTGGTAGGCAACCATTGCTATGTTGCATGCTTCTTTTATCATGACGATCTCGGCTTCAGATTTGATCATTCTACACTCCCAGATTATATCTGCAGCTTCTAGGAAGTTGGCACCGCGTAATTTGTTCTTAAACCTCTCAATGTCATTGAGCGGACGTGGAATATACATGCCGCCCAATAGGCCTGCTTCAATGCCTATGCTCTTTTCGCCATATCCTAGGTCTATGATAGTATCGGCCACTTCACAAGGAAACTCTCTCATTTTTTGATAACTGTGGGCATGGTCTTGGGTCCTGATAATATTCACATAGGTGTCGGCTTCGGCCTTCGCTCTGAAAAGATATGGCAAAATCAAGACAGGTTCTCCCTTGCGAGGAAGAATGTAGACTGCGCTCTGAATGCTTTTTGCATCCCAATGCGTGCAGACAAAACCCGTGAAATAGCGAAGGTTGTCTGGATCCCAGATCACTAAGAGATCCACGCCCTTTTTGTTCATCAGATTCCTCGCCTTCTCTATTCTTTTCTCGTACTCGGAACGCGGAAAATCCGCGTATCTTGGCGTTTTCATCCATATGCGCTTGGAAAACTGTTTGAGCATCTCACCACTCTCTGCATAGCCAATCTGAGGACCAACCACTGTCTATTTAACCCTTGAGGATTTCGGCGTATTACATCGCATTCTGAGCAGGAAATATTTTTAAATATTGGTCACCTTAAATCCCTCATGACCTATTCAATCAGATTCGGTGTAGGTCTCCCGTATTTCTCAAACGAAAGTTTCGCTCCAATAGCGGAAGCTGCAATTCTAGCTGAAAAACTTGGATTCGATTCGCTTTGGATGCCAGACCACGGATATCTGCCTTGGGAAGCCTTAGCCACTCTATCTGCGATTGCAGCAAAAACCAAGGACATCAAACTTGGGACGTGCGTCCTAGATGTAAACAGACGGAACCCTGCAACTCTTGCACAGATGACATCAACTTTGGACGTTATCTCTGGTGGACGCCTCATTTTGGGAATAGGATCAGGAAACCCCGGGGTGAATCCATATGGTTTTCCTTTGGATAAGCCCGTCACAAGGATGCGTGAAAGCATTGAAATCATGGAGAGACTTTGGACAGAGTCCAGCGTAGACTTCACTGGCAAGTTTTATCGTTTTGAAAAAGCGTCGATCGGAGCAAAACCAGTTCAAAGACCTCATCCACCAATCTGGATCGCAGCATTCGGTCCGGTCATGAGAAAAATCGCAGGTGAAATTGGGGACGGCTTCATAACCCAAAACATCCCACCAACGATTTTTGAAGAAGAATTATCAAGCGTACGCAACTGTGCAATGACTGCAAGTAGAGATCCTAGTCAAATTCAACCTGTGCTTGCTTCCTTACCAGTAAGCGTATCTCGAGATTACGCCACTGCACGAAGGAACATTGAGCCGATTGCCCGCAGTTGGCTGACAAGAACTACTGTTTCCCGGTTTGCCCAGAGACTAGGCTTTGCAGCTCCGTGGACACGTCCAGATGACGTTCCAGCAGAAGCGATAGAGCGTTGTTTCATTTTCGGAACGCCTAGAGAATGTGTTGCCAAAATTGAAGAATATGTAGAAGCTGGAGTTAGGTATTTTATTGCTCTTCGCATTTTGCCTCCTGGAGCTGACAGCTTAGAACTCTTTTCCAACGAAGTAGTGTCACATTTCAAGTGAGCCCGCGCTATTGAAACTAGCGTTTCAAAGAAATCGATAAAAGCGCCAGTTGCCAATCGGAGCCCGCGCGCGTACAACTATCAAATACGCCAGTAGTCACTTGTATTGCTGTCTATTTCCAATTTCGTAGTTCATAGTACTTAGACAACATTGAGTCCATATTTATGTCAAGCTTCTTACCATCCTCGGTGATTCGAGAAGTCTTGGTGAAGCGCTCCGGAAGTCTGTCATAGCTGTTGTCTATGCCAAGTCTAACGTTGTAGTCCCGTTTCATATTGAAGATCCTTGAGCCGATTTTGAGAAGTTTTTTGTAACTAGATTGAATGCCGGTTACAGCAAAAAGCAATTCAGGGACATATTTCTTAGCTTCCAAACCGCCCGTCCACTTTGCAAAAGCAAAATTGCACATTATGAGGCATTCAACTACTTCTGCCAAATCCTGAGAGAAGATTGTGTCTTGAGCTATTTTTTCTGGAGTTAGTTCAGGAGGAATATGGCCATAGAATGACGGTGTGGCAAATCCCAGTTCGTGATAAGCACCTATGGGCGAAGTTACATACTTCATAGCCATATACGGACTGTGTACTCGTGGATCATGCATCGGGATTGAGGCGCCCTTGACATGCATAGCGTACTTAATAGCGCCCCCACCGACTTTTTCTGCGGCTCCTTTTACACCTTTGGATAGGATGTCACCAAAACCTCTCCTTTTTGCGATGAGTTCAATTAGTGTTGTTATCGTCTTGTCGTCACCCCATGGCAGTTCGAGTCCAGTTTCTTTTTTTGTGACTATTCCCCTCTCGTAGCATTCCATCGCAAAAGCAATAACTGTCCCCGCTTCTATCGTATCAATCCCATAGTCGTTACATAGAGATTGAGCTACAACTATGGTTTCCATATTGCCATTAAGACATAACGGTCCAAGTGCTACCACACTCTCATATTCCATCTTGCACTCTGTCCCAGGAAGTGATCCGTCTGGCTTGGCCAGAACATTGACTTCGCAACCGACAGGGCATTTGTAGCATGCACTTCTCCGTGTAATAAGCAGGCTCTTCTCTGCAGCTTCGTAGCCAATGGATTTGACTATGTCTGGATCCCAAGTATTTTCGGACCAATTCTTGATTGGTAGGTTTCTGACCTGCAACATAAATTCAAATGAAGGCCCAGTAGTTCCATAATCATGAAGCGTTTTCATGCGCTCTTTCAGTTGTTGAATCATCTCCTTTTCAATAGTCTTAAGTTTTTCTGAATCGGATATTTCGACCCTGTGATCTCCCATCGCCACAATGGTTTTCAACTTCTTAAGTCCCATTACTGCACCAAGCCCACATCGCCCTGCGGCTCTTGATCCGTCGCTTATGATATTGGCAAAACGTACAAGATTTTCCCCTGCGATTCCAATACAGGCAGCTTTTGCAGTTTTCCCGAAATCTTTCTTGATCATTTCTTGAGTCATGGTTGTCGTCAATCCCCAGTAGTCTTTGGCACTTCGCACTTCCGCTTCCCCGTTTGACACATAAAGCAATACGGGGCTTTCGGAGGACCCTTCGATCACTATCCCATCGAAACCTGCACACTTGAGTTCCGGGCCAAAAAAGCCTCCTGCATCGCTTTGGCCCCATATTCCAGTCAATGGAGATTTTGAGGTCACATTGTATCTCGAAGACATTATTGTGTTTGCAGTCAGAGGGCCTGTCATGAATATTATTTTGTTATCCGGACTAAGCCAAGAAAGATCCGGTCGCGATTCATTGAATAGAATATCCGTTGAAAAGCCGTCTCCTCCCAGGAAACCTTTAATTCTTGTTAAGGTTAACGGTTCCTTCCTGATTCTTTTTTTAGAGAGATCTACTCTCAGTATCTTACCAGCATAGCCGTACATGTGCGCACCGCTCACAAAGTCAATCTATTTCACGAATTAATAAAGCGTTTGAAGTTCATTAACGCACGTCTACTGATCATTCTGTCGCTGTAAGCCGCGCACAAATCCGCGCCATGATTCCGTGTACTCTTTGCTTCTGGCACACGCTATATTTTGCCCAATGCTTTCATAATTCGCTCGGGGGTCATTGGGATTTCATACATTCTTACGCCTATTGCATTGTACACTGCATTTGCCATTGCCCCGGCCACAGGGTTCAACGACATCTCACCTATGCCTTTTGCACCATAGGGATCGCCGTCATTAGCAGATTCCACAATGATTGTTTCTATTTCTGGAGCGTCCTCAAAGCTGAAGATCTTGTAATCAGTGAAGTTGGGGTTCAGACATCTTCCTCCCTGATTCCAGATTACTTCTTCAACAAGGCTATATCCCAAGCCTTGAAGGACTCCACCGTAGATTTGATTTCTGACTATCGCCGGATTGATCGCTTTGCCTACATCATGGACTGCAACGTACTTCAGAACTCTGACCTCACCTGTTTCTGTGTCAACTTCAACTTCAGCTATGTGAAAGTGTGCACCTCCTCGCACATAGCTCCAAGAAGAATGCCCTTGGTATTCTAATAGTTCCCCGAATTCCTCCATATTGTTAATATGAGTTCCAATTATTGGTTCATTAATAATCTGTGAAATATGCAACTCCTTCCCTTTCGCGTTCACTTTTCCATTTTCAAGGTGAAAAGCAACATCTCTTTCTGAGCAATTCATCTTGTAGGCAACTACGTGCATCAACTTCTTCTTGCCGTCACGAGCCGCATTCATCACAGCTCGGCCACAAGAAAATAACGTCCTACTGCCAGCCGCACCCGCGTCATGTGGAACCAAGCTTGTGTCTCCAGAAATCAATCTGATTTTCTCCATGGAGATTCCCAGCTCTTCAGCAGCTATTTGCGTTAATGTGGTCGATGATTCGGTACCAACATCCTGATGCCCAACCAAGAGCTCGCACATTCCGTCAGGTCTTATCTTCACAGTGGCCGAGCTATCATGCGCCATATAATCGGTCCAGCCTTTTACATACGCTACGCCTATGCCAACTCTTTTCGACCCATTTACTCTCACAGGCGTTCTCCAGCCCTTCCATTTGCCCCAAAATCCAGATGCGGAAACTGCTTTTCCTACAGTTTCCTCAATGGCTATGGGACTCGCTATTACTGCGCCTATAGGTATTGTTTTCTCTCCTTTTCTATAAACATTCATAGTCCTTATTCTTATGGGGTCGATCCCAGCTTTCTCTGCAACATCATCGATCAATTGCTCTACTGCAAAATGCCATGGAGGAAAATGAACTCCTCTCTGCGACGCACCAGTAGACAGATTCGTGTTCACATCGTATGCTACAAATCTTCCGTTCGGAAACCTGTACTCCTCAACCTGAGTGTCAAACCATGATGATCCTGCAACGTTGTTACCTTCGGCGCCAACGTTAAAATACGACTCATAGTCGATAGCTATGAAAGTGCCATCTTTTGCAGCTCCTAGTTTTGCTCTTGTTACTTGAGAAGGTCGTCTCCTACCAAGTATAAACTCTTCCTCCATTGTGTAGACCAGTCTAACCGGACGACCGGTTTTCATTGAGAGGAAGCCTGCTATCGAGGGCAGAACGTCTTCAAATTTTCCGCCAAAACCTCCGCCCACGTAACGGGATTTCACTTTCACCTTCTCGACTGGCAGATCCAACGTTTTAACCAGTAAGTCTCTGTCTAGGAACATTGCCTGAGAACTTGCCCACACAACTAATTCCTTGCCATCCCAATTGGCGGTCACCGCCCTAGGCTCTAGGGCAGCATGGAATGTTGACGGTGTTTTGAATGTGTGTTCCACAACAATGTCGGCCTTTCTAAACGCTTTCTCCCAATCTCCCCATTCAAAAGTGGCTGGTTTCCCCTGCCAATACGGTGGATCAGATATGTTTGCACTTTCATCATAGAGTCTGGGCGCTTCAGGTTTTGAGGCTTCAAAAGCATCGAAAACTGGTGGCAATATCTCAAACTCTACTTTGACTTTCCTTAGGGCCTCTTCCGCTATTTCCTCGGTTTCAGCTAACGCGACGGCGACTTTGTCGCCAACAAATCTCAGATGATCCTCTAACATCAAAATAGGTCTGAATTCGGTTCTGGGCAGACGTTTTTGTGGACAGTTATCATAAGTCAGTATTTCATGTACGCCACTGACTTTGATCGCTTCGCTAGTATTGATATTCCTTATTCGGGCGTGCGGATAAGGGCAACCCAAGATTTTTGCATACAACATACCCGGTAGTTGAATGTCTCCGGCGAACTTTGCAGTTCCAGTGATTTTTTCCGTAGCGTCAATGCTTGGGACTGATTTTCCGACGACTCTGAATTGTCCAGCCATTTTACTTACATCCACCCGACCGTTTTGTCAGATCCTTGATCGCGTCTATAACGTACTTATATGTGCCACATCTGCAGAGGTTGCCATTCAAGTAGGACTTTATTTCTTCTTCAGTGGGATTCGGATTATCATCCAACAATGCTTTGGCAGTCATCAAGATTCCTGGAGTACAAAAACCACATTGGAATGCGTGATGTTCAATTATCGATTTTTGCAGTGCAGTCAGTTTGCCGTCTGTAGTCAAGCCTTCAATGGTGGTGATTTCCTTGCCGTCGGCTTGTGCTGCAAGCATCAAGCATGAGTGAACCGCCTTTCCATTGATGAGCACTGTGCAAGTGCCGCATTCTCCAGTGCCACAACCTAATTTTGTCCCCGTAAGACCAAGCTTGTCTCTTAAGACATGCAACAGCGTCCAGTGAGGTTTCACGGTCAACTCTTGAATTCTTCCATTAACGCTCAGCCTAATCATTATCTCTCGCAACCTGATTCACCTTGTGTAGGCCCGTTCAAGGGCCTGCTTCAAAGCGCGTTTGACCAAAATCTTGCTTATCTCAATTTTGTAGAGTGGGGAACCTCTGAAGGAAACTGAACGCGGACAACAGCCTTCGGACGCTTCGACGGCTGCTTTCTGGATTAGATCCTCTCCCACTCTTTCTCCCTCAAGCAGTGATTCTGCCCTTTTTGATCTGATCAGAGTTGGGCCGACTCCCCCGCCTAGAACTATTCGAACTTCCTTGCAAACTCTGTCGTTTCCCAGAGTGACTCTGACGGCGGCATTTACCATCGAAATGTCTTCTGCTGTCCTGCCGATCTTTATGAACGAAGTTCCTGTGAACGGCGGCGTTTTTGGCGCCTGGATCTCGGTGAGAAGCTCGTCGCTTCTCAGAACGGTTTTTCTCACGCCGATAAAAAATTCCTCAAGGAGGATTACCTTCTCCCGAGAAAGACCAACAATCTTGACCTTTGAATCGTGAGCTACAAGGGCAGGGCAGATTTCCGTAGATGGGAGCGCGTTGCTTATGTTACCTCCTACAGTCGCAACATTTCTAATTGGTGTTGAGCCCATTTTGTGAGCTGCCTCTTTCAGCAGCTTGTAACCTCCGTTTTCCAAGGCTTCCGAACTCTCGATGCTACGAAAAGTGGTCAAAGCGCCCATTCTCAACCCATTCTTGTCAGTCTCGATATAATCCAAGGGTAGCCTCGTAATGTCTATCAGATATTCACATTCGGTCGGTTTCATGACTAATACGTCAGTTCCGCCTGCGATTATCCTGCTCTTCGCCTTGTATTTTGCCAATAAGGATACGGCTTCAAAGATAGTTGCTGGTCGAAAATACTCTTTAGGTCTGAAGAGTCCTAGCCCCGATGAATCTATTTCAGCGTTATTCAAGTTATTCCTCTCTCCAGACGTTGAAAGCAGCAACTGTCAAATAAAGAGAAATGCATTCAGATAATCCTTCCGCCCAGACAGGAGTGTAAAGCAGAAGCAAGCACACCATCCAGAAACGTTCGCTTTGTTATGCTCAAATTAGTGGATTGCTGATAGCAGGCAACTAACTCTGCCTGAATACCCATTATCTTCAGTGCTCAATTCTTCGAATATAGTGTCAACTGGCCTTTTTTAATCCCCAGCTGGCGATTCGAACAGGCTTAATACTAACAAACCAGTGTGTCTCTCCTTCTTCTATCGGAATTGAGGTCTTGAATGGCGGATATCTTTGATAGATAAGGTCTCTTGCCATTCGGAAAGTCTTTCCACCTCTTATTATTCCAGCCACTCCTTGAATCAAAACGCCCTTGAGTTTTGACCAGTCTTCAGGTTCGTAGTGGTCGATCACAAGACAAACCTTCTTCTGTTGTTCCAGATTGGCCTTTTTTCTAGGTGCCCTAATATCTATTGGAACAAGTATCTTGTCATTGTGCAGAGCATAGCAAACAGGAGCCACATGAGGCATACCAATATTCGAAACTGTGCCCATTCTTGCTATGCTTTCGGATTCTAGAAACTGGCGTTCTTCGAATGAGAGCTTAACCAAAGCATTTCTCACCTATCAATTGTTCCTTCTGTGATGATAAAAATCTTTTGATTGGCCCGTTTTCGAAACAAAGTCAACTGCCGTAAACGCGCTCAAAGATTTGAGAGGCCAGGATTGCCTCATGACAAATCTTATAAGAACGACGATGTTAACCTGTAATGATGGAAAATCCTGAGAAACTTTACGAAGAGTACAGAAAGGAACTGGAGTTTCTACCGCTGGATAAATTTAGGAACTTCTCCAGTTACATGCAGAGGTGCGCTATCGAATTTGCCAAGGGCAAACGTGAAGGACAGAGAGTCGTCGTTGAAGTGACCGAGTCTACAGGCGTCTGCAATGCCGGATACAGAAAGGGAGACAGACTTGTTTTCAATATGATTGGAATGTATATTCCTGAAGAATCGACTCCGAAGACAGCGTGTGTTTGGCTACTCCATGAATTGGTTCCGGTTTTCGCCGCCAACGAGGCTCTTATGAGCAATGGAGTGCCTGTTACTGCACCATACTACGACACTTCCTTTTGTAGTGATCCTGGTCCTCCTGCTGGATGGGGGCATGTTGAAGTTAGACTCCGGATTGAGAAGACAAAGAAGTAAAATATGTCTGTTCGATAAATTGAATGCACTTCCATCACGCTAACTTGAACATTAGGGCCTTCAGAAGCGCACGCGTTTTGGCCTCACATTGATGAATTGAGCTGCTTCTTTGAGCTGTTCTGTTCCTCCTCCTTCTGCTACGATGTGGAGCAGTCTATCTGGATTCAAGACTCTCATTCCGCCGATAATCGTGACTCCATTCTCAAAAAGCGGCATTGGCAGAACACTGGCCGAGGCGCCCACAACGGCAATTTCCCTCGACCCACAACAAAGTTCTAGCAGACGGTCTATCGTCCCGTTAGCTATAGACGTCCCCGTGATTATTGCCACATGTGCTTTTGGAAGGATTTCTTGAGCAGCTTCACCTGGCAGCATTCCGATTTTGCGTCGTGCTGGATCTTTTTCGAGCACGTAGATTCTCTTTACCTTCCTGCCGACACGTTTGATCAATGGACTAATCCGCCCAACAAACACGACAGTGTCTTCTTTTTCGAAAGCTATGTCATCTAAGATGTTTCCGACAGTGACAGATAATTCCTTGATCTTCGGAAGGGCAATTGCCGACAAAGCATTAATTGTGGCAATACCCATTGCACTTTCACCCAAGTTCCATGATCTTGCTAGATTTGCCAATTCCATCGCGTTACGTCCAGCCATTTTGCTAACATTCCCGGACATAATGTCAGAACTTGGTGAGACTTCATTTGAAAAAGAAAAGCATACTCCAACGTGTCCAGAGCTTAGCTTGACGCATGTATAACCCGATCCCCGTACGACCTTTTCAATAGTAATACCGTTCAAATTCGATACGTGTTTTCGAAGCGCATTCAAGATCTCATCGACGATTCTTCCGGGCATAAACTGATGACCCCACTCGTTTCCGGCCGTAATATTTGAAATATGCGCCGTCGGCGCAAGACCTGCAAAGAATCTGCCCATCACTTACTTTTTCTCGTCCGTCAAAGATCGTCTCACCGCAGAGGTTGCACAACACTTTTCGTTTAGGCAATCCTGGCAGGTCCAATATTGGGACTCGCACTTTGACGTCCGCGATGCTCAAGAGATCAGCATCAGGCATCTTCGAGTAGGCTTCAGCCATCATGTCTCTTTCTTGTTTTTTGCTGTCTCCCTTTCTTATACCATCGGATTTCCGTCCCTCAGAACCTTTTTTTACAATCTTACGTGCTTCCTCTTTAACCGAAATCCGCACAGCTCTATTCTTCGATAAATCTACAAACGTTGCTGCAAATTTCCCGTAGTCAACGTGCTTCAACGTACGCTTTCCGATTGTGCACCCTGTTATGGCTTGGATAGCGTCGGCTAGACATCTGTCCAGTTCCACGTAGACTATCAAGTCGCGCGTTTGCATTGGTTCGGCAATTTCCAAACTTTTGAGCCCGGCCATCGCAATCCTGGTGCCCAACACAAGACCTACACATTTGTGACCGTGGAGACTCGTTGCCTTTTCTAACGTTGTCTGGAAATCCATGTTTGTCTTCAACTGACTATACGCCTGCAAAGATCGAGTTGATTTAACAGGAGATCAGATTAACGGTAATATAAGGATTCACGATAGCGCACTTTTGGATCTAATTAGAAATGTGAGATGAAGAGTTAGCACTTGCGCCGCTTGAAACTGCTAGACAGATGCCGAAAAGACGACCTTCTCGAGATTGCAGTTTTGCGTTTGCCGTATTTGTGGGCGATAAGCTCTGCCACAATGCTAATCGCAATTTCCGATGGAGTCTGTGCCCCTATTGCCAGACCAACAGGCGCATAGACACGATCTAGTAGTTTTCGTTCTATCCCTTCTTTGAGCAGCTTCTGAAATACCTCTGTCACTTTTCTTCCACTGCCGACCATCCCAATATATGTTGCATTGCTTCTAGCAAATGTCTTAAGCGCTTTTTCATCATGCTGATGACCTCTTGTGACAATTACAATGTAGGAAGATTCATTGACTTGTATCCTGTCTTTCATTTTGTCAAAGCTTAGTAGCAAAATCTCATCGGCATCTGGCAACCTTTCTCTGTTTGCAAATTCTTCGCGATCATCAATTACCACAATCTTGAATCCTACGGTCTTTCCAATCTTGACCAGTGCTTGTCCTATGTGACCAGCGCCAATGATGAATAGGGTTGGCTTCACCGTAATAGGTTCTATTAGAACCTCCATTTTTCCACCGCAAATCGGGCCATCGTCAGTTATTCCAGATTCGCATCCTTGAAACTCGAAATGGTATACTCTAGAGCGTTGAGTATTGATGACTGCAAGCGCCTCAGAAATTACCTTGCCCTCGTATGCCCCTCCACCAATAGTCCCCAATGTCTCTCCATTGTGATAGACAAGCATTTTGAAAAGAACCTTGCCCGGCGTCGAGCCTGTTGCATCAATCACAGTAGCCAAAGCGGCTGTCTTTCCGTGCTCTCTAAGTCTCAAGATTTCCCGGTATATCTCGTCCGTAATGTCAACCATTCCACCGTTTTTTGGTTTTTCCATATGCGATCCATCTCTATCATGAAGAATTGAATAGTTGCTCAACCATAACATGGTTCCTGTGCTTATGCTCTTTCCATTTGAAGTTCGGCAAACTGCATCGGGCTAGATTCGTTCCTTTCTTGTAGATCTATTAATAGATTGTTATCGCGCGATGTCAGCAATCTTGGAAATGTTTCCGCATATCTTTTTCCGTATCGATGTCTACAAGCACTTCAGGTGACCCCGCTTCCACTTTCGCAATTGCGCCTCTATGCCTGTTGATGATTGCCTTTAAACCCATCTGTTTCTCATTTATCTCCAAGATCTCGTCAAAGAGTGGACGATCAAGAAGTATAGGATGCCCGAGCCGTCCTCGATGACTCGCTACAATTATGCAACTCTTGGACTTCTTGTATTCTTCGATGAGTCTGTTGATAGCATTAGGACTGATTAGAGCGATGTCCCCTGGGAGAATGATCACAGCTTTTGCGCGGTCTAGGACGGAGACAAGACCGACTTTGACAGAGGAGCTTTGACCTTGTTCAAAGTTTTCATTGTAGACGAACTTGCATTTCAGTCCATCAAGGTTCTGTCTTATCAGAGCCGCTTCGAAGCCCAAGACCACTGTGACTTCGTCAACATTTGACTCGACTGCACTCTTAACAACTTTTTGAATCATACTAAACCCATTGATCCTTTCAAGTAACTTGTTCTTTCCAAACCTTGTCGAAAGTCCAGCTGCCAAAACAATTAGGCAAATCACAGTCTTGAGGATCGCATCCTTCTTTATAAGATATTTTGATTAAAGCGCGCTGGAAACGACAACTCGATGGTACGTTCAGAATCTATGTATCTCAGCTCAGATCTTAGTAGGCGTTAGGTACAACATTCTAAATCTTGAGAGCTAGTTCGAACGCCTCATGTATCGCATTTAGCGTTTTTCTTGGAGAGCAGCAATCACCTATTCTGTAGATTTCAGGAACAATACCTTCTAGATCCGAGGCAAGTTGCCAATTTGGTCGAGAACCAACGGCTAGAACCACTGTATCAGCTTCATCGTTCCTTCGCTTTGTGTACCAGTGAGTGCTAAACACCACGCCTTTGGTGGTGATCTTATCAACAAATGATCGCGTGAAAATCCTAACACCGTCTTTCCTTAACCTTGCCATTAGAGAAAAACGCGAATTTGCTGCCTCTCCTGGGGCGATATCATTGAGCATCTCGACAATCGCCACTTGCTTACCTTTTTCTGCCAGATACAAAGCAGTTTCCGCCCCCACCAGCCCACCTCCCAAAACTACGATTCTTCTTCCTGTGTTCGCAGCACCAGAGAGGACAGCCCATGCCAGCCTAACGTTACGTCCATCCACGCCCTCAATCTTAGGTATGAGTTGATTTGCACCGGTTGCAACAACAACTACATCTGGATTGCCCTCGCGTACAATATCGGGTGTCAGCTCGACTCCAGTGATGACCTCGACTCCGAGTTTCCTGATCTGGTTTTCCAAATAGTTCTTTAGTTTTTCGACAACATCTTTTCCCCTAACTCTTGAAGCTAGCACAAGCTGGCCCCCAAGCTGCGGCGACCTCTCATACAAAGTGACGTCATGCCCTCTCACGGCTAGCACTCTGGCAGCTTCCATTCCTGCCGGTCCTCCACCAGCTATCATTATTTTCTTCTTCTTTTTGGCAGCAGTTATTTCAAGCTCATTTTCATTGCCCAATGTTGGTTGCACAGTGCATAAAAGTGGTTCATTTTGGGAGATAGCATGATGACACTGCATGCATCCTATACATGGTCTGATCTCAGCAAACTTGCCGGCAGATGCTTTAATGGGCATTTCTGGATCAGCAATCAATGCCCTTCCGAACGCAATGAGATCGGCCTTTTCCTGTTTTAGAATACTCTCCGCAAGGATTGGATCATTTATTCTCCCAGCTGCGACTATTGCAATGTTGACGTGCTTTTTGTAAATCTCACAGAGTGGAACATTGTGTGCTGGCGGGCAGTAAACCGGCGATGTTGTAACACTCCATTTCCGAGTGGCTACTTCGAAAAAAGGCAACCTTGGAGTGTTCGGTGATATTAAATGGATAGCGGCTACTCCACTGTCTTCCAATCTTCGAGCGAGGCGTATCCCTGCTCTTAGAGTAAGGCCCCCATGTATGTACTCATCTCCGTACATTTTGACCATTTGCGGGAAATTGCCGCCCACTCTGTGCTTCACCTTTTCTATGATATCTAGCAAGAATTTGCTCTTTTCCTTGCCATATAGGTCGGTACGCCTGTTTGTTCGAGGAGACAAAAACTGTTGGACTATACATGTGTGATGTTCGACTGCATCAAATCCCGCTTCTTTGGCCCTCAGAGCTGCGTCAGCAAACTTGCCTATGATATCTCCGACTTCCTCTGTTGTCAACTCTCGGGGAATTTCGTATCCCGAAGCTGTCGGATAGGGAATGCTTGACGGTGCGACAGGGCGCATCCCTTTCTTGACCGCCATGCCGAACTGTCCTCCAACGTGGTTAAGTTGGAGCATAACACAAGCGCCCTCGGCTTTGATAATGTCGACAAATTCTTTCAAACCCGGTATGAACTTGTCATCATCGATGCAAACTTGGTTGTTGTAGCCTTTTCCAACGGGCGAATCAACGCAGGCCATGGCGACAGTTATCAATCCTGCCCCTCCTTTTGCGCGTCGAAGAAAGAACTCCTTCATCCGAGAAGTCACAAAGCCGTCTGGTGTCGCATATGAGTTTTGCATAGCTGGCATAACAATTCTGTTCTTCAAGCTCATAGAGCCAATTTCGACTGGTTCAAATAGCCTAGTGAGTTTGTTCTTTTCCGCCATTAAAGGACTGTACCTCAATGGACGAGGTGAGAATATAACTCCCAATAAGAACATTGCGGCTTTGAATCAAAAAAAGGACGTCAATTCTGTTTTTGCAGTAGTTACGGTTCTGTTATTGATCCTACAAACCCTTTTCAAGAGAAAGGACGAAACATTTTGCAATTCTCCGACAGCACATGCTTATTTGAGCAATGAAAGCGGCGTTGTTGAAAAGACTTTTAAGTCCATCGACTGGATATCGTGACCCATGAAAAATATTGTCAAAGTCGCTGGAATTCAGTTCGACAGCAAGCAAGGGGAAAAAGAGACAAACCTGTCTACGGCAATAAGACTCGTGGATGAAGTCGCGTCCGCACAAGTCAAAATATGCGCGCTTCCTG
>Ga0315288_10004338_pt1 | contig 18041 bp, 14 predicted proteins | sample YL17G11_20_MG_FD_203454 | JGI IMG/M metagenome (GOLD analysis project Ga0315288, IMG submission 203454) | Sediment microbial communities from Yellowstone Lake, YNP, Wyoming, USA - YL17G11_20 | ecosystem: Environmental > Aquatic > Freshwater > Lake > Sediment | place: USA: Wyoming | collected... | reverse complement strand
CGCCCGCGGAAACGTATCTCGATCAGTCCAAGCTCTTCGACATCGCCCGCCGTTGCGGCGCCGACGCCGTCCACCCCGGCTACGGATTTCTCAGCGAGAATCCTTCGTTCGCCGCGGCCTGCCGCGAACGCGGCCTGATCTTCATCGGCCCGTCGGCCGAATCGATCGAGCTGATGGGAGAAAAAACCCGGGCGCGTGAGCGGATGAGCCGGGCCGGCGTGCCCGTCGTTCCCGGGACGCCGCCGCTGGCCACGGCCTCGGAGGCGCAGGCCGAGGCCCGGCGCATCGGCTTCCCCGTCCTGATCAAGGCCGCGGCCGGCGGCGGCGGCAAGGGAATGCGCCGGGTGGATCGGGCGGACGATCTCGTCCCGGCCTTCGACGCCTGCCGGCGGGAGGCCCTATCCGCGTTCGGCGACGGCCGCGTCTATCTCGAGAAATACGTTGATGAACCCCACCATATCGAGTTCCAGATCCTGGCCGACGGCCACGGCCGGACGATCCATCTCTTCGAGCGGGAGTGCTCCATCCAGAGACGGCACCAGAAGATCGTCGAGGAGACCCCCTCGCCTCTGATGACCGCCGACCTCCGGGCCCGAATGGGCGCGGCGGCGGTCAAGGCGGCCGAGGCCTGCGGCTACGTGAACGCCGGCACCATCGAGTTTCTCGTGGACGCGGACCGCCGCTTTTATTTTCTGGAAATGAACACCCGCCTCCAGGTCGAGCATCCCATCACCGAGATGGTCACCGGCGTCGACCTCGTCGAGCGCCAGATCCGGATCGCCGAAGGCGAGCCTCTGGAAGACCTCCATCTTTCCCAGCGCGGGACGGCCATGGAATGCCGGATCTACGCCGAGGACCCGTGGAACCACTTCCTTCCCTCGCCGGGCTTGATCCGGAAACTGTCTCCGCCGGGAGGCCCGGGCGTCCGGGACGACACGGGCGTCTACGCCGGATTTACCGTTCCCATGGAGTACGACCCCCTCCTGGCCAAATTGGTCGCTTGGGGAGAGACAAGAGGGCAGACGTTGGCCCGGATGGGCCGGGCGCTCGCTGAATATCGAATGATCGGCATCCGGACTAACATCCCCTATCTTCGGCGGATCGTCCGCCACCCGGAATTCGTCAAGGGCGTTTATGACACCCATTTCTTGATGAACCACCAGGACGAGCTTTTAAAGGCCGATCCAAGCGGCCATGAAACCGTCGCCTTGGCGGCGGCCGCGGTCCTGGCCTGGCGGGGCGAGGGGAAAAAGTCGGCCGGCCTTGCCTCCGGCAAAACGGCCCCATCGCCGTGGAAATTAGCGGGCCGCCCGGGAGGCTCCGACTCGTGAGAACGTACATGGTCCTCTTGAACGGACGGGAAACCCGGGTCGGGATCACGCCTCTCGACGAACACCGTTTTACGATCGTCATCGACGAGGTCCCCTACGACGTCGACGTCCAATCCACCGCCCCGGATTCCTTATCGCTGCTGATGGAAAACCGTTCGAACGATCTGACGTACCTCTGCCGCGGCGATCAGATGGAGCTTCATATCGGGGATCGATGCTATCCGATCGAGATTCTGGACGAGCGTAAGGCGCGGACGCAGAGAAACCGGGCGAAAGCGGGACCATCCGGGCCGGAGATCATCAAGGCCTTCATGCCCGGGAAGATCGTCCAGGTCGGGGTCCGGCCGGGCGACCGGGTGACGCCCGGCTTGAGTGTCCTCATCATCGAGGCCATGAAGATGGAGAACGAAATTTTCTGCCGCGGCGCCGGGGTCGTCCGGGCCGTTCATGTCAAGGCCGGCCAAGTGGTCGAGAACGACGCGGTCCTCATCGAGATCGATTCGGACGCGGGGTGAGCGTCTCGGGATCCTAAGACGTGCTTATTCGCGCTGCCGGACGTCCCGGCCCTTTTCGCAGATTTCCAGGAGAACGCGGCCCGTGTCGTGAGGATGGAGGAAGGCCACCTTCGCCCCGCCGGCGCCCGGCCGGGGCGCCGGATCGAGGGCCCGGATCCCGCTTTCCGTCAAATGGGCCAGGGTTTTCTCGGCGTCATCGACGCCGAAGGCGATATGATGCAGCCCTTCGCCCCGCCGTTCGATGAACGTCGAGATCGTCGAATCCGGCGAGGTGGCCTGGATCAGTTCCAGGCGGACTCCTCCGACTTCGAAGATAGCGACCCGGAGCCCGCGGTCGGGCAGGTCTTTATAGCCTTCGAACTTGAGCCCCAGCACGTCCCGGTAAAAGGGGAGACGCTCCTCCAAGTCTTTGACGGCGATCCCGATATGGGCGATCTTCCGGATCATGGCCGCGCTCATTCCCCGATGAGCTCGCGGGCGATGACGAGGCGTTGGATCTCGCTCGTCCCCTCGCCGATGGTGCACAGTTTGGCGTCGCGCCAGTGTTTTTCCACGGGATAGTCCTTGCAGTAGCCGTAGCCGCCGTGGACCTGGACGGCGTCCTCCGCCACCCGGACCGCGACCTCGGACGCGTAGAGCTTAGCCTGGGCCGAGATCAGGGTCGTTTTCCGGCCGGCGTCCTTTTCGTCGGCGGCATGCTCGGTCAGAAGGCGGGCGGCGTTCGTCGCCGTGGACATATCGGCCAGCTTGAATCGGACCGCCTGGAAGGCGGCGATCGGCCGGTTGAACTGGCGCCGTTGCTTGGCGTAGGCGACGGCCGCGTCAAGCGCCCCCCGGGCGATCCCCACGGCGAGCGCGGCGATGGAGATGCGGCCTCCGTCGAGGATCTCCATGGCCTGGATGAAACCCTCGCCCTCGCGGCCGAGGAGGGCGTCCTCGCCGACCCGGCAGTCCTCGAGAACGAGGGAGGCCGTGTCGGAAATGCGCATGCCGACCTTATCCTCGTGCTTCCCGACGGACACGCCGGGGGCGTCGAGCGGGACGATGAAGGCGGAGATGCCGTGGTGGTCGGTGCCGGGCTTCGTTCGGGCCATCATGACTCCGACCCCGCCCACGCTGGCGTGGGTGATAAAGTTCTTGGTCCCGTTCAGCACCCAGCCCCGGCCGTCGCGGACGGCCGTCGTTTTGGTCGCGCCGGAGTCCGATCCGGCTTCTGGTTCGGTCAGGCCCCAGGCGCCGAGCGTTTCCCCGCCGGCCAGCCGGCGGACCCAAGCCCGGCGGGCGGCCTCTGTCCCGTAGGTATGGATATGGCTCGTGCACAGGGAGTTGTGGGCCGCCACCGAAAGGGCGATGCCGCCCTCGACGGCTCCCAGCTCCTCGAGAACCGCGACGTAATGCCTATAGGTCAACCCTGAACCGCCCCACTCCTCGGGGATCAGGATCCCCATCATCCCCAGCTCGCCGAGCCGGCGGAAGATGTCCTTCGGGAAGAAGGCCTTTTCGTCCCATTCCCTGGTATGAGGCGCGATCTCCGTCCGGGCGAAATCGCGGACCATCTCCCGGATCTCGTTTAGGGATTCGATATTATCGTTGCACATAATGAAGTCCTCCTTGTTTTTAAATCGATTCCATTTTGTGCGGGATAAAAAAAGAAGATCCGGGAACGGACGAAGCGACCGTGGAGGAAGGCTCGGGGAAGAGGCTCGCTCCCCGGCGGAAATCTTGACGCCTGCTTCGTTCGGTTTTTCCGGCGGCGAGTATCTCGCCCGCAAATCCCTGCCGATCAATACGGTTCGTGCTGTCATCGGGGGGATGTTCTCTCCTGAGGAATGACGCTCGGGACTTCTCGCCGGCCGCAAGATGCGGCTTCTCGAAAAAACCGAAACGCAGCGGCGAGATTTCCTTATGGTCGCTAGGCCTTCTTTTCCCTCGCCCTTGCAGCGAGCACGAAACGGCGTGAAAAACCCGAGTCGGGAGCGAGTCCGATGCCGGATCTTCTCTCTTTTTTCTTCTAGCCCACACAAAATGGAAGAGAATCATTTTTATTTCGCTTCGAGTTCGAGCAGAAGGCGTTCCGGATCGACCAGCGCGCCTTCGGCGACATGGATCTTTTTGACCGACCCGTCGAGCGACGATTTGATCTCGTTCTCCATCTTCATCGCCTCGACGATGACCAGCGTCTGGTTCTTCCTGACCGCTTCGCCTTCGGCGACGAGGATCTTGATGACCTTGCCCGGCATCGGGGCCTTGATCTTGAGCCCGCCGCCGGGACCTTTGTGATCGTCCGTCCAAGAGCGGCCGGCCGCTTCGCCGGGCTCGCGGAGGACGTATTGCCGGCCTCCGACGAAGACGATCCTGCGGTCCTTGTCCCGGGCGATCAAAACCTCGTGGGACCGGACTCCGACGAGCAGAGTCAGCTCGTTGTCCGAGATCCGCCGGACATCGGCTTCGAACTCGACGTCTCCCTGCTTGACGTGAAAGACGCCGTTTTTCTCTTCGACAGCCACTTTTTTTGTAACGCCGTCCACCAGGAATTCGAATTCCATGTCAGTCCGCTCCTCCGATCCTCCACCGGCCCAGGGTCTGCCAGGGCCCGGCCGTTTCCTCCTTCGCCCGCGGGCCGCCCTTCGGCCGGGTCCGCCGGCCCATCTCGTCGATGGCGGCGGCGGCCAAGGCCAGAGGAAGCGTTTCTTCTTCGCCCGGCGGTCTCGTCCAGCCGTTGAAATATTTCGGGATGAAGGCCGTGTTCGTCCGTCCTGCCCGGAACTCCGGATGGCGGATGACCTCCTTGAGGAAGTCGATGGTCGTATGGATGCCGAGGATGGAATAACCGTCGAGCGCAACGGCCATGCGCCGGCAGGCCAGGTCCCGGTCCTCCGCCCAGACGACGAGCTTGGCCAGGATCGGGTCATAATAGATCGGGACATCCCATCCGCCATAAATGCCGCTGTCTAGACGGACGCCGGGCCCTTTAGGCTCCCGGAGAAAAAGGATCCGGCCCGGCGACGGGAGGAAATTGTTGGCCGGGTCCTCGGCATAGATCCGGCATTCGACGGCGTGCCCGCGCTGCCGGAGGTCGGCCTGCTTCAAGGCCAACGGTTCCCCGGCGGCGGCCAGGATCTGCCGGCGGACCAGGTCCACGCCGGTCACGAGCTCGGTCACGGGGTGCTCGACCTGGAGGCGGGCGTTCACCTCGAGAAAATAGAAGTTGCCGTTCTTGTCCAGGAGGAACTCGACCGTGCCGGCGTTGTTGTAGCCCGCCGCCCGCATGGCCTTCACGGCGGTCTCGCCCATTTTCAACCTAAGCGCGTCGTCCAAGGCGGGTGAGGGCGTCTCCTCGACGATCTTCTGGTGCCGCCGCTGGATCGAACATTCCCGTTCGAATAGATGGACGATCCGGCCGGCGTTGTCGGCCAGGACCTGGAACTCGACGTGGCGGGGCTCTTCGATGTATCGTTCGAGATAGACGGATTCGTCCCCGAAGGCCGATTTGGCTTCGCGCCGTCCGGCTTCGAGCGCGGGTCCGAGGTCCTTCTCCTCAGCGACGATGCGCATCCCTTTGCCGCCGCCTCCGGCCGAGGCCTTGACGATGACCGGGTAGCCGAGCGAGCGGGCTGCTTTTAGATATTCCGCGGCGTCGGCGGGAACGGACTTCATCCCGGGGATGATCGGGATGCCGGCCTTCTCCATCGTCTGCCGGGCGCGGACCTTGTCGCCGACAAGCTCGAGCGCCTCGGACCTGGGGCCGATGAAAACGATCCCTTCCTTCTCCAGGCGCCGGGCGAAATCGGCGTTCTCAGCGAGGAAGCCGTAACCGGGATGAACGGCCTCCGCGCCGGTGTCGCGAACGGCCCGGACGATCCGGTCCATATCGAGATAGCTGTCGACGGCCGGGGCCGGCCCGATGGCGACGGCTTCGTCGGCCAGGGCGACATGGAGGCCGGCCCGGTCGGCGTCCGAATAGACGGCGACGGGAGAGATGCCCATTTCACGGCAGGCCCGGATGATCCGGACGGCGATCTCGCCGCGGTTGGCGATCAATATTTTTTTGAACATCTTCATTCCGCCCATTGGGGCTTCCGTTTTTCGAGGAAGGCGGCCATGCCCTCTTGGCCTTCCCGGCTCACCCGCAGGCCGGCGATCATTTCCGCCGTGAACCTCTTGGCCTCCTCGAATCCCATCCCGGGGACCCGGCGGAGCAGTTCTTTACAACTGGCCAACGCTTCGGGGCCGGACGAGATGAGCAAGGAGGCGATCTCTTCGACCTTGGTGTCCAACCGCACCGCGTCGACGACGGCGTTGGCCAGTCCGATCTCGAGCGCCCGATGGGCGTCGATACGCTCGCCCGTCAGAAAATACTGCCGGGCCAAGCTCTCGCCGGTCCGGCGGACGACATAGGGCGCGATGCAGGCCGGAACGAGGCCGATCTTGACCTCGCTCAGCCCGAACTTCGCTTCGGCCGAGGCGACGACGATGTCGCAGGCGGAGAGGAAGCCGGCCCCGCCGCCGATGGCCGCCCCGTTCACCCGGGCGATGGTCGGTTTGGGCAGGGCGTAGAGCTCGTAGAGGAAGTCGGCCAGCTCGAGGGATTCCTGGAGGTTTTGCTCATAGGAAAAGCGGATGATCTCGCGCATCCAGTTCAGGTCCGCGCCGGCGCAGAACGACTTGCCCTTTCCCGAGAGGACGACGATCCGGACCGCCGCGTCTTCACGGAGGTCACGGAGGACGGCCCGCAGCTCCCGGATCATGGCCGAGTTGAAGGCGTTGTGGACATCGGGCCGGTCGAGCCAAAGGCGGGCGAGCTTTCCCTCCCTCTCAACCGCGATCGTTTCGTAGCGTTTTTCGCTCATGGTCGTCCGCCCTCACATTCGGAAGATCCCGACCTTGTAATCGGGAATGGGCGCGTTCAGGCTCATGGCGATGCCGAGGCCGAGGGCCGCCCGCGTGTCGAGCGGGGCGAGGATGCCGTCGTCCCAGAGCCGGGCCGTGCTGAAATAGGGGCTCGCCTCCTCCTCGTATCTTTCCATGATCGGCCGGATCACCTTTTCCTTTTCCTCTTCGCTCATCTTGACCCCCTGTTCCTGGAGCCGCTTGAGCTTGACGCTGACCAGGACCCCGGCCGCCTGCTCGCCGCCCATGACGCTGATCCGGGCGTTCGGCCACATCCAGAGCAGGCGGGCGTCGTAAGCGCGGCCGCACATGGCGTAATTGCCCGCCCCGTACGAGCCGCCGACGATCACGGTGAATTTAGGCACGTCGGCGTTGGCCACGGCGTGAACGAGCTTGGCCCCGTCCTTAGCGATGCCGTGGTGTTCGTATTGCTTGCCGACGATGAAGCCGGTGATGTTCTGGAGAAAAACGAGGGGGACCTTGCGCATGGCGCAGAGGGTGATAAAATGGGCCCCCTTCAGCGAGCTTTCGGAGAAGAGCACGCCGTTGTTGGCCAGAATGCCGACGGGGTAGCCCATGATCCGGGCGAACCCGCAGACGAGCGTCTGGGCGTACAGCTCCTTGAACTCTTGAAAACGGCTCCCGTCCACGATCCGGGCGATCACTTCCTTGATGTCGAAGGGCTTGCGCAGGTCCCTGGGGCTGACGCCGTAGAGTTCCTGGGGATCGTAATACGGATCTTCGGGGGCGGCCGTGTCGAGGGCGAAGCGGTGCGGAGGATCGAGGGTCTCGACGATGTTCCGGGCGATCTCGAGGGCGTGCTGGTCGTTCATGGCGTAGTAGTCCGAGACGCCCGAGATGCGGCAGTGGACGTCCGCGCCGCCCAGGTCCTCGTCCGAGACCTCTTCGCCCGTGGCCGCCTTGACCAGGGGCGGGCCGCCGATGAAGATGGTCCCCTGGCGGCGGACGATGACCGTCTCATCGCTCATGGCCGGAACATACGCGCCGCCGGCCGTGCACGAGCCCATAACGATGGAGATCTGGGGGATCCCGAGGGCGGACAGGCGGGCCTGGTTGTAAAAGATTCGCCCGAAATGCTCCTTGTCGGGGAACGTTCCGGCCTGATGGGGGAGGAAGATCCCGCCGGAATCGACGAGATAGACGCAGGGCAGCCGGTTTTCGAGGGCCACTTCCTGGGCCCGGAGATGCTTCTTGATGGTCATTGGAAAGTAGGTCCCGCCCTTGACCGTGGCGTCATTGGCGACGACGAGCACCTCCCGACCGTGGACGACGCCGATCCCCGTGACCATGCTGGCGGCCGGGGCCTCGTCGTCGTACATCCCGTTCGCGGCCAGGGCGCTGAGCTCCAAGAACGGCGTGCCGCGGTCGAACAGCTTCTCCAGGCGTTCGCGGACGAACAATTTGCCCCGGGATTTGTGGAGGTCCCGATATTTGAGCGGACCTCCCTCCTGGACCCTGGCCAGCCGCTCGCGGTACTCGGCGACGACCCGCGTCATCTGGTCGAAATTCTGACGGTATTCGGGACTCTGCGTGTCAACCTTGGATTCGATCCTAAACATGACGGCCCCTTTCCCGAACGCTGCTCCCGGCCGAGGCCGGGGCGAGGTCCGCTTTCTGAGCGGCCTTATTCCGGAACGAACTTGTAGCCGTAATAGATGACGCCGGCCTCGCCTTCCTCGTACAGCTTGCGGAATTCGAGGCGGACCGGCATCCCAACCTTGAGGCCGGCGAAATCGCAGTCCACGACCTGGGCCGTGAGCTTGACCCCGTCCGCAAGCTCGGCGATCCCGACGGCGTAGGGCGCCTGGTCCTCGAACGGCTTGGGCGGGACGCGGATGATGGTGAAGGTGAGGAGCTTGCCGGTCTCGGCCAGCTTCGTTTTCGTGAACTTGCGGTTGCCGCACTGCGGGCAGACCAGGCGGGGAGGGAAGGCGACATAGCCGCACTTGGTGCATTTCTCGGCTTCGAACCTGTATCTCTGGGGATATTCACGCCAGGCTTTAGCTGGATTCGGCATCGTCTCCTCCTTTACTCCGCCTCGAGAACGTGGACGACCGAGCTGCCTCCCGTGCCGCCCATGTTCTGGGTCAGGCCGCGCTTCGCGCCCTTGATCTGCCGCTCGGCCGCTTCGCCGCGGAGCTGTTTGACGACCTCCACGGCCTGGGCGACCCCGGTCGCGCCGACGGGATGGCCTTTGGCCTTGAGCCCCCCGCTCGGGTTGACGGGGAACTTGCCCTTGAGGGAGGTCAGTCCTTCCTCGACGGCTTTGCCGCCGCGGCCTTTTTCGACGATCCCCAGCGCTTCGGTGATCATGATCTCGGCGATGGTGAAGCAGTCGTGGACTTCGAACAGGTCGATGTCGCCGATCTTCCGGCCGGCCATCGACAGCGCTTTCTGCCCGGCCAGGTGCGTCGATTCGATCCAGGTCATTTCCTTCCGCGAGCTCAAGGCGATCGTGTCCGTGGCCTGTCCGCTTCCCGTGATCCGGATGACCGGCTTTTTCATCTTCTTGGCCCTATCGGCGGGGCAGAGGATAACGGCCGCTGCTCCGTCCGTGATAGGCGAGCAGTCGAGGATCCGGAGCGGATCGGCGACCAGGACGGACTGGAGGACGCCGTCGACCGTGACCTTGAACGGATATTGGGCCAGCGGGTTCTTCGACCCGTTGTCGTGATTCTTGACCGCGACCAGGGCCATCTGTTCGCGCGTCGTGCCGTATTTGTGCATGTGGGCGACGGCCATCATCGCGTAAAGCCCCGGGAAGGTCAGGCCGTGGAAGCCCTCGTATTCCTGGTCGGCGGCCGTGCCCAGGGCGAAGGTCGCCTCGCAGCCCGTCACGTCCGTCATCTTCTCCACGCCGCCGACAAGGACGATGTCGTTCATCCCCGAAGCGACCTCGATGAATCCCTGGCGGAGGGCCAGGCCGCCCGAGGAACAAGCGGACTCGACCCGCGCCGCCGGCACGGGGTTCTTTCCCAGATAATCGGAGAGGAGCGAGGCCAGGTGCTCCTGGCCGACAAACAAGCCCGACGACATGCAGCCGACGACCATGGAGTCGATGTGGTCGACGCCGGCGTCGTCCAGGGCCAGGAGGGCGGACTCGACGAAGATCGTCCGGAGCGATTTCTTCCAGAGCTCGCCCCATTTGGTCATGCCGATCCCGATCACAGCTACGTCTCTCATGGCCGTCTCCTATTCCGCCTTGCGGATCTTCCGCCGGTACTTGGCGTACATGCCGTAGTCGATGTAATTTTTATTCCTGTCCAACATGTCCCGCGTCCGGGGGGCGAGGTTCCGGACCTCGTCGATCCGCTCCGTGACGCGGAAGATGAAGCCGTCGCTGCCCGCCCCCGACCCGTAGGAGACGAGAAGGATCATGTCCTCCGGCTTGGAGATATCGAGGGTTGCCGTCAGACCGAGCGGCGAGGACCCCGAATAGGTGTTGCCCAGCTTCGGGACCAGCCAGCCCGGATCGATCTGTTTGCGGGAGAACCCCAGGATCTCCCCGGCGCGCAGGGGGAACTTGCCGTTGGGCTGGTGGAAGATGACATACTGGAAGTCGGCGGGCTTCATTCCCGCCTTGGCCATGATCCCCCGGGCGGCGCCCAGAATGTGGCTGAAATAGGCGGGGTCGCCGGTGAAGCGGCCGCCGTGCTGGGGATAATATTGATATTCCCGGCGCCAGAAATCCGGCGTATCAGTCGTATAAGAATACGTGTGAAGGGTCTCCGCGACGAGCTTGTCCTTGCCGAAGATAAAGGCCGCCGCTCCGGCCGCGGTGGAGTATTCGAGCGCGTCGCCGGGAGCTCCCTGGGACGTGTCCGCGCCTACGGCCAGGCCGTATTTGACCGCGGCCGCCTGGACGAGGCTGAGAGCGATGAACATGCCCTCCGTCCCCGCCTTGCAGGCGAACTCGAGGTCCGCCGTATGGACCTCGGGCGTGGCGTTGAGCGCTTCGGCCAGGACCGTTCCGCTCGGTTTCACCGCGTAAGGATGCGATTCCGAACCGACGTAAACGGCGCCGATCTCTCTCGGGTCGATACCGGCTCTGCGCAGGGCGTTCTTCGACGCTTCGACCGACATCGTGATCGTGTCCTGGTCTGGCGAAGGGACCGACTTCTCCTCGAGCATGAGTCCTTTTTTATAGCTCGGAGCGTCCGCGCCCCAGACCTTGGCGATCTCCTCGACTTTGATCCGGTTCCGCGGGATGTAGGCCCCGTAACCGACGATTCCAGCCATGGCTCCAACCTCCTTTCGATACCGACGGAAATAGCAGCGCCTGTTTAACGAATCAAGAACGCGAAACGCGTAAAAGGATCATCGCTGCCGTCAATTCAATAGCGGAATTATCCTTCCATATTCAGCCGGTGAAGTCAAGGCGAGGGGGCTCGGACCGAAGGCCGCCGAGGCGACGCGATCGCCCCCCGGCTCCCTTGGGAACCAGTCCCGTCGGTTCCCCCCATCGGCTAAAGCCGATGGGACCCCCCTCCGCTATGGGATCCTTGGGGGCGATCGCGTCGCCTCGGCGGCCTTCGGTCCTCGCCTGGATAAATAAAAAAGGGAATGCCCGCTTTAGCCCTCGGACGGGTTTCCAACGGCATCCCCCTCGCCACAATGATCGGAGATGCGCACGTCTTTCTGGGCCCCCCTAGGACACGGCGGTAATCTGTTACTAACTAAAAATCTTAAACGCGTCTTCGGAATTACTGAGGGGAATCCGATCGATTTTTCAGAGATGAAAACGGTAGGAAGATTTCAAGAGGAAGACGTTGTCGCCGGGGCCCGCAATCGGTATTGCGAAGTCAATCCGGTCTAATGGTATAATACGGCTTCCAAAACGGACAAGGAGGAGAGGGATGGCTGACGGATTGACGGTCGACGGTTCGTTCGGACGACGGTTCCTGGCCTTCATCGCCGGGGCGGGCATGGCCGCGGCTTCGCTTCTGACGATCCAGCATTTTTACAACGCGAATTTCCCGGCCTCGATCTATAACGGCTCGTTCTGCGACATCAACACGTTTTTCAACTGCAACAGCTCGGCCTTTTCCAAGATCGCCCATATCCAGGGCGTACCGATGGGCTGGCCCGGGTTATTCCTCGGCATCCTTGTCTGCCTGGGCGCCCTCTTCCCGTCGAAAGCCTTCGAGAAGACGCTCAAGGCCCTCACCCTCCTTAATGCGCTCGGGGTCATCGCCCTCTTCGTCTATTCCGTCTTTTTCTTGAAAAGCCTCTGCCTCCTCTGCACGGGCTATTACCTCTTCTCCCTCTTGGCCGTATTCCTGTTCTGGCGATACGGTCTGAAAGGCCTCCCCTTCCCGTCCTTCAAGCAGATCGTCGTCTTCGCCGTCGTCTTTCTCGCCGGGGCCTACGGCTTTCATCTTTATTACCAGGCCGAACAGGACGCCCAGCTCGGCGGGGTCGCGGCGCGCGTGGTCAAGGAGTATTACAGCTTGGAGAAGGCACCCAACCCGAGCTTCATTTCGCCCTTTATGATCGCCCAGTCCACAGACCGGTTCGAGGACGCGCCCATCCGGGTGATCGAGTACGCGGATTTCCTCTGCCCCGACTGCCTCTTCATGTACGAGCAGCTCAACCGGCTGAAGACGGAGTTCGCGGGCAAGATCAATATCGCCTTCCAGTTCTTCCCCCTCGACAAATGCAACTCGGTCGTCGCCCAGAAGTCGAACCGCCATCCCGGCGGCTGCGACCTGTCTTATATCGCGGCCCGGGACCCGGCCAAGTTCGCCTCGATCTACGACGAGATCTTCACCCATTTCCAGGAGGCCAAGGACCCCCAGTGGCGGGCGGACCTGGCCAAGAAATACGGCGTCGAAGCGGCCTTGACCGATCCCAATACGAAGGACCTCGTCCATAGGATCATGGCCACCGGGGCCGAGTACGAAAAGACGTCGGACCAGTTCGCCCACGGCATCCGCTCCACGCCGACGCTCATCGTCAACAACCGGATGATCATCGGGACACTGCCCTATCCCCAGCTCAAGGCCATCTTCGAATCCCTCGTGGCCGAGGGGGCCAAGACCGGCGACAAGCGCTTCCTCGAGAATTGGGTCGAATTCCAGCCGAAAAAGAAATAGGCCGAACGACCGGAATTATCCTCCGGACGAACAAAGAATTGTCGGGACGGTAGAGCGGATTCTCCGGGAATCAGGACGCGTCCCTGAGGTGCATCGACATCTCGTAGTCGACCATCATCTCGTCGAACATCTCGGGCCGCGACTCTTTAAGCTCGATGGCGTAATCCAAAAAGAGCTTGATTCCGTCGGTCAGGATCTTGCGGGTCTTGGCCATCAGATCGTCCCTCTTTTCGGCCTCGAGGATGAAGAGCTTCCGGGGATTCCTCTCTTTATACAGCTTGACGTCATAGATGAAGTGGAGGATGGCGATCATGTTCAGGAAGATGTTGTCGAAATTGTAAGTGATCGCCCGCTCTTTGAATTGATGCCAGACGCGCTCGGCCCGGACGTATTCATCGATGACCGGTTCCATAGCTTCGAGGGAGGCGTACTCGATCGTCTCCGCCCGGCGCCGCATGTCCCGGAGCTCCTCCAAGGTCGCCTGGCGGATCATCCTCATCGTGAGCGGGGGGGATTTGAGGGCGGCGAAATCGGCGATGAAGAGGTTCCGCATCTCCGAGCGGAACATGTAGCTTTTGATGTACATCAACTGCCGCCGCTTTTCCTTGATCTCGCGGCTCTCGAGAAACTTCTCGACGATGAAGACGGCCACCAGGATCTCGAGGGGGATGGCGGCCACATGCCAGAGGAACTCCCAATGGGTCCACTGTTCGATGAGGAGAAAAACGAGGGACATGCCGATGAGCCCGATATAGAACCAGATGTGTTTGGCGAATTTCATGAAGGGTCCGTCCTAGCCGATGTCTTCCGCGCCATGCTTTTCGGCCGGTAGATTATATCAGGATGAGGGCGGTGTCAATCCGGTTCGGATCTAGGCCAGGGCTTTCTTCAGGAATTTCGCGGTGATGGACGCCCGGGACCGGGCGACCTCCTCCGGCGTTCCCTGGGCGACGATGTCGCCTCCCCCCTCGCCGCCCTCCGGCCCGAGATCGAGGATGTAATCGGCGCACTTGATGACGTCCAGGTTGTGTTCGATGACGATCACGGAGTGCCCCGCGTCGACCAGCGTCTGGAAACAGCGGAGCAGCGTCGAGACATCGTCCATGTGGAGCCCGATCGTCGGCTCGTCGAAAAGATAAAGGATGTGCCGGTCCCGTTCATGGACGAGATGATAGGCCAGCTTGATCCGCTGCAGCTCCCCGCCCGAGAGGGTCGTCGTCGGCTGCCCCAGGCGCAGGTATCCCAGCCCGACGTCCTGCAGCGGCTGGATCCTCTTGGTGATGTCCGGCCGGTCGGCGAAGAACTGGAGCGCGTCGTCGATGGTCAGGTGCAGGACATCGTCGATGGTCCGGCCTTTGTATCGGATGTCCAAGATCTCTTTCTTGAACCGTTTGCCCCCGCACGTTTCGCACGTCAGGGTGACGTCGGACAGGAACTGCATCTCGATGATCTGCTGGCCGGCGCCCCGGCAGTCCTCGCACCGCCCTCCAGCGGTGTTGAACGAGAAATAGCCCGGCCGGTAGCCCAAGACCTTCGCCTCTCGCGTCTGGCTGAAGAGGACGCGGATGCCGTCCATGGCCTTGGTATAGGTGGCGGGAATGGAGCGCGGCGAGGCGGAGATCGGTGACTGATCGACCATGACGATCTTGTCGACGAAATCCAGGCCGCGGATGTCGTGGAAGCCCTCAGCCGTTTCTCCCGCCCAGCCCTTGTAGAGGACGTCGTGGAGGAGCGTGCTCTTGCCCGAGCCCGAGACGCCCGTGATGCAGGTGAACAGGCCCAGCGGCAGGCGCACGTCCAGATGCCGCAGGTTGTGGGTGTGGGCGTCCTTGATGAGGAGGAAGGCGGCCGCCTCGCGCCTCCGCTTCGGAACCGGGATCTCCTTTTCGCCGCGGATGTAGCGCGCCGTCAGGGACGTCGGGCTCTGGAGAAACGCCTCGGCCGGGCCGTCGAACATGATCTCTCCGCCGTGTTCGCCGGCGCGCGGCCCGAGGTCGATGAGGTGTTCGGCGGAGCGGATGATCTCCGGGTCGTGCTCGACGACCATGACCGTGTTGCCGATCTCCTTCAGGGACCTGAGGATCTGGATCAGGCGCCGGTTGTCTCGGGGATGGAGGCCGATCGACGGCTCGTCGAGGACGAAGAGGGTCCCGACGAGCGATGAGCTCAAGGCCGCGGCCAGGTTGATCCGTTGGGCTTCCCCGCCGCTCAAAGTGAAGGTCATCCGGTCGAGCGAGATGTAGTCGAGCCCGACCTCGAGGAGGAATTTCAGCCGGTTCTGGATCTCGGCGAGGAGCTTGTCGGCGACGTGCTTTTGGAAAGGCGGCAGCTCGAGCTTCCGGAAGAAATCATGGCCCTCCCTGACCGTGAGGCGGACAACGTCGCCGATGGACAGTCCGTCCACCCTCACGCTCAGGGCCAGCGGATTGAGACGCCGCTGGCCGCAGGCCGGGCAGGCGGTGAACTTCCGGTAGCGGCTGAGGAAGACGCGGACCTGGACCTTGTATTTTTTCGTCTGGAGCCAGTCGAAGAAGCCCTTGACGCCCGTCCAGCCGTCGCCGCCGTCCAGGATGAAGCGCTGCCATTCCTTTTTGAGGTTCTTGAAGGGGACGTTGACCGGGATGCGCCGCTTGCGCGCCTCGCGCAGCATCTCGCGCATCATGCCGCGCGAGACAGGCTTGGTCCAGGGCTCGATCGCGCCGTCCTCGAGCGAGCGGGACTTGTCGGGGATGATCTTGTCCTCGTCGAGGACGGCCAGGTCGCCGAAGCCGTGGCAGTCGGGGCAGGCGCCCTGCGGGCTGTTGAAGGAGAAGAGGTTGGGGAAGGGATCCTCGTAGGGGATCCGGCAGGCCTTGCACTCGAGCTTGTCCGAGAAGCCGAACTCGCGGCCGTCCTCGGTCCGGACCTTGACCCGGCCTTGGCCGTGCTTGAGCCCGGCTTCAAGGGAATCGACGAGCCGCTCGCGGTCCTCCGGATCGAGGGCGAGGCGGTCGACGAAGATATCGAGCGTCTCGTCCTTATTGGCCCGGAGGCCATTGATTTCGACGACCTCGCCGCCGCGGACGGCCCGGTAGTAGCCGAGCTTCTTGAGGCGGGCCAGGCCCCCGTCCGCCGGCCAGGCGAAGGAGATGATGACCTTCGTCCCCGGGGGATGGGCGGTGAGCTCTTCGGCGATGGAATCGATCGTGTCGCGGACGACGGGCCGGCCGCACTGGAGGCAGTGGACGACGCCGATCCGGGCGAAGAGGACGCGGAGGTAATCGTAGGTCTCGGTGACGGTGGCCACCGTGGAGCGCGGGTTCTTGGTCGCCGCTTTCTGCTGGATGGCGATCGCGGGGGTGATGCCTTCGATGAGGTCGGCGTCCGGCTTGTCCATCCGCTCCAGGAACTGGCGGGCGTAGGCCGAGAGGGATTCGATGTAGCGGCGCTGGCCCTCGGCGTAGAGGGTGTCGAACGCCAGCGACGATTTTCCGGAGCCGCTGACCCCGGTGACGACGATGAGCTTGTAGAGAGGGATGTCGAGATCGATGGCCTTCAAGTTGTGGACCCGGACCCCGCGGAGAATGATGTGTTCGTCCATGGTTATCGCTAAAACGCCAGAAGAAACCAAATATTATAGCATAAAACGTTTTTTGCTATAATGGACGGAACGAGGAGCCCGATGCGAAAAAAACACCGACTCGCCCTCTTGTTCGGCGCCGTGCCCTTCATCATGCTGGTCTTCGCCCTGCCTTTCGTCAACCGCGTCGAGCCCGTCATCCTCGGCTTTCCCTTCGTCCTGTTCTGGATCGCGGTCTGGGTGGCGCTGACGCCGCTCCTCCTCTTCCTTGCCGACCGGATCGAGAGGAGATCCGGTCCCCCCGACGACCCGGAGGAGCCTTGAGCCCCGCCCTGCTGATCATTTTCGGTACGATCGCCGTCTCGTCGCTCGTCGGCATCTATGCGGGGCGCCGGATGACGATGAACCTCGAGAACTGGACTGTCGGCGGCCGCCGCTTCGGGGCCGTCCTGATCTGGCTGCTCATGGCCGGCGAGGTGTACACGACGTTCACCTTTCTCGGCGCGAGCGGCTGGGCCTATGGAAAGGGCGCCCCGACCTACTACATCCTCATCTATGGGACGCTGGCCTACACGCTTTCGTTCTTCATCCTGCCGAAGCTCTGGCGGCTCGGAAAGCGGCACGGCCTGCACACCCAGCCGGATTTCTTCATCAAGACCTACGGTTGCCGGTCCCTCGGCGTCTTCGTCGCCGTCATCGGGATCGTCTCGATCCTGCCCTACCTCCAGCTCCAATTGGCCGGCTTGGGGATGATCGTCGAGATCGCCAGCGGGGGCGCCATCCCTTCCAGTCTGGCCATCGTTCTTTCTTTCGTCCTGACCTGCGTATTCGTCTTCACGAGCGGGATCCGCGGCAGCGCGTGGGTGTCGGTGATCAAAGACGTGATGATGATCGCGGCGGTCGCGATTGTCGGCTTCGGCCTGCCCCGGATCCATTTCGGCGGGATCGGCAAGATGTTCAAGGCGCTTCTTGCCCAGAAGCCGGACCATCTCATCTTCCCGGGCGCGGCGCCGTCGATGGACGTCCTCTGGGTCATGTCGACCGTGCTCCTCACGGGCATGGGATTTTACATGTGGCCGCACATCTTCGGGTCGGCCTTTTCGGCCAAGAGCGAGCGGATCATCAAGCGCAACGCGATCATCATGCCGCTCTATCAGCTCCCGATCCTGCTTGTGCTGATGGTCGGCTTCACCGCCTTTCTAGCCCTGCCCGGCTTGAAGAACCCCGACACGGCCTTCCTGGCCCTCGTCCAAAAAACCTACCCGCCTTGGTTCCTCGGGTTCGTCGGCGCCGCTGGGGCGGTGACGGCCATGGTCCCGGCCTCGATACTCGTCCTGTTCGCCTCCACTCTGCTGGCTAAAAACGTCTATAAGGCGGTTTTCGATCCCAGGGCGAGCGAGGCCACCGTCATGCGCCTGTCGCGGGCCATGGTCGTCGTCATCTCCGGCGCTGCCCTCATCCTGGCCCTCGTTTTCCCGATCGCCCTGGTCAACCTGCTCCTGATCGGATACGACGGTGTCTCCCAGTTCTTCCCCGGCGTGGTCTTGGGCCTGTTCTGGAAGAAGGTGAGCCGGACGGGAGTCTTTGCCGGCCTGGCGGCGGGGATCGTCCTGGTCATTGTCCTCGTCTT
>Ga0315288_10004337_pt1 | contig 18043 bp, 18 predicted proteins | sample YL17G11_20_MG_FD_203454 | JGI IMG/M metagenome (GOLD analysis project Ga0315288, IMG submission 203454) | Sediment microbial communities from Yellowstone Lake, YNP, Wyoming, USA - YL17G11_20 | ecosystem: Environmental > Aquatic > Freshwater > Lake > Sediment | place: USA: Wyoming | collected... | reverse complement strand
TCCTCGCAGCGCTCCGCGGTGCGCCGGTCCTGCCACACGATCGCCGGCGCGATCGGCAGCGACGTGGCTCTGTCCCACACGATCGTGGTCTCGCGCTGGTTGGTGACTCCGATGCCGGCCACGTCGGTGACGGCGACGCCGCTGCTCCGCAGCGCCTCGGCGGCCGTCTCGCGCTGCGCCGTCCAGATCTCGAGCGCGTCCTGTTCCACCCAGCCCGGCTGTGGGAAGCCCAGGCCGATCTCGCGTTGCGCGAGCGACAGCACGCCGCCGTCGGCGGCGAAGACGATCGCTCGCGCGCTGGTCGTCCCCTGGTCGACAGCGAGGATCGCGCGCCCGTTCTTCGATGCACCAGCCATCGTGCCCCCTGTCCGGTCCGCCGTCAGCGCCTCCATCATAGCGTCAGGCGACGCCGGGCAGGGCGCTGGTCGCCGGCGAGGCGACGAGCGCCCGGCGCGACCGCCAACGGCCATGTGTCCGCCTTCACATGGGTATGCTGGAGCTGAAGGATGGCGCGCGCGCGTGGTTCGTGAAGGGGAGGCACCATGGGCTGGAGGAAGATCCTCGAAGCGGAGCATCGGTTGATGCTCGAAGTCGCCGAGGCGGCCGACAAGGAGTGCGACCACATCGCGGCGACGGACGCCGTCCGCGCCGATCTCGTGGGCGACATCCTCGGGTTCTTCCGCTTCTCGGACGGCCTGCACGACCCCAAAGAAGACGGCCTGCTGTTCGCGCGCTGCCACAAGCGGGGGATGACCGACGACGACGAGCCGCTCGAGCAGATGATCGGCGAGCACGAGTGGTGCGCCGGACGTCTCGACAGGCTTCATGTGGAACTCAAGGAATTGCCTGAGGGCGGCGGCGCGGCGCTCGCCTTGGCCGCGGACCTGCGCGAGTACGTGGAGGTGCTGCGCTGCCACATCGAGGTGGAGGAGTCGCTGTTCTTCGACACGGCGCAGCACTATCTGACCGAGAGTGACCGGCGCCAGCTCACGGAAGAGTTCGAAGCGGTGCACTACGACGAGGTCGAGGAAGGCGTCGAGCAGTACTGGAAAGCGCTGGCCCACAGGCTCCTCGCCGCCGAGAGCAACTCGTAGCTCACACCCAGTCCGTGCTCCGCGCTTGTCCAAGTCGTCGGGCCGCTTCACGCCCGCACTGGACACGGCAACGGGCGTCGGCGAAGATGCGAGGCGATGGACGGCGCCCCGACAACCCCGCTCCCGTACCGCCACACGCAGATCGGCTACCCGATGCTGGCCGGCATGGCCCTGGGCACGCTGACGCAGGTGCGCGCGCTCCTCCGCGACAAGCGCGCCGGCCGGCCGCGCTGGTGGCTGTACGCACCGGGGCTGCTCGCCTTCGCCGCGCTGATGCTGGCCTTCTCGCGGCTTACCGTTCAGGTCGACGAGACGCGCGTCTCGGTGGGCTTCGGCGGCGGGCTGGCGCGGCGGCGCTTCGAGCTGCATACCATCGAGGCGGCTCGTACGGTCAAGCCCCCTTGGCTCGCCGGCTGGGGTATCCGCCTCACGCGCCAGGGCTGGCTTTACAACGCCTGGGGTCGCGGCGCGGTGCAGCTCCGTTTCGCCGGCGGCCGCCGGTTCACCATTGGCACCGATGAGCCGGATGCCCTGCTGGCCGCCATCGAGCGTGCCCGCAAGGGTCTCGGCGCCGCGTAGGCGCCGGGCGCCGGCGGGCCGTCGTCAGCTCACGCCGCTGGTAAGGCGCCGGGCCAGCAGCCCGCCGAGAACCGCAAGGTCTTCGGCGGGCAGGTAGTGGCCGGCCGCCGCATCGAACACCACACTCGCCTGAGCAGGAAACTCGTCGTCGCCGGCCCACACCAGCACCGCCAGGGTGAGCCGCGGCAGGGCCTGGAAGGCGAAGGCAGCATCCGCCAGCTCGAGCGGCAGGCCGCCGGCGGCCGCTGCCGCGGCGCGAAGGCGGGAGAGCCCGTCCCCGCTGCCGGAGCCGGCGCCGAAGGCCTGCGCCAGCGTCGCCTCGGCGCGCTGCGCGAACGACGGCGCGTAGAACATGCCGTCGGGCAGCTCGCGGAAGGCGAGCCACTCGCCGGTCGGCGGAGTGCCGTCGGCGCGCAGCAGGTAGTGCAGTAGCAGGATGCTCACGGCGACGTGAGCCGGAGCGCCGCCGGCGCTCACGTCGCCGTCCGGATGCGTCACGAGATGCGGCCGCCCGAAGAAGGGCATGCTCACCCCACCTGGCGACAGGCCGCAGCCCGCCTGCGCGACGCACCGCGCAGGGTCTGCTGCGGCCCACTCCGACCGCGCCTGCTCCCAGGCCGCGCGAAACTGCCGGCCGACCTCTGCATCGCTCATGGGCCGGGATTCTCGCACATCGAGGACGTCCCGTGGCCGTCGACCCGACTCAGCGCGAAAGCCGCGACTGACGAGTCAGGCCGTGGGCACCTCGAGCTCGCGGCCGGCGCCGCTCGCCCAGCTCGCGCCGGCTGCCGCGACCATGACGGCCACCATCGCGCCGATCTCGAGCGGGCTGAGGCGCTGGGAGAGGATGAGAAAGCCGGCCATGGCGGCGGCGGCCGGCTCGATGCTCAGCAGCACGCCGTAGGTGGCGGCCGGCACCAGTCGCAGGGCCACGAACTCGACGAAGTACGGGAAGGCCGACGAGAGCACGGCCACAAGCGCGCCGAGCGCGAGAGCGTCCACGTGTCCAGTGATCTGCGGCCCGGTCGCCAGCAGCAACGGCGTGAGCAGCACCGCCGACCCGGCCAGCATCAGAGTGGTGACCGGCAGAGGGTCCATGTCGCGCAGGGCCCGCTTGGCGAGCAGCAGATACGCCGCCCAGAAGAAGGCGGCCAGCAGCGAGAGCGCCAGCCCCAAGCCGCTGACCGAGCTCGAGGGGCCGCCGAGTACGACGACGCCCGCCCCGGCAAGCACGATCCACAGGTAGTCCAACGGTCTCCGGCTGCCGATCACCGCCACGGCCAGCGGCCCGACGAACTCGATCGCCACGACCAGGCCCACCGGGGCATGGCTGATGGCGCCGTAGAAGCTCGCGTTCATCCCCAGGAGCGCGACGGTGAGCGCGGCGACCGGCAACCGCTTTCCACGCGGCGGCAGACGAAGTGAACGCGGCCGCACACAGTACAGGATCAAGGCGGCAAGAGCCGTCCGCAGCCAGAGCGCCTCGACGATGCCGACGGAATCGATGACCTTCACGGCCAGGGCCGAGCCGGTCTGAAAAGACAGCGCGATGACGACCACGAGCAGCGCGGCCGTGCCGGCGCCGCGGCGCGCCGAGGATGGGCCCACGGGATCTAGTGCTTCGGGGTGAACGACCCAGTCCCCCACGGCGAGGCCGCCACCGCATTGGCCACAGCTTGCGCGTCGTTGCCGCGGCGCAGCGCGTCGAGGATGCCACCGTAGTAGCCGTTGCGCATGGTGATGACGGAGGCCTTCAGCCCCTGCGCCCAGCTCGTGTATGCCTTGACCCCGACCGAGTTGAACACGGTCGCGCCGGGCATCGACTGCGTGGTGTTGAGCGGGTTGTAGTAGGCGGTGTTGTACCAGTGGCCGCCCTCGGCCATCTCCCACGCCACGACGGCGGCTACGTTGTCGGCGGTCAGCGGCACGCCGAGGCTCTTGAGAAAGGCCTGCGCCCACGTGACCTGCGTGATCTTGCCGCCCGTTTTCATGAGTAGCTCGGGCGCGGAGAGGATCTTCTTGATCCTCGCGACCACGTCCTTGAGCAGGGCGGCGCGCTCGGCGATCTTCTGATCCACCGCGAAGCGCTGGTTGTCGATCTCGGCCTGCGCCAGAACGGCCTGCCGCCGATCCTCCTCGACCGCGTGCTCGTCACGCCGCGCGAGGCCAGCGAGGCGCTGCAGCTCCGTCTCGTCGTGGCGGTCCTGCAGAGAGATCCTGCGCAGGAAGTCGAGGGCGGTCTCCGCGTCGGCCAGGCTGGTGGCCGACGTGACGAGGTCGAGCCACGTGAGCTCGCCGGTCTTGTACATGGTGCGCAAGCGCCCGGCCACGAGGGCGCGCTGCCCGTCGAGCTGGTTCCGGGAGCGGGCCAGCTGGCGCCGGGCCTGGACGAGCTTGGCGTTGACCTCGTCGAGCCGCCGGCGCGCGGCCTCCCACTTCTGCGTGACGACCTCCATCTCCGCGTTCAGCCGCTCCATCTGCGCCCGCGTGCGGCGGGCCTCCTTCTGCAGCTGGGCGAGGGAGCCCGCCGCGGGCGCGGGTGGGGCCAGGCAGACGGCGCCGACCGCCGCAAGAACGGCGACGGCAAGGGCCGTCTTCAGAAAGCGCCTCGTGAGACTCCGCACGTCCATATCCATGAGAGTGTATCGACCTTCCGCCGCGCCTCATGAGCGCAGGCGCGGCGACGTTTCCGCCTCTCGCGGGCGACCTGGGGCTTCGCTCCGCCCGCGAACCCTGCCGCGGCGGCCTCCGCCCCGGCCGCGGCCGGAGCGACAACGGTGAAGAGCCGCGCCGCCACTGTACTATGGGCGCGGAAGATCATCATATCGGGCCAGACAGGTGAAGGAGGGTCACCATGAAGACTGCAAGGGCAGCTCTGGTCATCATGATCGCGTGCGGTCTCGCGGCTTGCTTCGCCGGCGCCGCCGGTGCCGAGTCGGCAGCGACCGGCTGGACGGCGCAGACATCGGGCACGACACAGGACTTGAAGGGCGTGTACTACGTGGACGCGACGCACGGCTGGGCGGTCGGCGCCGGCGGCGTCATCCTGGGCAGCGCCGACGGCGGCGCCACCTGGACGCCGCAGACCTCGGGGACGACGCACACGTTGTGGGTCGCGCGCTTCTGGACGGCCCAGCGCGGCTGGGCGGCGGGCGACGCCGGCACCGTCATCGCCACACCGAACGCCGGCGCGACCTGGTTCCCCCTTTCTGCCTGGCTGATCTCCTCGATGGACATCCACAGCGGCATGGTGGCCCCCGATGGTCTCCACGCTCTCGGGGTCGGAAGCGGCGGCGGCATCATCGGGACCAACAACGGCGGCGAAGACGGCGCGCTCCTGCCCTCGGGGACGACGGCGGATCTCTGGGGCGTCTCGTTCATCAGCGTCAGCGCGGGCTGGGCCACAGGCGCACAGGGGACGATCATCCACACGACGAGCGGCGGATATGCCTGGACGCCGCAGGCCTCGGGGACGACGCAGACACTGTACGGCGTCGCCTTCGCCGACGTCGATCACGGTTGGGCAGTGGGCGGCGCCGGCACGATCCTCGCGACGGTCAACGGCGGGCAGACCTGGTCGAAACAGACCTCGGGCACGACAGAGGTCCTCTACAGCGTCGCGTTCGCGACGCTCTCACGAGGATGGGCCGTCGGCGACCACGGCGTCGTCCTCACGACGGTGGATGGTGGGTCTCATTGGATCCCGCAGGCCTCCGGGGCGACGAGCCTGCTGCGCTCCGTGCACTTCAGTGACACCGTGCACGGCTCCATCGTCGGCGACGGTGGCGCCATCCTCAAGACGAGCACCGGCGGCGTTCCGCCCGACTCCACGCCGCCGACGACCACCAGCGACGCGGACAGCGGCTGGCACAACGCCGACGTCACCGTGAACTTCACGGCGACGGACGACTCCGGAGGGTCGGGCATCGCCTTCACCGAGTACTCGCTCGACAACGGGACGTCCTGGACCCTGGGGTCGTCGTTGACGATCGCTGCGCCTGCCGACCACACCGCAGACGGCGTCCACGAGATCCTCTTCAACTCCAAGGATCTCGCCGACAACCTGGAGGCGGCGAAGTCGTGCCAGGTGAACATCGACACCACGGCGCCGTCGATCTCCGGTGTCAAGCCGATCACCGTCAAGAAGGGGAAGACCGCGACCATCAGACTGCGGATCGATGACATGAGAGGGACGACGGCACTAAGCCCTGTGGCCACGGTGGTCATGACCGTCAAGGACTCCCACGGCAAGGTGAAGAAGGTCGTGAATCTGGGCGTGCAGCCGACAAACCGGAAGGTCAGCTGCACGTGGAAGTGCAGGCTGGCCATAGGCCGGTACAGCTTCACGATCACCGCAGAGGATGCCGCCGGCAATCCACAGGCGAAAGCCGTGACCGGCAGGCTCACGGTGAAGTAGCGCGACGCAAGACGACCGCTCCTCGACGGGCGGGGGCCACACGGTGGCCCCCGCCCGTTCCCGATGCGTTTGGATCCCGCTCACGGGGAATACCGACCATAGTGGTTGGGTCTCCAAGGCCCGAAGGAGTTGGCATGACCGACGACGTCACCCCCGCGCAGACGCTCGACTGCGTGGGGCTCTACTGCCCCGAGCCGCTGTTCCAGACCAGAGAGAGCATCGACGCCATCGAGATCGGCGAAGTGCTCGAGGTCTACGCCGACGATCCGGCGGCCGAGGAAGACCTGACGAGGTTCGCCAAGCGCGCCGGACACGAGGTCGTCGCCGTCGAGAACGACGGCGACCAGCTGCACATCCTCATACGCCGCCTCAAGTGACAAGGAGCAGACGACCATGAAGAACGAGAACTCGATCCTCTATGTGCAGACCAGCAACCTCCCCGAGAAGCAGTACTCGCCGCTCGTGCTGGCCCAGAGCGCCAAGGCCATGGGCGTCGACGCCGCCGTGTACTACCTGGGCATGGGCCTCACGGTGCTCAAGCCGGGCGCGGCCGAGGAGATGCAGCTCGGCAGCTTCCCCAGCGTCGCCGAGATGCTCAAGAAGACCATCGACATGGGCATCACGGTGTACGTGTGCGAGGCCTCCAAGCAGATGCTCGGCTGGGAGAGCGTCGAGCTGATCGACGGCGTCAAGATCGTCGGCGCGGCCACCCTGAACGACCTCGCGCTGGATGCCGGCGCCACCATGTGGTTCTGATGCGCGAGGTCGTCTACGCCGACTACCAGTCCTCCAGGCCAGTCGACCCGCGCGTCGTCGAGGCCATGCTGCCGTACTTCGGCGGCGCCTTCGGCAACGCGGCCTCGCTGCACGCCGTGGGCGACGACGCCACGGCGGCGCTCGAAGACGCCCGCGCCGCCGTCGCCCGCTTCTTCGGCGCGCAGCCTCAGGAGATCGTCTTCACGTCGGGCGCCACCGAGGCCAACAACCTCGCCATCATCGGGTACGCCATGCGGAACCGTCGCAAAGGCGACCACGTCGTCGTCACCGAGGCCGAACACATCTCGGTGCTCAACATCGCGAAGTACCTCGAGAAGAACGGCTTCAGGGTGACGCGCGCGCCCATCGACCTGTATGGGCGCGTGTCGCCGAAGAAGCTGCGCGCCCGCATCACCGACGAAACGATCCTGGTCAGCGTCGGCTGGGCGAGCAACGAGATCGGCACCGTGCAGCCCATCGCCGAGATCGCCGAGATGCTGACGGGCACGGGCATCGCCCTGCACACCGACGCCGTAGCCGCCGAAGGGCTCGTGCCCATCGACATGAGCGCCGTGCCGGTGAGCCTCATGAGCCTCTCGGCCAACGACATCTACGGTCCGCGTGGTCTGGGCGCGCTGTACGTGCGCAAGGGCGTGCAGGTGGCGCCGGTGCTGCTCGGCGGCGGGCAGGAGCGCGGCCTGCGCTCGGGCACCGAGGACCTCGCGTCCATCGCCGGCATGGCGGCCGCCGCCGGGATCATGGCGGTGGAGATGCCGGTCGAGGTGGCGCGCATCGCCGCCGTCCGCGACCGGCTGGTCGGGCGCGTGCTCGCCGAGATACCGGACGCGCACCTGAACGGCGCCCCACTCGAACCATCCGCAGGGCGCCTGCCGAACAACGCCCACTTCCGCTTCGAGGGCGTGGAGGGCGAGGCCATGGTGCTGTCGCTGCGCGACGGGGGCGTGGCCGCGGCCACCGGCTCGGCCTGCAGCTCCAAGACCCTCGAGCCCTCCCACACGCTCATCTCCTGCGGGCTCCTGCACGAGGAGGCGCACGGCTCGCTCGAGTTCACCTTCGGGCGCTTCAGCAAGCACGACGACGTGGACCACATCATGGCCGTGCTGCCCGGCGTGATCGCCCGCTTGCGGGCGCTCTCGCCGCTGTACAAGGTCAAGACCCCGGCGTGACGACCAGATCAGCGTGACCATTCAGACCGAGAGGCACTGCTCATGAAATCGACCCAGTACAGCGAGAAGACGCTCGAACACTTCCGCAACCCGCGCAACGTGGGCACGCTCGAGGGCCCCAACGTCGCCGTCGGCCGCGTCGGCAACCCCGTCTGCGGCGACATGATGGACATCTACATCGACGTCGAGGACGACCGCATCAAGGACATCAAGTTCCAGACCTTCGGCTGCGGCTCGGCGGTCGCGACCTCGAGCATGATCACCGAGCTCGTCGTCGGGATGCAGCTCGACGAGGCGCTCAAGGTGAGCCGCGGCGACGTCGCCGACGCCCTCGACGGCCTGCCGCCGATCAAGATGCACTGCTCCAACCTCGCCGCCGACGCGCTGCACGAGGCGATCAAGAACTGGCGCGCCGGCGTCAAGCCGGAGGACGCGACCACGACCCCGGTGGAGAAGTCCTGCCACCCGCGGCCCGCCGCGGTGGTCGAGGTCGAGATCGCCAACCTCGACGGCTACAAGGGGAGCGGCGTCTACACGCGCGTCGACGACGGGGCCGCGCTGGCCGGCCAGCGCGTGGTCGTGCTCGACACCGGCGACCGCGCCGCGCAGCTGGCCATCGACCTCACCGACCACACCGGTCGCGTGGTGCTCATGACCACCGGCAAGGAGCCGAGCGTCAGCAGCGCCGTGCGCTCGGCGCTCCGCCTCTCCGACGTGAAGCTGCTTACCGAGGCGCAGCCGCTGGAGCTCAAGGGCGAGGGCGAACTGGAGCGCATCCGCGTGCACGACCTCAACGAGGACGAGGAGTACGAGCTCACCGCAGACGCGCTCGTGGTGCTCGAGTAAAGCGCGCCGGCGCCGAAGAAGGCGAGCCCTGGGACGACCTCCGGGGCTCGCCGCTTTCTCTCAGAAGTTCTCGGCGTAGATCTCCTGGTAGGCCTGCGGATGTTCGCAGACCGGGCAGACGTCCAAGGCCGTCGGCCCTTCGTGGATGTAGCCGCACTTGCGGCAGATCCAACGCACGGGCTGGTCCTTCGCGAACACGGCGCCCTTCTCGACGTTGTCGAGCAGCTTGCGGTAGCGCGCCTCGTGCTTCTCTTCGACCTCGGCGATCAGGCGGAACGAGCTGGCCACCTCCGCGAAGCCTTCGGACTCGGCCATGTCGCCGAAGGCGGGGTACAGGTCGGTCCACTCCTCGTTCTCGCCGTCGGCCGCGGCCACCAGGTTCTCAGCCGTCGTGCCGATCTTGCCCGCCGGGTACGTCGCGGTGATCTCCACAAGGCCGCCCTCCAGGTGCTTGAAGTACTCCTTGGCGTGCTGGCCTTCGTTCTCGGCGGTCTCGAGGAAGAGGGCGGCGATCTGCTGGTAGCCCTCTTTCGCCGCCTGCTTGGCGAAGAAGGTATAGCGGTTGCGCGCCTGGCTCTCGCCGGCGAACGCTTTCAGCAGGTTCTTCTCGGTCTGCGCGCCCTTGAGGCTCGACATGTCGGCTCCTTCGACGGGGGGATGCACCCCGTCAGTCTACCTGCTCGGAGCCGGCGGGAGCCCGGGAGCTTTCAGTGGATCACGGCGACCAGGGAGATGCCGAGTCTCTCCTCGAGCTCCTTGATGCTGGTGAGCTGCCGGTCGTCGATCGGCGCAGGGTCGATGGGATGGCAGCTGAACGCCAGCATCGTCACCCCGAGCTCCTCCTCCAGGGCGCCGATCTCCGCCAGTTCCTTGTCGCCGAGCTTGGTCGAGAGACTGCACAGCATGGCTCATCACTCCTCTCGTCTCGTCTTGATCCTCGGGAGACCCGTACCCCTCGGCGCGCTCCGCCAAAGCGTTGGGTCCGCGAGAGGGACGCACCAGGCAGGCGCTTCGGGTTGCATCGCGCCTCGCGGTAGGCTTCACTAGGGGCGAATCTTCACCCATCAAGGCGCCCCCGCGCCTGCCCGCTGCAGATTCGCCCCCTCTCTCATGTGACGGCGAAGCCGTGCGGCGCGGCGCGGGTCATGGCGCATCGCGCCCGCCGGGCACAGGTCGTTCCGCTGCCCGGCCGGGACACCCCGTCGAAAGGACACCGTGCGTAACAGACTCATCCTGACAGTACTTGCCCTCGCCGTAGTCGCCCTGGCGACGCTGGCCCCCTCGGCTTCAGCCACCCGGGTCTCCGATGGGCAGCTCAAGGCGCAGCTGCGGAACGCGAAGCAGCAGCTCCGCCTGGCGCGCGAGCGCGCTCAGAAGGCCCGCGCCGACCTCGCCGCCGCTCTTGAGTTGCGGGCGCGGACCGCCGACGGCCAGACCGCGACGCCTCCGCCCGGCGTCACGTTGCCAGCCGGCATGGACCCGGCGCTCGCCGCCAAGCTTCTCGCCGACGGCGTCGTCAGCGACGAGGAGATCGCTGCCCTCCAGACCCGCGCCGTCCGTGCCGGGAAGCTCGTGCATCGCTGGAAGTTCAAGGCGCGCCGCATCACGCAGCGCGTGCAGCGCCGCCGGCAGATCGCCACGTGGGCGCGCCGGCACGACTGGCGGCCGCTCATCGAGATCGCCGGCCACACGTACGGCGTCAGCCCGGCCGGCCTCTATCGCATGATGATGCTCGAGTCCGGCGGTCAGCCGACCGTGGGCACCACCTACAAGGGTCTCTTCCAGTACACGCCCGGCGAGTGGGTGCGCCACTGGAACCCCTGGCGCCACGAGAGCATCTTCAACGGATGGGCGCAGATCCGCGCCACCGCCCTCGCTCTGAGCAAGGGGATGGGTCCGAGCCAGTGGCCCAACACGTACCCGATGGCGTTCTGACAGACGGCGGATGAGCCGGGGCGTACCTCCGCCTCGCGCAGCTCCCCCCACGGGGGTGCACCGCCGCCTGAGAAGTTCCCTCTACAGTTGACCCCACGTTCCTCCGCCGGGGTGATGACCCGCGCAGCGGCCTCCTCTACGCTGGTCTCAGCCAAGCAGACCAGTCACAACAGGAGGGATCATGAACACCGCAGTCGTCGCACAGCCCATCGTCAGGCAGACCCTGGACATCGGCCTCGTCTTCAAACAGGGCTGGCGTCTGTTCGTGAAGGACATCGGCCCGCTGATCATCGGGGCTCTCATCGTCGGAGTGCTCAGCATCGTGACGCTCGGCATCCTCGCCGGGCCGCTCGCCGCCGGCCTCTACGGCATGGTCGTCAAGCGCGTGAGGGACAAGCAGCAGCCCGAGGTCGGTGACGTGTTCGGCCAGATGAACCGCTTCTGGTCGTTCTTCGCCGCGGCGCTGGTGCTCGGGCTGCTCATCGGCCTGGCCTCGCTCACGATCATCGGCGGCATCCTGCTGGCCACCATCTGGCTGTACGTCTTTCCGCTCATGGTCGACCGCGGCCTCGGCCTCGGTGACGCCATGAGCGCGAGCTACCGGATGGTCAAGGAGGCCGGCTTTTGGGAGCACCTGGCGCTGATCATCGTGTTCGCCGTGATCGTCTCGATCGCGAACGGCGCGCTCGCGGTCCTGGCCACGCCGTTCCTCGTGGCCGCCGTCGCCGCCGGCTACTACGTCGCGGCGGGCAAGGGCGACGAGCTGGAGCGCGCGGCGACGTGACGTGCCGGCGCGGCCGGCCAGACGGCGCCGCGCCGCAAGACGGGACGGGCGGGGGAGGCCTTCCGGCCTCCCCCGCCCGTTCGTCGTCCTGGGCCGTGCTCAGCCGGTCGTCAGCCGGCGGCGCGACTCCCGGTCACTCCTCCACGCTCTTCGGCCGCCGCCGCACGACCACGAACGTCACGATGGCGATGATGATGATGACCGCGAGCACGATGGCCACGATGGTGCCCGTGTCGCTGGTGTCGGTCTTGGAGGTGCCGGTGGCGACGACCGGCTTCAGGTCGACGTAGGTGGTACGCAGCATGTTACGGAAGGCCGCCCCGTCGTTGCCTCGCGGCACGTGGCTGTAGCCGGTCCACTTGTCGGTGCGGAAGGCCTGGATCAGCACGTTGTACCAGAGGATGGAGTATGGCGAGTCGCGGTAGAGGATCTGCTGCATCTCACTGATGATCTTCTGGCGGTCGGCGGGGATGACCGCCCCCGCCTGCTCCGCGTAGAGCTTGTCGTAGGCCGGGTTGGAGTACTCCGAGTCGCTCGAGTTGAGGATCTGGTCGGTGGTGAAGACGCTCAGGATGTAGCCCGGGTCGATGTCGGCCGTCCAGCTCCAGATGTAGAGGTCGTCGTCGGCGTTGTCGTAGTTCGCGTTGGTGAAGGCGTTCTCGTCCATCACCTGGAGCGTGATACCGATGCCGACGTCCTTGAGGTAGGCGCTGATCTTCTTCGCCGCCGAGATGTCCATGGGGTACTCGTTCATTGCCGCGAGGCGGAACTTGAGCGGCTTGCCATTGGGGGCGACGCGCACGCCGTTCGGTCCCATCTTGTAGCCGGCGTCGTCGAGGATCTGCTGAGCCTTCGCCGGGTCGAAGGAGTACTGCTCGGCGGTCGGCACGACCCAGTGGAAGTAGGTGTCGACCGGCGAGAGCAGCGACGTGCCGGCCGGCGCGAGCTTGTTCATGGCGATGGCCGCGATGGCCGGCTTGTCGATGGCCCAGTTGATTGCCTGCCGGATGCGCACGTCGAGCAGCAAGGGGTTGCCCTTGCTCTTGGCGCTCTTGTAGCAGTTGAAGCCGAGCTCGTGGAAGCCGATGGACGGGGCCGCGATCGAGGTCGAGCCGGGCATGCCCTGGAGACTGCGGTAGAAGCCCGGGTCGAGCTCGATGGCGGCGTCCAAGTTGCCGGCCTTGTAGTCGGCGACCAGGCTGTCCTGCGTCTGGTACATCTCGTACAGGACTTCGTCGACCGTCGGCTCCACGCCGAAGCCGTCCTTGTAGTACGGGTTGCGCTCCATCTTCACGAAGACGCCGTTCTTGACCTCGGTGACGTGGAACGGGCCGCTGGAGACCATCGGCACGTTGGGGAACGACTCGACCTTCGAATCCGGCACCTTGCTCCAGATGTGCTCCGGAAGAATGGGCACGTAGAGGGCGGTCATCACCGCGTTCGGCTTGGCCGAGGTGATCACCACCGTGGCATCGTCAGGAGCTTCGACCTTCGTCACCCCGGTGAAGTACGAGGAGTACATGGAGAGGTCCTGCCGCAGGATGCGGTTGTAGGTGTAGGCGACGTCGCGGGCGGTGAGCGGCACGCCGTCGCTCCACTTGACGTTGCGGCGGAGGTGGAACGTCCACACTCGGCCGCCGTCGGTGACCCCGCCGTTCTCGACGGTCGGGACGGGGTCGGCCAGATCGGGCGTGGGCTGGTAGTCGGCGTCGTACCAGGTGAGGAAGTTGTAGCCGACGCGGAAGCACTCCCACGGAATGGTGTTGTACGTGGAGAACGGGTTCATGTTGTCCACGTCGCTCTGCAGCCCGATGCGGTAGACCAGCGGCGCGGACGAGCCGGGCGAGGCCGAGGCGCCCGCGGCCGGTTCGGAGATCGGGGCCGGCGTGGGCGACGCAGAGGCGAACGCCAGCGCCGGCAGCAGAAGGAGCGCCGTGAGCGCCACCGCCAGGACGATGAGATGTGTGCGGACCTTGATCATGTGAACCCCCGGGCTCGCCTTCCCCAAGGCGGCGGCCGCTCGACGGCCGCCCCCCCTTTGGCTCAGTGTAGACCGTGGCGGCGCCGAGAAGAAGGCCGGGTCACGACGCCTCGTCGAGCGCCTCCTCGAACTGGCTCGCGTAGAGGTCGTGGTAAAAGCCGCGGGCGGCCATCAGCTCATCGTGGCTGCCCTGCTCGATGATGTGGCCGCGGTCCATCACGAGGATCGTGTGGGCGCCGCGGATCGTCGAGAGGCGGTGGGCGATCACGAAGCTGGTGCGGTCCTTCATCAGTTCGGCCATGGCCTCCTGGATCAGCACCTCGGTGCGCGTGTCCACGGAGCTCGTGGCCTCGTCGAGGATGAGCACGTCCGGGTCGGCGAGGAAGGCTCGGGCGATGGTGAGCAGCTGCTTCTCGCCGGCCGACACGTTGGTGGCGTCGTCGTCGAGCACTGTGTCGTAGCCGTCGGGGAGCGTGCGCACGAAGTGGTCCACGCGGGCCGCCTTGGCCGCCGCCAGGATCTCCTCCTGGGTCGCGCCCTCGCGGCCGTAGCCGATGTTGTCGTGGATCGTGCCGGTGAACAGCCACGCCTCCTGCAGGACCATGCCGAACAGGCGGCGCAGGTCGCTGCGCGTCATCTGGCGAGCGTCTACATCATCGATGAGGATGCGCCCGTGGTCGATCTCGTAGAAACGCAGCAGCAGATTGACGAGCGTGGTCTTGCCGGCGCCGGTGGGGCCCACGATGGCGACCGTCTCGCCGGGCCGCACGTCCAGGTCGAGGTCCTCGATCAGAGGCGCGTCGGGCACGTAGCGGAACGCAACGTCCTCGAAGGTGATACGGCCGCGGGTGTGGCCGAGCGCGACCGGCGTGGCCGCGTCGGGCTCTTCCTCGGCCTCGTCGAGGAGCTCGAAGACGCGTTCGGCCGACGCGGCCGTGCTCTGCAGCACGTTCATGATGCTGGCCGTCTGCGTGATCGGCATCGTGAACATCCGCGAGTACTGGATGAACGCCTGCACGTCGCCCAGCGAGATGCGGCCGTTGGCCACCATGAGCCCGCCGACCACGGCGATGGCCACGTAGCTCAGGTTGGTGACGAAGGTCATCACCGGCATGATCATCCCCGAGATGAACTGCGCTTTGAAGCTCGCCTCGTAGAGCTTGTCGTTCTGCTCGTCGAACGTGGCGATGGCTTCCTTCTGGCGGCCGAAGACCTTGACCACGTTGTGGCCGGTGAACATCTCCTCCACGTGCCCGTTGAGCTCGCCGGTGCGCTCCCACTGCGCCGCGAACTGCTTCTGCGAGCGCTTGGCGATGATCACCGTGAGCAGCACCGAGAGCGGCACGGCCAGCAGCGAGATGAGAGCCAGCAGCCAGCTGATCGACAGCATCATGATGAGCACGCCGATGATCGTGAGCAGCGCCGTGATGAGCTGCGTGAGGCTCTGCTGCAGCGACTGCGAGATGTTGTCGATGTCGTTGGTCACGCGGCTCAGCACGTCGCCGCGCGGGTGGTCGTCGAAGTAGCGGAGCGGCAGGCGGGCGAGCTTCTCGTCCGCCGCCTGCCGCAGCCGGTAGACCGTGCGCTGCGCGACGCCCGCCATGATGTACTGCTGCAGCCAGGCGAAGGCGGCGCTCAGCAGGTACACGGCGACGAGCAGGAGCAGGGTCCGCGCGAGCGCCGCGAAGTCGACGCCCTGGCCCGGATGGACGGTCATGCTGGAGAGCAGGTCGGCCTGCTTGTCCTGCCCCTTGGCCCTGAGCTCGGCGACGGCCTGGGCCTGGGTCATGCCGGCCGGAATCTGCTTGCTGACGACGCCGTCAAAGAGGATGTTGGTGGCGTTGCCGAGGATCTTGGGGCCCATGATCATGAACGTCACGCTGACCACCGCCAGCACGAGGACGACGGCGATGCGCAGGCGCTCCGTCCTCAGCCTGCCGCCGAGACGCCGGAGCGCACCCTTGAAATCCTTGGGTTTCGCCGTCGGCAAGACCAGCGCGTGGCCGCCGGGCCCGCCCGGGCCGGGGCCGGGGCCGCCGCCGGGGCCGCCGGGCCTTGGCGGCGGCGCGGGCTTTTGCGCGCTCATGCCACCTCCCCCTCGCCGAACTGGGAGGCCACGATCTCGCGATACGTCTCGCTGGTCCGCATGAGCTCGTCGTGCGTGCCCATGCCGGCGATGGCGCCGTCCTCGAGCACGATGATGCGGTCGGCGTGCATGATCGTCCCCACCCGCTGGGCGACGATGATCACCGTGGCGTCGGCCGTCTCGCGCTTGAGGGCTGCGCGCAGGCGCGCGTCGGTGGCGAGGTCCAGAGCCGAGAAGCTGTCGTCGAAGATGTGGATCTGCGCCCGCTTGGCGAGCGCCCGGGCGATGGCCAGACGCTGCCGTTGCCCGCCGGAGACGTTGGCGCCGCCCTGGGACACGGGCGCCTCGAGCTCCTCCGGCATCTCGGCGACGAACTCCCCGCCCTGGGCGATCTCCAGGTAGCGCCAGAGCTCCTCGTCGGCGGCCTGGTCGTCGCCGTGGCGCAGGTTGCTCGCCACCGTGCCGCTGAACAGAAAGGCTTTCTGCGGCACGAGGCCGATCCGTCCCCACAGGTCCTGCAGCGCCATGTCGCGGACGTCGACGCCGTCGACGAGCACGCGGCCGCCGGTCACGTCGTAGAACCGCGGGATGAGACTGATGAGCGTGGTCTTACCGCTGCCCGTGCTACCGACGATGGCCGTCACCTCGCCCGGACCGGCCGTGAAGCTGATGCCGCTGAGCACCGGGTCCTCGGCGCCGGGGTAGCGGAACTCGACGTCCTCGAACGCGACGAGGCCGCGAGCGGGAACGTTGGCGGCGGCCTCCTCCGGGTCGACGACCGACGGCTCGGCCTCAAGTACTTCCTGGATCCGCTGCGCAGACGCGGCCGCGCGCGGCACCATGACGAACATGATGGTCGCCATGAGCACGGCCATCAGGATCTGCACGATGTAGGTGAGGAAGGCGGTGAGGTCGCCGATGGGCATGCCGTGGTCGGCGACCTGGATGCTGCCGAACCACATGATGGCGACGGTGGAGAGGTTGAGGATCGCCGTCAGCGTCGGGATCATCAGCGCGAACAGCCGGTTGACATTGAGCGTCGTCATCGTGAGATCGTCGTTGGCGGCGTCGAAGCGCTGCTCTTCGTAGCGTGTGCGGTCGAAGGCGCGGATCACGCGCACGCCGCTCAGCATCTCGCGCGTGACCTGGTTGATGCGGTCGAGCTTCTTCTGCATCGACATGAAGAGCGGGATGGCGCGCCTCAGGATGAGACCGATGAAGACGGCCATGACGGGTATGGCGACGAGGATCACGGCGCTGAGCGGCACGTTGAGCCGCAGCGCCATGATGATGCCGCCGATGGCCATGATCGGCGCCGAGATCACGACGTTGAGCATCATCAGCACCACCATCTGCACCTGCTGCACGTCGTTGGTGGTGCGCGTGATCAGCGACGGCGTGCCGAAGTGGTTGACTTCGGCCTGCGAGAAGCTCTCGACGCGGCGGAACAGGGCTCCACGCACGTCGCGGCCGAAGGCCATGGCGACCTTGGAGCCCCAGTACACGGCGACGATGGCGGCGATCACGAAGATCAGCGTGACGAGCAGCATGAGACCGCCCATCTTGAGGATGTAGGCCGTGTCGCCGGTGAGCACGCCGTAGTTGATGATGTCGGCGTTGAGGGTCGGCAGATACAGGTTGGCGATGGCCTGCACCAGCAGGAGTACCAGGACGACGACGATCTGGCGCCAGTACGGGCGCAGGCGCTCGCGAAGGAGGCGGATCATAGTTCGTCGGTGGCGCGGGAGATGCTCGCGGCCAGGTCGTCGAGAAGGCGCGCGAGTTCACGGCGGTCGCCTTCAGGCAGCGTACCGATGGTCTCGTTGACGTAGTCGGCCGCGACGGCGCGCAGATCCCGCTCGAGGGCGCGGCCCGCAGCCGTGAGCTTCACGCACGTGAGCCGCTGGTCGGTTTCGTCGGGCCGCCGCTCAACAACGCCCGCCTTCTCCATGGCCTGCAGCATCTTGCTCACCGTGGGTCGCGCCAGGTGCAGCGCGTCCGCGAGGTCGCGCTGGGTGATACCGTCGTGAACGGCGAGCAGACGCAGGCAGGTGGCCTGGCCGGGATGGGTACCGTGCGCGGCCAGCGTCCTCGTCATCAGCTGCTTGTGGAGGCGCAGGGTGGCGTGGAGCGCTCGGAACACCTCGGCGGAGAGCTCGTCCACACCCTCGAGATGAGGGGGCGAGAGCTCCACTGCGGGCGCGTCATCTGTCGCGGGGCGCTTGGGCATGGGGCTCCTCGTTCCCGGTCTGCCGATGAGGCAGCCGAAAAACGTTAGCACGCCAACCGTTAGGAGGCAAACGGTTCCTCCGCGCGGACTGGCGCCACGCGGCGGCGCAGAAGACCTGACCTAGCAGGCTGCTGAAATAGTCGCCGGT
>Ga0315288_10004336_pt1 | contig 18047 bp, 35 predicted proteins | sample YL17G11_20_MG_FD_203454 | JGI IMG/M metagenome (GOLD analysis project Ga0315288, IMG submission 203454) | Sediment microbial communities from Yellowstone Lake, YNP, Wyoming, USA - YL17G11_20 | ecosystem: Environmental > Aquatic > Freshwater > Lake > Sediment | place: USA: Wyoming | collected... | reverse complement strand
ATAGGGAAAAAGTATAGAATAAAAGGACTTCTTGGGATTGAATATGTTGAAATATTAGACATTGGATACGATGAGGCATGGACTGTCAATACTAATAGTGGAAAATATTCATATAAAATAAATCAAGATTGGCTATCCTACGAAGAACCACTGCCTAAACCATTTGAAGGGTATCAGAAGTGGTATTGTATCCATAATGGGATAAGAATAGTTTATGCAGAAATAAGACCTGTAATGATTGTAGGTAGTTGTCTAACTGAATCCGAAATAATTGAACTAGGACTTAAAATTTAAACAATAGGTTCATATTGTTTAATTTTTTATCGGAACATATAAAACTTAAAGCAACAAGTAAAAACTATGTTTACACAAGCAATAGGTGTTTATTTTGTAAAGGTAAAGGAGATTCAATATTGAGGCTAAATAGTAAATTTATGAATATATTATTAAGTAATTTAAAAACAGCGACTTTAAATATTGAAAAACAAGAAATAACATTTCATTTTTTGGAAAGTAATGACGGTTGGATTGATGTTAAAGTTAAGATATCGGAATTTAAGAAAATGCAAATAAAGGGTAATTTTGATGATAGTGATTTCTATCGTAATGACAACCCCAAAAACCTACCTTTTTAAATAAACTAATAAAATGAAAACAAGAGCACAAAGATTGGGTATTACTGAATTTCCATATAGCGAATTTGATTCAAATGCGAATACAATTTACTTTGAGACTTCTAAAGGTAGTTGGATAAAAAGAGAATTTGATTACAATAATTATGTAATTTACTATGAAGATTCCGAAGGGGGAATTTATGGTAAGAGAAGTTCTAGGGTATTAAAAAACGGCACCGAGTTATTTGTTGGAGAGAGGTATACTGATTTTCCTGATAAACCAGGTTATTGGTTTGATGTTTGTTCGCTTGACGATGAAGTTTTTAGATATATTAATTCTGATGGTGCAATTAGTTTTGTTAAATATTTGGATAATCATGTTTCCACAAATACAATTAAGTATGTTGATGATGATAATTACCGAGTGTTTCATGAGTCGGTATTAAGTGTTGAGTTTAATCCAACTGATGATGAGTTATCTGAGATGAAGGAAGTGATGTTAAAGAGCAAGTTGGCATCTGAGCAGGCCAAGGTTCGTTATCCAGACGATAGTATGTTTAGAAGTGTTTGGATGGAGGCTATTCGGTGGTATCAATCGGAAATTAAATAAGTGTTATGAGATATAAAAGAATTAAGACGGAGAAGGATTATGAGATTGCTCTTGAGCGATTTGAGCAGGTCTTTTTGTCCGAAGGAATTTCGGAGAGTGCTGAGGCTGATGTATTGGCTTTAATGATAAAGGATTATGAGGATAAGCATTATAAAATAAATAAGTAGTATGGGTAGACATTATGTAACATTTGGTCAGAGTCATGTTCATGAGCTTGACGGTGAGATTTACGATAAGGATTGCGTTGCGGTATATGAGGCTGATTCTTATGCGTCTGGTCGTGAGCGCGCATTTGTTTTATTTGGTGATAAGTTTTTCACTGATTATCATGGTGAGCAGTGGGATGAGGATAAGATGTTAAAGTTTTTCCCCAGGGGTTACATTGATGTTGATTACATTTATGTTGACGTTGATTTATCTGAGGTGATTAAATTATTTGGTTCCTTTGAGGATGTGTTGGAGTATTGTGATTGTTTGGGTGGAATTGATTACGAGACTTATATAAGAAAGATGGATGTTGATGGGGTATTGATGTGTGATTTGGATATTGAGAACAATGATGAGGGTGCGGGATATTTCGTGATGGGTCCGATGTGCACTGATGGTTCGTTGAGTGATTCTGTTCGTTTGGATGAATTTTTCATGAAGGTATCTGAGTCATTGGATTCTGACATTGATTTATTTATATCTTGGGGTGATGCTGAGAATGCTCATAGTTATGAGTTGGGTGGTGAGTATGATGAGATTGATTTTGTGAATCATTTGGTTCAGGTATTTGAGGTATGTGTTGGGTTGGTTGCTGGTGAATACGCTGAGGTTGATTTATGTTTTGCTTGTGGTATTGGTGAGCGTTCTGTTGGGTTATTATGTTCTGGTTGTTCTAAGACGATATTAAATTAGGTTTATTATGGATGATTTTGAGATAACTGGTGGTTATTGTGATGGTGAGAAGTATTTTGAATATGTTTTATTTAAAAGGCCGTTACGGTTTTAGGTATGGGTGAATATTATTTATGTCTTAAGAATTTTGTGATGGATACTGGTAAAATTGCTTTTTGTGAGGGTAATATTTATTTGTTTAAATACGGTAGTTCTATTAATGAGTTTGAAAGAATTCATATAATGGGTGATATGATTGAATGGGTGGGATATTTTGAGTATCTTGGTCCGTGGAATAAGTCGATTATGTTTAAGAGGCCGTTACGGTTTTCAGGCCGCCTTACGGCGGGTTAATCATCCCAGCCCTTCTTTTTTTTGAAAAAAGTTTACAAATTATTTGGTGGTATGGAATATTATTTTTATATTTGAATATATTAATCAATTAAACCATGTATTATGTCATTCAATAGAATTAAGTTTATACCAAGAGGGAAAGATAATTTTTACGTTGATACCGATTGGAATGATTCCAAGGAGGTTGGTTTCACCATTGTTCAATACCTTATCTATTTGCCAGTTATTTTTGTTTTTGGGTATGTTGTTCCTTTTATTACATTGGCTTTTGCATTAATCGCCACGCTTAATCCAGAAAATCAGGAGTCTGAGATTCGCAAGGCTGGTATTTTGGGGGTTATTATGCCCATAATAATTTGTCTTGATGGTGTTTTTGGTGGACCACTTTGGTATATATTTCATAGTTCACTTGATTGGGTATCTTACTTGATAGCATTTCAAATATTTTTGGGTATTGGAAATTTGTTCATGTTATTTTTGAATCATTTTCAGGTTAATATTCCAGTCTTAGTTTTTTATGGTTTATTGATAGCATTTGGATATTTTTTCTTTGTGAGTAGTTTGGTACCATTTTCGGCGAGCATTCTTTCTGACACACCGATTTGGTTTTTGGAGGAGGCTTATGCCAATACAAGTCACGAACAAATTAGGTAAATAACTTGTGGTATTATAAAAAATTTAGTAACTTTATAAAAATTAATAATTATGAAAAAGAACAAAGAGGTTAGAAGAGCTTCAGCTTTAGTTAGGTTGAAGGCACAATTAGAAAGTGGTGTTAAGACCGCAAAGAAAACTGGGATTAAGGTTCCGTTGACTGATGCTGACAAGGTTCGCATTGGCAAGGAGTTATCTAAGTTGAGTAAGTAATGGGGGTTTATAGAGTATACGGCCAAATCACTTTTGATGTTGATTGTGAGATTGAGGCCAATAGTGAGGCTGAGGCTAAGGAATTGATGATGACTAAGTTAATGGATTATTATAAGGTGGATGAAATTCCCTCAGTTAATATCATCTATTTAATTGATGATAATGGTGAGCGACATGGTGTTGGTTATGATTGGTTTAAATGTTTTTCTTTAGCCAAACCATTTGAGAGAAAATTAAAATTTACGTAATGTATAAAGTTGGTGATTGGTTATTGTATAATAAAAATTTATTCTTTTCGGATGGTTCTAAATCATTTAGTAAACACAAACTTTACGAGGTTAAAGGAATTAAAGAAGATGGTGGTTTATATCTATCAAATGATGATGATGAAGACCATGGTGTTTGTTATAATGATGAGTATAGTGCTTGGCTTAAATACTTTTCTTTAGTCAAACCGTTTGAGAGAAAATTAAAATTTACGTGATGAAAATATTTGAAAGAAAATTTAGTTTTAGTAAACCACTGAGTAGGGCTAGGAATTTAGGTGTTAAGGTATTTCCTTATTATGAATTTAATAGGGAAAGTGGTAACTTTCATTATTATGAGGAAGAGGATGGTTATTGGATTGAGAGTGATGGGAATGGTTATACCAGTGCTCTTTGGAAAGATTCTAATGGGTGTACAGCTATTGGTCTGGAAAAATTAGTTGGTCCAGATAAACTTATATTAATTTCTAGTGGTAATAAGAAATATAGTAAGGGTTATTATGATGGTGGAGAATTTGTTATCGAACATTATGGTGTTTGATAGAAAGTTTACATTTCTTAATAAGAAAACTTACAAATGTGCTTTTGTTAAAGATGGTATGTTAGTATTTTGGGGAAAATATTTCAATAATAATATTACTAGATTATATTGTGAGAATACTAAGGAATATTATCCCGTTACTGAGGTTGGTGAGATTAATTTTAACACCATTTTTGGTTTTAAAAATAGGGATAGGGTTCGTGTTGAAAAAATAGTTTCCTACCTAAAGATTGATGGTGTTATGAAAAAGGGTTTTAGTTACAGTTGTTATTAAAAAGTATGAGTAATAGGGTTCCACTTCAGTTTATATTAATAATATTTATAACATTCTTTATTGGTGTTAGCGTATCTATTATTTGGTGGTTTTGTTTGTGGTTATTTGATGCCGAGATTTATTTATATTTGGTGCGTGGTTTTTTATCTGGCGTTATTTCTTTAACTATATTATTACAGGTTTTATTTAATATAATTATTATATTAAAAATTACCAAAGATAAATAATAATTATGGGTGAGAATAATATTGAAATCTTTAAGGATGATTGGGGTCGGGTAACTAAAAAGATATTTGATGGTGGTTGGGTTGTTTATGAGTATGATAATCGTGGGAATTTAATTAAAGAATATAATTCGGATGATGATTGGTTTAGAAGAGTATACAATGATGATAATTTATGTATTAGTGAGGAGGATAATTTTGGAAACTGGCGTAAGGTTGAGTATGATTCGGATGGTAGGATAATAGCTTATTCCGATAGAGATACAAATCAAAAAACGGAATATAACGAGCTTGGTCAGATTGTCGTCTTTCATCAAAACAAAGATAAATTTATTTATGAATACGACTCGATTGGCAGACATAATAAGATTATTTATACGGATGATAAATGGGTTTCTATTGAGTTTGGTGATGTTGTTTATGAGTTGGATAAATCCCCAATAAATAATCCAGACGAGGGTATAAATGGTGTTATTTATGCCCATAGTTCTGATGGTTATTGGTGGGTATATGAACGAGAAAAAGGACACCTAATAAATACTAAAGATAGTAGACCGAATGATTTATTTTATATTGAATATGCCAGGGCTAGTTACACTCATTGGACCGATGATATGTTTGATAAGTATCATCACTTGGTTAACTGGGAAATTGTAAGTTATTTACCCAGGTTATCGAATTACGTTATTGATAAGTTTTCAAATAAATTGAATATGAAGATAGTTAATTTTTTTAAGGGTGTATGGAAAGCGTAGAAACATTGAGGGCTAAGGTTGATTTAGTTAATTTAAAAATAGATGAACTTGATTATGGTTGGGATTATAGCAAGCCTTATGATGAATATGTTTCGGCGATGGAATCTATTTGGGAGGAAAGGGATTTTTTATATCGTTCCATAAGGATGATAGATAAATATACATTAAAACCCATATCTGATGGTTGTTTATATTCGATGATTGATTTTAAAGAAAATTGTCTTAATGGCTCTTTTATTGATTATGATGGGTTTGGTTATTATAGTGATGGTAAGATGGAGAGTGATATTCATATATTACCATCTGATTTTAAGAATGGGGTGGTAAGGAAGGATTTCGAGTATGTTGTTTGGTACAACAAGTAAAAATATTTTAAAAAATATTTGTTTAATTGAAATAAAATTATTAACTTAGCCATATGGATGAAACAAAAGGAACGGTAGCTCTTGTTATATTATTTATAATAGCTAGTTTAATATTGATTTACATAAAATAAAATTGGAGAGGTAGCTCAGTTGGTAGAGCAACTTGATACCCTTTGGGGTTAGAAAACAGGTGTGTCGGTAGTTCGAATCTATCCCTCTCCACTATGACTGATTTGGAGTACAATAATGCATATATTGATTTAGAGTCTAAGGTTTATTATTTTGTTTTAAGCAAACTGAATAATCCTGAAGAGGCTAAAGACATTACACAGTTTTCTTTTATGCAATTATGGACCAATAGGGATAAAGTTTTGTTTGATAAGGCTAAGCCTTGGTTATTCACAACGGCGTATAATGGTGTAATAAATTTTATCAATAAGAATAAACGTATTGAACGTATGCCAGAAGATTTTGATATTGGTATTAGTGTTAAATATGAATTTGATACACGTAGAATATTGAGGGAGGAGTTGGCCAAATTAAAGCCATTGGAGAGGAAGTTAATTTTATTGCGGGACCTTAAAGGTTATTCTTACGAAGAGTTGGGAGAGAAGCTTAAAATTAGTCCTGATATGGTTAAAGTTTATTTATTTAGAGGTAGACAGAAAATAAAGGAAAGATTAAAAGGATTATTATAATTTAACAATTAAAAACAGCAACATGTATTTAACACAGAACAAGATTTTTTTCAACGAATTTGAATTACAAACATTGGACAAGATACCAGTTGGTAATTGGATGGTTTGTCAAAACCCAGAGACTGGTGAATTTTATTTAAATAAACAACCAGATTTTAAGGTTCCAGAAAAATTATATGGTGATTGTGAGGCTGTGGCCGCTAAGTTTTTAAATACTTGGAAACACAAGTCTGGTAATATGGGTATATTATTGGATGGAATGAAGGGTACTGGTAAGTCTTTATTGGCTAGGTATTTATCTATTAAGTCTAACTTACCCACATTAATTGTTGCAACACCTTATAATGGTGCTGGTTTCATGAGTTTTATGGCTAAGATTAATCAAGAGGTTATTATCTTTATGGATGAATTTGAAAAGATTTATGTTAAAAGTAAGGATGATAATGCTAATCCACAAGATGGTTTATTAAGTATTTTGGATGGTGCGTTTCCTAGTAAGTTTATGTTTATTTTGACGACGAATGAATCATCTAAGGTTAGTCAATATTTGCTTAACAGACCAGGAAGAATCCATTATGTTAAAACTTATCGTGGGTTAGATGAATCGGTTATTATTGATTTGATTGATGATAGATTAACCAATAAATCTCAAGCTGATGAAATTATTATGTTATCTAGGTACATGGGTAATTGTAGTATGGATATGATTATTTCATTAATTTTGGAATGTAATATTTACCAAGATTCTTCACCTAAAGAATTATTCAAGGACATGAATTTAAGGCCAGATGATATTTCATATAAGTATGTAATAAAACACGCTGGTGAAACTATCGATAATGGTTCTGTCGGTATGAACCCAATGAGTCGTGAGGATGTTAATTTGGAATATTATGGGTTTAAGTTAAACGGTGTTGAAGATGAGGAGGATGATGATTATGATGAGGAGCCAATAGTTGAAGGAACTGTACCTGGTGGTACAATCGTTTCACTTAGCAAAGGTTGGCAAAGACTTATTTTACCATTATCTGAGTGTAAGGTTGTTTGGGAAGAGGGGAAAATTCTTATTAGTAAGGATGAGTGGTTGGTTGTTTATACTAAACAAGCACCATTTATTTTAATGTTTTAAAATAATTATTATGGGTATATTTGAAAAGAAGTTTGAATTTTTACCTAAGGACCCATTTAGATTAGATGTAGAGAATGATATTCTTTATGTTTATCCGAATGCATATGATAATTTCGGTGATTTTAAAATAAACACGGATAAGATATTTAGGGAGCATTTATATCGGGTTAATATTGTTATTGAAGTAGATATTAAAGGTATAGAAACCATTTTAAGAGACAGGTATGGAGAAAGAAAATAATTATAAGTTACTTTACGAGAGCAAAAGTAATGACCTAGATACCTTACTTAAGGTGTATGAAACTGACCCGTTTAGTGCCAGGGTACTTTTTATGAGTGAAGATAAGATATACAATAACTTCAAAAAACATAAGTTGGTTGTGTATGGTGATGGTGATAATTATTCTTTGGTTTACTATACTAGAAACTATGGTATTAGTATAAGTAACAAGCGATATTCGTCGGAAAAGGAAATGTTTAGACTTAATTTTAAGGATAATAAATTTTCTTGTATGGTTAGGAATAGGAATACTTATAAGGTTATGGCTCCAACGTATGATGTAATAAATAGAAGTGGATTAAATAACGACTCACACGATGTTTTAAGGGGTTTATTATCTAAAAAATATGCTTGGTTTAGATTTATTAAGGATGAGAATGTATTAACCAATGTTAGTTTTAATACTATTTTAACCAAAAAAATATTCACACTTAGAAAGGCATTAAGTTATCAATTCGGTGTGTCGTATCCGTTAGCTAGTTATTTGACTCAGATTAATAGACATGAAGAGTTTAGGTATTTTAAGTATAATGTAAGATATCTTATTAATGTAGATTCATTACCTAAATCTAATTTATGTGAACATCATTTATGGCGAGACACACTTAGGATGGCAAAGGTTTTGGGTCGGGTGATTAATTGTAAGTGGTCCATACCTAGATTAAAGGCCGAGCATGATGCGTGGTCTAGTGAGATAACAAATATTTTGGCTAAGGCAAAAAATAGACCGTTGAGGATTAGTGATATATTTTTAAAATTCCATAAGTATAGCGGTTATCATTTATTTAAAGAAAGTGGTGATTTAGTTTTAGAGGGAGGAACACAAAAGCATTGTGTAGCCACTTATATTGATAGAGTTAATAGGGGTTATTCTGGAATTTATAGGGTTGGTGATTATACATTAGAGCTTGTTTATAAAACAAATGATGGTAAAGGGGTATTAAATATTAATCAATTTAGGGGCTTTAAAAACAAGAATGCACCCGAAGAACTATATGAGGAGGTTAATTCCAAATTGAAGGATTTTAATGGTCTAGTAGATGTTGGGCTTATCACTATTGAGAAGATAAATAATAAACCTATTTGGGAGGAAGAATTTCTTCCATTTTAATTATTTGATAAATACCTTGATAAAGATTAAAAATATGTGTACCTTTGCGTTATAAAAAATGCGAATGTACAAAATTTTCGAAAGACCACTTAGTTTCACAAAAGAAAAAGAATTAATAGTATTAAATTTTAAGCCAACCACTGGTTTAACTTGGTCGGCCGATTTAGTTGCAGTTAGACCTCTTGGTCATCCACAGAATATTCTTTTCTATAATGATTTTGTTTATGGTTCATCTTTACTCTCTGGTAGATTACCATATATTTCTGAAGTTCCTTTATTTGAAAGACAATTAAATTTTAAAAATGAATAAAAAATATTTCAATAATTTTACCTTTAATTATGGTAAAAATTTTTTTATACCACCTGGTGTTATAACTCGTGAAAATGATTATGAAATTTTTATTACTGGAAGTACAGGAACTTATATAACAAGTATTGACCCAGCTACTGGGGTTATAAACTTCCCAACAGTTACTAGACCAATTTATCCAATCTATTGGACTGCTGGGAGTACAAATCTAACTTTTGAGATAGCATTAAATAATCCATTAATTAGTGAGATTCCCTTATTTAAAATCCCGTTTGATTTTAAATATGAGCTTGGTGATTCAAAAGTATACGTACATCAACAGATAACTAATTTGGATTTGTAGTTTATTAAAAAATAATGTATATTTGTTAAAACTATATTTTATGAAAAAATTAACAATCATTGTTTTATTATTGACCAGTAATTTAATCCTGGCACAACGTCAATCGGAATACATTGCCGTACCAACACCCAGTAAAGATACATTATTTATTGATACCACATCAGCTGGTGATGCTATATTGTTTATCTGGTATAACAAATAATTACCGTGATAGACCAGTTATTGTTAGGGTACCTAAATTAACTGAAGAGTTAATCGCCAGGTGTTTATTTGTTAGACGGGAGAATAATTAACGAGGAATTGCTCTGATTATAAAATGTTTTTTAAAGTCTAATCTAGGTATTAGGTATCCACTTGTTTTACTATTAAGGTCACCAGAGTTACTAGTTATTTTAAAATTATTTTTTGCTATTAGTTCTTTTAGTGTTTCGGTTTTAATGTACCAGACTTCGTGAATGTGTTTAAAATATGTTACGAACCATTTTGCTTGAGTTACTTCTATTCCAGAAGATTTTCCTCGACATTCTTTTTCGATAAACATATTCATTGTATCGCTCTCTGGTCTTATAAAAACATCGGTTTTTATTTCATATGTTATAACCTCACCATTAACGTTCATTGAAAGGTCGTATTTATTGTCTTTATTGAAGTGCATGAATTTGGCACCCATTTTAGTTAGGTCGTTGACGATAATTTGTTCACCAGCCTCACCAATTATTATATCTTCATTAAAGTCGTAATTCGCCATTGTTTATAATTTTTATACAAAAATACTTAAATTAAAGCATAAAATCAAGATATTTATAAATAAAGACCATGAAAATTAGATTAACGGAAAGACAGCACAATATGTTAAAGAACCTTAATGAAGGTATTGTAGATATACTACCTATTATTAAGAGAATGGAGGCATTGGGTCATGAGGTGGATAAAATCAATAATTTAATTACGGCCACACCTATTGGTGATTTTTTAAGTGGTGAGATTAAGACTAAGGCTTATAGTGTTAGATTAGATGAGATTGATGATAGTTTAAGCAAATACTATAACTTGGGTTATGCTGAATTAGAAAGAATTCCAGATGATGAATATAGAAGAGTTGGTAAAGATTACGATATGGAGTTAGATGATGTTAAGAGTAGTGTTAACAAAAAAATAATGTTAGTTGGTGGTATTATCACCCATATTGATAAAATGGTTGATGAGTCTCCTGAGTGGGTTAATTTATTTAATAATAAGAATATAAAAATTTAAACATTTAATATTATGGATTTATTAGAGCAAGCTAAATTTAATTATGGTTTAATCGTTGTAAACCTGGGTGATATAGATGAGGATGGTAATACTAGTGTAATACATTTTGCTGGTTATTATTATGACCCGACAGATGAGGATGTTGAGAAGCTTAGAGCTGAGTTAGCTGAGGACGAAACATTTGGTTTGACTAATGAAATAGATAATTTAACTATTAGTAAGGCACCTGAAGATATCGTTGAAATTTATAGGGACCAATATCTTGAATGGATAATTAGACAAAATTAATTTGTTTAATTAAAAAATAATAACTATATTTACATATCATCAATTAAAATTATAGATATGAAAAGGTTATTATTTTTATTTTTTATTGCTTTATTCACATTTTCTTCTTGTGAGAAAGATGAGTTGGTTGAGGATGTTCCAGTTGAGGAACCAGTAGCTGAAACCATTCCGTTGGCTGGTGATTGGTTATTGGTTGACGGAACTATGTATTTAACTAACATCGAGACTAATGAGAAAACAAGATACTCTCATTTTGGTCCAGGAAAAACCGTTAGCAGTTTACGTTTAGAGGGTTCCTTATATGAAATAGAGGAATTAAAACAAAATGAAACGATATGGTCTTTTCGTAATGCTAAGGAAAGTGGTGGTTATGGCCAGTTCTTTATTGATTATGATTCTATCCAACCTTATGGTTTAAATATTTCACAAAACTATTGGACTATTATTGAGAGTCCAACCGCTACCGCTAGTACTACTCAAATGGATGGTTCAGCTAGACCATTTACGGCAATAATAGATGATTACGCTAGTAAGACAATTATTATCGATATTCAAATGGCTTACACTAGTTTCGGTGGTTACAACTACCAATATCAATCTAAATTAAAATTCAGAAAATTATGATTAACAGTGAAGAGATACTTAGGACTTACCAACGTAAATTATTGTGGTATAAGTTTTTAAACATAATTTACAATTTATTATGTCTTTCATCAATATTTTTTTTATTTTATAATATGGGAACACCCATTTATTTTTGGTTATACTTATTTGTTTCAGCTTATTGGGTTTTTAGGATTTATATTATGTCTAAGACTATTAAAATATTAAGTGAAACTGTTTTCTTAATGAAAAGTATTTATGAGATGATAAATGAAATCATTTCTAATAACGCTAAAATTATAGAGCTTAAGAAAAATATGGAGATTAAGAATATTAAAGATTAAAATATTTCTTAACTATTATATTTGCTTTGGTTGATGATATGGTGAATATTTCACTTACTAGTTTAGTTAAATGTTTAACAACCTCTTCTTTATTTGTTGATGAGTTTAGTAATATTCTTAAATCGTAGTTATAACCAGTAGATGTACTCAGTAAAATAACACCACTTTTGAATATATTTTTCTCTCTAAGTTTTTTTATTGGAAAGCACCTTAATAGATATTTTGTGGCTAATTCATAAATAATATCATCATTCATAACTATAAATATCGAAATAATCTATAATGAATTATTTCCTTATGGTATTTTTTTTGTATATTTATATTCATAAAATAATAAGTAAAATTTAAAAATAGATGTTATGAGTAAAGAATTTACAGATGATAATTTTGATACGGAAGTATTGTTAAGTGGTGGATTAAGTATTGTTGATTTTTGGGCTGCATGGTGCGGTCCATGTAGAATGGTTGGACCAATTGTTGATGAGATAGCTTTAGATAATCCAGATGTTAACGTTGGAAAAATTGATGTTGATAGTAGCGATATTATCTCGACTAAATATGGTATTAGAAGTATCCCAACTATTTTATTTATAAAAAATGGTGAGGTTGTTGATAAGATTTCTGGAGCGGTAGCTAAGGCTGTTATTCAAGAAAAAATTAACTCACATAAATAATGGGATTCTTTTAACATTAATAGGGCTTCTATGGCCCTTTTTTTGTTTTTAAGATATTTATATATATGAAGAAAAAACTAATTCTAACGGAGTCACAACTTAAAATGTTAACCAGGGTTATAACCGAAAATGGTTATAGTAAGAAGGTTGGAGAGGTCCATGATTATCTTAAAAATAATTATGAGGCAACTGTTGGGATACAAAAAGAGGGTGGTGAGTATTTTAACAAAGGTATGGTTCTTAATAAGGTTGATGGTGAGATGATAACACCTAAAAGTTTATTTGACCACATCAAATATAAGTTTCCATATAATCCAGAATTTCTGGAACAAGTAATTAGAGATTGGTACGATAATAAAATAGATTCTAAAAAAATCCTTAGTCGAAATGTAACACCATAATGAAAAATCTGGATAAAATATTATTACCATTAATTGATTTGTTCATAAAAACTTAATATGGAGCAAAAGATTAGGAATATATTAAGAGAGATTTATGGGGGTTTTAATTCCCAGCTTGAGCACGAATATGAATTAGTGATAACTAAGGCTCTTATGGAAGAGGATTTTGTTGGTAAGCATGAATGGGTTACTTACAATCAAGTTGTTTTAGAATTAAAACATAATCTTAAGGATTCAATGACACTTATGGAACTACAATATAAGTTAACCGATAAGGTAAATCCGACTAATGCGTGTATAGAGGTTTTAGAAAAATTAAGAGATAGGTCACCTGAGTTGGACCGACTTTATCATAAAATACGTAACTTCAAATAAAAATCCTGGATAATACTATAATGATATTGGATAGCTTAAAATAGTTATCGTATTGATTAATTATTGCGTTATTTTTTGATATTTATCATTAGATAACGCAGACATATATTTTAATATCATGGGGGTGCAAAAATTCAAAATAAAACACGGTAGTGGTAAATATACACCACTAGATAGAGCTTACAATAATTTTATTACTTCTAAAATATCGGTCGATGAATTGGAATTTGATAAGTGGGTCACATACAATCAAATAGTTTGCGAAATAAATGATATAAATGACGGTGTTATGTTTGAGGAGATGAAATATAGATTAACTGGTGGTGAGGAACCGAGTGATGTTTTATCTGAAATGATATCTAGAGTAGAATATCCAACACCACTATTATTAACATTAAGGAATTTCTTAGATGTAATTATTATTGAAGAATTTTTAAAAAGATGGCTTTAAATTTTGTTGGTTAAATAATTTTTCATATATTTGTTAAAAATATATTTAATTTATGGCTAAAATAGAAAATTCTGAAAGATTGATTTACTTAATGAAAAAATTTAACATTAAGACTATTGATGAATTAAACACTTTATCGTCTGATAATAAATTGACTATAAAGAACGCTAGAACAAAACCAACGCTAAAACTTGATGATTCAGGTGACTTAGCTGATGTAATGGTTGAGTCTAAGCCTGGTTATGAAGAATATAGAATAATTAATCATAGTGATGATATTGTTGGCTTAAAATTCAGCGAATTTAAAAACTTTAGAATTAAGGGTAAAAAACCAGAGGAAATAATTTATATTTCAGCTGAAGTTTTTTCAAACATGATTGAGGCGGACCCTACGGAGCAAAAAATGTATACACAGTGGATGCTTAGCGTGTTCACTAATTTAATTAGAAAGGGCGATACTAGGGCGGCATCAAATTTCGTTAATGAGGATTTGGGTGCGGCAAAAGAATACTTAACACTATTTGAAGGGAATAAACGGAAGGTTAAGTTTACTGAATTTTGTAATAAAACCCATGGTTTGAAGCATATTACCGACCCTAGTAATATTAACCAATACGAGGATTTGGCCCAATTATATAATGCGGTTGACCCATTTATTGAGAGAACGGCTAGTACGCTTGAATCGGCACTTAATAGGTTTGTTGAAATGAATGACGCAGTAATACCATTTAGAGATAGACAGTGGACTATTTTTATTCCTAAGACGGTTGATGCGGCTTGTGTGGTTAAACCAGTTGGGGTTAGTTGGTGTACAGCATCACCTGGAAATAGTTATTTTGATAATTATACTAAGGGTAGACCAGAATTTTTATTACCTAACGGTAAACCGTCTAGTTTATACATTGTAATAAATAATAAAGTATTTACTGGTGAGTCAGATGAATTGTATCAATTTCATTTTGAGAGTGACCAGTTACATAATAGAAGTAATTCGAGTATTGATGCATATGATAATATCATTTCAACTAGTAAAGGTATTGATGGTTATTTTAAAGAGGAGTTGATTAGGTTAGCTAAATTAGTTAAGAAAGAAAAGTCTGACATTAATACTAATAAATACTTGAGTTATTTGGTTAAGTTTGGTCATTGTGAGGCTTTATTTGATATACACGATATAAATACGTTTGCTATAAATTTCGTTAAAACTAGAATTGTTAGATTACCAGATATTTCAAAGTTTAAGTCTTTAGAGGGGATTTATATGATGGATAATCAATTGGAAGAGTTACATCCATCTATTGGTGAGTTAAGATTTTTAAGTGTCTTATCATTACCAAAGAATAGAATAAAGAGGTTACCAAAAGAAATTGGTAAGTTAAAAGAATTATCTTTCCTTAGTTTGGTAGATAATCCTATCGAGGATTTTCCAGAGGAGATTGCTAATTTGGATATATCTAACGGTGGTAGCTTAAGAGTTCTTTCCATTAGAGAGACTGATTTAACACCAGAGTTAATTACAAAACTTAAGAGGTTGTTACCTAATACTTCAATAGGTAACGTATAAATAAAAATTAAAAAATTTTTAACCCTCTAAAGATATTTATTTTTAGAGGGTTTTTTGTTATAGTTAAAAAAAGAAATATTATGAATTGGAAAAGAGCTGGGGTTGGTGTTATCGAAACACCAATAATTGATTATCTAGAAAAATTATTCGATGATGAAATCGAAAAGGGGAATACGCTTCGTGTATGTGTGGGTACTGATTCACAACGTGCGGGTAAGGGCTTTAAATTTGCTACAGTTATTTTAGTTATAGCTGAGGGTAATGGTGGTATGGTTATTGGTAAGACATATTATGATAAAACATTAGTTAGAGGAAAGAAGGGTGTTAAAGAAAGGATGCTTGTTGAAGTTTCTAAATCTATTGAAACCGCATATGAATTATCTCCATTACTAGACTTATACGGTATTCCTTTAGAGATACACGCTGATATTAACCCTAACCCAGAAAAGGGTGAATCTAACAAAGCTTTAGCTGAAGCTGTTGGGTACATTCTTGGTATGGGATATGATTTTAAAGTAAAACCAGCAGCATTTGCCGCTAGTTGTTCTGCTGATAAGTTAGCTAATTAAAATTTTTATAAAAAAATAACGTTTTTTTCATGTTCTTAGATATTTATTAATATCGAATAATATAATTTTAAACATAAAATTCTATACACATGAGTAAAATGGTAAAAAAAATCACAGAAAACGAATTAGTTGAACTTATCAATGGTATCGTAGTTGAGGCTGTGGCTGAAAAAAAAGCTTCTTGGATTGCTGAGCAAGAAAAAAAGAATGCTGCTTTATTAGAGAGTAAAGTTAACGAGTTATTAAAGGAAAAGTTAACTAAATTACTTACTAGTAAATAATATTTTTTAAAAAATAAACAAATTAACTTGGGGAGAAACACCTCAAGTTTTTCTTGTTTTAGTATGTTAATGATTTAGGCATTCCTATCCAACATATAATAAACGTCATTTAATTTTGTTGCTCCAGCTTTCTCCCACATAAATTTATCAAAATAAGATAACCTAACAACAAATCTTTGTACATCTGGAAGTATACCCCATAAACCATTAATTGTATCCACAAAGGTTTTTAAACTCATATAATTTGGTTCTATACTGATACCCATAATCTCTTTGGTTAATTCACCTAAGTCTGGTTCTGCATTTCCAATGGTTATTGTACCAGCTTTTCGACCATTATATAAAACTTCAAAAGTTGTGGTTTCTGGTGTTTCGTCAATAACACTATAACCCATAGCTTCTTTAAGTAATTTCTTGATTAATTTTTTAGTTTCACTTATCTCTGGTACTTCCCATTTAAATTTTTTAGCTAAATCTAATGCTGGTTTTTCATCCACTAATTTAGATTTAATAGCCTTCTTATAATAATCTGGTTTCTCAGCTAGGTGGTCCAAAGTTATTTCTTCAGCCGCTTCCATGTCGTTACCAACGTGTTCTTTTTCTACTTTTTTACCAACAGCTAATTCTTCCTGGTCAACATCCTCTGGTTTTAGTTTGTCACCTTTACCGCCCTTAATTTTATTAACCTCTAAAAGTTTTTTAATTAATTTAATATTCTCCTCCATTTCTGGTTCCAGAACTGGCTCTTGTTTTTTAACTGGTGCTTGTATGGCCGTAGGTTCAACCCTAGGAGCCTTTGGTTCTTTTGGTTTATCGATAAATCTATCAGCGTCTCTTTTATCAACTAATGTTTTATCAACAATAATATAATTTTCGTCATCAATTTGACCGACATTATAATAATCGAACCCTTTTAAATTAGCTATTTTTTGTTTTGGAAATCCACCATTTACAATCGTTGAGCAAGCCTGACCAACAACCTCAATAAATAAAGCTGGGATTGCGTCTTTAGGTGCTAGTTTTGCGTGTCTATTATATGATGCGATTTCACCTTTAGCACCAAAATCGTGGTTACCTAATATGTGTACTATGTAATCATGAACAGTTCTAAATACGATATTATCTTTAACACTAAAAATTGGGTGAGAAGAGTGGTCGATACTGATTTTTAAAATACCAGTACTTTCAAATGAAGACTTCATTTCCGATTGAGTCTTGTACTCGTCATCTGGGTTAATATATTCTATTTTAAAATCTCTACCAAGTATGTTTGTAGTCCCAACATCCGATTGATTATTTGTTGTAAAAACAACATTAACTTTAGATAGAAGACGTTTAAATAATGTATAGTTAGATTTATTAAGTGAAGCCCATTGACCGACAACTGTTGAATCAAAATCTTTAGCGTTTTCATATGCGTTAGCTACTAGAACCGCATATTCCTCCCAGCTTTTTAGTACCAACTTCTCATTTATAATAGATTTTCCCATGTATATAAATATGTTCTAAAAATAAAAAACCCACATGTGATATGTGGGTTTTTATTTTGGATATTTTATTAATTACTTTATTGGTTTTGGAGTTTTAGATTTGGTGCTTTTAATAACCATTTCATTGGTCTTG
>Ga0315288_10004335_pt1 | contig 18047 bp, 26 predicted proteins | sample YL17G11_20_MG_FD_203454 | JGI IMG/M metagenome (GOLD analysis project Ga0315288, IMG submission 203454) | Sediment microbial communities from Yellowstone Lake, YNP, Wyoming, USA - YL17G11_20 | ecosystem: Environmental > Aquatic > Freshwater > Lake > Sediment | place: USA: Wyoming | collected... | reverse complement strand
TAATGAGGCTAACCCAAAGTCCCCTTGCCTGATGGCGTTTCCCATCTTCTCAACCCATCCGATATTCAACGGATGCTCATCGGGATCACAACCGATCAGGACATCAGTGTTCTCAGGCTTCAGGTATTGATATGCCTGCGTCCAATTTTGTGAGACACCAATGTTTTCCATGAGGGCATAATTTGATCCATACCGGGCAGCCAACTCAATAAGTTTGCTCGAGTTGATTTTCTTTGCACCCTCGAGACTTTTTGGGACTTCATCTCCCATAACAAGTGGGAATCCGAGATCAAATATTGTATGCTCGAATGTCCCGGGTTGATTCTGCTCATATAGCAATTTTGTCACCTTCTCGGTTTCGGAAGGTAAATTATAAGCAAGCGTGAAGCATAAATTTCTCATCTCTTTGATTTGAATAAAATAAAGTTTCCTGTTATTTCGGCATAAGGCTCAACTCTCGCATCCCGGGTCAGTTCTATTCCTCCGGCAATGTCAAAGGAGAGCCTGTCAATTATATTGTCGTTGTACTGATTCGGGTATATTCTCATCCCCAATATTATCGGCATTGTTCTTATTGGCAAACCTGTTATCTCATCCGGGTTATAATTCCCATGTGTGATTATCTTCATTGAAAAGAACGGGGATGTTTGATATGGCCATAAATAGAATGTCGCTCCCAAGACAAACCCATTTACATAAACATACCTGTCAAGACTGACAGGTCTCCACTCAGCGATTATGGATACGTTTGATCCTTGAAGTTCAGCGCCAACGAATCCCTTCAGGCCGCCTATTGGAGCGAACCCGAGTTTTTGGTTGAATGATACCTGACCAGAGCAGGTGCGTCCGATTATTATAGTAATTACAAAAACCAATATTATCAAAATAACCTGAATCCAATTTCTGTTTATTGTTTTCATTTTCTAATTTGTTTCCGACATTTTTTACAAAGTACATTATGCACAATCAGAACCTTCCCCTGAAATGCAGTCCCGCACTTAGAGCAAACCATTTGGAACTGCTTTTTCATTGGGATTGAATATTCCTTTTGTGTCATAATCAACAAAATCCTGACATAATGTTGCGGCTATTGGAGTCCCTGAGCATACCCACATCTCGGCATTAAAGCGATCCTTCCTGTTCATCATATTCACCGGGATCACCCTGCTAACATACTCCGCATTGAACCAAAAGAAGTTCCCGGAGTAATGAAGTGGCCAACCCTTATTGATCAGCTTCACTCCGCAAAGGTCATATCCGATATTGAGGAAGCGGACGTCAAGCATCCATTTCCTGAGGATATAATGATTCATATAATCCCTCCAATACTTGCCTCCCTCATGACCCGGCCAACTAACTCCCTTGGTATGGATATAAAACCCATAAAAACCCTGACTCCTGTTGCAAACATCTTTCATGAATGCGAGAGTAAAGAACTCGAATGCGTTCAAATCGGGCGAATATGCTGCGAGCCTCAGCTTCCCGAAAGGCTCAATTAATTTCTCAAGTTCCTCCTTGTCATATTCACTTCCAAGGCAACAAACATTGGCGACCCTCATGTAATCATAAAGTCCGCTCTCTTGCATGATATTTATCTGTTCGGATATGATTGACTTCCAATCATTGATCATGCAAACATGAATAAAGCCTACGATATTGCTTCTCTGCTCTGCCATAACTTTCTTTTTATAAATTTCATTCCATTAATGTCCATCTCCTCAGGGAGTTTGTTCTGTATGAGTTGATATTTCACATTTAACAGGTGATTATCATCAAAGGCATAGGAGATATGAGCCAACTCACAAATGTATTCGCCATGAACATGAAATCTCAGCGGATACAAATCATTGCTGACATCTTTTTGTCCAATATTGAATACATGAATCTGAGCATACCCTCTTGTCCCGGCGAGTAATATCTCAAAATCTTTGTCGTTCTGTCTTTGAAGCAAGATCAGGTCATTGACATCCCGGGCAATAAAAGTGAAGAACGGCCTGATGAAAACATCCTGATCATCTTTCCACATTGTCCTGTAAGGATTCGTCCAAGATGCTCCTGACAAATGCGTGACGTATTCCTCAATCGGAAAGTATTCAATCCTGTATCCTTTATCCTGAGCGGCTTTCATGTTATGAACAAGCGGTGCGCCATGCTCAACGAAGGCGGGAAGCTGCAAGTAGGTCTCGAGTCGTACCATTGCACAAGAAGGATGCGTGTACCTGAGAACATCACTATCATCAACCGGATCGCCACAACCATCTCCCTTGTATGTCACAAGCATGAGCGACCCGAGAGCATATATCTCCTGATCAAGTGCCCCTGATACGTTCATTGTGATCAACATCTGCTCAATCCAACCGCCCCGGCGGACAATGATGTCATTATCCATTACAAGAACATATTTTGTCTTGACAAATTTCAATATGGCGTCATCCAACATTGTCCCGTGCCCATTGCGCCCATACCTTTCCCAAAGAGTCACGTTCTCATGGGCGACATCTAAATATCTCACATAATTGATTGAGTCATCAACCGATCCGCCGTCCACAATAACAATCGGGATGTCAGGATAAAATCTCAGTATTGATTCAATACCAAGTTTTGTCACGTCAGCCGTGTCTCTTTCACACATTACAATTGTAACTTCCTTATTCTTCCATGTCTCCTGATGGAGTTCTTTGTAATTCCATTCAGGTCTTATCAGTGGCGTTGTTTTTGTCATCTTTTGAATATTATTAAAATATTATCTAATTGTCCGGGGCGGTCATCACTCAGGTCAACAACCTCATACTGAAGTCCAAGCCTGAGAAATTCATTTACATTTGTTTTCAACACATCTTCGATAATTATCAACCCCCCGGGTTTCACAATATCCCACATTACATTTACAAATGTCAATTGATCTTCAATAACATGAGAACTGTCATCAATGGCTATGTCCGGGATAAATTCAAGGGACTCAAAAAACCCTTTGTTCAATTCCTTGAGTTCCAATTTAACCGTTCTGACTCTCTTTGAGGTATTGACCCCCATAACCTCTTTCATCAAATCGCCGATCTTATCAATCCCGAGTATTTCAGCCTTGTCAAAGTAATCTTCCATGAGTTTGAGGAATCCCCCGGAGGCGAACCCGCATTCGAACACTTTGCAGTCCTTCTCCTTCCATGGCATAAACAACTTATCATAGATTGGGAGATACGAATGCTGAGTCTGCTTATCTGTGTGGTATCTTGCCTCACCGCCCTCCTGAAAGAGTTCCATGAATGTTTTCTGCGTATATCCCCATACGTTCCTGACAGGAAACGGGTTCATCTTCTCGTTCATCATTGCCAAATATGAATAATATCTTGCCTCCTTCAGGTAATACCGATCCTCATCCCGGAGGGTCTCAGGCGTCATATACCAATCCAAATGTCGGCAATAGTATGGTCTTGGTGCTCTGAGGCTGTCATACCAATCAGGCTCTCTTGTCGGACTTCCGCCCCTGCGTGTGCGATCATAAAGCGCAATACCAAGGTCTGTTGCACAATGAGAGAAACCCTGCTCATTCCTGTTTGATTCCTGTGCTATGTTTGCAGAATAAGCCGCCTGAGTGACCGCATTAACAGGAAGATCATCCAACTCATAACCGAGGGCGCATTTCCAAATACGTCCCCCGGAATTCTCTAATCCCCGGAACAGGACGTCAACAAAATCATCCGGCACTTTTGAAATATCCATATCACTGTCAGAGATAATAAAATAGCGATCATCATATAATTTATAAAGTTCAGTTGTGAAGAACGCCCATGCGAGATGGTTTTTCCCCAAGAAATGAACAGGTAATGAACAAGTTTTGTACCATTCCAAGAGCGGCGGATACGTTGAATTGTTGTCAATCAGAATCGGATCACACCCCGCTTTTTTGAAATCTTCAAGCAACGGGATTAACCAAGTGAAGCGATTGAAAACGGTTATAAATACCTTGATCCGCTCGTTCATCTTATTCTCTTTTTGAATGAGTTGAATCTTCGGTTCTCACGGTCATACCCTTTGAACTTTTTTGACTTATGTCCCGGGATGCGGCTATGTTCAGAGGAAGGATTCTTTGCCCCACCTTGAGACATACCAAACATGAATTGAGTCATTATTGCCGCAAATGACGGTCTGACCCTGACAGGTTCGGGAGGTTTAACAGGTTCTTTTGCCTGAGCGAGAGCCTGACGCATCTCTTTCCGGGCGGTCTTGCCGCTTCCAATATTGGCTATCAGGTTCATAAAAGTTCGTTTATGAGTTCGATCCTCTTGACGTTGATCTTCTTCAGACCAAGGTTCTCCCTGACATAATTCCATGCGAGCAATCCCTGTTCAGCGGGATTGATACGCACGGCTGCAACCGTCCTGATCCCCTCAAGGAAGGAAGCCGGATCGGTATAAGTAAGAATCCCGGGCAAATCTTTCCATTCCTCCCATGCGGGCGCAAGAGTCATTGCACCAAAATAAGATGCCTCGATATATGCTATGTTACTCTTGCAACGGTTAAATATTGTATCATTCAAAGGAACAGTCAGGAGAGCCGGAAGAATCTCCTTGACATTCGTGAAATAATGGATCACATCTTTGGCAGGCCATTCATAAAGATTCATTGATCCGTTCAAGAACCATGTCTCCATACCCATGAACAAGAAATGCCAATCTTTGTATTCAGCCATAGCCTTCTCAAATACCTCGGTGAACAACATGACATCTTTGATATGGGAATTTCCTCCTCGCCACATGATCATCTGCGCCCTTCCCGGGCGGATCATCCGCTCTTTGAAGATGAAATCATTGAACGCATTCGGTATCACCCGGACATCTTTGTTGTATTGCTGAAACTGTCTCTGAAGTTCCGCCGTTGTAACTGTAACAACATCTGCGTTTTGCATTACCTGAACAATATATTCCCTGACCTTATCATCATAAAGCCTGTATTTTTCGTTATCAGGAGTGAGAGCCAAAAGATTGTCATCAAAATCAACCCAAAGGGGAATCCGTAAATCCTTCAGGTATTTTGAAAGAGATACAGCCTGACTTTCAAATGGCCTTTGCATATAGACAAGATCATAGCGGATCAACTCTTGCCAATGTAGTAATGTCCTGTCCCATTGAACATGATGAACAACAAGGTTGTCAATCATTTTTTCCAAATGAGGGAAGATGCCGCCGCTCCTGTAAAAGGAACAGGCATCAGTGACGCTTGGTGTAATAGATAAAATTCTGATCATTCGTTGTTGTTTTTAGTGAGTAACTATTTTATTCTCCTGTTTGTGCTCCTGCTTCCGCCGGGGTTTGCGAGCCTCCCTGCTCATTCGTTGCTCCTGTCTCCCCGCCCTGAAATCCTGCTCCCTGCTCTAATCCGGCCTGTGTTTGCATTGCCGTCATTGCCTCCTCCTGATCCTTTGCCAATCTTTCAAGTTCGCTCTCAACATCAACTATCATCGGGTGATTTTCAAGCGCTGTCTCTTTTGACATAATTCCGGCATTGATTGAAGCGGCGATATTATCAATTGACTCGGTGATATTCTCAGGAAGGAAAGGAGTAAGAAGTGGTTTTATTTGTATTGCCTCAGCGATCTTTGCAAGTGAAGTGTTGATAACCAAGCCACATGAAGCCTTCAACAAATTCAGCCTCCTTTGCAGTCCCAAGCCGAATGTCTCCTCCTTATTCTTCACCGCCATGTGAGCATCCATGAACAGTAGTTTCAGTGCAACCCCGGAGAGTGCTCCGAGTCCCTTCATCTGATCGAATGTGATATTCGGCGTCTGACTCATTGCATAGATATAACCCTCGAGGTTCTCCTGTTCCATCCGAATGCTCATTGGCTCTGTTGCCAAGGCAAGATAATTCGCCTGTGATCCCTGAGTAAGCTGTAATATCTTCCCTGTCTCCCCCTTCTGAGCATAACCCGCCAATTCCCCGATAACTGTCAGGATTGGAGAGCCAAAATAATCATTCACATCGGCATGATTTGAAACAATTGTTTCGAGCCTTGAGATCATTGTTTGAACATCCGCCCATTCAGGGTAAAGCTGTGAATAATAGATAACCATGATTTTCTTGACCTGATTTGGCTTCGGGTTTGGCGTTATCAGCGGGTCGAGAACCCACTTCCCTGAAGCATCCATTATCCAATAGTATTCACTCTCTGAGAGATATATATCAAAATGTTCCGTATCCTTCCCCTCATCACTGATCTTGTAACTCCGGGCAAAGGCAATCATATCGCTTGTTGCATCGAACATCGGATATAATGCGTCCCCGAGGTCAGGTGAAACAATTTTCATTTTCAGGATGAACTTGGCTTCAATTGCCGGGTTCTCATTCGGAACAAAGTACCAAATCTCCGCTGCTTCCATTTCGCTCATCATTCTCCGGGCGATCTCTTTATTCTTGTAATCCATTTTGTTCTCATTCTGAATGCGATTGATCAGCTTCACAAGTTCCTTCTCCTGTGTGCCGTCATCCCCGTCCTCTACCTTTGTCTGAATAGGATCGGAGAGCATGAATCCAACCCGGCGGTCAACAATCAGTTTTTGAAATGGCATCCCAACCCGGGCAACCGGAACTGATGCTGTTGCAAGAACAGGCTCTCCCGCTTCGTTTGTTGTCCCTGTATCTTTCTTGATTGTCTTATCCGCCCTTTTTGTTGTATCAAATATATCATGTTCGGCGGTCTTGTATTGTTTGAGCGCCTCCGGCTGTTCAACCTTGAATTTTGGCTTGGCGCTTGTAAATGCGACTTGTATCTTGGCGAAGTCATTGCCCGCAATGAGTTCTGTCAATTTGATTATGTCCATGACTGCAAATTTATTAAATTATGGTAACATTCCACTCAGTTCTGTTATTTTCATCCCTTTCTTCAATGCCTCAACGGGATAAAACGTATTTGCAAGAGCATCAAAGAAGTCCGGGGAGCGCCCAAGACGTTCCTTTGTTTTCTCTTTTGGCTCAATTATTATCTTGCCGCTGCTCTGAAAGGCATATTTGATCTCAATGGCTTCGGCAATAAGTTCCGGGAGAGGGGGGAGACAAGCCTCTGACCCAAATGCCGGGTTGAGCCAATCCCTGACTGCCCAATAAAGATATGCCTTCATATTTACAAACTCATATTCCCCGGTATAGTCATTTAAGTATTGAGCCGACTCGCTATACTTACAACTGAAGGCATTGCTCATATTGAGTTCCTGAAGCCTCGAGAATACTCCCGCCCCTTCCCCGATTGTGTCAATCATTGCAACGGCCTCCTTTGACTTATGGAGATAATTATGAACCATCCCGGCGATTTTCATGTGATCCGCTTCTCCTCCCGACTGATGCGCTTCAAATTTCAGGACAAAATCTGTGAACCTATGGCAAAGAACTGAACTGTCCCGTCCCATCCCGGCCACATCAACCCCGATCCGGCGATAACCCTTGAGATTATCAAGCCTTCTCTCTGCCCATCTTTGATTTGCCGCCTCGATCCATAAATAAGGGATCAGGACGTCCTCAGATACTTCCGGGAACATTCCCCTTACCTTGACCCTGAAAAGGTCATTGGGACGAAATAAACCACCTTCCCACTCAAAATCTCCCTTGTCATCCCTGAAGTCATCCTCCTGTATGGGAGCACACCAAGTTTCAACCTTATCCTTGACCCATTCATAATCTACCTGCCCGGGAAATATTTTTTTCTTCTGAAGAACATTTGGCGCTGTCAGATCATCCAACCGGAAAGACTTCCAACGGGAGGAGCGCATTGCCTTGGCCGCATAGCCGACCATGTTATTCGGGTTAAATACGATCAATATTTTTGAATTCGATTGCAAGTTTCCTTCAATGGCATCCCAAACTAATTCGCTGATCCCGGAAGCCTCTGTAACTATGAACATTGTATTGACGGCATGGAATCCTGTCCAAGCCTCTATATTATAATCATCAGCCTTGAACCCTGTTAAGAACCATTCTTCATATTCAGTTCGGATGTCATTTGAGACGAGACGCCCGGAGAGAGGGATTGAAGCATTACGGAATAATCTGACTATTTCCGGGTACATAATATTTGAAACTTGTCTGCCTGTTGGCGCTGTCATTGCAACTTTTGTATTCTCAATCAGTGCTCCTGATTTTCTGCCCCATTTTGGTGTGAGGTACATAAAACAAAGTGCGGCAACTGCCGCAACATAGTCTTTTCCTCTTGCTGTCCCGGAAGCCACCGCAACCATCTTTTGTGTCTGAACAGCCGCCAATATCTCCTGTTGCTCAGGATCAAGCCGAACATTCAGCGCCTCGGTTGCAAAGAGATTCCAATCCCGCTCCCAACGCTCGAGTAATTTTATGCGGCCTTTCTCTGACATATAAAATTGTAGCCGCCATGACTGTAATATCGGAAATGCTCAAACCTGAAATGGAAAAAAGGTTCTAAATGAAAAGAACGTATCATGGCGGCTGTGTATTTATCCATAAAATCCAAATTTCTTTGTCTTGGAATTGGATTTGAATTTCAGACCCTTGCCCGTGTTTTTACTCCTCTGAACATTGCCTTTGAAATTCATTTTCCAATGCTGATACTCCATTCGTTTTGAAGCTGCTTGCTTCTTGGCTGATCTGAGGAATTGTCTTGCCCCGATTGATGTTGATCTTGGTTTTGGTGTGCTCCAAGCATATTTCCCCGGCTGAGATACTGAGTTGTCCCTGATCCATTGTTGAGCATTCTTCACTCCTGAGTTCCAACGCTTCTGCGCTGCTCCCTTGTGTGCCCCGGTGAGGTTGTGTTTCCCGGCTGCATTTCTGTTTCCGTGCGGTGCTCCCATAGTTAATTTCCTCCAAAGAATTTTTTAATGATATTACTTTGCCCTTTTGGCGCTCTGTTCGCCCGGTGAGCCATGCGCTTCTCATGAAATGTCCACGTTGCTTCAGGCGATCTCAGCCTTCTCAGGTTGTGGTGAGTGTTGGAACTCTTATACCAACCTTTCTGATGCGATCCGGCCGCATTCTTATTTCCCATTGGCGCTCCCATAATTACCTCCCGCTTAGGCCTCTCGCAAGGCGTGTTTTATGTGTTGAATTTGCCCGATTTGTCAAGTGCTTGCCCCATTTTCTGTTTGAACTCTTGTATTCCGCTGTTGCCCGTGAATCCCCCGCCTGTTTTGCATAATAATTCAGATCAGCTTTTTGTTCTGACGGCTTCTTGACATACCCCTTTGGGTGAAACATCCTCATTTTGCTTTTTGGCGCTCCGGCTAATCTTGGCATACCTTTCGCCCTGAATCTTGCCGTCCCCGCATTAAATTTCTTCCCCCCGGAGACATTATGCCTCCCGGCGGCGTTCTGATTCCCTCTTGGTGCTCCCATGATTTTTCGTTTTTATGAATTACTATTCCGATCCCTGCCATACAACTTTTGCATCTTGCGGGTGTATGCCGCAATCACTTTCATTTGACCCTTGTATGTTGTTGAATGCAAGAGTTTTCCGCCCTTGCCGACATACGTTGACCGCCTCCGGTGCTTGCCTGATGCGTTTTTATTCCCTCTTGGCGCTCCCATTATTTTCTCCCTGATAATTTATTAATATAACTTGGTGAGAACATTGTTTTTCTGATTGCCCGGGTGTGAAACTGTAACAACGCCATGCGTTTACGAAATTCTGCCCTGTTTTTCAGTTTCGCCCCAACATTTTTGAAACTTGAATGTCGCTTCCCTGACGCATTTTTATTTCCTATTGGTGCTCCCATGATTACCTCCTTATCCCTTTGAATCCTTTTTTGGCCACTTGCCTTTGAATATCAAACCTTTGACCTTAATTTTTTTTCCGCCCTTTGCCTTTGGCTCTTTTGACGTTTTTTCTTTTTTCTTTGCCATGATATTGATTTTTACTTTTTGAATCTTTTCAGCCACCGGGCATTTTTAGCCTTCAACCCTGACTGTTTCCTCCCGGCCAATGTCCCGAGATGTATTTTCGCCCCGGTTGATACTGAATTTGATGCGTAATGTTGTGAGATTTTTGAAGCATTATTCAAAAACCTTTTTGCCCCCCTTGACGTTCCTCGCTTGCCCGCCGCATTTTTGTTACCTCTTGGTGCTCCCATGTCGTTTAGTTTTTAGTCATCAACAATATTTGCTTTCTTCAGGAGATCAAGGAAAGGATCATGCTGAATCTTACCCTCAAATTCCTGTTTATCAACCCACTTATAATTGTTTTTCAGACAGAATATAACCATTGTTGCATTCGCCTGTCCCCGGAGTCCAATTTTGACTAATCTGTTCTCCAATTCTGCTTCGATCCGTTTTAATGTGTTCGAAAACTCGTCATCTTTTGCAAATGTATTTCTCCACTCGCTTATCCTGTAACGGCTATAAGGACGCTCTCTCACAAGGTCTTGCCAAGTGAGAACAGTATATTTTTTCTCGTCCGCCTTCAGGACAGCAAGGAAGGATTCAAGTTCAGCCAAACAAAACTCCCGGGTATATATCTTGGGTCGCCCCTCAGGTCGTTTTAGTTTTGGCTCGCTGATTACTTTCTTCTTGTTGCTTTTTGTATTTGTCATAATACCATTCAATCAGTGATTCCTGTTCAAATTCCTTCAGTTCAATCATTAAATCCTCAGCGGCTTCCATAATGTCCGAGAGCAACGCCCTCTGTTTTTGGCTTGCTCCAAACATTGTTATCTTCCCGGCCATGTGTTGTTCAATGACCTCAATGTGCTGTTTACTCAGTACAATTTTTTTTATTGCTTCCATTTCCGTTGTTGTTATTGGTTATTAAAGTTTATATTTCTTGATTACCCCCTTGAGCCTCCGGGTGTATGCGTCAGCGTTTCCATGGATTGATTTCGTCATCACTTCAGCAAAAAATTCCGAAGCATTCTCCAAGGAATATGTTCCATATCCCGACTTGCGCCGATAAGCCTTGTCGTTTTTATATTGTGAAAACAGTTTTTGAATCTCTTTCCCGGCTGCTAAATGCTTGGGACTCCGGTGAAATATTGACCAAACCCCGTGAGCAAGTTCATGTGTCAAAACATGGCCAAGCGGATCATTTGTTTTGGTGATGAACCCGAAAACATTTCTCTTTGTTGACGGAGAATATGATCTCAGGACGTCCTTGATAATTGCGGCCTTTGATTGATTGAACATTTTCTTGTTCAGGTATATCCCGGTATTCTCGCCAAGACCATTGATGAAATGAACCCCGCTAATATTGTCCTCCAAGTCCGCCAACTTGATACTCCGATCCTGAACCCCGAGTTTGGCATGGAATTGAGCGATTGTTGCTTTCATTGCCCTGTAAACGTCAGGATGTTTGATTTTCACCAAGTCCTCAACATTAGTCACCTCTCCGGTGTATTTTATATCTTTGGGCGAGAACCCTCCTGAGGTTTTCCTTGAACGCCCGGGTTTTCTGTTTGCCATCTCTTTGATTATTAATTACTTGATTACTATCCAACTGCTTGATGCCACTGTCTCATTAACTTATAAACCTTTGGTTGCGTCACCCTCAACTTGGCAGGCTTGAGCCTGAAAAATGCGTAAAACTCCATCATTCCTTCAAACTCATTGGTGATGGCTGCATAGGCGGTCGGGTGTCCATATTCACCCTCGACATGGAGTTTCTTGAGAGCATTGAGAATCTTATGCCCGAAATCGGCGTTCTTGGAGAACATCAAATGAGCCTTCTCATGAAAGAAGATCGCCTTTGATGTCGGCATTTGAATAATGTGTTTGTTTTCCATTGTTATCTCAACTCCCCTCAGATAAAAATCCGTCTGCTCCTTGAATTTATTCCTGTTCATACTTATTATTCCGCTCCCGGCATGACCGCCCTCATCACCTGCGCCGCTGTAAAACGTGACCTTCACCCCTTCCCTCTTTGCCATTTGCCTGAGTTCATTCTCGGTTGTCAGGTCAGTCCTTATGCGGACATTCCGCCTTACGCCAACGACCTTGCGGTTTGCCATTACTTTCCTTTCGGCCTCGGCTTGGGTTTTGGCTTCCTTACCGGGGTAATTTTGATTTCCTGAGTGAACTTGTCACTTGGTTTTCTTTTCTTTGTCATTATGCTACCTCCTTGATTATCATTACTTTTATTTTCAAATATGAATAATAACTCGGAATCTCTTTATAACCTACAAACTTAAACTTAGTCCCGGCCTTAAATAATACCTCCTCCTCTTGGTCGTGCATTGATAGCGGTTTGATATTTCTCCCATTCTTCCCTTGAATTGCGAATAATACCCTTGCACCTTCACTCCCCCAATTCTCCGCCTTCTTCCATGCGGTTGAAGTTGATGTAAATCCTTCAAACCGGAATGTCCCCATTTTCTCAAGTTCCTTCATTTTTTCTTCCGGGTCAATGTGAACTTTCATTGCCCGATAAGTCTCTCCCTCAAATTTAGGAACTTTATTCAGAGCGCTATTTAATAACCTCTTGGCTAACTCTGTTTCGCCGTTATGTGATATACCATGATTGATATTATGATTGAGCGGCTGATACCAACTCCCGGTATATGAATAGATCAATGCCGTTTGTGGCGGCGTCAACCCATACTCCTCGGCCTTATCTTTAATTTCCTGAGGATGATTTGAATGAACTTCGCCTGATCCAAATGCCTTTTGTAATTCATTGATGTCGTCCCATGTCGCCGGATAATCCTTTCTGATCCTGACGTTATTCCTTACCCCGACAACTTTCCTGTTAGCCATTACTTATCATTGATGAATTGTTCAATATAAACAAGATTGTGATTCTCACAAAACTCTTTCACCTTATCGCCGCCGCCATAAACAACGAGGTTGGGGGACTGCAAGCCGGAGACTTTCTGAGCGATCTTCATTTCCAAGTCTAAACACTTGAGAGCATCAGCATATCCCCGAGTCCAAAAGGCATTCCACCCCTTCGGTAATCCCATTTGATTGTACTCATAGAACTTTGGCGCAACATTCAGGTCAGCATACGCCAAGATATTACATTCCTGAAAGTACCGGGTGATCCAACGCTTTTTGTATATTTGATGGAGGCCGTATGCAATCGGGGTCGCATCCGAGAGGGAGAGGTTCGGCTCAACTATCTGACGGCATCCTGACGTTAGAACTTTCACCGGGTCTTTCCAAATTGCCTCAAACCGATAGTCGTCAACATAGAAATGGAATGTTGCAACTCCCTGTCTCAATCGGCTCTGAGCGCCCCAAGGCCAAACCGGAATAACAACCTTCCCGGCCTGTTTTGTAATATCCAATGTAGGGATGTCAAACTTATTGTTCGATTCATAGATACAATCCGAGAGCATGGAATTATAAAAATCCAAATCAGTTGTATCCACATCCTCGTCCTTTGTCTTTTTTTCCTTGATCGCCGGGATGTCCACACCCCAATCCTGAACCTGATCGCTGTCAAACTCATTCGCAATAACATCCCAATCCCACTTGCCTGCACTCACGTTGTCCTTAACAAGAAACGCCTTCAGTTTCTCCAAAGGCGTATCGGCGGTCAATACTTTGCAAGGTGCGGTTTTGTACTTCAATTCCTGTAATGCCCTCAGCCTCATATTCCCGCCAATCACAATAAAATGACCGTTGAGGGGGAAAACAATCAGTTCCCTCAGACTTAACATCTCGGGATCATCCTTGATTGATTGAAGAAGAATCCTGTAATCTTCATCCTTCAGGATGCGGGGATTTTTTGGCAATCCCGGAATCTGACCCTTGTTTATTTTGAGTTTTGCAAGGGGGACTTCAACTGTTTTATCAAGCATTACATAGCATTGCGTTTGAAACTTTCGTAATATTGTTAAAAACTCTTGCAAAGATATGAGAAAAATGACGCACCTGACTGCAAAAAGAAAATAAATATGAACAGGGATGTTGATATGTTATTAAATAATTGCTCTTTTATTTGGTTAATTCAATTTAATATAGTAATTTTGATGATTGATTTAGTATTCATTTAATCCGTGTCGCTATGGAAAACAAACTTGAAACCCGCACCAAGATCATTCCCGGGACTGTTGACGGGACTATTAACGGGAAGCCTTTCTCGGTCAGAGCAGAGAATCTGATCCATGCTATTGTTATCGAGGAGAATCCTCCTTTTACTGTCGTTCAAATTATTATGAACTTTATTATCATCCAAAATTAAGCTAATGAACTCTCTCAGAAGAAATTTAATTTCATCAATCAGCCGGGAACTTGAGGACATCAAGAGTCGGCTTGAAACCCTCAAAGATGAGGAGCAGGAATACTATGACAACGTACCCGATAATCTTCAGGGTTCGGAGCGCTATGATCAGGCCGGGGAGGCCGTTGATAATTTGGATTCCGCATTCTCCTCTCTCGAGGAGGCTATTGACTATTTGAATTCAGTAATTGAAAATTGAAGATATGAATCATTTTCAAATTAAAAACTCAGTCAGGTGCGAGAGGTGTGAAAAACTTCTTGACCCTAAAAATATTGTATGGCTTGAATTATCATGCAATGATGAAAATTATTATGAGACTCTGCCTGCCGGGCACGAATCTCAGGGCGGCTTCCCTTTCGGAAAGGATTGCGCCAAAAAACTACTTATGGAAACAACGAATGAAATCGCTTGGGGAGAGGTTTTTGATGCTGTCATCCCTCCCCGGGATAAATTCTCTCAGGAAATCTCGATCACTAAAATCAAATAGAAATGGAAACAAAAAAATTGGCCTTTTGGAAGGAACTCGTCAGGCAATACAAACCTGATAAATACCAGAAGAACCCTTATTTCATCAGCTTCCGCCCGGAGGATGAATACGAATGGAATGGGGATGACTTCACGGTTTATGATGCTCCCTCACAATACCGGGGAGAGCCTGTTCTCGCTATTCATATATATGACAAAAGTGGGCAGATGATAGATATTCTCCGGGTTAATATTCCCGAGCGCAATGCCGAATTTGTCAGGCGCATCCGGGACTACTGTTCAACCTGTAAGACTTTCACTGAAAACAATGTTGTTTATTCATGGATCAGCCGCCTTCACCGCTATTCAACCGCAACCGAAATGGTTTGTATCAACTGTGGGTCTCATTGGGATTACCTTGTCTTTGGGATTAATAAAACTCATACTCTCAGCAATGGAAAGTAATCCCCTTATCAAAGTTAAACGGACTGACAAGGTTGAAGAATTCTTCCGCCTTGATACCATGCGGGCAAAGATGATCGCCGCCGGAAATTCCCCGGAGATTGTTGCCCAATTCCTTGCACTTCTTCAGACAAAATACAAGATCACAACATCAAAGGGAACTGTCTATGAAGTGCTCAACACTTCGGAAATTAACCCGGCCGCAAGGCCATAAAATCAATAGAAATGGAAACAGCAACAAGACAAGAAAATTTGAACGCCGTCCTTCAGAGGAAGGTTAATGCGTTTGTTGAAAGATCAAAAGTTGATGCCGAGTCTCTCCTCGAGAAGCTGAAAGACAGGACAATTCAGGATTGGGTATTCAGGGATGATGAAATCTCTTTTGATACTGCCTCGACTATCCCGTTTGTCTATATCCGTGGGATGGAAAAAGAGACGCCTCACATTTGGAGGATGAACCCGCACTCAGCCTATCAGGTTGCGGATCGCATCGGCCTTCCTCAGACATGGATCAGCAAGTCTATAACAGGAGTAAATTATCAAAGGGATGCCGCCGCTTATGCCTTGAATCAATACATGGAAAACTATAAGGGGAATGATAATCGCTTCCTTATGCGCACTGTTGATGATACACTCCGGGGATTCCTCTCAACTTCATACAAGAGGCTGAACACCCGGGAGATATTTATGATGTTTGTCCTGACTGCAACGAAACTCGGACTGCCCCTTGTTGGAGCATTCGAAGGAGGAAGTCGTGACTATCTCGAAATACTTAACCCCTCCCTGACATGGGTTGATACTCCCAACAATGGCCTTGTGGCTTACGCCCGGGGGATGCAACTCAAGAACTCTGACTTCGGTGATGGATACCTTGAACTCCGTGCTTGGGGTCTTTATGGCGCTTGCCTCAACGGAAATACCGGGAAACACTTTCTCAAGGAAATTCATCTTGGTGCTCGGGTTGCTGAAGATGTAATGTTCTCGATTGAGACCATTAACCATGATACCGAGACCCGGGCACTTATGGTTCGGGATGCGATGGAATATGTTTTCTCGCCCGAGAATCAGGAATATGAAGCCAAGAGCATTCAGAAGGCATCAGAGACCGAGGTTGATCTCAAGGATGAGATACACCGCCTTCCCCAAATCGGGATCACTAAAACAGAAGCTAAATCGGTTGAGGAAATTCTTCTGAAGCACGACCCCGAGGATGGGATCAATGGCAAACCAAGTAAATTCATGGTTGCTCAGGCTATCTCCGCCCTTGCCCGCACAACTGACCCCGGGAGAATGAGAGAGATGCAAAGAGTCGCCGGGAGTCTTATTTTCATTGACAACCCCCCGAGATACCTCGAATTGAAAGATTGATCATGGGTAATATTCTGAGAATAGGAAGCCGCATGAACGACTTATCCGGCTGCCCAATTCAATTGATTGCCGTCCCCGGACTCAACACAAAATTTGTCCTTGGGCGGCTCTCTCTTGAGGGAACTACCTTCACAAGGCTCGTAATCCTCAATGATCAGCTTACCAAAATATTTGCTATTGGAACTACTAGGGCAGAAACACTTGCTCAGTTCTATGACAAAATTGACGGAAAGGACGACAATGATCTTGGGATGATCCTTGGCTTACATGATGAGTGTTAATAACTATGTTAATAACCTTTTTGATACATAATTAATTACAAGAACATATATTAATAACTTTGCGAAATGCTCAAATTCGTTTTTCTAAAAGCGTATGCGGGAACAGGGATGCTTGACTTGGAGATTTACACAACTCTCCGGGAACTCCTTGCTTCCATTTATCCCAACTTAACAGATTATCATTACTTCAGATGCCGAAAGGCATTCGGGCAGAATCAGCCGTACTTATGCGGCAATTATATAATCATAAAAAAATCATTAAATCACAATCGAAATGGAAAACCAAAACGAACAAATTGACATCATGACGGCTCAGACCGTTGGCGTCACCGAGGCTCAGTCCCGGGCAGAGATTGATATTCAGATCACGACTGCAAAGAGGTATCCCCGTAACACCTTCCGGGCGATCGAGAACATTGTGGCTCTTGTCTCTCAGGATAAGGAACTCGCCAACTCATGCGTCTATTCACTTCCCCGGGCAGGGAAGGAAATCACAGGAGCAAGTGTTCACCTCGCCCGCTTGATTGCCTCTGAATACGGGAATATACGGGTTCAGGCTCGTATTGTTGAGATCGGTGATAATATGATCACCGCTCAGGCTGTTGCTTTTGATCTCGAAAAAAACTATGCTGTCAACACCGAGGTCAAGCGCCGGATCACTGACAAGACAGGTCAGCGGTTCAAAGATGACATGATTGTTGTCACCTGTAATGCTGCGCTATCTATTGCGAGCCGGAACGCTATCCTTCAGGTAATACCTACTACCTTAACAGGAAAGGTGTTAAAAGCGGCTCAAAATGCTATTCTCGGGGATTTGACTGATGAGCAGAAGTTATTCAAGCGCCGGAAAGAGGTTTTTGACGGCTTCCTGAACAGTTATAATGTCACGGAGGTTGAAATCCTTGCCCTGTTGGAAATTGAAACCATTAATCAGGTGAAGGAAGGCCAAATCCTGACCCTTATCGGCCTCGCCAACGCTATTAAGGACGGGGATACAACTGTTGCTGAGGCATTTGGGCGCACCAAACAGTCAAATGTGGCCAAGGAGACAAAGGCAAAAGTCAACGAGGCAATCGAGAAGGCGAAGGCGAAGAAGAAACCTCAGGTCGCTGCACCGAGCGCCGCCGCCGATCCGGGTATGACCGGAGGAACTGTAACCCCAACAATAAAATTTATTCTTGAATGAAAGACGAAATAATTCAACTCAGGAAGAAAGGAATTGGAGGCTCAGAGGTAGCCTCCATCCTTGGTTTGGACGAATATGGATCACCTTACAAGGTTTGGCTCGCCAAGACCG
>Ga0315288_10004334_pt1 | contig 18051 bp, 20 predicted proteins | sample YL17G11_20_MG_FD_203454 | JGI IMG/M metagenome (GOLD analysis project Ga0315288, IMG submission 203454) | Sediment microbial communities from Yellowstone Lake, YNP, Wyoming, USA - YL17G11_20 | ecosystem: Environmental > Aquatic > Freshwater > Lake > Sediment | place: USA: Wyoming | collected... | reverse complement strand
CTTTCCAGCCATTTTTCGAAGGGAACCGTCTGGATCAAATATCCCTTTTCAGGCTTGATTTTCTGGTATTTGAAAACCTGAGCGGAAAAGAGACAGGGGGTCATCAGCCCCAGGCCTGCGAGGAGTCCCCATATCCGTCTTGAGGCCCGGACCTTCGGCCAAATCATTTTGGCGTTTTGCCCGCTAAAGAATTCTCCGCCCCTGTAACAGTCGGACGACCAGAACGACCAAGGCGATGACAATGAGAACGTGGATCAGGCCGCCGGCGTGGAACGCGAAAAATCCCAGAGCCCACAGAATGACCAGGATGATTAAAATTGCCTCAAGCATGCCGACCTCCTTTTTTTCTTTTACCTCTCGCTGTCCTGCTCCCAGCCGTTATTGGACGGCACGATGGACTGGGGAGAAGCTACCTGTCTAAATGCAGTTTTCATGCCAGAATCTTTCCGCGTTCTCAGAATGTCAGGAAATTGATTTCCTCTCTGGAAAAAGGCGGAATTTCAGGTGACCGGCGATTCAAAGCCTCCGGTTAAACAAATTGAGCTGTTTTCCCGCCTAAGAAATTGTGCCAAAAAACAGCACATTTCCTATTAAATAGGATATTTGCTGCCGCATTGGTGTCGGTAATCTCGACGCGTATCCGATCACCGACATCGAGGCCCTCGAATCCCCGCACGACCTTCCCCTCGACCGCTGGCCGAAAGATCCCGACCCAGGTGCCCTTTTCGGAGACGCCGGTCACGATGGCATCAGACCGCCCGCCCTCGGCTCAACGGATTGATGCGACTTCTTCGTGAACCAGTCTATCCGAGTTTGAAAATAATGATAAGAATTCTAATTAGCAAAAGAATCCACCCAACACCAACAATGACCCAAGCAATCTTTTTGGCTACACTGACAAGAAACATGAAAAGGGTCAAAACAATTAAGAATCCAAGGGCATCGATAACACTTTCTGGAAATTTGGCACCGGGAACAATGTATTGAATAAGATTAACGATCCCCAGGCCAACCTGATGCCCTAGGAAATAAATAAAAGTGAGAACTTTGTGAAGAACGGCGCTCAAAGAATTCGGATTCGTTGTTTCCTGAATGAGTAAACTGTTCATCATGATACTGACTCCTTGACTTAGAAGATGCACCGGAGCCCCAGCAACAGCTTGTGGTGCTTTTCGAAAGAACGTTCGGACGTAAGCACAGGAGCACGCAACTCAAAGAAGATTGAGCCGACCGAGGAATTCACCTTGAAAAGGTCGACACCCGCTTCGCCGACCAGGTCGATTCCGCCCTTCCGTGTTGTTTGCTCCTTGGTGCTGAAGCCCAAACCGCCGGCCAAGAAGAAGGCCGGACCGACATGGACGTTCAGGAGGGCATTGCCCATCACGAACGAGGTCCACGGCTTGGCCATCAACGGAATACCGCCGCCGAAGGAAAGGATAAAGTCCAGCGTGTCGGGCACGATCTTATACAGCAAGCCGGCTCTGGCCCACAGCATGGCCGTGTAGGTACCGCGCAGGACTCCGGGACCGCCTTCAATCAATAAGAACAGCCGTTTCTGGGTGACGTCGAGGACGACCCGGCAGGATTCGGAAACAGCGCCGAAATCGTCGGTGACGACCACCGTCACCACGTAGCTTCCCGGTTTGTCGAAGACCTTATCCCAAACAAAGGGAGCTTCACTGTCCGTAAACTTATCGACGGGATTGCCCGTCTGGTCGGTGATGGCAAAATCGGCCCGGGCCACTATGCCGTCAGGATCGGCCGAGCCGGAAGCGTCGATGGCGACGGGCTTGCCGACAAAATCTTTACAGGGCAGGCAGGATGTTTTCAGCGAGCAGGTCGGCGGACCGTTGACGATAACTTTCGCCTCGCACGGGTTCGTCGAAGCGACGCCTTTCTCGCTCATTGCCCGGCCCTTGAAGGTATAAACGCCCGGCTGGTCAAAGCTCGTCTGCTTTTTCGCAGCATCGGGGGTGAACGAGTGGGTCGTTATCTTCCGGCCATCCGGACCGATGACATCCACTTCCATGGACATGGTGTACTGGCTGCCGCTCATATCGACGGTCACCATGTCTTTCAGGTTGACCTTCGCCGGCGAGACGGCCAGCATGCAAACCGCCGACGGGACCGGGACCTCGAGCGCGGTGATACTGCGCAGAGCGATATTGCCGCACGGTCTCGGCATCACGAATTCATACGCCTTATTATTCTTCTTCACATTGAAGGCGAAAACTTCAAGGGGCGCTTTGCCGGCCCACTCGATGTCCCGGGCCACTTTCACTTTCCCTTGGGAGCGGAAGAGCATCCACATGAGCTTATCGCCGACCGGCAGCGATTTCTCCTCGAATGTCTCGCTCTTCAACTGGGCCATGAAAAGAAGATAGAGATCGCCGGCGCTGGCCAGGTCAAACCCATATTTGATGTCTCCGGCGTATCTATCCACCAGTCTCTTCATGACTTCTTGGGTGGGGACCTCTCCTCTGATCCTCACAAAGGTGTACTGTCCGATGCTCTTAAGCTTTGTGCTTTCGGCAAATGTGCTCAGAGAGAATACAATCAGGAATCCGACGACGAAAAATATCAGCCTTTTGTTTTTCATGAAACCTCCTTCCCTGACTCTGTCCTGCGCCCATCCGTTATTGGACGGCACGATGGACTCGGGAGAAGCTACCTGTCTAAATGCAGTTTTCATACCAGAATCTTTCCGCGTTCCCAGAATGTCAGGAAATTGATTTCCTCTCTGGAAAAAGGCGGAATTTCAGGTGACCGGCGATTCAAAGCCTCCGGTTAGAAAAATTGAGCTGTTTTCCCGCCTAAGAAATTGTCCCATAAAACAGCACATTTCCTATTTATTAGGATATTTCCTGCCGCACTATCCTATCTGGGGCTGTCGCTATCTCCTCTTAATCAATCAGCCTTTCGCCTTTTCTTGCGCGGCCTTTTTCAGCTTATCGTTGGCGAGAACAGCGATATCCACTCGGCGGTTTTTCTGCTGGCCTTCGGGCGTATCGTTCGTCACGATCGGCTGCGTTTCGCCGTAGCCGGCTATCGAGAACCTCGCCGACTTCACCTCGAGTGTCGCCAGGTAGAAAGCCACGGACTGAGCGCGGTCCTTCGAAAGGTTCATGTTGTAGTCATCCGATCCGGTGTTGTCCGTATGGCCTTCGATAAGAATGTTGGTATCGGGATATTTATTCAAGATTTTGGCCAGCTCGGCCAGGTTTGTTTTGCTGACCGGCCGGAGGTCGGATTTGTCAATGTCAAAAAGAATCCCGCTGTCAAAGGTGATTTTAATGCCTTCCCCGATGCGTTGGACTTCGGCCCCTTCAAGATCCCGCTGCATTTCCGCGGCCTGTTTGTCCATATAATTCCCGATAAAGGCGCCGGCCGCTCCGCCGACGGCCGCCCCGAGGATCGCGCCGAGCAGGGTGTTTCCGGCGGCATGGCCGATCACCCCGCCGAGGACGGCGCCGCCGGCGCCGCCGATCACCGCGCCCCGCGTGGTCTTGTTCCAGGACGCGCAGTTGACGGCCGACAATAAGAAAACCATCAAGACGAATAACGTCAGAATTCTCTTCATGGGTGATTTCCCCCTGTCCAAATCATTTTGTCCTCCTTCTTTCCCTCTGACACTCACTGTTTTTCGCCCAGGCTTTAATGGGATGACACGATTGATTCCGGAGAGGCCAGATGATCCATGGAGTTTTTCTTATATTCTAAGAAATCAATTCTCTTTAGCTTTTTTCTCGACGTAAAGTTTCAGTTCTGTGAAAAAACTGCAATCATCGTTTATTTGCATTTTTCCAACTTTTCTTTTTAAGAAATTGACATTGAATTCAGTTAAAACCTCGTCCGTATTTCCTCGGTTCCAGCCCAGCGCAAAGTCAAATCCATGGAGCTTAAAACCGTTCATAGAATCTAAGTTATGCACATTTTTGAATTTGAGCCAATGATTCTCAAAACCCAACTCGCCGAATCTTCTGACATCCTTAAGAGCATCTGTCTGTCTCTCTTTTTCATTTCTCTTGCCTGCCATTGAGCTTAATATCTTTTCTGGGAGAGTCATTTTTAAGTCTCTCTCTATGATCGGTCTCGCGTTTTCCAGCATTTGAAGGATCACCATTTCTTGCGCTTTTTTGTTTCCTTCCAAATACCATACAATCAGTTTGTATCTTTGCCAAAAAATTAGCGAGTTGATAGCAACAACGCCCACCGTCAAGACAACGACAACTTTTCTCCAATCTCTCTTTCTGATACTTGATCCGGCTCTGACCATTATTGATTCTCGCTCTTGCGGAAGAAAATGGTCGTTCCTCGCTTGTTGGTGGGGAGTAGGCTCCGCGAGGATCCCATTATGTCTTTTTGCGATCCAAGACGATCAACACGATCCCCGCCACCAACGCAACACCTCCTACAATGGGAGGCAGCGGGATGGTTTTCTTCGTATCCGCCGAGAGCTTGATGGAACCGATATCAAGGATTTTCTCCCGGGTCGTATATTGGATACCCTGATAGACCAGAGCCAAGACTCCCAAAATGATGAGAATGATACCGAAAATCTTCATGGGCCTAGACCTCCTCCTTAAACTCGGGCCATCTCCTTGGATTCTCCAGCGTCCTCAGCATCGATTTTCACGACGTTTAATTTGAAAACCGCCTCAAGCAGCTCAGAAAAAGGCGTCCTCCCCTGTGAGAAGACACCCTCTTCAGATCAGTCGAGATAATGACTTCCCGTCAACTCTTCCACAAGAAAGTAGCCGCCGGACACGCCCAAGCTAAAGGACCAACACAATCACTAGGACCACAGCACAGATGGTTGTGATGAGGAGGAGATCTCTTGAGGAGAGACCTCCCCCGGCATCGGAAGCCGTGATCACGTCTTGCCCACTGATCACCAGCTGAGTTGACGTGCCCGCCTGTTGAAGCACCGGTTTTTGAAGAGCGGCGGCATAGGAAGAGACCAACACGATCATCAACAGGACACTCCAGATCTTAACCTGTCTTCTCATTCGGATTCTCCTTTTTTTGAATGTCTTCAAGCCGGGCTCTTTCGATATAGAGAGCCCTGACCTGTAGATAATGCTTTCGGATAAACTCCTCACCAGGGGCAAGCCGGAGAGCCTGACCGAGGGACTCTAAAGCCGGGACAAGCCTACCTTGATTGGCGTAAGCCAGGCCCAGGACGTCGTGGGCGTAAGCGCTTTTTGCGTCCAAGCTGAGGGCTTTAAGGGCATAAGCCTCAGCCTCCTCGACCTTGCCTTCTCTAAGGCTGACCATGGCCAGGCTGTACAGGGGATAGGGATCTTCGCTGAGGGATTCCCTGGCTTTTTCCCACTGCTCCCTCGATTTCATGAAATCCGACCTCCGGTAATAAGCCGTGGCCAGATTGATGGAGGTCAGAGGGTCGTTTTGCAGAGCGGGAAAAGGAAAAGGGCTTTGACCGGGGACCACGGCCATCATCCACCGGGACTGGTTCCGCCCCTTTCCCAGCTCCCAGACCTTCATGAAATCCTCGGACGTCATGGCAGTCCGGCCTCCGAAATAGGGGTCATGGAAGATGATCTGGTCCTCGTCATCATCAAACCCGATGACCACCCGGTAGTGTCCTTTGGCGATCTGTTTTATGGCTTTAGTCAGAACGATCACCGGGATGTCTTTCCCAACCACATCCTTCAAGATCCGCAGGTTTCCCTGGAAAGAGTAGCTCTCAAATCCTTTGGTTCGCGGATACAAGACCAGATCGGAGTTATAGGTCGCCTGGCTTTCGGAATCATAGATCTCATCCGCGATTTTCCGCTGGCTGAAGGATCGCGTTTCATCCCAGTAATTGAGGACCATAGCCAAGCAGGCCGGGCCGCAATAACTTCTTCCCAGCCATTTTTCGAAGGGAACCGTCTGGATCAAATATCCCTTTTCAGGCTTGATTTTCTCGTATTTGAAAACCTGAGCGGAAAAGAGACAGGGGGTAATCAGCCCCAGGCCTGCGAGGAGTCCCCATATCCATCTTGAGGCCCGGACCTTCGGCCAAATCATTTTGGCGTTTTGCCCGCTAAAGAATTCTCCGCCCCTGTAACAGTCGGACGATCAGAACGACCAAGGCGATGACAATGAGAACGTGGATCAGGCCGCCGGCGTGGAACGCGAAAAATCCCAGAGCCCACAGAATGACCAGGATGATTAAAATTGCCTCAAGCATGCCAACCTCCTTTTTTCCTTTTGCCTCTCGCTATCCTGCTCCCAGCCGTTATTGGACGGCACGATGGATTGGGGAGAAGCTACCTGCTAATATTGATATAATAAAACCCGATGTACAATGTCAAGAGAGAAATCTCATTTTTTTGAGATCGGCGAGGCCGAACGCGTCTTCTTCCGCTCGAGGCTAACCCCCATCACAGATTCGCCGCGATTTTTAAGAAATTTTTCGACCTCTGAATGTGACCGTCTTGGAGAAATTGAATTAAAAGAATCCAGCCCGTTTTAGCGCTTCTTGAGAGATTCTATGAGAAGGGCCATCCCCTCTGGCAACGCAGACAGAAACCTTATTTTCAGTGGCGGCGACGATCTCAGCGATGTCCTTGTGGCTGAATCCAGGACAGAGCAGGATGGAATCGATCTTTTTTTCTCTGAACAAGCGCGTACTGACTTCCAAGGCTTCAGCCTGATTTTTGACGATGACCACGTCCATCTGATATTTGCCGGTGTCGACGAAGCAGCGATGTTTTTCTTTGTCCGCGTCCGGAGCATGCGCGAGAAAAAGCGTTTTGAAGGCCATGAATTTATCCTCCTCCCCTAATCATGTCCGTAATTAAATATTTTTGCAATTTATCACCCTATTAAAATTTGCTATTCCAGGTCTTTCCAAAAAATCTTGATCAAATTTTCATGATGTTGTCGGCGATCCTCGTTCCTTATGGGATTGAGCTCGACCGTAGCTCATCATGCCCAGGATCAAATGAACAAAGATCATTCTCTTAGCCGTCTTCATGTACTTCGGCCTTCCAGGATTGCGAAACGCAAATCCCCGGATCCATTTTTCTTCTCTCCTTTTGTTGCGGCGGATCAATAGGTGCGGAGCAAGGCCCGGTCTTGTTCAGTCCGCTTTTTTAAGCTCGAGCTGGAACCAGCCCTTATCGGTCTTTTGGGCGATGACTTCGAAACCTGTCTTCTGGGCCAAATCGACAAAATGGGCCAAGCCCTGGCCTTTCACGATCTTCACTCCGTAGCCCGTGTTGATCTCGGTCTTGGGAAGTGTGATGTGGAGCGGGAAAAGGACAGAGAGCTTTTTCGGATCCGTCTCCGGGGGGAATTCGGCGTCCCAAATAAGCAGTCGCCCTCCGGAAGCGAGCACGCGATGAAGTTCCTGGAAAACCTTGGGGTGGTCAGCCGGATTGATGTACATAAAAGTGAAAAAGACAGTGGCCGTGGGAAAAGTCTTGTCCAGGAACTTAAGGTCGCGGGCGTCCATGACGATTTTGAGCAGCGGCTCGCCCGGAGCTTCCTCCAGTTCACGCTTGAGGAGATCGACGGCGACGACCTGCTTCCCCTTGAGCCGGCCGATGACGCCTTCGCCTCCACCCCCAATGTCCAGGATAAGGCCCTGGGCCGGAAAGTCGGGAAGAACGACCTCCAGCTTAGCGTGCACGAGGAACGGTTCGGGTTTGGACTGCTCCTGGGCCGGCGAATATGCGCCGAGGGGTGAAGATGACATCAAAATCGCCGCGCCGGCGATGAAAACGAAAGGGCGAAGGAATTGCGGATACATGAGAACTCCTTTAGATGAATTTCGGGCGGTATGGACATTCCATAATACCTCTTCATCAGCAAAATCCATGCCAAAAATCCAGGTCATTTTCATCTTGATCATAATACGGATTCCGTATCGATGTAAAATCTCGTTACATTTATCGCCTCTGCGGGTTCTCCCGGCTTCTTGTCCCCGGTGTTTTTCAACCTCATCGCTGCCGGCGTCTCGTTTGGGTGTTTTATAATCTCGCACAAATTGAGACTCCCAACCATTCGCGAAAAGCTGGATTCCTCTCGCCCCTTTCACCTTCATGGCCTTTTTCCATAGCGCTTCGTCGGAGTCCAACGAGATCCCCACAAAAATGATTTTCTTCCCGTTGCCCCATTCCTCAAGCCGCCTGGCATGACACGAGGGGCAGAAGCCTCGGGTGCGGCAGGAAAACATGTTGACTTGGCATCCTTTTAAGTCCAGTCTGAAAAGGGGAGGAGGAGTTCGATGATTAAGGCCAAAAGATGGCTACTGGGGTTCGGCCGCATTCTGGCCCTTGCGGATTTTGTCCCCATCGCATTCGGTCAAGCGGCCAATCCGATGGAGGTGATGCTCAACAATCATGAAGATGGATCTCACTCCCGGCTTGAAAAGATATCATGGCCGCCATGTTCTCTCGCTCTTTCAATAGACTGGGGGCACGTTGGCAAGAAGCGGGGAATCCAACACTCGCGTTTAAGGAGGTTTTCATGAAGACGCGTTTTGGTGTGTTCTGCTCACTCTTGGCTGTGTTAGTCGCCGGCCTCTTGGCGGCGCAACAGCAATCGCCGATCACGGCCATCAAGGCAGGCCGACTGATCGATCCTGAAACTGGGACTGTGGCCACAAATCAGGTGATCCTCATCGAGGGCGAAAAGATCACCGGGGTCGGTCCCAACCTTGCCATCCCACCCGGTGCGACGGTTATCGATTTGTCTCAGCTGACGGTCCTGCCCGGTCTCGTCGACGCTCACACGCACATGGCGATGACCTACAAGGAACAGCCGGAGAACAATTATTACTATCTCACCTACATCATGGACTCGACGCCGGTGCGCGCCATTCAGGCTGCATCGAACGGCATGCAGCTTCTCAACTCGGGTTTCACAGTCGTCCGGGACGTGGGAAACAACGCGCTCTACGCGGATGTGGCGCTCCGGCAGGCCATCGAGCAGGGTTGGCTTCCGGGACCCACGGTGATCCCGTCGGGGCCGATGATCGGCAGCACGGGGGGGCAGTTCTGGCCGACGCCGGAAATGTATAAGTACCACAACATCATGTTCCCGGAATACATCGACGCCAACAGCCCGGACGAGATTGTGCGCGCCGTCCGGGAGAACATGCTGTTCGGCGCCCGGACGATCAAATTGTGCATCGACTGCAAACCTTGGGGCTATTCCGTTGACGACATCAAGCTGGCCATCAGGGAGGCTGCCACGGGCGGATGCAAGGTCGAAGGGCATGTGCAGACCCTTGACGGAGCTCAGCGGGCTATCGACGCCGGGGTCTACATCATCGCCCACAACAGCGCGCTCACGCCTGAACACCACCGCCAGATGGCCGAGAAGGGGATCTTTCTGGCAGGCACCGATACCCCGTTCACGCCCTATCGGGGAAGTGAAGCGGCTTTCAAGCGGACGGTCGCCAATTTGCGTGACGCCTGGGAAAAAAAGGTGCCGCTCACCTTTTCAACCGATTTTGACTACTGGAACGAACGGATGAAAGATCCGAAGACCGGCGAGTGGCTGAACCGCGGGGAGCTGACCATCAACTTTCTCGAAACCTGGAAGGCGGCCGGCATCCCGCAGGCCGACATTTTGCGCGCCATGACGATCAACGGCTACAAGGCCGCGGACATCATGAGCCAGCGCGGTCCGATCAAGCCGGGATTTTTCGCCGACATCATTGCCGTTCCCGGCAACCCCCTCAGCGACATCGATGCGCTGCGCAACGTGCGGTTCGTGATGAAGAACGGCATGGTGTTCAAAAAAGACGGCGTGATGACGCCGGAAAAGTTCTTTCATCCCGGCCCGGTCAAGACACCGAACGGAAGATGGAGCCGGTAGGAGATTGAGCCGCTCCCGTTCAGAATCAAGAGGGTCAAGCGCGCATCTTACGAGTCGCCTGCACCCTCTCGAGGTCAGTTCATTATCGTGACAATACTGTCCACGATCTTATCGTTGCGGACAATGCTCAAGCCTGCGCGTCCCGCAAGGTACTTCCAAGTTATCGGGGGGCTTGAGAACTCCCAGAGTTCATCGCCGTCTTTCATCTGGGACTTGAATCGCAGCCAGCGTTCGTGTTGAAATCCGAATGGGACTGGCCATGGCCCGAGGCGTTCATCCTTGACAAGATGATCCTGCTCAGCTTTCTCCGTAGTCGTTTTCTTCTGCAGCCATTTTTTCTTCATGCTTCTTCCCCCGGACGAAAAGCCTGTTTGTCGTCAAGCGGTTTCGGATTATCTGGCTGAATCCCTCTGCTACGCGTTCCGCCTCTCATGACATGCCGGCCGGCGCCGGTCAGCAAGGATTAATGAATATCGTATTTTCTCCTCCTCCAAGGACAGTTTTTGGACACCTCGTAGGTGATCTCGAGTCCACATCGATTGCAGAATACGATGATGTGATTTTCCTCGCACCAGTCGAAAATAGGCTTTTTTTGATTGTCATCCATAATCACGGATATCAGATTTTTTTTGACCCCGAATCCCTCGATCGGGTATTCCCAGTGAAACTCGTAAAGAGAAAACCCTATGTTGCGGCATCCCAGGGCTCCCCTGATGAGTTCATTCTTTTTATAAAAATGAGGCCCTTCGACTTTGGCTATGTGGGGGAAATACTTGAAGAATTTCCTTCCCTCGGGCAGGAAAAGAGAAAGTGTCCAACATGCCCCGGCCAATTCTTTTCTGGTTTCAAAAAGAGTCTCATCGTAGCGGTCGGCTGACCATAGTCCAAGGCTTTTCCAGAAGTTGACCAACGCCTGGTAAAACCGGGGAATCTGGATCGCCTCGATTTTTCTGAATCTTGCCTCTTGAGCGATCAGGAGGGATGCTTGATACCGTTTTTCAAATGGGGATTCTTCGTTTTCCAGGAGAGTGAGCCATTCTTGATATCTCTTATTCATGATAGACAGGTATTATCTTTCGTCGATTTTATGACAAGGTGTTCATATGAGCTTATTTTCTTTTCAAACGGTAAATCTCAAATTTTGCACTCGCCAAAAGCTGCGGGATCCCCCGAACAGCCGCTCTGTCCTTGTCTTGTTCTTTCTTGGGCAGTTCTCTCCACGCTACCAAACACGGATGTGTTTTTTTGAGGGGATCCTTTTTCTTGGCGTAGCTCCAGCCGGCCAGGAATTTTTGCGTGTTCCAACGATTGTGCTCCATCTCCGCCATAATCTCGATTTCATCCGCAGTGAATCTGAAAAGTTGGATCTCCCTTCCCAACACCGGCGCAAAATCACAGCCGACAGCCTTGAGCTTTTCGGGAATGTCGTCGGCTTGCTGGCGGTTGGTTTCCCGTAAATCTTCCCCGAGTTTTTCCCACGGAACCAGGCTATCTTTAAGCTTCGGGTCTTTAAGCTCTCTCTTTTGACGGCCCTTAAGATAATTTTCATGGATCGCCTTGGCCAGAACCTCTCTCGCTCCCCCAAGAAGCACATTGCGAATGACCAGGCGGGAAAACATATCCGCATCCACATGGAGCTTAAGCTGTTCGGGAGAAGGCAATGCGGCCTGCTCAAAGGTCTTTCTCTCGGCCAGCAAACTCATCTCGATGATAGCCAGCATCGAGCGGATGCCGTGTTTGTATTCAGGAACTTTGATCAGTGCCCGAAGCACTCCCGGATCGATTCGGCAGATCTTCCCGTCAAATATGTTCTTGGCATTCTTCTGCAGCAGAAAACGCAGAAGCTGAGCGCGCCTGATCAAATACAACGCATCGTTTTCATCCAGAGGATTTGGCCCTTTTATGTCGACATAACCGCGTAATCGACTGACAAAATCGGGTCCCTTGGCGTTCTTGAATTCCTGATTACCTTGCCCCTTACAAAACTCCGTGAACGTGCAGCACGTTCCTCCGGCGAACACAAGAATGGCCCTGCCAATGGGATGCATGGCCTCTCCATCTCTGAATTTGCCGTCCTGCATCGGAGCGAGAAAATATTTGAGCCAGCCGAGTTTTCCTTCGAATTCGGAGTCAAATTCATCAAAGAAAACAATTGGAATTTTCCCTCCGAGGGCGACATCACGCACCCGATGAAAAGCGGCGATTAAATCTTCTGTTGATTTGAATTGGGTAAGGTTGAATTCGAGCGGCTTTTCCAGTCTGCCGGGGGCCACACTTTCGGCAACCTCGGTAACGCCGAACGATTTCCCCGATCCCGGCGCGCCAAACGCCGCGATGGACAGCGGCCGGGAAACTTCGGAAGCGGAAAGATATTCGTGGATCAGGTTTTTTATACTGCGAAAGCTCTCGATCTCCGAGCGGTCAAAAGTCGTGAGGTTCCGAAATTGACCGATGGGAACCTTGTCCAGAGAAGAATCTTTCCCATGGATGACGAATTGATAGGCTACATTTTCCAGGCCGGCCTGTGCGAGGTCATCGAGAATGCACCAGTAATCTGGATCTGCCGGCTCTATGGCAGTAGGATTAGGAATGACAACATCTGCAATCGAGAATTCATTTTTATCTAACGGCTCAAAAATCTCGGGGCCGGGATAGTCAAACTTCGTCACGTCCTTTCCAAAACCGAGCTGCCATAAACGTCTGGAACTCAAAAGACCTTGCCGGACTCCTTCTTCAACACCTTCGAGGCCTCTTTTCGTAATCTCTGCAGCCAGGGCGGCGACAAAGGCACAGCCCACGCCCAACATTTTCCCCGGGTAAAGTTCGCAGAAACCATCCTCCCCGACTTGGGGGTCAAAGAAAAGCCGGGATTCAACCACGCCGCTGCGGCGCTTATACAGGATCGCTCCATCCAGACCGAATCTCACAATGAGAAAAGCGCAGGCGTTCAAAGCCATCAGGCTCCGATTGGAGGCCATCTGCCAAACAAAATCTTTGGCCGTGCGCTCCCAGGATAGGCGGCGACTGATCTGCACCCCTTCCTGCCGCAAATCGTCAGCGCTGATAACCGCGACCAACCGGTCGGCATGATGTTTCTTGATTTCTTCCCAGAGTGATCCTTTGGCTATGGGATCGCTCATCTTGATCACCACAAGAGGCTTCTTCCCTTTTCGCAGGGCTGCCGGCCAGAGAGTCCGTGTATCTCGAAACCCGTTGCCGGCATCGTCAAGGATCACGACATCCGCGTCGGGATCATCATCCTTCACAGCCGGAAAGGAAGGGCCGCCCTTATCGGGCCCGGCAAAACCCCTGTATTGACCGACCCTGTAAACCGGATTAGGCTCATCCTTCTTGGAAGCTGAATGAGGGAATTTATCCAGGCTCACAAAAGAGTGAATGATTTTTTCTACGCTCAAATTTTCCAGATTCTTCAGCTCTGGAGCGAGGACTTTCCCGTTTATCGCTCGTCGCACGATATTCGCCAGAAATAGCGCACCCCCGGGTTTGGCAAAACGCTTCATTCCGGGATAGCTCTGCCAGTTGAACATTGTCTCCTCATGGCCTGACGAGGAAGGTGGAGTGTGCACTTCAAACCAATCGACGGCGACATCGCCGGTGACGACGACTTTCTTGAAACTTTCCACGTTCACATTTTTCTTCGCCATTTTGCCTCCCCTGCTCAACTGAAAGTTCCAGGAGCAGCGATTTTTTATTTTGAATCCCGTGTTCCCATTATATGTAATTTAGGCGGGCGGTTCCAACTCATGGAACCGGACGACGATACGCCAGTTTTCATTCTCGTGAAGCATCGTCTCTTCAGCCTCGCGGACCAGGGGAAGAAAGCTCTCAAGATCTTGGGCTGCCTTCATTTGCTCCCTGATTTCCTCGAGGTGGCGGACCATCTCATGGGAACGCTTGGCGTTTCTCAAGTATTCTCTATGCGTCCGGATTGCGGAAAGGGCGCTCGCAACGGCAGGAAGGACAATGGCCATGAGTAGAAAAATACGGTCGAACACACCGGCTCCAAGATGTAAAGCGTGGAGCGCAGCGGCAACAAATGTAAGACCAAAAAGAATATTTCCGGATAATGTCATCCGTTGGTGACGCCGCCCGTGGCGTCCGCTCGTTTTCTCGTGATAGAGGATCTGATCGTCGATCCAGGCCGAGATCGTGAACTTCTTCAGCCCTTCAAATTCAGAGGGCTCAAAGCCGTGAGGCCTGGGAAGTTGGCGCCACATGGATGAAAACGCAGATACCATCCAATCCTGAGAAGAATAAGAGAGACTGAGGTGCCGGGGCGGGCGAAGAGCGGCCACATCGACGTTGGCTAAAGCCATGAACTGCGCCGAGCGAAAACGTTCGGCTAAAAACCGATAATCAATCCACTTGGAATGCCATTTCCGGCGATTGCCGAGCCAAACGACGGCTAAAACAGCCAAGATGAACACGACTTCGATCAGGGCGATTCTCGGCCAATCTTGCAGGAAAAGGGCTTGGAACGCCGCCACCGCGACAGCCGCCGCGGCGAGTATGTAAACCAGGCTTCCGGCCTTGAAATACAGGTATTGATAACGCAGGGCTAAAATATCGGCCCGGCTGTAGTGCGGAAGCACCAGTCCACGAATTGCACGTAATCTGTCGCGTGGCAATTGAGCCCTTCCGGCCTGTTCAAGCAGGAAGCGATGCCGGCCTTCAGCTTTTTCCTCGATCCTCCTGTTATCTACGGGTTCGGAATTATACCGATCCAAATCCTGATACGGACGCGGGCTTAGATCCCTCCCGGGCTCGAAAGCGACCTTTGCATCCTCCCCGGTGTTAATCCAAAACAGAGGACACATTTTGCGGCGGGCGTATGCGACGATCTCGGCTGTCCCGCCCCGCCCGGCGGCAAGTTGTCCGTCCCAGATGGCAATGAGGATATCGCAGTTGTCGACGACATAACGGCCGGCCCGCGCGTAAGCCTCGGCCCGACCGGTGGCGGGTGGGATCTGTTTGACTCGCCGGGCCTGAGAAAGATATCTCTCGAACTCTTCCCGAGACTCGGGAAGTTCGAAATCCTGTGCATAGTCATCCTTCTCGAGTGGGAGAATCACGTCCAGTTGGGAGCCCGGTGTTTTCAGAATTTCCCGGACGGCGAGACGGTCTGCCCCTTCTGCAAGCGAGGAAACAGCGTTCAAGGCGATGGGCGTGTTCTGCAAAGGACCGATTAATTGTTTTATCTTTTCGAGTATCGTTTGCACCTTCTCGGCAAGCACAGGTTCGTTGTTCAATTTCCGGTGACCTGTGACTCCGATGATAATCCGGGCTGGAATGATGGGCCCGGGGCTCAGAGAGCTGGGGCTTGATCTTGACATTTAATTTTCTTTTCTCACTATAAGCACTAAATGTCAAATCCAGAAATTTCCTGTTGAGCTGATAAAAATGCTGAATATTTCACGATACAGCGGCATCAATATCGTTCCCGGTTGTCCACGCTCGTCTCCAGCCGCTTTTGGCTCAGGCGCAAAACGTCCGCCTCGAGGCGGGCGGTTTTGGCCGCCAGGTCGACTTGAAGCCGGTTGGCCTCGCTCGCCATGTTTTGGAACTCCGTGTTGCTCCATTGGACTTGGCTCTGGAGAAAGGCATAACCATTAAGCTTCGCGAGGCGAGCGGAAAGGGCTTCGTGAAACTCCAGGCATTCGGCCATTCGTGGGGAAGAGGATACTCAGGCCTTAGCAAGGGCTTCGAGTTGAGCCAAATAAGGTTTTTAATCCGGGATTTATCGCGTGCCCAGTCAGGGGCGACATGATAGAGGCGATAAAAGCCGTTGATGAGACAGGAAAGATGGAAGGAGGCGAGACGGATATCCGTTTCCTCCTTGATTTCGCCGCCTTCGAGGGATTCCTCCAACAGGCGTTCCATGGGATTCAAAAAATTCTGGACAAACGCCGTCTTCGAATTCATGACCCGCTCAAATTGATCGGCGTTTAATTTATACCAGGTCAGTTCAATGAATTGCCGGAATGTTTCATTGTCGTAGAAATTGTCGATAACGGCATCCAGAAGCCTGCGGCCGGGCGCACCCGAAAACGAATCAATTAATTTCACCCGATCGAGTTGGAAATTCAGATATCAGCCTGCCCAAGGAAAGTTTTATTTTTTTTCGATGAACATGACGGAATCGGCAAAATTAATGTGAACGATCGAAGCCTGGAAGACACTGGCCCCGATGATCCCCGGATAATGCATCTTCCCTGCTTCGAAAATGAATGAAAGGTCCAGGGCAATGGAAAATACCTGCGTGAACGTGAGGCCGCCGATAGCCAAAGACTTCATCGTAAAAGGCAAGGCCTTCGGTTGCCCTTCTTCCGGGGTCGGCACCTGGGCTTTCGGGTCAATATGATCCAGATAATAATCCAGGTTCAGGACGGGAACACTTGCTCCCGTATCGAACATAAGAGGTGTCGGCTCCATGTCATTGATCCTGGCGAAGACAAGAATATGGTTCTTGTTCCAGAAAGGTATTTTCTCGGAAATCTTGCTGGAATCCATCCGACCCGACTGCAGGCCGGATTCATCCCGGTTGAATAAAAACAGCTTGGATTGAGGATAATCGATGCTCATATTCATCTTCTTAAAAATGGCTAATCCCAGATTTCCGTCCGATCCCCCGACAAACTTGGGTTCCGGCAGAGAATAAACAAGAACATTGCGAACAACCAGGTCTCCAATACGCAGGCTGTCTATTAAGGCGACTTTCGTCTTGTATTCCCGAGCGACATTGCCCCCGATCTCTTCACCGATGACGTCCAGTCCCAATTTTTCGGCCAGGGCCTGGCTGATAGCTAAACCGCCCGGCATTCCGGTGTCCAGTTGAATTTTTACGGATTCTTGCCCATTCAGCTCTGCGGGCATAATAATATTGTTTTCATACGTCGAAAAGCCGACCGAAGTCGTTCTAAAAGGATCCGGGATCTGATAGAGGGGGGTGTTTCCCAAAGCTGCATAGATCTTGATGCTGTTCATGATCCTTGTTTTTTCTCTCTCGGGCATCTGATCCACCTCTGTCAAGGCCCGCTCGAGAACTTTCTTGGCTTCAGCGTGCCGGTTTAGATCATGGAGACACTTGCCGTATGATTGAAACGCTCGGAGCTTAAAATAAGAGGAAGCGACGGCCTTTTCCAGATGTCCGGAAGCTTTATCCAGAAGCAATCTGCCGGAGGCCAGTTCCCCCAATCCAAGATGAGCATCCGGATTGTCCGAATCCAGTTTGACGGCCCGCTCAAACAGAGCCTGAGCTTTGAGATATTCACCACAGTCAAGGAGAGCCAGGCCGTGGGCAGTCAGAACTTCCGGGCTCTGGGGATTCTTATCCGCCAGTGCTGCGGATATCTTCAAGGCGTTGGCGGGATGACCGTTGTTGATCTCAAATACGACCTTCTCCAGTGATGCTTTATCTTCCACGGAAACCTGTGCATTCATCATCGAAAACGCGAAGAATACTGAAACCAAAGCCGGAACAAATCTCGTTTTTTTCTTCATTCGATCCTCCTTTTCAATGGAACCAAGACGGCCCACACAGGTCTCGATATCCCGGCCATGATAATGACTCCGTTAATCAGCCATGCCTCGGCGTGGTCTTCAAGCTTTGTTCCTGTTGCCCTGGGGATTGTCGAGGAGAAGCTGGAGTCCGGCTCCTCCAAGGGCTGGGCCGAAATGATCCGGAAGGTCTATGATATCGACCCGGGCATAGTGTAACCGGACGGGGAACTGCAACGACACAAAAGTTTGGGGAGAGTGAGGTCCGCCCCGCTTTGACAGCCTCAGCGTATCGTATTATCTCACAACACAATAGATGAATGGACGGGTCTCGCCTGCGTGTCTTGGCCGCCCGTTGTTGTATATTTATATTGTCAAAATGATAATTATACTTGACAATGTGTAAAGAATGCTGTACTATATGACGAGAATAAGAATGAAATGCAGACTCTAAGGACAACCATGAAAACCACTCTCCGCAGATTCAGATTCAATCGAGGCGAACTCAGCCAACAGCAACTGGCCGACATGGTCTCGGTCTCTCGCCAGACCATAGTGTCAATCGAACGGGGCGACTATGCTCCGTCGGTGAAGCTGGCTTTGCTTCTGGCGAGGAAGCTCGAAACGACTGTCGAAGAACTCTTTGTCCTGGAGGATAAAGATTATGCTTAAGAGAGATCCCATCTTCTGGTGGGC
>Ga0315288_10004331_pt1 | contig 18054 bp, 11 predicted proteins | sample YL17G11_20_MG_FD_203454 | JGI IMG/M metagenome (GOLD analysis project Ga0315288, IMG submission 203454) | Sediment microbial communities from Yellowstone Lake, YNP, Wyoming, USA - YL17G11_20 | ecosystem: Environmental > Aquatic > Freshwater > Lake > Sediment | place: USA: Wyoming | collected... | reverse complement strand
CGCGGCTCGGATCATCCGACCTTGTGCCATAGGCACGTATAGCAGACGGAATCCCGCGCCTCACGCCTCGGAGCCGGTGGACACTTGACAACCGTCCTCATAGCAGCCGCCCGCCTTGGCGGGCGCTCGCCGTTCGCCCCCGCGCGCCTGCGTGCCACGGCCGGTCTTGCCCGGCCGTGCGCCGCCTGCCACGGCGTAGTCGAAGACGAAGTTTACCCGCCGAAGGAGGGTTTACCCGCCTCTGGCGGGCCGGGCCGTTCGCCGTTCAATCCCCAATCCTTGGTCGCCGGGGCGACCGAAATCCGCAATCCGCAATTGAAACACCCCCCCGCCGTGGTATAATGATTCCTGCCTTGACCGTGAAAGACATCCTCGGCGAGGAGATCGCCAAAAAACTTGCATAAGGCTCTTTGACGCTCCTCTCCCCTTGTCCCGGCGCGCCGGGACTCGACCGGGCGGTGGTGTTCGTGCAACAGGCTCTGGATACGCCGTAGCCGCATAAAGGCGAGGGACGATCGTGCGCCGACTCCTGATCCCGGCGGGAATCCTGGTGCTGGTGTTCGGCGTGCCGGCCCTGGCGTCTGCGCCCGCCCAGCCCCCCTCCCGAGTGGCCGATGCCGACGACCAAGCCAAGGCCATCTTCCGCAAGGACATCGCTGCGGCCGCGGCGACGCGAAGCGCGGCCGACGACATCGACGTGGCGCGGCGGATGGTGGCCTTTGCACGTAAACCGGATCAGCCCCCCGACCTCGCCATCTGGGTCCTGGAGGAGGCCGCCCGACTGGCCGCCAAGGCCCTCGAGGGCTACCCGGTGGCCGCAGAGGCCTTGGAACTCCTGGCGTCGCGCGCGCCCGAACGCGCCGCCGACGCTCGGGCCCGGGCGATCGATCTGTGGCAGAAGGTGTATCGGGCCGTCCGCGCCGAGGAGCAGGCCAAGGCCGGGCAGCGCCTGGTCGATCTGCTCGCCGCCCAGGGGGCCGAGGAATCGCACGCGATGGACTACGGCAAGGCAGCGGCGACGTACCTGAGGGCCTTCGACATCGCCGAGGCCCTTGATTTGCCCGAGGCCCGTGCTCTCCAGTCGCGGCTCGCCCAGGCGAAGACACGCATGCGCATCAAGCCTGAGGTGGACCGGCTGACGGCCCACCTGGCGGAGAAGCCGGACGACGTCGAGGCCCGCGACCGGGTCGTGCGGCTCTTCCTCGTGGAACTCGACGCCCCGGAGCAGGCCGGCAAGTACCTGGCGGTCGGCGCCAATGACCTGGAAAGCAAACTCATCCTGCTGGCCGGCATGACCATCGGGCGACTGCCGGAAGCCGCACTCCTGAAACTCGGCCAGTGGTACGCGAGCCTCGCGGCCAAAGCGGGGCCGGCCGCGGAGGAGGCCATGCTCCTTCGCGCCAAAATGTATTACGAGGTGTTCCTCGAGAAGCACGCCGTAGTCGATGCGCTGCGGGCACAGGCCCAGGCCGGCCTCCTGGCCGTTGCCGACGCCCTCGAAAAGTTCAAGCCGAAACCCAAACTGCCGCCCGGCGCCGTCCTCGTTCTCACCTTCAGCCGCAACACGTTCTTCGTAAGCAATAATACTTCGTACGTCCGCGACCTGAGCGGGCTGGGCAACCACGGCACGGTCCACGGCGGCGCAATCGAGGGCGGGCCCGTCGGCGACGCTCTCCGCTTCGACGGAAAGGCCGACTCCATCGATTTCGGAAGCCCCCCGTCGCTCAAGATCACCGGCAGCATGACAGTTTCGCTGCGGCTGATGCCTTCGCGGCTGATGGTGCGGCAGAATCCGTTCGCCAAGGCCTACGGCGGCGAGGGCACCATGACGCTCGAACCCGACGGCCGGATCAACTTCTACTACGGCCGGGGCGGCGGCAATGTCGATCCCTACGTCAGCATCGCCATGACCAAGCCCCTGAACGTCGGCCAGTGGGCACATCTGGTGCTCGTCCGGGACTTCGAAAAAAAAACAATCGCCTGGTACAAGAACGGGGTCAAAACCGACCAGCAGAAGACTGCTTACGACTCCTCGGTCGCCTCGCAGTTGCCGCTGCGACTGGGCAGCGGCTACGTCGAGAACAACTTCGGAGGGCTGATCGACGAGGTCGCGGTCTTCGCCAGGGCCCTCTCGGAGGACGAGATCCAGTACCTGTTCAAACTCGGCAAGAAGGGCCAATCCCTGGACCGGAGATGAACGGCGGAATCGGCCCCCCCGTTCAATCCGAAATCCGCAATGTCTCGTCCCCCCCCGCCGCGTGCCGTTCAAAGCCCGCAGATGAGTCCCGGCCTCACCGGGACGAATCTGCGGGAACCCCACCTGCCGCGTTTCCCTCGCGCGCCGGGATCCGCCAGTGCGTTGTTTCCCCCCCCCGCGCGCCGTTTCGTCGTCCCGCTTGTCCCTGCTCGTCGTTGGACCCCTTCGGGGCGGCTTAGCGTCCGTCACGCCTCCCACCCCCCGCGCGCCGTTTCGTCGTCCCGCTTGCGGCTTAGCGTCCGTCACGCCTTGGGTAGTTCCGGTGACATAGAACAATGGCGGTGAAACAAGACGCCTCTTGTGTGTCGGCGGCGCGTGTGCGAGTGGCGGAACCGCGTTTTCAGGTCACAATCGAGGCTCTCCGAAGAACTCGCCTTATGCCTTGTGGCTCTCTGGGGCTTATTTCACCGCCATTGGTGACATAGAACTTAATTGGCTTGGAAATTCGGGGACCCCAATACCGATTTTATTTTCCCGCTTTCCGGCTGAAGTATAGTCCAAAGTCTAAGGTCCAAAGTCCAAGGTCAACGGCACGCTGGGTTGCCGTCGTCTCGCTTTCCGGTTTCCGGGTTCTTTGTTCTGCATTCTGCACTCTGCATTGCCTCCCCCTCTCTCTTTCCGGTTTCCGGGTTCCCTGGCACGGGTACGGCTCGTGCCGTGGCCGGCCGGTTTCCGCGTTTGAACACCCCCCTCCGTGGTATAATGATTCGTGCCTTGACCGTGAAAGACATCCTCTCCAAACAAATCGCCAAAAAACTGGCGCGAGGGCTCTTTGATTCCCCCTCTCCCCTTGTGGGAGAGGGATGGGGTGAGGGGTTGCAGTGCTCAGAAAAATAGGTATCCGCGGAAAACCCCGGAAAAGCGATCTGATGCAGGCGGAAACAACAAAGTGGTGGCACAACATTCTGCTAGGCTTGGCCATCATCTGTGTAGGAGGGGGTGTCTTCTGGTACTTCTGGGAATTTGAGCACTCGGGGGAAGAATCTCGCCAGATATGGTTCGTATTTGCGGCTCTTTACAATGCTGGTGGAAAATGGCTGGCGTCGGCCACATTCGTAATCATTGGTATGGCTGTCTGTGTGTATGGACTGATTAAGGCAATTCGGGGGCCTTCTGGAACCTCGAGGACAAACAGGGCTACAGGCAAGACAACCACTTCCAGCCACGGCTGGATACCCACATCTGCAGACGAGGATAGAGCCCCAAGGCCGGTAGATGAGTATATAGAAAATGCCATCAAGGACTTGGTAAACGTTTTTGGCATCAAGGAGCCCGTTGGCGCTGACCACTATGTGGAACGCATGAGGGTAGGGCAGATTGAAGAATGCATCGAGGACATTGGGCGCCAATTCGGACTTCCGGTCAAGGCCAATCTGGTCATAGTGCCCGATGACTATTGTTCTGACGGCCCCGCGCCTTTTGATACGAATTCGCTTACGCGAACTGACAGCACGGGCCACGGGACGGAGGGCATCACTGCGCAAATATCCATCCCTAGCCACCTGCCCTTATACGGAAGCCCTCGCCTGGTGGGATTCCCGATCACGGTCAAAGTGAGCGAAAACTGCCGTGCGTTCCCCGAAACTTTCGTGACCATCATGGCCCACGAACTTTCTCACGTTCTTCTGCGATCACTTGCCCACCCCAGGAGCGACGACGAAATTTACGCAGACCTTACCGCAATGCTACTTGGGTTCGCCAACGTGATGGACGAGGGGCGCGAGGTGAGGCGAGTGACCGCGCAGGGGGTTTGCACAACTACATACGGATATCTTGACAACGCGGCGTTTGGTTCTGCCTTACGCACTATGAAGACCATGATGCATGGTTTCCAAGCCCTCAGGCGCAACGTGCTAAGTTTGGCATCTGAACTGAACTCGCAGGCGCAGGAATCTGAGGAGGCTCTTGCCTTGTTTAGCAGACTTCTTCATTTCCTGGACGCGCACTTGGACCAGGAGGTTAACAAGCAGGACGCAACCAGGATTGTGGCTTTTCACCAGCCAGACTACACACAGGCGGTTGAGGTGATGACAAAAGCGTGCGCCGGCCTCGCATCCGATGCCGCTGCAAAGGCTCAACACGCTGGCTATTTCACCAGAAACGTGGAGGCTTCGTTCAAGTCCTATACTGAGCGTCTTCAAAAATCGCGGGGAGCACTGACAGAGCGGCTTGTTGCGTTGCAGAGCGATTGTGAAATCCTGAGGCGTAATGTGGACGTCGTTGACCGGTAAAAATTTGGGGGATTTCCGGGGACACGCATCAACGGGGAAAAGGGGACACCCATAACCGGGCGGAAATAGGTATTGCGTCCCCAAAGGCGTCCCCAGAAATTACCCAACCATTGACTCCCGCCAATCCTTGTGCTACGAAATTGATCAAATGGTGCCAAGACCCCAATTCGATCCCACGAGAGACCTTGTCATGGTTCCTGGTTACCATGCGATTCATGGTAAGGAGTGTGACCTTGAGGATTTGATCCAACTCATAAAGCAGTTTGGCGTTGATAATTGGCTTCTCCACCTCTCAAGATTAGCCACCTTGCTGGCGGGGTCCCGACACAGGCCTGGCAGCGAGTACGCCGATGCCTTTTTCAAGTATATCGTACCGCAGGAACTGACGGACAAATTCGCTTCCTGGTTCTCTGACGCTAGCCGGCGCGGGAATAGAGCCTTCATTTTCTCCGATCGGCACATCGGCATCCTGATCGAACTAGCTATCCGCCATGCGCCGTCCGAGGCAAAAAAGGAGATGGGGCCGGGAGGCAGTCTCCTTAATGCATTGCTCATGCTCGTAGATCTCGACACGCCGCCGAAGATACCAACAACGACGGAAGAATGGGCTCCGGTTATGGCATCGCTCTGGGACCGCTCCCGTCTCGTGGACCCGATGTCCGCAACAGTCAGGGGATTCCATTTGTACCAGATTGCTGGTCGGGAGCCGATAACAAGTGCGCGAAAATGGGCTGACCTATTTAAGAGAGCTACCGGTGCTGACCTCGAGAGATTCTTCCTCGGAGGGCTAGCTGCCTTCGCTGTCGAGTTTCTAAAACGGCCCGATGAGATCGCGAGGGTTTTCGGTCCGCTTCCCGACAAAATGAACGATGGCAAGGGAGGATTCCTTACTGGGGTGCCCGACTTTTACTATGGGCTCAAGTGTGGCACTGTCGAACAGTTGGCATGCGCTGTAGCAAGTTTAGAAGACCACGCAAACCCCAACGAGTTCAACCTAGTGCCACTTCTCAAGTATCCATTGTTTCGGGATAAGAAGGGCGGGGCGCATTCGTTGTTTCTCAGCGGAATCGCGTCGAGTCTCTGCGAGGGCATATACCAGGAAGTGATCACCGCATCCCGTGAGTGCAAGATATCCGAAAGCCTTCAAGATACAGGTGCCGTCTTTGGTGTTCTTTTTGAAGAGTATATTTTGGACCTGCTCGAAGAGGTTTTTGGTGAGCGTCTCCTGAGGAACCCCACCCGCTCCGACAACGGCAATGAAGCGGCCGACGGCGCCATCATCTATCCTCAAGGAGTGATAATTCTCCAGATCAAGGGAAGGCATGTCCGAATGAGGGACCGTTTCGCCTGGAAGGACCATAAAGCAAAAACCGAAGACGTGGAGCGAACAGGTCTGGTTGAGGCGGTGAACCAGTTTGTTGACAAGGAAAGCCTATCGAGTTTCCGGCGCGGCCTAGTGAAGGGACTGCCATTCGCCCCGCGTAGCGAAACAGTACTCCAACCCATCGCGATAACATATGAGGCGGTGCCGCTCTCCGGGCTACAACTCCCCATCGTAAAGGAACAGCGGGCAAGAGTCCAACTCGACAGCCATACGCGGCATTTAGTGATCATGGATGTGCGCGAAATCGAGGCCGCATGTTCCCTGCCGCAACGGGACACGTTTTGGGGTGTCTTGACTGAATTCATCAATTCGCCGGGGTGGCGTGAGCGCTACCTTGCCAACTTCCTATGTGACACACAGCGGCTTTCCGACGGCGCAATGTTCGCTCGCTGGGAGAGGATGCTATCTCTGCTGAAGGAGAGATTTGGCATCATTGCGTAATGCCGCCACTAGACAGGAATTTCGGGGGAACCCAATACTGATTTCGGTTTTCCGATTTCCGCCCTTCGAGAACCCCAGGGCGGCCCTCGTTCGACCCAGAGGCTCTCGACGGGGAGCATGGTCGAGGGGCCGCAATCGTTCCCGCCCCCTTCGTTGCCGTCCGCCTTTAGGGAAAAAGGGGGAAAAAGGGGGGAAAAAGGGGACATGCTACTTTTTCCGCGAATTCGGGGAACCCCACACTGATTTCGCTTTTCCGCCCTTCGATAACCTCAGGGCGGCCCGAGTCCCGACATGGTCGGGATCGAGGGGCCAATTTCCGCACCTCTGCCTTTCGCCCCCTTTTTCCGGGTTCCGGCCTCCGGTTTCCGGATTCTCGTTCCCCGAATCCCTCTCCGCGCCCTCTGCGTGCTCCCTGGCAGCGGTCAAGCCCCGGCGGGCTTGCCCCGCCAGGGGGGTACGGCCCCCCTGGCCGGGGTGCGGCGCCGGCCGGGGCCACGGCACGGCTCGTGGCCGTGCCAGGGTGGCCCGCTGCCGCCGGCCACGGCACGGCTCGCCGTCAGGCCACGGCACGCCTGCCGTGCCAGGGTGGCCGTGCCAGGGTGGCCCGCTGCCGTGGCCCGCTGCGGTGAAGACTTAGCAATTCCCGTGCCAAAGACGCGGAAAAAAAGTTACTAACATAAAGGTATGCACATGGCATGGATGAAAAGAGTGCGAAATAGGGCACAAAAACCGGTAAAAACCGATCAAAAAACGTGAAAAAACCCCTAAAAAAGTCGAAATCTGCGCTAGCCCATCTTACCAAAAGCACCCCGTCCGCCGAAAAATCTGCCCTGGCGCTAGCGCCAGGGCCGGTGGTCTCCCAAAAACCGCCCCAAAATATCCCCCAAAACCTCCTCCAAAAAGTTATCCACAATCGCCGGTCGCTATAAGTGAAGGCGTGTCTTAACCGCAAAGTGCGCAAAGCCCGCAAAGAACGACCTAGCGGGGGGAACAACAAACGGCAAGCAGACGACAGACTCCTTGCTGTTTGGCCTTTACCCTATCTCCGCCTTTCTTTGCGCTCTTGGCGCACTTTGCGGTTAGAACTTCGGCTGCGCGCGGGGCGGCCGGCCTGGATGGTGGTCGGGGTGGTGGGATTCGAACCCACGGCCTCGTGGTCCCAAACCACGCGCGCTAGCCAGACTGCGCCACACCCCGACTTTGTCCAAACAGCTTCTTGGGCGCTTGCGTGCGATCGTTCGTCAGAAGGGCCTTCAGCCATTCTCGGCCAGCACCGGATTTTAAGAACCTTTCTCGCTCGCGCGCCGACGAGGCGTCCGGGCATCGCTCCCTGTAAATCAACTCAAACGGTCCCTTTCCTGCATCGGCAGGCGTCCGACCTGTATCGTGTTCCGCGATCCGACGTCTCAACTGCTGCGTCATGCCCACGTAGTTTCGACCGTCCCGCCCACGTAACACGTACACCCACCACATGGTCCGCTCCAAGGTCCCGGCACCTGGTCGGGGCGGCGGGGTCGCCTCCGGCGACCAAGATCTCCTCCGGCGACCAAGGTCTCCTCCGGCGACCAAGATTCGAACTTTACCCGCCGAAGGCGGGCCACGGCCTCGTGGTCCCAAACCTCGGTCGCCGGAGGCGACCACGCGCGCTAGCCAGACTGCGCTACACCCCGGCCCGCTGCCGACCTTATAGCGCCGCGGGCGGCCCTTTGCAAGGCCAATCCCGAGTGCTTGACCGTCCGGCCCCGAGGGTGTACTGTTACGGGTTCATGGCCTCCTCGAACGGACAACTTGCCCGCGCGATCTCGCGCGACCTTTTGCCTTTCGTCCAGAAACCCGGCCAGTACGTGGGCGGCGAGGTGGGCGCGGTCCGCAAGGATTGGGATACGGTCGCCTTGCGCTTCTGCCTCGCCTTCCCGGACACCTATGCCATCGGCATGAGCCATCTCGGCTCGGGAATCATTTACCACGTCCTGAATGCGCGCGAGGACGTACTGTGCGAGCGGACGTACGCGCCGTGGGTCGATGCCCAGGACCGGATGCGGCAGACGGGCATTCCGCTGTTTTCCTGGGAGTCGCGCCGGCCTGTGCGCGAGTTCGACGTGGTCGGCTTCTCGCTCCAGTACGAGATGCTTTACACGAACGTCCTCGGGATGCTCAACCTGGCGGGGATTCCCGTCCTCGCCGCCGACCGCAGGGGCGACGACCCGCTCATTCTGGGGGGCGGCCCCGGCGTCAACAATCCGGAGCCGATGGCACCCTTCTTCGACCTTATGCTCATCGGCGAGGCCGAGGAAGCGCTGCCGCAACTCGTCGGCCGACTGGCCCAGCGGCGCGCCGAGGGCCTCGGCCGCGAGGACCTCATCGTCGCCCTGGCGCGCGAGTTCGACTTTCTCTACGCGCCCGGCCTCATGGAACCCGCGTGGAACGCCGACGGAACGCTCGCCGCCCTGGAACCGAAGGTCGGCGGCCTGCCCGAGCGCACCATCGCCGCCCACGTCCGCGACCTGGAGAGCGCACCGTTCCCGACGGCGCCGCTGGTCCCGAACACCGAGATCATTCACGACCGCGTGACGATCGAGATCATGCGCGGCTGTCCGCGGCGGTGCCGGTTCTGTGAATCCGGGCGGACGAAGGGACCGGTCCGGCTCCGCAGCCCCGAGCGCATTTTGGAACTGGCGCGGGCCTGCTACGAGCACACGGGGCTGGAAGAGATTTCGCTGACGAGCCTTTCGCCCAGCGACCATCCCCGGCTGAAGGCCATCCTGACGACGCTGGATGCTGAGTTCGCTCCGAAGGGCGTCAGCCTGAGTTTGCCGAGCCTGCGCACCAACGACCAACTCGAACTCGTGCCGCGCCTCCTGGGCAGCGTCCGCAAGAGCGGCCTGACGATGGTGCCCGAGGCTGCCCTGCCCCGTCTTCGCCGCGTCATCGGGAAACCGATGGACGACGAGCACCTCTTCGCGGGCGCCCGCGAGGCGTGGAACCGCGGGTGGAACCTCGTGAAACTTTACTTCATGGTCGGCCTGCCGGGCGAAACCGAGGAGGACGTCCGGGCGATTGCGTCTTTGGCCCGGCGGATCAGCGACCTGAGGCGCGAGAGCAGCAAAGGGCCCGGCCGCGTCAACCTCGCCGTCTCCAACTTCGTCCCGAAGCCGCACACGCCGTTCCAGTTCGCCGCGATGGCCGGCGCCGATTACCTGGCTCGCGCGCGCGAAACCCTGTTTGAGTCGCTTGAGGAACGGCGCCTCCACCTGCGGATCCACCGCGTGGATCGCAGTCTCCTGGAAGGGGTGCTGGCTCGCGGCGACCGAAGAATCGGCCGGGTCGTTTACGAAGCCTGGCGCGCGGGCGCCCGCTTCGACGCCTGGGACGAGACCCTCCGTATGGACGCTTGGGACGCCGCCTTCAAGACCGCCGGCATCGATCCGGCGTTCTACGCCCACCGCACCCGCGGCCGGGACGAGGTCCTCCCCTGGGACCGTGTCCTCGCCGGCGATTCCAAGGCCGACCTCTGGGACGAGTACCAAAAGGCTCTGGCGGACGCGTCGGCCTAGCGCCGTTTCTTGTGTCGCCCTCCCCTTGCCCTCCTCGGAGCCGTCGGTTAGGATAAAGGGTTCGATTATGGGATTTTTTTCTCCAGAGGAGAGGCTGTCGGCGAATGGCGCACCCTCCTCGAAAGCCGCCGCCGAACGCGAATGGGACCCGTGCGGCCGCCAGCAACGGCAACGAATTCATCCTCGTCCAGGGCGCGCGGCAGCACAACCTGAAGAACATCACCGTCCGCATCCCCCGCGACCGCCTGGTGGTCATCACAGGCCTTTCGGGCAGCGGGAAGTCGAGCCTCGCGTTCGACACCCTCTATGCCGAGGGCCAGCGCCGCTACGTCGAGTCCCTGTCGGCCTATGCCCGCCAGTTCCTCCACCAGATGGAAAAGCCCGACGTGGACGCCATCGAAGGTCTTCCGCCGACCATCGCCATCGAGCAGCGCCGGACCGGCTTCAACCCGCGTTCCACCGTCGCGACGGTCACAGAGGTCCACGATTATCTGCGCCTTTTGTTCGCGCGGGTGGGGACGCCGGCCTGCCCGCGTTGCGGCCGGCCGATCCGTCCACAGGGCCCCGAGGAAATCGTCGAGAGTGTGCTGCGGCTCCCGCCGGGCACGCGTCTCATGGTGCTCGCGCCGCTGGTGCGCGGGCAGCGCGGCGAGCACAAGGAGGTCATCCGCGGGGTCGTGGCGGACGGTTTCGTGCGCGTCCGAATCGACGGGCAGATGTATGAACTGAAGAACGTTCCCCGGCTCGCCAAGGGGCGGCGCCACACGATCGAGGCTGTCGTCGATCGCCTGGTGGCGAAGGAGGCCGCCCGAAACCGCCTGGCCGATTCCGTCGAGACCGCCCTCCGCATGAGCGACGGCCTGGTGCTCGTGAGCCACGAGTCGGCGGCGGGGAACTGGAAGAACACGCTCTACAGTGAGCGGTACGCGTGCGTCCGCTGCAACCTGAGTTTTGAGGAACTCTCGCCCCGCCTCTTTAGTTTTAACAGCCCGTACGGGGCCTGCCCGACCTGCCACGGTCTTGGGGCCGTCCAGCAGTTCGACGAGGATCTCATCGTCCCCGACGCGGACCTCTCGCTGGCGGCCGGGGCGCTGGCGCCCTGGAAGGCAGGCCCGCACCGCTACCGGTCGTTCTACGAGGAGGCGCTCGCCCGCTTCATCCGCGATTTCAAGGTGAACCCCGAGACGCCTTTCCGCAAACTTCCGAAGCGCGCCCGCGAAACCTTGCTCCACGGGGGAACGCCGAACGCCGGCCGCACGCGGGAACCCACCGGGCGCCCAGCCGAGCCATGGGAAGGCGTCATCCCCAGCCTCCAGCGCCTGGACGAGAAGAACCGCAAGGCGTCGGTCCAGCGGTGGCTCGAACAGTTCATGAGCGAGCAGCCCTGCCCTGCCTGCCGGGGGGCGCGCCTCAGGCCGGAGGCGCGAGCCGTCACGGTGGGCGGCAAAGCCATCCACGAAATCTGCGCCCTGAGCGTGACCGAAGCCGCTGGCTTCTTCGACTCCCTTCACCTGGAAGGCGAGAAGGAAACGATCGGGCGCCAGGTGGTCGCCGAAATCCGCAACCGCCTGCGGTTCATGCTGGGCGTTGGCGTCGGGTACCTGACGCTCGATCGTTCGAGCGATTCTCTGGCCGGCGGCGAGGCACAGCGCATCCGCCTGGCCACGCAGGTCGGCAGCGGCCTGGTGGGCGTCTGCTACGTCCTGGACGAACCGACGATCGGTCTGCATGCGCGCGACAACCGACGGCTCCTCGACACCCTGCTGCGCCTGCGAGACCTGGGGAACACCGTCGTCGTCGTCGAGCACGACGAGGACACAATCCGTGCGGCCGACCACGTGCTGGACATGGGCCCCGGCGCGGGGGAGCACGGCGGGCGTATCGTGGCTGAGGGAACGGTCCCTGAGATCGCCGCCTCGGAGGATTCGCTGACGGGGCGGTACCTGGCGCGCCACATGGCGATTCCGATTCCGGCGAAGCGGCGCCGCGCCAGCCGCCGGCGAGCCATCCGGCTCTCCGGCGCCCGCGAGAACAATCTGAAGAACCTTTCAGTCGCCTTCCCGCTGGGGTGCCTGGTGTGCGTCACGGGCGTGAGCGGTTCGGGCAAGAGCACGCTGGTCGGGCAGACGCTGGCGCCGGCGCTTCGGCGGAAACTGTACGGAAGCCGCGAAAAATGCGGCATCTATCGACGCCTCTCCGGGGCGGACGAGGTGGACCGCGTCATCGAGATCGATCAGGGCCCCATCGGCCGCACCCCGCGATCCAACGCCGCCACCTACACCAAGGTGTTCGACCACATTCGGCGCGTTTTCGCCCAGACACGCGAGGCGAAGGTTCGGGGCTACGGGCCCAGCCGATTCAGTTTCAACGTCAAGGGTGGGCGCTGTGAAACCTGCCGGGGCCAGGGCGTCAGGAAACTCGAGATGCATTTTCTACCCGACGTGTACGTGACGTGCAGCGAGTGCCGCGGCAGCCGGTACGCCCGCGAGACGCTCGAAATCACGTACCGCGCGAAGACGATTGCCGACGTGCTGGGAATGCGGGTGAGCGAGGCCCTTCAGTTTTTCGAGAACTTTCCGCGCATCGTCGGGCAACTCGAGACGCTGGAGGCGGTGGGCCTGGGCTACATCGCGCTGGGACAGAACTCAACGACGCTTTCGGGCGGCGAGGCCCAGCGCGTCAAACTCGCCGCCGAACTCGGAAAGCACTCCACCGGCCGGACGCTCTACGTCCTCGATGAGCCGACCACGGGCCTCCACTTCGCCGACATCCAGCGCCTGCTGAACGTTCTGGCGCGCCTGGTGGACCTGGGCAACACGATGGTCGTCATCGAACACAACTTCGAGGTCATCAAGAGCGCCGACTGGATCGTCGACCTGGGCCCGGAAGGGGGCGACGCCGGCGGCTACGTCATCGCCGAAGGACCGCCCGAAAGAATCGTCAAAACCGAGGAAAGTTATACGGGACAATACCTGGCGGCCCGACTGCCCGGAGCGGCATCCAACCGCTGAGCGCAAAACGCTGACCGCTTCCAAGCCCCCCCTTCCAACCTTGCGCTTAATCTAAACCCAGTATTGTCCAGGGATCGCTTTCGTCCGTCGATTCGATTTCCGCCCGTAAGCCTTGGGCCGGGCCAAAATCTGGATCCTCGTGAAGAACGGCTTCAATCTCCTGCAGCGCCAGATCCTTGTAGCCCAAGATGAACACGACAAGGGCACGATTGAGCCTCGTGAAAGAGTCCTTGCGGTCCGTCTGCAATCGTAAGTTATAGGCGGCGATGGCGTATCGGCTCCACCTGCGGGCCCCTTCAAGGTTGCCGGATCGTGCAAGAGCGAAAGCAAGCCCCACGTAGTATTCTGCGCAACGGGGACGGAGGCTTGCGGCCTTCTCGAAGCACCGGGCCGCTTCATGATATTGCTTCTTCTCGATGAGGAGAGTTCCTTTGTTAGCATACGCCAGATGGTAATTTGGCTGTTGGGCGATGGCTTGGTCCAACAATGTCATGGCACGTTCACTATCTCTGCCAAGTAATTCAACTGCCTCGTCATTCAGAGCGACTGCTTCCACTGCAAAGACAGGCATCTCGGGTTCTTCGGGCAAAGAGACGCCCGGATCGCTTAGCACGGTGTTTCTTTCACGGCATCCTGCCGCAACAACAAGCATGATTATCCCAAAGAGGAGCCCGATGTTTTTCATGGCGTTTCCTTGTCTCCCGAGATTTTAAGGTTTTCCCCTCTTGCTCGGTGCCTTGGTCCTTCACTACAGTCCCTTCTCTGCCGGCAGCGGTGTCATCCGGACGCGGTCTTCCTCTATTACCGAGAAGTGTCCGACCCAGTCGTCTCGGCTTCCGAGCACTGCAACCACCTTTTGAGCCAGACGCGCGGGGGTTACGTATGCCACCCGAAGCAATACGACTCCGCAGGAAGAAGCCAACGATCCCTCACGAAATGCCAACTCACCAAAGTCCTTGTCGAAGGTGAGAAGAAGGCGATGCTCGGCACGGGCCCTGGATAAGACCGCGTGGTCCGTGGCGCCCGGCGCATCCCTGTGGACCCACGCCACATCGTGGTTCTCTCTCCGGAGTGTCTCTACCACGCAGCGCGGAATGTTCTCATCGGCTAGGATGTGCATCGCTTATGCCTGAGCCGGGAAAACCTTTTGCATGTGCAGGGCTTCACTTGCATACGCCAGGCACGCCTGGATATCCTCCCGGGTCAGGCCTGGGTAGTTCCGGAGAATGTCCGCTTCGCTCCACCCTTGGGCCAGAAGGTCGATGATAAACTCCACCGCGAGGCGGGTCCCTTTGACAATCGGCTTGCCGGCCAGCACCTCCGGGTCCAAAACGATTCTGTCTTTCCACATGGGACCACACCTCCTTGCGCGCCGTCAGCCTTCCGGCTCCGGCTCTTTTTCCTGATTATAGCCTTTTGTCCGGGTCTTTTCAACCTCGCGCGCTCGAATGCTTCGCGAGCCTCCGCGAGGCGCCCGTCACGATAGAGGATCGCCCGAGAGCCACACGGGGCGGTACCTCGCGCGACACCTGGCGGGCAAAGGATAGTGCAGCGCCTCGCGGTCAGGACCGTCAATCCTTTCCGAATAACCCTTTCACGCCGTCCAGGAGGCCCTTTTCGCCCGTGCCCTTGTCCAAGAGTCCCTTCTTCAGGCCCTCCAGAACGTTTTCCTCAGGATAGACCTTCACTTCCATCTTCTCCGGATATAGCGAGGGGTGGCTCGAGAGGTTGTGCCCTTCGATCGTGACGCCCGGCAGGTCCTGATGGACCTTGACGCCGGTGAGTTTCAAGTTGCGGACGACCCACGTCGGATGCCGCGCAAGGCATCCCTGAGCCGAGAGCCTGAGGTAGCCGCGAAGCCGGGCCTTCTCCTCCAGGTCGTCTTTCGAGGGCGCCCTCCTGGCGGACTCGTCGGACTGAAGGAACTCCTTGAGTTTCTGGATCTTCTCGTTCAGGCGCTTGGCCTGCTCATAGTACGCCTTGACCTTTCCAAGACCGCCGACATCCAGGGGCGGCAGGAACGGCTCCTTCGACGCCGGCTCGCGGTACACTTGGCCGGGCACGGCGCGCTGAACGTCCAGGTGCATGTTGTCGCATTCGACCGAGTCCAGGACGAACCGCCGCGCCAAGAGGTCCGCCAGACTCACGTCCGCGACAATGCGGTCGGCCTGGACCTGGTTGTGCGTCGGCCGCGCGGCGTCGGTCACCTGGAGCCTCTCGACTACGAGCCGTCCCGACAGGAGCGAAAGATCGGCCTTGCCGACGTTGACCTCGGCGCCGGTGGCCTGGGCGACGGCGGCCTCAATGCCCTGTCGGGCCAGTCGGTCCAGGAACAGCGCCTGGAAGGCGACGACCAGGATCAGGATGACGCCGCCCGCCACGAGCCGCCCTTTTTTCAGGAGCGTCGCCGAGGCCGCCATGTCCTCGCCGGAGGGTCTTCTCTTGCCGAGCGCCGCCCAGAGGAGCAGCCGGACAACCGGGTTCTCGCGGGCCTTCCGGAGGCCCTCGCTCGTCTCGGAGGCCATGCGGATGCGAGCCTGGGCCTTGCGGATCGCCAGCGTCACGCCCAGCGCCAGTCCGCCGCCGACCACCACGATGATCGGCAAGGCCCCCAGCAACGCGTACACGTGCAGGTCCAGCAGCGCGAACACCGGCGTGTCGGCGGTGGCCCGGACCAGGCTCACCAGGCCGAGCGAGTGCATCAGGAAGTAGCCGAGGTGGCAGGTAACCGGGGCCAGCAGCACACACAGAACCTTGGCGAGCATGGCCGAGAGGCCCGCCAGGCCGCCGTTCGTGTTGAGCAGCAGGAGAAGCACCACCATCGTCAGGACCGTCAGGTTCACGCCGGGAATCATGCCGGCGGCAAACCCGAGGAACACGGCCAGGAAGATCTGTCGCGACGAGGCTCCGCCGCGCAGGGCCTTGAGAAAATTGCGAACGAGTTTGAAGGGGTTCACGGCCATTCTCCTTTACGTTTGCGATTTGCCGGGGCCTTCGGCGCCACATTCACGGCGGACGGGCCCGGATGACGAAGAGGCGCCCGTGAGGGGCCGTGGAACCTGTGCGATGCGGTCCCGCCGCCTTCGTCTTTCGGTCTTGCTGTTTGATTCGTCATTCGGGTTTCGTCATTCGGCCTTGTGTGGCGGGCGGCTCTTCTTCGGGCAAGGCGTGCTTCGGTTCGGGCTCGGGCGCCTTGGGTTGGCCATCGTCTGCCGCACGCAGGAGGCCGTCGATGTACTCGACGGCCTTGTCGGCCTTATACGTCATGGGATGCCGGGGAAAGCGCTTCTGGAGTTCCGCAAAGGCCTCGCGCGCCTCGCCATACCGTTTCTCGCCGTAGAAGACCGTGCCGACGTAATACATGGCCGTCGGGACCTCCGGCGCGTCGGGGAAGTCGAGAAGATACGCCGCGAGGTTGTCGAGGGTGGCGGCCGCGTTGCCGTCCTCGAGCGGCACCATGGCGAGGATGAGTCTGGCCTGGCTGCGGCGCCCGTGCTTGTTGTCGGGGTCCAGTTCGGCGGCCCGTTCCAGGTAAGGCGCCGCGCGGCGAAGTTGATTGAGCATGGCGAAGGCGTTGCCGAGGGCGAAGTTCGCTTCCAGGTCGTTCGGCGCTTTCTTCTGAGCGCGCACAAGTTCGGGAAACAGACGGACCTGGTTCAGCAGGTTGGCAAACTCCTCGGGCTTACGCGGTCCCATCGCCAGGTGCAGCGTCTCGCCGGTGGGCAGGAGAAACAGGACGCTCGGATAGACCCGGATGCCGAACCTCTGGCTGACCGGGCTCGCCTCCTTCGTGTCGTCCACGCGCAGCGGGACGAAGTGCCGGAAAATGAACGTCACCATCGGCTTGTTGCCGAAGCAGCCGCGGCTCATCCACTCGCAGGGCTGGGACCAGTCGGCGTGGAAGTAGATGAGGACAACGCGGTCGGAGGCGGCGGCCTCTTTCAAAGCCGAGTCGAGGTCTTTCCGCCAATCGGGTTGGATGGCGGGCGTTTCGGCCTTCGGCTGGCCCTGGGACTTGGGCGCCTCGGCCGCCGGGGCGGCGATGGCACCCGCCAACACCGCTAAGCCCAACCAGCCTCCCAGAGCGCGGTGCACCCGAAAGCCTCCCAGGTCGAGTGAATCGGGGATCACGAAGCCGGCGGTCCTTGGGCGGCCCCCTCCTGCCCCGGGGCGACGGACCCCGCCGCCGCCTCGGCCACGACGCCGACGCGGCGAAGTTTCTCATAGCGCTCCGCCAGCAGTTCATCGAGAGGCCGCTGCTTCAGTTCCCTCAGGTGCCGGCCGATTCGCCGCTCCAGCGTGATGGCCATCTCTCGCGGGTTACGATGCGCCCCGCCGAGCGGTTCCGGAACGATCTCCTCGATGACGCCGAACCGTTTCACATCCGCGGCCGTCAACCGAAGCGCCTCGGCGGCCTCGGGCGCCTTGGCCGCCGTCCGCCACAGAATCGCCGCGCACCCCTCCGGCGTAATGACGCTGCAATAGGCGTACTCGAGCATCAGCAGGCGGTCCGCGACGCCGATCCCGACGTACCCGCCCGAGGCGCCTTCGCCGATGACGATGCCGACGATCGGGACCCGCAGGCAACTCATCTCGCGGAGGTTGACGGCAATGGCCTCGGCGACGCCGCGCTCCTCCGCGCCGATCCCCGGATACGCGCCCTGGGTGTCGATGAAAGCGATGATCGGCACGTGGAACTTCTCCGCCAGCCGCATGCACCTCAGGGCCTTGCGGTACCCCTCGGGATGGGCGCAGCCGAAAAAGCACGCCACCTTCTCGCGCGTGTCACGCCCCTTGTGATGGCCGACGACCATCACCCGCTCGCCGCCGATCCGACCCAGGCCGCATAGGATCGCCCGGTCGTCCCGGAACAGCCGGTCCCCGTGCAACTCCTTGAAGTCCTTAACGAAGGCTTCGACATAGTCGATCGTCTGAGGCCGATCCGGATGGCGCGCCACCTGGACGACCTCCCACGGGGTCAGCGACTCGTACTTCTTGCGAATCATCGCCACGAGGTTCTTGCGGATGTCGCGGATTTCCGCGCTCAGGTCCATGCCCCGAGTGCGCTGCTGCTCCTCCAACTCGTGGATCTGCTCCTCGAGTTTGGCGAACGGTTTCTCGAATTCCAGGCTCATCCGGGCCATGCGCCCTACACCCTTATCCCTTCCGGCCGTAG
>Ga0315288_10004330_pt1 | contig 18054 bp, 18 predicted proteins | sample YL17G11_20_MG_FD_203454 | JGI IMG/M metagenome (GOLD analysis project Ga0315288, IMG submission 203454) | Sediment microbial communities from Yellowstone Lake, YNP, Wyoming, USA - YL17G11_20 | ecosystem: Environmental > Aquatic > Freshwater > Lake > Sediment | place: USA: Wyoming | collected... | reverse complement strand
GACGATTCTCCACTATCATCGTGGAGCGGCTTGAGGCAACTAGGCTGCAACTTCTGGATGTCTACGGTACGCGTCCCTAAGTTGTGAGAGATGTGCCACATTCACATTCACCCCCCCACGTTCTCGCGTGGGGATTAGCTGATGCAAGAAGATCCCAATGTGAGATCAAGGATTGGCTGCAAACGCAAACAAGCCTCGTAGTCTACCGGAGCGGTGCACATTGTTCTTAGTCGCTTGTATCAAGCAGGTCCCCGACACCGCAGAAGTCAAGATGGATCCTGAGACTGGGACTTTGATCAGAGAAGGCATACCTTCGGTCATCAATCCCAGCGACGTGAACGCCGTGGAAGAGTGCCTGAAGCTCAAGGACCTCTATGGCTCAAAGCTCGCTGTGATGACCATGGGCCCGGCTCAAGCAGAGGAGGCTTTGAGAGATCTCCTGGCCGTTGGCGCAGACCGAGCGATACTGCTCAGTGACAGGGCCATGGCGGGGGCCGATACCTTCGCAACAAGCTACACGCTTTCAACCGCGATCAGGCGGCTTGAGAGAGAAGAAGGGCCAGCAGATCTCGTTTTCTTTGGCAAACAGGCACTGGATGGAGAGACGGGGCAAGTAGGACCAGGCGTAGCAGCTAGGCTCGGGATCCCAATCATCACTTACACAACTCGCATCGTCAAACTCGATCCCCGGGAGAGGACGATCACGGCTGTCAGAAGAGCAGATGATATGATAGAGACGGTGAAGGTCCCCATGCCTGCAGCGGTCTCAGTCGTCGAGAACGTGAACAGGCCTCGTCGAGCGAGCATAGAGGGAATTCTGCGTGCACAGAGGGCAGAAGTGAATCGGTGGAACGGAGAATCCATCAACGCTGATTCAACAAAATTGGGTTTTGCTGGCTCGCCAACAACTGTGAGGAAGATGTTCGTCCCCAAGCCGAGAGGAAGAGGGGAGATATTTGACGGTAGAAACGATGCGGCCGGCGCCGCCCGCTGGTTGAAGGAGAAGATCCTCTCAAGCAGACCTTTCAGCGGGAAGACAGAGGCTTCTTCAGACGTGATCGTCGAAGAGATCCAGCCCGTTGTGAAGCCGGACGAGGACTCTGACCGCAAACCAGTGTGGGTGTATATAGAGCAGAACGAGGGGCGCGCAACGAGCGTTTCCTGGGAGTTGCTAGGCGCCGGAGCAGCGCTCGCACGGAAATTGAACACTCAGCTCGAGGCTGTTGTGATAGGGTATCAGGCTGATGCCATTGCAAGAGAAGCCGGTGAGTATGGAACTTCTAAAGTCTATTTGATTGATGACCCTGTCCTGAAGCATTATCGTACTGCACCATATGCGAAAGCTTTGAGCGAGGCCTCGGTCGCCCATCAGCCCCAGATTCTTCTGATCGGAGCGACACGAAACGGTAGAGACCTATCGGGCATGGTAGCTACCAACATTCGTACAGGTCTGACTGCCGACTGCACCTCACTTGACATAGAGCCCGGCACAGGCTTGCTGCTTCAGATCAGGCCAACTTGGGGAGGGAGACAGCTTGCCATGATTGTGACTCCCAAGCACAGGCCCCAGATGAGCACGGTCAGGCCGGGAGTGTTTCCCAAGCCACCCAAGATTGAAGGTAGGACTGAGATTGTAGGGCTCAGGGTCAGCTTTGACGAAGGGCAGATCCCCACGAAGATAATTGATTATGAATGGATCGAAAGGAGCAGCATGCTTCAGGAATCCGAGATAGTGATCTCAGGCGGCAGAGGACTGGGGTCTGAAAAGAACTTCCAGTTGGTGAGAGACCTTGCGACTTTCCTTGGGGGAGCCGTTGGTGCCTCACGGAGGGCCGTCGAGTCAGGTCTTGCGGACAAAGAGATACAGGTTGGCCAGACAGGCAAGACGATCAGACCAAAACTGTACATCGCTGCCGGAATCTCTGGATCGATTCAACACCTAGTTGGGATAGAGGGAGCCGAGACGGTGCTAGCGCTGAACACCGACCCTGAAGCACCCATTTTCAACTCCTGTAACTACGGGGTCACGGGAGACGCCACGAAGATACTTCCACTCCTCATCGAGGAGCTACGACGTGAAGGAATTCCGGCAAGAGGTTAGTGCAGGTTGACGGAGAGGTTTGACGTAGTAGTTGTTGGGGCAGGACCTGCCGGTGTGACAGCAGCTTACGTGATTGCCAAGAACAATACCAATGTGGCCGTGATCGAGAGAGGCGAATTTCCTGGAAGCAAGAATGTCATTGGCGGTGTTCTCTACGTCAAGACACTGAACGACGTCTTGCCTGGATTCTGGAGCGAGGCACCTCTGGAGCGCAAAATCGTTCAGCACTCCTACTGCCTCATGGGAAGAGGCGAGCACACGCTTGTGAGCTACAAGTGCGCTGAGCAGTCCGACTCTCCGAACGGCTACACGATTCTGCGTTCCAAATTTGACAAGTGGTACTGCAAGAAAGCGCAGGAGGCTGGTGCCACGTTGATCACGAAGACAAACGTCACCGAACTCTTATCCGATAGTGGTAAGATAGTCGGAGTTAGGACAGACAGAGGAGATCTGACCGCGGACTTGGTGGTCGTGGCTGAAGGCGCGAACACGATGCTGTGTGAGAAGGCGGGTCTAGCCACAAAACCGCGGCCTAGTCAGATGGCTGTTGCCGTGAAGGAGATTGTGTCATTACCGTCAGACCGGATCCAAGAAAGGTTTGCGCTGGAAGAAGGTGAGGGCACAGCAATCCATTACATAGGTGCACTATTCGAGGGGCTTGTTGGATTTGGATTTCTCTACGCGAATAAGGAATCGCTCTCTGTAGGTTTCGGTGCGATCATCTCAACCATGATGAAGAGCCGTACCAGACCGTATGATTTGATGGAGAAATTCAAGCAAGAACCCTCAGTCGAACCGTTCCTGCGTGATGGTGTCGTCAAGGAATATCAGGCTCATATGATACCCGAAGCTGGGTACACTGGCATGCCCGGATTGTATTCGGACGGGGTTCTTGTTGTGGGGGACTCGGCTATGCTGGCAAACCCTGTCACAGGAGAAGGCGCAGATCTGGCGATACTATCGGGGAGATTAGCAGGTGAAGTAGCTATACAGGCACACAGGACTCGGGATTTCACCTCAAGAACACTCGCACAATATCAACGACTGCTCTCAGACTCCTTTGCACTGAGGGACATGAAGAAACAGTCAGGGCTATTGAAGTACATCGAGGAGAATCCTGAGATCATGAGCTCCTATTCGGATGCTCTGAACACTGCGCTCGGGAATTGGTTCAAGGTGGACGGATCCACAAGGGCAGAAAAGGTCAGGAGGATCAGATCCATAGTCACCTCGAAGCGTAAGATCACTAGGATGATGAAGGACATCTACGTGTTCGGGAGGAAACTGATGTGAGACTTGAAGAAAAGCTGTATCTGCTCAGACATGTAGTCGATGAGAAATCACATATCAAGGTGGATGAGGAAGCCTGTGCGAGATGTGCCAGCAGAATTTGCCTAGATGTATGCCCGGCGAACGTTTACTCATATGTTGAGCCGAAGGTGTTTGTGGCCTACGAAAACTGTGTCGAGTGTGGTACGTGTAGGATCGCCTGTCCCTTTATAGAATGGGTCAATCCAAGGGGCGGGGCAGGCATTTCATATCGATATGGCTGATTTGCTGAAAACAGAAAAGCACGCAATGCATGAACAACTTCGAAGCGTACTGTGTAGTCGCATAGGCACTTCTTGCACGCGGAATCGAGACGACTCGCGACGGGGTTCTAGGGTTTTTCATACAGGAACCGGTTCTAAGGGTTCCCATGCTTTCCCCGCTTTCTCTTGGAGTTCAATAGCAAGTTTGCTCCCTAGTTCCTTTGTCGCCCAGAGCACCAGCAGATCTTCAACATTTCGCAGTTCACATCTTATGCGCGCGACAATGTCTGTGTCGCAACAAGCGACGCAGAATCCCTTGTAGGTGTCAATGTCTGCCGGAACCAGATCCTTGAGGTTTGGATGACCCTTGCACAGAGTGATCAGCACTCTGGTACCTCTCAACGAGGTGTAGACGTCCGCGGGCACACTCACGCCTCGCTCTTTCAGATCTGTTGCTATCTTGCTGAGTGCTTCCCATACGTCTCCCAGCTTCGCACACTCCTGTCTAACCATCCGCTCGTCAATCATTGATTGCACCCTTTGGAATCAACTGCTGCATCATCTTTGTCGTTCGCCTGCACTGCTGAGGAATTGTAAACCACAGTGAATCTTCCGCTTCGTCTATGGGGGAACCAGCGGTGCTTGGAGTGGTTCCCACGCCTTCATTGTTCTTTGCTGGAGCCTGACTGCATAGTCTCCTCCAAGTTCATGCGTGGCTTTGATGACGAGCAGGTCCTCGAGGTTTCGCAGCTCACACTTGATACGGGAAACGATGTCGGCACCGCAGCAGGCGACACAGAAGCCCTCGTGTGTATCGATGTCTCCCGGAACAAGGTCCGCAAGCTTCGGATGTCCCTTGCATAGAGTGATGAGCGTTCTTGTTCCTCTGAGCGAGGTGTAGATGTCAGGAGGCACATTCACTCCCTTTTCTTTCAGCTCGGCCGTGATCTTGCTCAGTGCTTCCCATACGTCTCCGAGCTTCGTACACTCCTGTTTAGCTCGCTCTTCGCTAATCACAAGTGTCCCTCGAGGTTCCACGCAGGAATGCATACGCCATGCGTGGTATTTATCGTTCCCCTTCCGCAGCAGCCCCTGGAAGATGTTCCGAGATCGCGTTCAGATCCAACCAGGGAGTAGTCGATCGCGCCCAAGGGGCAGAGGAATCTGGTTGTGTTCCATGCCCAATCGTCATTCTCGCATGCTAGCCCCGCGAGCAATGGATAATACGTTCTTGTGAATCTCTTCGGACAACTCGTCAAGTCTCACGGTGAGCTTCTGAGACATCTCTTCCGATATCGTATACGGATCCTCAACCTCGATACCGAATATGTGGACCTGTTCGGGCGGGTTGAGATCAAGTTGCGTCATCATCTTGAGCGCTTCAGGGATGCCAACATAATGAGACGTGAGCGGCGCGTATTGTTGGAAATCCTCGGGTTTGACGGTGACGATTTCTCCGACTTTATGTTTGCCGGTCTTGACACTGTCGACTATTACAGCATCTCGTCGGTTCTCAAGATGATCTATGAGTGAGAATCCAGTCTTTTCTAGGATCTCCACTTCGTGTCCTTCAGACTCGAGCATGGGCTTGAGCATTTCACCTAAGACCAAGCCGATCTTGTCGTCAGCAAATATCGAGTTTCCTAGGAAGAGGACTAGCAGCTTCTTGGTCATGGAAGGTTGCGCTTCACCGTTTCTATGAGCGTTCCGTTTTCATCGTACACATCAATCATGAATGGCATCGAGCCGGGGAGTGTGTGGGTTCCGCATGCGTGGCACGGATCGTAAGCTCTGAACGCCATCTCTACCATGTTCAGCATGCCATCATCCACCTTTCCTCCCTTTATGAGGCTACGAGCAGCCTTGTCGACTGATAAGGCCATTCGGGCAGAGTTGTGTTGCGTCGCGACCAGCAGGTTCGCCTTCTTGACAACGCCGCGAGCGTCGGTCTCATAGTGATGTATGAGGGTTCCACGGGGAGCTTCATCGACTCCTATTCCGGCCTCGGGGGTTGCGGTCGGGAGATTTCTTATGTTCGGATCCGTTATCTCGGGGTCGTAGGCTAGTTCCCTGAATCTCTCGGCGGCGTAGATCGTTTCGACTATCCTAGCCCAGTGGTTCGCCAGCGTGTAGTGGACAGGCTTTCCACCGAGTGTCTTGAACATTTCCTCGTATGCTTCCTGAGCCCTTGGAGTTGCCATGCCATCAGACGCGTTGAGTCTCGCAAGCGGGGCGACACTCATCACACCGCTGTCTTCTCCTTCTACGAATCCCTTCCACCCGACCTTCTTGAGGAAGGGAAACTTGACGTACGTCCATGGCTCAACATGCTCGGCGATGTGTTCTAGGTACTCGTGGGCATCGAATTTCGCGAACTCCTTTCCGCTGGGGCTGGTGACTCTGAGCTTCCCATCGTAGAAGTTGACTCTATTCTTCTCGTCGACCAAGCCCATGTAGTAGGTCTTGTGGGTATAGGCGTCGCTGGTGATCAGATCGACATACTCCTTGTTTGAGAGCACAATGTCTTTGAAGACCTTCAGCGTGAAGAGGGCAAAATTCACGGACTCGTCTCCAAGTTTCTTTATCTCTTCAGCCTCTTGCGCGCTTATCGGCCTCGAGACTCCCCCGGGCACTCCAAACACGGGATGGATCGTCCTGCCTGCGATCAGCTCGTTTGTCTTCCTCAGGTTCTTCCTCATTTCGATGACCTTTAGCCCAACCTCCTTTCCAACTTTGGCGACGACGCCCAGCATGTTCCTCTGCTCCTTTGGCGCGTTAGGGCCGACAATGAAGTCGGGCCCTCCGAGGAAATACACATGGAGCGCGTGGTCCTCAAGCATGAAGACATTGTAGACCATCTCACGTATTTTCTTCGCAGGGCTCGTGGGCTGGACTTTGAACAGATCGTCCAGTGTCTTGGTGGATGCCATGTGGTGAGCCATGGGGCAGACACCGCAGATCCTAGATGTTATCTGAGGCATGTCCTCGACATGTCTGCCTTCCGCGAATTTCTCGAATCCCCTTATCTCCGGTATCTGGAGATAGGCCTTCTTGCAGTTTCCTTCATCGTCTAGGACGATGATGATCTTGCCGTGACCTTCAAGCCGAGTTATCGGATTGATTACTATCTCTTTCATGTCTCCTATTTCCTCCTTGCTTTTCCTCCAAGACTCGATGAAGCAAGAGTGTATCTGTAAAAGGTTCCCACAGGGTCGGGGAGTCTATCGATGACCTTCTCTATCGCTTCCTCGTCTTGGAAGTCCAGTATGCTCGCGATGAATGATGCGGCTTTGGCGCCGTAGTCGCTCACTCTGTCGAGAGGACCAAAGCAACCCGTGCATGGCATTCTTGCCTTGACGCAGAGCGCGCCACATCCTCCTCTTGTGGCTGGTCCTAGGCAGAGGAGTCCCTGGGTCAATAGGCATTTCTCAGGGTCTGCAATCACCTCGTATGGGCGCTTCAAGTCCTGGATCAAGACCTTGTCAGGTTTTGTTTCATTCAATGGGCACTCGTCGCAGAGGGACTTCTCCGATGCGCCTATGACAGAGCCCTTCGGGGGCAGGTTTCCCGACAGGAGGATCTGAACTGCTCTCCACGTCACATCTGCGGTTGGCGGACACCCGGGGACGTAGTAGTCGACATCTATGACTCGGTTAAGCGGCAGAAGCCGGGGGAGGACTTCAGGAAGCGTCAGTTCCACGCCTTCGACTGTGACGCTTCTCTGGGGTGTCAATCTCTGAGGGTTGTCCACCGTCGGGACCTCATGATACGCACGCTCTAGAAACTCCCTTTCGGCGTAGAGATTGCAGAGACCTGGTATCCCACCCCAGGCGGAACATGCGCCATAGGCTACCACTATCTTTGACTTTCTCCTTAGGATCTTGACCATATGCTCGTGGTCTGTGACTCTCACGCCTCCGTTTATGAGGCTCGCAGCTATCGAGCCGTCGGGTAGCTTCTCGACATCTTTTTCCTTGAAGTCGAGTGCCACTGGCCAGAAGACTATGTCAACAACGTTGACGAGATCGAGGATTCTCTCCGCAATGTCGACTGTCGCTTCTTCGCATCCGCCGCAGCTCGCACACCAGTACATCGCTATCTTCGGCTTGTCCATCATGCGTTCACCTGCAGACGCGGTGCGAGTGGCCCTAGCGTTTTGATCTGTTCCACCATCTCACGCGCGATCTGGACGAATCTCGCCGCCTCGGAGGCTGAGATCCATTCAAGCCGGAGTCGTTCTTTCTCTATGCCCATGTTCTCCAGCATCTTTCGTAGGAGAGTCATCCTTCTCAGGGCCTTGTAGTTCCCCTCAATGTAGTGACAGTCTCCGAGGTGGCAACCAGCTACCAGAACACCGTCAGCTCCGTCTCGGAAGGCCTCCACTACGAACTGTGGATCAATCCTCCCGGAGCACATGACTCTGATCACCCTGAAGTTGGGCGGGTACTTCATCCTGCTTGTCCCGGCGAGATCCAGTGCCGCATAGGTGCACCAGTTACAGGCGAACAAAGCGATCTTAGGTTCGAATTGACCGCTCATTTCACGCACCTCGCTTCTCAGTAAGCGCAGCAATCTGAGCCATCATTTGGACGTCCTTGAATCCTGCTTGCTGCATCGCTCCCGACGGACAGGTCGCCACGCAAGCTCCGCACGCCTTGCACAGTGCCTTGTCAACTTCAGCAACTCTCTTCTCGCCCTTCTGTTTCCGAGATATCGCGCCGTAGGGGCACATGGCGATACAGATGGCGCATCCGCTGCAGATTTCCTCTGTGACCTGAGCTATCATGGGCTCGATTCTGACTTCCTCTTTTCCGAAGAGGGCTGCGGCCTTGGCAGCTGAGGCGCTTCCAGCCATCACGCTCTCAATCACGTTCTTCGGGCTAGTCACTGATCCGGCAAAGAAGATTCCATCTGATGGTGCCTCAACCGGTCGCAGCTTGAGATGAGCTTCCCTAAGGAACCCTTCGGGGCTGCATCCCACCTTCACTACATTTCGCACCTTCGGCAGGCTCTGGCTTGGAGACATTCCAACTGCAAGAACAACGGCGTCTACCGGGATCAGGAGATCCTCTTGGAGAGTGGCATCATGTACCTCCACTTCCAGCTTTTCGGATCGCATATTCACTGTGGGAGGCGTGTCAAACATGATGAACTTGACCAGATGCTCTGCTGCTCCTTCGTAGAGTTTCTCGTCGCCTCTGCCGTAGGTCCTTATGTCCTTGTAGATAGCATAGATCTCAGTCTCAGGATACCGATCCTTTATCCTCAGCATGTTCTTGAGCGCTGATGCACAGCACATCCGAGAACAGTATTGATGGGCGTTCTTTGTTGTTCCCAGCGATCCGACACACATTATGAATGCAAGGGTCCGCGGAGTAGATCCCTCGAGTATCAGTTCTCCTCCTGTCGGTCCGCCCTCGTCGAGAAGTCGTTCTAGTTGGAAGAGAGTCAAGACTCTCTTGGAACGTCCGTATCCATATTCTCCTTCGGGAGGCTCGTAGGGGCTAAACCCGGTCGCAAGGATTACTCCTCCGGCGATTGCCTCCTGATCGTGACCTGTTTCATCCAGGTCAATCGCATGCGGCTCGCAGACCTTGACGCATTCCCCGCATCGTGTGCACGTCTCAGAATCGATAACAGCTACTGGTGGATAAGCTTCCTTGAACGGTAGGTAGATCGCCCTTCTCTTTGAGATTCCGAACTCGTACTCATTTGGAACCTCTACCGGGCAAACGCGGAAGCATTCTCCGCAGAGTGTGCATTTCGCGTCCACGAACCTAGGTTTGTACCTGATATTGGCCTTGAAGTATCCAACCGATCCGTCCAGCCCGGTGACTTCGGAATTCACATGGGCAGTTACGTTGGGGTTGGACACGACAGCCTTGATGAGGGATCCTACCATCTCGGGTCCTCTCATGTCAACATGAGCAAGCTTCCCCAGCCGAGCTGCCCTTCCCCCGAGAGTAGGGAGTTCTTCCACCAAGTGGACTCTGTAGCCTCTTTCCGCAAGGTCGAGTGATGCTCGGAGTCCTGCGACGCCTCCGCCTAGGATTAGAGCCGCAGGTTGCACGCCGAACCGCAAATCCTCAAGTGGCTCAAGAAGGCTGGCCTTCGCTACGGCCATCCTGATGAGGTCTTTTGTCTGCTCTGTTGCTTTCTGCTTCTCGTCGGAATGTACCCAGGAGCTCTGCTCTCTGATGTTCACCATCTCGAGAAGGTATTGATTGAGGCCGGCTTCCTCGACTGCGCGGCGAAAAGTCGGCTCATGCATAGAAGGGGAACAGGCCGCGACAACGACCCGGTTTAATCCGCTCTTCTTCACGCTCTCCTTGATGAGGTCTTGCCCTGGCGCAGAGCACATGAACAAGTACTCTTTGGCCTCAACAACGTGTGGTAACGTCTTGGAATACTCGACGACTTCCTTTACGCTTATCGTTCCGGCTATGTTCATGCCGCAGTGGCAGACAAAGACGCCTACTTTCGGTTCTTCACTCATGCCTTTTCACGCACCGCCAACACAGAGGCCCTCATCGCGGCCGCGCTAGCTTGCGTAACCGAGTCGGGTATGTCCTTAGCACCGGCCACCACCCCGGCAGCGAAGACGCCGTTCACGTCTGTCGCAACAGGATCTAGGTAGGGGTTCGCCAGTTTGATGTATCCGTCCTCGTCTAGTGGCAAATTTATGAACGATTCAATCGGGTTGATCTTCACCCCGACGGCGAGGACCGCCATGTCGACTTCCATCTTCTTCAAACGTCCTTCTCTGGTGTCCTCGTAGGTGAGAGTCAAGTTCTTGGTTCCGGGAGCCTCTTCGATTTTCGCCGGCCGACCCCGCACGAATTTTATTCCGAACTCTGTTTTTGCCCTGTCATAGAACTCTTGGTATCCCTTGCCAAACGCTCTCAGATCCATGTAGAATACCGTGCAGTCGACGCCCGGCAAGTGTTCTTTTGCAAGTATTGCCTGTTTGACAGAGGCAGTACAACAGAAGGCTGAGCAGTTAGGATTCATCCTCACGTCCCTGGAGCAAACACATTGAATGAAGGCTATGCTTTGGGGATGTTTCTTGTCAGACGGTCTGACAATCTCCCCCGCAGTCGGACCTGTAGAAGAGACGAGTCTCTCAAACTCTAGAGACGTATGGACGTTTGAATGCGTTCCATATCCATATTGAGGGACTCCGAGGGGATCCTGTAACTGAAACCCGGTCGCGACAATTATCGATGCAACGTCAAGCTGAACCTCTTCGGGCTTCTGCTCGAAGTCTATCGCCTCTGTCGGGCAGAATTTCTGGCAGACCTTACAGACACCCTTCGTGAAGTACAGACAATGCTCAACATCTATTGTCGTAACAAGAGGCACCGCTTGCGGAAATGGCCAATAGATCGCTTTCCTCTTGCCCATCCCAAGGTTGAACTCGTCCGGAACTGAAACCGGGCATTTCGCGATGCATTCTCCGCAGCCTAGACATTTCTCTATCTCAACGTATCTGGGCTTTTTCAGCACCTTGACTTTGAAGTTCCCCGATGAACCTTTGACTTCCTGAACCTCTGCGTAGGTGAGCAATTCTATGTTCTCATTCTTGGAAGCAGACACCATTTTTGGTGTGAGGATGCATGCGGCGCAGTCAAGCGTCGGGAAGGTCTTGTCGAGTTGGGCCATCCGTCCTCCGATGCTTGGTGTCTTCTCGACCAAGTAGGTCTTGATCCCTTGCTCTGACAAGTCGACGGCAGCTTGGATGCCTGCTATTCCTCCTCCGATCACAAGTACAGGTTTCACCATTCTAACTCGCTCCTCTCGTCAACTTGCCGAGGTTTACTCCAACCTCGTTCATCCAGATTGCCAAGGGTCGATAGGTTGCATGAGCAAACTTGGTGAATGGGGCCAATACGATGAGATCGAATACGACCACAAGGTGAAAAGCATACAAAACGTACGCCGCAAGATTCGAATCGGCATAGAGAGTCGTCGTCAACAGGAGCCCAGTAGTGCCGGATAGTAGCAACAGGAGAATGAACGCCCAATCCGTGAAATGACTGAACTTCACATGTTGCTCGTCTTTCTTGACCCTCTTGTAGAAATAGTAGATAGAACCACAGCAGAATGCAATCCCACTCACTATCCCCAATATGCGTTGAGGCGGGATCGGATAGAGCGGAACATTGCCTACGCCAAGCAGGAAATCGATCAGTGTCGCAAGAGACATGCCGACGAATCCCCAGAATAGCGCCATGTGTGCAAGGTACCTATTCCTGTTCGTGCACTTGAGATAGCCAACTTGGGCGAGAGACTCCCTTGTCAGTGACGCCACGAGAGTTGAAAACCAAACGCCGAGGTCCTTCTTGGGCGAGATTTTCACTCTCGTTCCGGCACTGATTTGCTTCGCCATTATTGCAAGGTTACCCAAGGTACCAAGCCCTACAAATGCTCCAAGCAGAAGGCCAACATCGTGAATTATTTCGAAAGAGAAGAACTGCTGCAGGTTGACAGGGCTGAAGACTGCAGGGCCTCTCATCAGCAACACGCCAACAAGTGCCACGAGGGTGGCAAGCAGGAGCCCCGCAGCTGACGCAGCCGAATTGCCGTAGAAGATCGAGGCGATTCTTCCCCATGAATACTTGCTCATGGCGTATCTCCTCGCGGCCATCATGAAAGCCCCGGGATCCGCATCTCTCGGGCAAGTGTCTGAACACTCACCACAGTAGTAGCACAGCCAAAGTGAAGGAGACGACAGGAGTTTGTCCTCGAGACCCAGGATCGCGTGCCGTATTGGAGCCCTGGGGAACTCCACATGCTCTTTCGACAGAGGGCAGATGGCCGTGCACGTGCCGCAGTTGTAACACCTGGCGAGCCTCGTGGCACCCAGTCTCTGAATCCAGGAAGCAAGTTCAGGACGCACCTTAGTCAAAGGCTTCCGAGTCCGCGCGCCATCCGAGTGCTCAAGTGGGGTTTGTAACCGAATACCTGTCGATCCTTCAGTCAATCATAGACTCTCCACTGGTAAAACAAATGCACCATGAAACCTCGTCAGCAGATCATCCTTGCATCTGCAACGTGGTGTCTGAGAGAGGTTGCGACTGCCTTCGCGGTGCAGCTGTCATGTACGGCAAAGCGCTGCGAATCGGGATCACGAAACACCATCTTGCCCAGTCCGATGTCGAGGTTTCTGAAGGCCGCAAAATGGGTCCGTTCTCTTGATATCGCTTGCTCAATTGGTACCTCTACTCTCCATACCATGCCTTCCGAACAATTATCAGGCACATAGATGTTGGCCAAATACATAGCGGGCGTATGATCGGGGGTATCTATAGGCGAGATATATATCCGCCCTTCAGTCACCTGCGTGCTGTGATCGCGTTGTCCGAAGAGCGATCGGAAAGAAGAGCGCACGCCCTTGGCAATGTTTTCCTCCACGCAGTGTACAGCATTCCAGGTGGAGAAAAAATTAAGGAATGCATTCAATGCGGAACATGCAGCGCTTCCTGTCCCACTAGCTACGCGATGGACTATACTCCACGAGAGATAATCGCGGCCTTCCGTGCAGGCCTACTTGAGAGAGTGTTGAGAAGCAACACCGTTTGGCTGTGCGCGTCATGCTATTATTGCACTGTTCGTTGTCCATCAGGAATCAAGCTCACGGACATCATGTATGAACTGAAACGTTTGGGAGTCGAGTTCGGACTTGTTCAAGAGGGTGCCGTCGCACCCGTGCTGTCGAAGACATTCGTAGACATGGTCGACAAGTACGGCAGGGTGCCCGAGATACCGCTTATGATGACCGTTCTGTTGAAGACGAATCCTCTCAGAATTCTGAAGATGATTCCGCACGGATTGAAACTATTCCTCCGTGGCAGAATGCCGTTCCTGCCGCACCGGATTTCTGGAATATCGGAGTTGCAGAAGTGCTCAGGGGCAATGACGGACGCCCTCGTATCAGGCGTGCACGCCGGCCCAGTGACAGGAGAGGAGACATAGACTTGGAAACACACATGGAATTCTCCTACTACCCAGGATGCTCGCTTGAGGGCATGAACAAGGCATACGACAAGTCCGCCCGACTGGTTTCAAAGACGCTTGGCATCGGCCTCACAGAACTGAACGATTGGAACTGTTGCGGCGCGTCAGCATACATGTCGATTCAAGAACTCCGAGCACATCTACTATCGGCGAGAAACCTCGCGATCGCTGAGAGAGAGAAGAAGGACCTTGTTGTGGTCTGTCCCGCATGCCTTACGACGCTCACGAAGAGCAATCACTACATGGGCGAAGACCTGAAACTTAGAAGAACCATTGCGTCGGCGCTCAAGGCCGCAAATCTCCAGTACTTGGGAACCGTCAAGGTCAGACACCTCTTGGAAGTACTTGTGAACGAGATTGGGGAACAAGAGATCAAGACTAAAGTCACCAGACCGCTAACAAGCCTGAAGGTCGCTCCGTACTACGGGTGTCAGTTCACAAGGCCATTCGGAGAGTTCGACGACAAGGAATTCCCCGTCATGCTTGATACTCTGCTCAAGTGGCTAGGGGCGGAACCGGTCAACTTTCCGCTCAAAGCGAAGTGCTGTGGCGGGATGTTGATGACGACGAATGAACCTGTCGGCTTGGGCTTAGTGAGGTCTCTTCTTGACTGTGCAACTCAGAACGGGGCTGAGTGCATCGCGACGATATGTCCTCTCTGTCACATTACTTTGGAGGCATACCAAGGTAACGTCAACAAGAAGTTTGCAACAAGCTTCGAGATGCCCACACTATACTTCACCCAGCTTATGGGGTTGGCATTTGGTTTCAGTCGAAAAGAGCTTGGAATCAATGAGGAACTGATCTCAAGCAAAGCTGTGCTAGCGAGACGCGTGGAGGCTGTGTGATAGATGGCAGAGAAGATCGGAGTGTACGTGTGTCACTGTGGAACAAACATCGCACAGACAGTAGACTGCAAGAGTGTTGTTGACTACGCTAGCGGTCTACCGAATGTCACAGTTGCACGGGAGTACCAGTACATGTGCTCTGACCCAGGCCAGGAGCTCATCAAGAAGGACATCAAGGAGCTTGGCCTGACGAGGGTCGTCGTTGCCTCCTGTTCACCACTGATGCACGAACCTACTTTTCGGCGCGCGGTTGAGGAGGCCGGACTCAATCAGTTCTTGTTCCAGATGGCGAATATCCGCGAGCAGTGCTCTTGGATCAGCGAGAACAAGGAGATGGCAACCGAACGGGCAAAGTCAATCGTCGGTGCCGCTGTCAAGCGCGTGGAATTCCAAGAACCTCTCGACGTCAAGAAAGTCCCGGTCAACCCCAACGTCCTGATTGTCGGAGGAGGAATCACCGGGATCGAAGCTGCACTTCAGATCGCTGACTCTGGGAAGAAAGTCTATCTCGTCGAGAAGGAACCCACCATCGGCGGATACATGGCACAATTCGACAAGACCTTCCCGACGCTTGACTGCGCCGCATGCATCCTCACACCAAAAATGGTGTCTGTTGGTCAGCATCCAAACATTGAGCTACTTTCCTACAGCGATGTCACCGGGTTCTCCGGCTATGTTGGTAATTTCACCGCGCGGATACGGAGACGTGCAAAGTATGTTGAAGAAGAGAAGTGCAGCGGCTGTGGATTGTGCACAGAGAAGTGTCCTGTCAGCGTCCCGAGTGAATTTGACTGCGGACTTGGAAAGAGGAAAGCGATCTACAGACCGTTTCCGCAGGCCGTACCGAACGTACCAGTCATAGACAGGGATCGCTGTCTCTACTTCACGAAGGGTGTCTGTAAGGTCTGCCAGAAATTCTGCCCTAGGGGTGCCATAAACTTCGAACAAAAAGAGACCTATGCTGACTTGCAGGTGGGCACTGCGATCCTGGCAACTGGCTTCGATCTTTTCGATGCCTCCAAAGTGAAACAGTATGGGTACGGCAGGTTACCCAACGTCATTACGAGCCTGGAGTTCGAGCGATTCTCACATGCGTCTGGACCAACAGGGGGGAAGATACTCCTCAAGAACGGTCAAATGCCATCGAACATAGCAATCTTGCATTGCATAGGGAGTCGCGATACCAACTTCAATGAATACTGTTCGCGTGTCTGTTGCATGTATTCGATGAAGATTGCACATTTGGCTCACGAGAAGACCGGAGCGAGAGTATACGAGTTCTACATAGACCTCCGAGCGTTTGGCAAGGGATACGAGGAGTTCTACAAACGAATACTCGAAGAGGAGACGATCTTCATTCGCGGCAAGGCAGCCGAAGTCACTGATGTCGCTCAGACATCGGCCGAAAGAGGCAAGCTAATCGTCGTCGCCGAAGATACTCTGCTCGGAATCGTGCGAAGGATACCTGTCGACATGGTTGTTCTCAGCGTGGGTTTAGAACCCAGAAAAGACACAACAGAAATTGCCAGAATATTCTCGATAAGCAGAAGTCAAGATGGATTCTTCCTGGAACGTCATCCCAAACTGGCGCCCGTATCAACTGCATCCGACGGCATCTTCATCGCAGGTGCATGTCAAGGCCCCAAGGACATACCCGACAGCGTGGCTCAAGGCGCTGCCGCGGCAGCCAACGCGCTGTCACTGATCGACAGAAAAGAGGTCACGCTTGAACCGACGGTCGCTTTCATAGATGAGAAGTCATGTTCGGGATGCAAGATATGCATCGGCCTCTGCCCATACAACGCGATAAGTTTCGATGAATCAAAGGAAGTCTCTGTAGTCAACGATGCGCTATGCAAGGGATGCGGTACCTGCGTGGCCGCCTGCCCATCAGGAGCGATAGGGCAACGAAACTTCACGGATGACCAACTGCTTGCAGAAGTGGAGGCTATCTGCGCCTAGGAGGAGATGATGGATTTGAAGTCGGACTTCGAGCCAAAGATTGTTGGCTTCCTGTGCAGATGGTGTGCCTACACCGGGGCCGACCTTGCTGGAACAAGCAGGATCAAGTATCCACCGAACGTGACACCGATCAGAGTCATGTGTTCAGGCCGTGTCGATCCGGTGCTTGTCATGAAGGCTCTCGCGTCAGGCGCAGACGGCGTGTTAATCGCAGGATGCCATCCAGGTGACTGCCACTACACAAACGGCAACGTGAAGACTATCAGACGATTCAAAGTGCTTCAGAAGATGCTTGATCAGTTTGGGGTCGAACGGGATCGCGTGAGGTTGGAGTGGGTCTCTGCCTCTGAAGGCGAGAAATATGCTCGCGTCGTGGAGAGCATGACGGAGAATCTGCGTACTCTTGGTCCTCTAAACTGGAATGGAAAGAAGGAGGTCTCATCATGAGCAATCCAAAGGCAGCAATCTACTGGGCGAGCAGTTGCGGCGGATGCGAAATCGCCATGCTCGAACTGGGAATGAACCTCGTTGATATCTCCAAGGAGGTTGACATAGTGTTCTGGCCTGCAGCTCTCGACTTCAAGTATTCAGATGTCGAAGCGATGCCGAACAAGAGCATCGATGTCTCCTTCTTCAATGGTGCAATTCAGACATCCGAGAACGAACATATGGCGAAGTTGCTGAGAGAGAAATCGAAGATTCTCATCGCCTTCGGAGCCTGTGCATATGGCGGCGGAATACCTGCGCTCGCAAACACGACCAGTCGAGAGCAGATCTTCACACGAGTCTACAAGGAAACCCCCACGACAGACAATCCCGATGGCATCATTCCCCAAGCCAAATCCCAAGTGAAGGAGGGAGAGCTGACGATTCCAGAGTTCTACAATACTGTTAGAACCCTCAACCAGACCGTTGACGTTGACTACTACGTTCCCGGTTGTCCACCAGTTGGCGAGCAAGTCTTGGCTGTGATGAACAGCGTTGTCAGCGGGAAGCTTCCTCCGAAAGGCTCGGTCATTGGAGCCTCAGACAAATCACTTTGTGATGAATGCAAACGCGTCAAGGGCGAGAGGAAGATCAAGAAGATCATGCGCACCTACCAGGTGCTTCCCGACACTGAGAAGTGTCTGCTCGATCAGGGGATAATCTGTATGGGACCTGCGACACGAGGAGGTTGTGGTGCACAATGCCTCAACGCGAACATGCCGTGCCGCGGCTGCTACGGGCCCGTCCCTGGTGTGCTCGATCAGGGCGCGAAGATGCTCTCAGCCTTGGCATCCAACTTCGACTCGGAGAACGAAGAAGAGATCCAGAAGATCGCCGAGGGTGTCGTTGATCCGATCGGGACATTCTACAGGTATGGACTTGCACGGTCGTTGCTCAGGAGGGCCAAGGCATGACCAACGTGACGATAAACCCCATTACCAGACTTGAAGGCCATGGGAAGATCGAGATCTTCCTGAACAAGGAAGGCAACGTGGAGAACGCATACTTCCAAGTGCCTGAACTGAGGGGGTTCGAGAAATTCTGCGAAGGCAGACCCGTCGAGGAAATGCCCGACATCACAAGCAGAATCTGCGGAGTCTGTCCGGAA
>Ga0315288_10004328_pt1 | contig 18060 bp, 31 predicted proteins | sample YL17G11_20_MG_FD_203454 | JGI IMG/M metagenome (GOLD analysis project Ga0315288, IMG submission 203454) | Sediment microbial communities from Yellowstone Lake, YNP, Wyoming, USA - YL17G11_20 | ecosystem: Environmental > Aquatic > Freshwater > Lake > Sediment | place: USA: Wyoming | collected... | reverse complement strand
GGAGATCGTGGAAGAACATTGGCTAGTTGCCAAGCAGTTGAAGGAAATCCACCAGAAGCTAGAACAGGGGATAGCCATCGTGCTAGTGCAGAAGCCACAGAACAGGGATACGGGGGTGGGCGGCGAAAAGGGGCTGGCGAAGCCGAACCTATATGTGGCGATTGACCACGGGCGGGCAAAGCTGGTCAAGGTCAAGTCGTGGAAGGGGGAGAACAATCCGAACAAACACATTATTGATTTCAAGTTGGTACACGGCTGGAAGTTCGTGACGCAGAACGAATGGCATAGCGAGGAGGCGGGCGAGGCGGCAGACGGGGCTTTGGGCAAAACGGGATTCAAACTTAGGAGGTGATGAGATGTTGACGTTTTTACTAGGGATGACGGCAGGGGCGGTGATCTTTACGGCGGTGGTTTACTTCGGGACCAAGGAGGTGCGGAAGGGAAACGCGGAGAAACCGGCCACTCGGGAATACTGGGAATGGCGGGTCGGGATCAGGCTCGGGGTGCTAGAGGATACCCTAGAACTCCTGCGAAAGCGCACGGACATATCCCTGACGTACTCCGATGCCTGTATTGCGGCGCACGAAGCGGAGTTCCACGCGCCGAAACCGGAGAAGCCCGACAAAAAGAAGAAGTAATGCCCGCATACGCCATTCGCTGTAAGTTCTGCCGGGAGGATGCCGAGGTTTGGCGGCACTCGTACAGCGCGGTAGAGAAGGCGTTGCTCGAATGGGAGTGTCCGAAGTGCGGGTGCAAGGGGTACGAGAAGGTCCCGGCGCGGACAAACTGGACGTGGGGCGAGTCCATGAAGGAGAAGCAGTGAGCGAAAAACCAAAGACGTTTGAGGAAATATCCAAAGACCCTGTTGGGACTATCTGTTACGAATCAATGGAGCGGGGAGGGCGATGACCGACGAAAGGTTTGAGCTGAAACGGGTTCGCAAAGAACTCGGCTACAGTCAGGCCCTTTTAGCCGAAATGCTGGGCATTTCCAAGCAATATCTGTCCTTAATGGAAAACGGGCGTAAACCATTGAATGACAAGGCTTTAATGCTGGTCCGCGATATCAAGGACAGAAAACGTGGCTATACCCCTACGCACCCCCCGGAAAACGGCAAAAAGGTTGACAACGAACCGTTGAAAACAAAGGAGAAACGGGCGCGTTTTTCCGTGAAAATGAAGGTCCGCGACTTTTCTGACGTCCCGAAACGGACCTCATCGTGGGAACGGTGGTGGTTCAAGGAAAAGCACCCCCGGTGCGTGGCTTGCTCCAACGAGTGCAAGCAGTCGGGGTGCGTAGTTTTGACCTGCCCGCAATTCATCGGGCCACAGGAGTAAATGGCTATGGAATTTTACCATCGCAAATTTTTGGAGGATTTATGAAAGCACCTGTAAATAGTATGAGGTTGGCCGAGATCAAGTCCCTGTACAACTGGCGGTGCGCGGCGCACAGCATGGACGGCATCAGCCATTACCCCTGCTTCATCAAGGAAAAGCCGCAGGACATGGGGTTCCGCGAGAAGGTGGGGATATTTGACCTAGAGACCTCGAACCTTGCCGCTGATTTTGGGTACATCTTCTCTTACGCCATCCTAGATGACGACACGGACAAGGTGTACGGGCGAGTGCTGCGCCCGCAGGAAATCAGGTCAGGCCAGTTCGACAAGAACCTAGTGGCCGAGATGTGCCGCGACCTGAAGAGGTTTAATAGGGTCGTCGTCCATTACGGCGGGGACAGGCGGTTCGACTGCCCGTTTGCTAGGACTCGCGCCATAAAGTACGGTTGCGACTTCCCTCTCTACAAGGACATCTGGGTTAGCGATACGTGGCTCATGTCCAAGAACAAGTTGAAGCTCCGGTCCAATCGTCTGGCGGTTATCTGCGAGTTCTTTGGCATCGAGGCCAAGACGCACCCGCTCACACCGGATGTCTGGCAGAGGGCGTCCACCGGGAACCCGAAGGACTTAGACTTTATTTTCGTCCATAACCTTGAGGACGTGGTGTCCACCAAGAAGGTTTTCCATCTTCTTGAGGGGTATGTCAATAAGGCCAAAACAAGCATTTGAGGACAACGATGGCATACGAAAACGCAACCGAATGGACTAGGGCGCACGTGGATCGCGTCAAGGAAATCAAAAGAGAATGGAATAAGCGACACCCAGAACAAAAGAAAGCGATTTCGCGGAAGTATCAGGCAAGGCCAGAGATTAAGGCCCGCGGGAAGGAATATCAGGCTATTTACAGACAAATTATTAGAGCCGAAGTTCTTGAGTCCTACGGCGGGAAGTGCGAATGTTGCGGGGAAACCGAAAAGGACTTCCTTGGTATGGACCACATCAATGGTGGTGGGCGCGAAGACCTCAAGCGACTTGGCAAGGGGTGGGGATATTCCTTCTACCTTTATCTGAAAAAAGAACACCCAGACCACGTGCGCGTCCTTTGCCACAACTGTAATTTTGCGCGGGGGCACTACGGAACCTGCCCCCACGAAAGGAGCATCTAATGAGCGACCCCATCAACAGCCCGGAACACTACACGGCGGGGGGCATGGAGGTCATTGACATCCTGCGGGCCAAGTTGCCTCCCGCACAGTTTGAGGGACATCTTCGGGGCTGTGTCATCAAGTACCTGTTCCGGTACGACAAGAAGGGTGACCCTTATGCGGACTTGCGGAAGGCGGCGACGTACCTTGCGTGGCTTAGAGAATTTTGGGAGACGGGGACCATTACCGTAATCAAGGAGGGAACATGACGACAATCAGACTGCTTTACTTGGCGGCGGACATCGTACAGTTCTGCGCCGGGGCGTGGGTCATCTGGAAGGGCGCAGACCTTATGTGCCGCCGCTACGACAGGACGCACCTAGAGTACCATTCGGGCCTCATCCTGACCGTCCTCGGGGCCATCATTCTGCTCATGCTTAGGAGGGCGATGTGATTATCTATATCACCCGCGATGAAAACCTGAACTATGCCGTCTCCAACCTGTACGAGGACGGCGCGTTCTTTGAGGTTGAGGCCGAGATGCCGGACGACGAGTACGAGAAGATGCAGGCCGCGGACAAGGCATACTGGGAACTGCAGGAAAAAATAGAGAAACTGTACAAGGGGTCTCCCCGGAGAGACAAGAGATGAGCGAGTACAGAATATCAATAGTTCGGGGCGACAACGGGTATCTGTTGGAGTATGAGGACGAGAACGAGGACGGTTCGCCGCGCACCATATTCGAGGTCATACAGGACGGCCCTGACGACAATGCCGATACGGGCGAACTCAAGTCGGGCGAGGAACTACTGTGGTGGGTGATGGACTACTTTGGGTTCGGCGGCAGTAAACATGACGCCGAAAGGATACGTATCGTCCGCGTCAAGCGCGAGGAAGAAGAATGAGTGTCGCCAAGAAGCCCAGCCGGATAAATCCAAAATGGATTTGCCGAGATTGCGGAGGACAAACCCGCGACCCCAGGTCTGTCCGATGTAAGCCATGTGACAGCAAGGCAAAAAAGACTAGGAGGTATTGTCTCGATTGCGGAAAGGAGATATTGAGCAACAAGGCAAAAACTAAACGATGTGGCCCATGCGCCGGTAAGGAACGGTGGTGGAGGCCAGGATTTAGGAAACGCATGGAAGCCGTTATGGAGTCTAAGGCGTATGTTGAAAACCAACAGGCCAAACACAAGAAATCCAAATACAAAATCCTGCTGAGAAAACTCAGGGAACACAAGAGATACGCCCAATGGAAGAACGATGTCCTTCTGGCCTGTTTCGGGTCTCTCGATTCCGCTCCTCCAAACATTCAGGTCCACCACAAGATTCATGTGGCCCACATTCTAAAAGAGAATAACGTCAATACAATCGAAGAAGCCCTGTTGTGTCCCGCCGTGTGGGACATTGATAACGGACAGCCGCTTTTTAGGAATGAACATTTAGTGCTACACCAAATTGAGCGGAGGAAAACACCCCCGTCTCCCGAGTTCCTTAAATGGGTGACGGCCTTCGTTAAGAGAAATCGAGGTCGGGCAATAGACCTAGAACCGTGTAGGCGGGCGGTTTCGCTGTCCAAGGAGAGGCCATGACAACCGTAAACGACCTGACCGGGCCGTACGTCGTGCGGTACGCCTATGAGTAAGATACTGCGCAACGCGGCACGGTGTAAAAAGTGCGGGGAAACCATTGAGAGCAAGTACCGGCACGACTTCGTGACCTGCAAGTGCGGCGCGATCTCCGTGGACGGGGGGCGGGAATACCTGCGGCGCGTAGGAAACATTGAGGACATGGAAGACATGAGCGAGGTTGAAGATGCGGCAAAGTAAGCGGTGGTTTCTTTCCTTTGTTGAAGAGGCGGTTCTGAACCCCGACCCTAAGTACGATGGGTTTATCGGGGGGCGCGTGGAAGTCACCGGGACCGGGAGCGATTACCCCGACGAGGAGATACGGTTTCTGACTTCGCGCCTAAGCGACCTGTACCGGATACGGGACGAGTTCGACCTGAAAGAGGTCGGCGCGAAAGACCTCGACCGTTTGCGGCGCGACTTACGGCCCCATCAGAGGATGATGCGGCCTATGAGCGCATCCGCGCTCTCCTCTCTGCCCTGCCCGACGAGGAGGAATGATGGGGACCATGATTTGCTCTAAATGTGGACGAGCAGGAATTTATTGGGAAAACTTGGCCGGGCTTTCTCCCTACACGGTTTGCCCTCATTGCAAGGGTCGCCGAGACCCAATTCCCGAAGAACCAGAACCGGACGATGAGGAAGAAGCCCCGCCCGCCGCGCTACCCGATGGAGGTGCAGAATGAGCGAAGGCAAGTTCGACGCGGCAGGGAGGAAAAGGCGATGATTATCTGCGGCGATTGCCTGTCCGTCATGGCTGGCATGGAGGCCAACTCCATTGACGCTATCGTGACGGACCCGCCGTATGGGCTTGAGTTCATGGGGAAGGAATGGGATAAGTGTGTTCCCGACCGTGGCCGACATTCTGGGACTGAGCGCAAGATGTTTGGTGACTTTGCCGCCAAGAATATGCATAACCTCCCCAATCTCCATCAGGTCAAGAACCTCAAATGCGTCAAGTGTGGCGTCTATAAGTTCGACCATCCCAGAAAGAATGAACGGCAAGCGACCTGTCGGCATGAATGGGGCAGTCGTCACATGGGGAACGAACAACAGCAATGGCACTATGCCTGGGCCGTCGAAGCCCTGCGGGTAGCCAAGCCTGGGTGTCATTTACTCGCGTTTGGAGGCGCGAGGACGAGCCATAGACTCACGTGCGCAATCGAAGATGCGGGTTGGGAAATCCGCGATTGCCTCATGTGGGTTTACGGCTCGGGCTAGGCTTCCCTAAAAGCCATAATCTCAAGGGTGAGCACGAGGGATGGGGCACAGCCCTGAAGCCAGCCTGGGAGCCAATCATCCTGGCCCGGAAGCCGCTTGAGGGGACGGTAGCCGCGAACGTGCAGAAGTGGGGTTGCGGCAGTATCAATATCGATGGGTGCAGGGTGGGGGCTGGCGGCGGCGGGAGTTGGAAAATAGGTGAACACGTCCCCTTCCATTATGGGGCGAACGGGGGCCGCTGGCCAGCAAACCTGCTAACGGACGGGAGCGAGGAAGTGCTGGAGCTGTTCCCGGAATCTGCTGGTGGGGCCGCTCAAATAAAGAGGCGTAGTGGGATGGGTTATCACGGTGGGGCAAGGGGAGATGTCCACGAAGAAAGGATAAACTACCCAAAAGGCTCCGGTAGTGCCGCCCGCTTCTTCAAGTCCTGCCCGATAACAGACATGGACAGACGGCTGGTATATTGCGCGAAGGCAAGCCGGGCCGAAAGGACTTGCGGTGGGGCCATCGTTAACGGGCATCCGACTATTAAGCCCCTTGCCCTCATGCGCTATCTATGCCGCCTCGTAACGCCGCCCGGCGGGACCGTCCTCGACCCGTTCATGGGAAGCGGCACGACTGGCATGGCCGCAAAGCAAGAGGGGTTCGAGTTCATCGGGATTGAGAAAGAGAAAGAGTACGTCGAGATTGCGGAGAGAAGGATATGGAGTATTAGATGAGAAAGACAATCGCTCTGATGGTACTGGCCCTCGCCCTAACGTCGTGTGCGATGGTCAACAAGAGCCTCGACAGGTTCATCGGCGCGGACTCTAACGACGTCCGCATTGAGTGGGGTACGCCGCATGAGGTACTGCCCGACGGGGCGGGAGGAGAGGTCTGGATTTACCGGGGGTCTGGGATGGGGTACTATGTCCCGCCGACGGCGGTGACTACCTTCCAGGGCAACGTAGCGGTCACTACGTTCACGCCCGAGATTTTGGCGGGCATCCCGTCCTACCGCGTGTTCTACGTCAGGGACGGGCGCGTGTACAGGTATGCGTGGCGCGGACTCGTGTACTAGGCCGTCAGCCGCGCCAACTCTCGCTCTAGCCTAGCCACCTCGTCGTCCTCGTCCTTCGGCTTGAACTCTTTCTTTATCTCCACCGGGGCCGTGTTCCATGGGCAGGTCGCGCCGAAGTACTCCTTGTACATGAAGGGTATCAGGTCAAACAATAGAACGTACTGCTCGGGGTCTAAATGAATCCGCGCAAAGGGCCACTTGCCCCCGGCGTATGCGTACCGCCACTCAACGTCGGCGTGGCGCGTGGACCGATAAACGCTGATGAACCATATCTTCTTCCACGTCTGGATGGGGGAATCGCCGCCCCTAGACTTCCGCTTGCGTACCCTTGACCCCTCATCCTTATAGGCGAATATCCCCGTCTTCCCGTCGTCGCTCTCTATGAGGTGCCCCGCGATCCCGTACAGCGTGATTGGCTTAATGTCCCGCAACTTAGTTGCTCCTAAACAGTTTAACTTAATAGCCGGTAATCGGGTCGCGGCCGTCTTGTATTTCCTGCCGCGCCCGTAGCCCGAACTCGGCCAGCGGGTCGGCATCCTTGACCTTGGGGTGGCGCGACCACCGCGCCTTGTTCAGTTTCCCTAGCGCGTCAAGCAAGTCCACCGTCATCCCGTTGGGGTAGGACACCCACTCGCCAATGAGTTCCTTCATGTTCCGGTGGATGTATATCTCCCCGTTCGCGCCGGGCGGGATAAGGCTCTGTATGTCGTCGTCCTTTGCCCCCTTCGACGTTACGATGGAATGGGGGAAGATCGGCATGGTCTTGTGCCGCTTACTGCGCTCCTCTAGGATGGTGCTGTACATGAACTGGCCTGGGCCTATCGTGTCGATGGACCAGGTGCGTGGCTTGAACTCGTCGTTCACCCGGAACAGTTCCTCAAGGAAAACGCTCGGGTGTTTCATCTTCTTGGCCTCGGTGAACACCACGAACTTCTTGATGGACGTGCGGGGTTGCCCGCCGATCAGGATGACGTTCCGCGACCCCTTCTTCAGCATCTTCGTTTCCGCGAACCCGCCGGGGTCTATGCACCCGAATAGGGGGATGTCCTTCAGCGCGAACTTCTCGCCGTCAGAACCGTCCTCTTTTTCGGACACTATGACCCGCCCCTTGTCCGAGTCCTCCCAATGGTAGTACCTGAGCCACGACCTGTCGAACTTGTTTAACGCGCTCGACGCCTGCGGGTTGTTCTGGTGCTGAGAGTAGAAGACCATTTCCTTCTCGGGGTTGGCCTTCATGTCCACGTAGTGCTTCGTGGACCAGACCTCGGGCCAGTTGCTTTCCCCCGGCTCGGCGTCCTCGCGCTGTACATAATGGATACTTCCCCTGTCCACCAGCCCCTCGTCCTTCAGCGCGGGTACAATGCGCCACTCGTACTCGGCGTAGTTCTCCTGTACGTAATGCCCGAAGTCCCCGTTCCCCCAATGTGTACCCACAATGCGGACGATACTTGGCTTGGGTTTGCCCCGGTCAGGCTCGACAAGCAACTCCTCGACGTTATCGAACCATCTCATCGCGTCCTCCAGGACGCTCCCGCTCTCCATCCCCTTCTCTCCAACGATGTCGTCCCCCGAGATGATATCGTAATGCCCGCCCTGAGAGGCCCCGCGTACCCCCACGCACGTGAACGTGGCCTCGGGGTACACCCCTTGCCGGGGCAGTAAACACTTGTCCCCGGACCACGTATAGGTCTTGGTGTACGCCCTATCGACGGCAGTAAGTTCGGGGTAAATCCACCTGAGCAGGCGGTTCGTGAGGATTTGAGACTCCATCCATCGGAGCCACGTAGATACCGTGTCTATCTTCTCGGACGGCAGGAGTATGCGTACCTCATTGTTAAGTAGGTACTCGCGGACGTTGCCCCACTCGGTCAGGCAGGTGGTCTTGCGCCACCCTCGGGGCCAGAACGTCGCGGCACGGTCGTTCTTGTGGTTCTGCCACCACTCAAAAATCGGACGATGTATCTCCGGGGAGACATCCCCGCCCGCCTTTCTTACGGACCCGCCGATGCACTTGACGAAGAAATACAGGGACGAGTCGCATCCCTTCCGGTATTTAAGCCAAGTGGCCTTTTGGTCTTCCTCTAGTTGTTCAAAGAAAGTTCGTATAAGTTCTTTTCGGTTGTATGGCAAGACTTCCTCATTTTTTCTTTAGTATAATTTGCCATTAAGACATCTCTTCTAGGAGGCCCTCAAGTTCTTGCTTGTTAGCGTCCGCTACGGGGGGCGCGTCAAGCCGAACCTTGGCCTTGTTCAGTTGTTGCGGCGAGGACTTCTCCGTGAGTGCGCCGAGCATTGCGGCCAGATTTCTGACCGCTGTATTCCTTTCGCGTGGGGACGCCTCGGGGTCGTCCCGTATCTCGGCAGACACCCGAAGGCAAGCGTCTAGTTCGTGGAAGTGCCTCTCGCGCCACTCCCCGAGAATCTTGTTGTCGGACGGTTTAGGCTCGGTCATTGGTCCTCGGCCTTCGTGCCGTGGCGGCGGCGGCGACGGCGGCGGCACTCGCGGCGGCTGACGCGGCACCGGCAACCGCTACCGACAACCCCTTGATGTCGTCAAATATCTTCTGGTGGTCCGTCCGGTTCTCCCCGTGAAGCGTTACGATCTCTTGCGCCAGCACGGCGTGAAGCGGGCACGCCTTCCCGTTCCCGTTATTCTTCCGGGCATCTGTAAATAGTTTCGCCCATGCCGTAAAGTTCCCGACCCCTATGACAATGGCCGTAATTTCACCAGTGGATAGCGACATTTACTTCCCCTTTATCAACAGGAATGTCGTGGCCCCCACAAGAGCAACGAGAGCCACATTTTTGACGGACGCTTTGAGTTTCACCATCCGGTATTTCCCCTCAAGGGTTGAAAGTAACGTCTCCCCGGAGAGACGGAGGGTGCGCTCACCCTCAAACTTGGCCTTCCATGCGTCCGATATCGCAACCTGTGCATCGTACTTACCTGCCCAGGCCGTAATCTGTTTATCCTTCTCTACTACCACGCCCTCCAAAAGGCTGTACTTCCCGCCCCACGTAACGTCCAGTTCATGTAACTTGAACTGGCACTCGGCAGACAGGTTCGCCCACGTCCCCCGAATCTCGGTCAACTCCCTGTCGCGCTGACCAATCTCGTTGGTCATATGACCTATCACTTGTTCAGAAGTGTAGAGTTTTTTGTCCAACTCCGCTATCGCCTTCTCCTTGGCGGCTATCAGGGAATCCTTCAGGATGGCGTCGGCGTCATATGCCTTGCGCATCTGTTCGTATTGCCCGACGAGGCGCGAGTACTTGTCGGTTATCTTACAGGCGCGGGACATAGAGATAATCCCCCAGCAGAGGACTATCCCCACTATGAGATGGGGCAGGTACTTCTTCATTGTTCACCCCCGTTGAACTTGGCCGACTTCTGTGCGAGGCGTTTTGTAATATACGCGCCGAAAATCAAGCCGACCGTCGGCGCGAACACCCCATAGGGCGCGGCGGGAAAGTACGCAGTAAACACCATTCCGCACAATAACGATGCCAATGTTAGTATGTAAGCATGAGTAGATGTGATGTGGAGTTTCATCTTAGTACACCCTTGTCTTTGGCTTGGCCGGGGGCGCGGGCGGGCGCGGCTGGTACGTCTGAAGTCCCGCGCCGAACGCCCCGAGGAAGCCGAGCGGGAGCAACGACTGGTCATCCTTATAGATGTCCATGAAGTCCTGAATGACCATCGGGATAAACCGCTGTGCGATCTCCGGCCCGATGGCGAACTTATCACCTATCCAGTTCTGCCCCTTGAACAGTCCGGTGGCGAATGAGAATACCGGGGCTTCCTTGGCCTCTGCAAATCGGAGCAGGATGTCCATGCTCGTCGTAGGCTTGTACCCCTCACCGAGTTTAATGACCTTGCCCGTTGTGGTGCTTGTGACTTTCTGCGTGATTAACTGAGAGGCCAAGCGAACGTACTGCGAGAAGCCGCCGAACAAGTCAATTCGAGTATTGCCAACCTTGATTTTCCCGAAGTCCGCGCTCGTAGGATTAACCCCGACCTCAAGCCCCGCTAACTTAGACAGGCCGACCACCGTCCCCGCATATCCCGCAAAGGCGGCGAGGTTGGTTAGGGCCTCCCTTCTAATAATGGGGTCTGCCTTGATATAGAACTTGGGGTGTATCACATTGAGGCGAGAGGCCATGAGTTTCGGGGAGAAGAACGCGGCGTTGAGTTCCTTGGAGATACGCTCAAGTCGCCCCAAGTCCCCGCGCCCAGTCTGCATATTAACGAGTTCGGCCATGCGCTTGGCAAGTAGCGGTTCCTCCCACGGGTTGCGTCCCGTCCTCTGGGCCGTCTTAACAAGGGCATCAAAGGCGTCTGCCCTGAGTTTCGTGGCAAACGTCGTGTACGCTCGGCTCGACGCCTTGACGACGGCCCCGGCCAGAGGAACCTTCTCTGCTATGCCTGACTGGAACGGCTCCTCTTTCCCGATAACGTCAAGCCCGGCCTCTCGCATGAGGGGATAGGTCTCCCGGTTGCGGACCTCATCGAACACGGCCTTCGATGCCTTGTCGCTTGCGAACCATTGAAACTGCTTAGGGAAATCTTTCCAGAACTTCACCGGGTGGCGCGACATATAGTAGATGCCCTGCCTAAGTCCGAACGAAAGGTCAGCAGACGTGGCAAAAGCGCGAGGCACATTCAGCAGGTCAACTCCGATGTCCTTGGCCCGTGTCCACCACGGCTGTTTGCCAATAACGTCGCTTACAATCTCTGGCCCGAACACGTCCTTGAGCAGGGAGAGTTCCTTCGGTTGCGGGATTCCCGCACCCTTCTCCCCGAGCATCTTGGCGAGCCCGTTCTTGGCCGAAATCTTGTCAAACCCTAGAACCTTGGGGCTGTCCTCGACGTACTGGAATAGGGAATCTATGTGTTCCTGCGTCAGTTTAAGAGGCTCAAAATCGACTCGCTCCAATGACCCCCCAAGGGCCTTCATCTGCGCCTCGTACCCGGCCTTGCCCCCAATCTTCTGGCCCTCTTGCATGGCCTGCCCGAGTCGCCTCTTGCGCTCGATGCTGTACAGGTTCTTCTGTTTCGGGGTCAGTCGGTTTGCCGACTTGATGGCGTCAAAGAACTCCCGCACCATCGGGGGTTGGTCTGCCGCCTCGGGCGGCGGGGCCACAACGGGCATCTTCCGTGCGCCTTCCTGCGCCGGGACCACCTCGGGGTTCTTCCGGGCGCGGAACGCATCAGCCCGGCTGATGGGACGGCCCTCGTTGTCAACGAACTCTATCCCTAGCCCCTTGACCTCGCCGGGACCGGGCTTGCGGGCCGCCAAGGCTTTCTTTGCCCCGACAACGCCTTGGTCGGCCATCTTCGTAAGCGTGTCCATCGGCATCTTCATAAAGACCGGCGGGATGTCTGTTGGTACTGCGCCCTTCGGAGGCGCGAACTCTCCGGGGATACCGGATGGTTCTACTATTTGCGCGGGCTTGGCTACCGTCGTGTCTATGCCCCTTGACTTCATCCACGCCGACTCCCATTGTTCCATGGGGAGCGATGGGTCTATGCCGTTTCGTTTCAATTCGGCGTTGCGGAGGGCCGAACGTTCTTCACCCGTGAGTGTCCTTTTAAGTTGCCTCTCTTTTATCAGGGCGTCCGTTGTCCACGTAGCGTCAATCTGGTCTATCGCTTCTTTGTACCGGGGGTCGAATGGCCTTACCTCACCCGTAGGGGTACTCTTGGGTTGTTGCGCGGGCTTGGCTAGCGTTGTGTCTATGATTCGGCCACCCTCGCCAAGCGCCTTGGCTCCTGATTGTGCGGTTGCTTTAGCGACGGTATCGTTGGCCCATTGCATCATAAGCGTATAGCCACGCTCTATCCCCTCTAGGCCCTCGATAGTGTCTCCCAACCCCATCTCAAGGCCGAGTTGTTTCCACGACTCGGCAATAAGCGACTTCCCCCCTTGTGTGGCATAAACTTCGCCGGGTTTAATCCCCCACAAGGATTTGACATATTTCTCGATGGACCGTTTTCCCACCTCTGGAAGTTGGTCATAGGTTTCATTCCAAAACTTCTTACTAACCGCCTCGGGGGAAATCCCCGAGACCTCCATCTCCTCTAGGATGTACGCCGCCTCCTCGTTCTGCATACTCTTTTCAATGGCGTTTTTAAGGTAGTTCTTTACCTTGGCGTCTGCGCCCGTAGGGGCACTAGGGGGTACTGCCGTTTCTTTCTGTAGTGCCCCTGGGGAAAGCGTAGGCTCGGAAACGGGGGCCTTCTGCGGTACTTGCGCCGCCATCTCCGGCCCCTCAAGCGTCTTGTTCAGATAGTCCACCGCCGCCACTTCATCCGGGGCGAGTTTGAACTTCTCGGGCTTGGCAAGCGTCTCGCTGAACGCCGCCTGCAAATGCTTCTTCGTCAGCACATCTACCGTTAGGGCCTTCTTCGCTGAATGCACGCCCTTCCCTGCCAGCAACATCAAGACATCCAACGGTCGGTTCTCTATCGTTTCTTTTGGGTTCTTCGCAAATTCAACGAGGAACTTCGGGACATACGCCAAGAGTTCACCGGTCGCCTGGATTCTCCTCCCGGCATCTTGCGCCCCAGCCTGACTCATGGACCCCATAGCCACCCCGCTCCCGCGATAGAGTGGGATTCTCTCCGGCTCTGGTTGACCAGTTATCTGTGGTTCCTGTGGGCGTGGACCGAAAAGGTCAGCGGCTAACTTTGCCATTCCTGGCACAAACCCCTTGGCCTGTTGGACTAGATTTGCCCCAGTTTTTCCAATGTCAACGTGAGCTATGCCTCGGACTCTGTCTTGTAGATTTTGTATCCCGACCGGGTCTGGCATCTGCCGAGCCTGTTCCCACCGGGACAAGTCTTTCCGGGGAGACTCGTACACACCACTGCTAGACAGGAATGAGTCAAGGTCGTCCTTCGGTTCTTCCTGCGGGGCTTCCTGCGGCGGCGGTTGGTACATCCCCGCGCCGTAAAGGAATTGGTCTAAATCATCTTGGGGCATTTTGCTTACTCTGCAAATACTGAATTGCTAAAGCCTCTGCCTCCTGTGGACTTAATTGCTTCCCGTTCCGCGCCGCCCGATTAATGATTTCCCTCGCAATAACCTGAACATCTCCTCCCTGTTGAGGTGGACCTTGAGGCGGGGCCTGTGCGGGAGCCGCCTGTTGCGGGGCCGCACCACCATCTCCAAGTATGGCCGATAAATCACCCGTCATTAACCCTGTCGGGTCTCCGACCAGCGCGCTCACCGTATCCCGAATCCCCTGCGGCAATGGCTGGCCCGAGGCAATCAATTTCCGATACCCGCCGATTTTCGCAACGCCCTTGCTAAGGCCTTCTAGGGCGGCCTGTTTCTGTAATCGGTTCATGTCCTTATAGGCGAAAACCCTAGTCTTGGCCTTCCCGAGTGCGACGATAGACTCATCCAGAAACTTCCGGTCTTTTGTTGCCTGGTCTACCGTCGGCTCAACGGGCTTATTCAACTTGTCCATGTAGTGTTGGATAATGCCGACCTTCAGGCTTTCCGGGGATGCGTCAAAGGCCTGCTCCGTGGGGAAAAGCTTGGGGTAGGCCGCGACAATAGCCGCCTTGCTTTCCTTTGGTAAATCAAACGTCTTTTTATATGCCCCGGTAGCCGAATACTCATCGGCCTGTTCTTGGGTCCACGTCCCATTGAGAACACGCGCGGTGGCAAAGGACTGCCTCTGTTCCATCACGGTGGGGGTGTCCTTTGGGTTCTCTAAGACCTGGAGTCGCCTTTCTTCCTGCGCCTGTTGCGCTTCCCACCGCCGAAGGTTCTCTGCCTCTTTTTCCGCCGCCTCCCTCTGCGCCTCTTCTTCCTGCCTCCGTTTCTCCTTGAACGCCCACATGGAGTTCAGCGTGGACCTTATCCCGGCCCCCCAGTCCGGCGTGGACATTAACGGGTTATACCAGGGATTCCCCCCGGCCATCTGTTGCATTTCCTGAGGATCTGTGTACCCGCCGTAACTTCTAGGCATCGGAGCCTCCTACTTCCAGAATCCACCGCCGCCGTAATCGTTTTTGCCGAAGATGCCCCCGCCGAAGCTGTCCCCGATGTCCCCCAAGAACGGTGCCGCCGCTCCCAACGCGCCCATCATGTTCGCCCCGAACGACGGCTGATACGTCTGCTGTTGCCCGCTCGGCTGGCCCGCAAGATATCCTTGCGCCATTCTCGCATACGGATTATTGTACGAGGCGTCAATCGACCCCTGTTCCTGCCCCTGCATCGTATTGCCCATCCCGAACATCATCGGGAGTACCCTCAGCGCGAGGTTGGTCTGTTTGTCAGCAAGGTTCCCTGCCGCCGCCGCACCCGCCCGTCGCCGCGCAAACTCGTCCTTGTCTATCTGGTACTGCCCCTGCCCGTACTGATAGAGTTGCCCCGTAGCCTCTAATTGTCTTTGCCGTGCCGCTTCCTGCGCCGCCATCTCCCGGTCAGCCCATTGCTGTGCCGCCTCACCCATATACTTCCCCGAGATGTCCTGCGCCGTGTACCCTAGCGGCGTACTCCACCGCATCCCTCCAAGTCCGGCCTGTTCTGCGGCGTTCTTGATAGCGTCCTCAATCGTCCGATTAGTGGTCCCCTGTGTCGCCGCCCACCACGCGTCCGATGAGGTCGGCATCCCCGTCCCCGCCATCGGGTTAAGGGTATCTAGTCCGGTTGTCCACGCGGACGGGGTTTCAATGGGTTCGCGCCCAAGCCTTCCTAGCGCCGACGCGGACTGACTCCACCCCTCCGGGAAGAGGAATCCAGAACCCGTTAATCCGTATCCCGCGTTCTCTTGGGCGGGCGGCAATTGACCGCCCCCCGCAGGACTGCCCTGACTCTCCCAGTTCCAGTCATTCACCGGGGGTCCGGAGACCGGGCCGGGGATCGCCCCGCCGTATGCTTGAACGGACGTTCTCGGTGCCGCACCACCCCAATTCTGAAGTTTTCCCATGTCTATCATGTTGTCCCCCTACCAGGAGCGAGCATAAGGTCCGTAAGCCGCTCCCTGATTAAATGTCTGCGGGATTCGCTCTTGCCACGGGGGCTTCGTCGGGAAGGGTTGGGTGAAGTTCCCTTGATACGGGCTCTCCGCGAGTCCCGCCGAAATCTGACCGATACCGCCCATCGGAACCTGTTGATTATTGATTTGCGGACCCCACCCCTGCGGATACATCTGCTGTACGGAACCCCCCATCGTCCCGCCGCCCATCTGATACCCGCCCATCGGCGGGGGAGTACCATATCCGCCCCAACCAGTCGGCGCACTGCCGCCATACTGCCCTATCGCCTGTCCGCCCATCTGCTGTTGCATCTGCTGTTGCATCTGCTGTTGCTGTAAAAGCATCCTGCGCCGACGCTCCTCGTCTACCTGGGGAGACTGCCATCCCGTTGCCCCGGCGGGATTGTACGCCTGTTGCGGACTGCCGCTCATCTGGCCCCATCCCTGATCCAGAGAGGGAGCCGGGACATTCCTGCTATACCCAAGGTTCGGCGCGGGTAACGGGCCACTTCTGCTCCCTATGCTCCCGCTCATCGGCCTTCCGTACCCCGTCCCTGTCTGTCCCGCGCCAGGATAGGATGGTGCCTGCGGCCTCGGCGCACCACCACCGTATCTCGCACTATTCGGGTCGTTCCACGGACTCCGATAATTCTGTCTCCCAGGATTCGGACCCATTGGCATAATCCGTGTTGAATGCTGACTAGGGATTTCTCCCAAATAACCGTTAGGCATTTTATCCCTCCAAAATGTCCGTGTACCTTGTCTTTAAGGCGTCCTCACCGAACTTACAGAACGCCTCTTTACTTGCCGTGAACTGGCTCTTGAGTGGGCCACTTGGCACACGCAAGAACCGCGTATAAAAATTTTGCGTTTTATTTCTTGGGGCTATATTCCACGCACGCGACTTGCCTAGCAAGTCCTTCATCTCTGTCTCTGCATCGCACCATAGAACTGGCGGCCCGGACCCGCCATCTGCGGGGGAACCTGCGGACCCATTTGCGGAGGCATCCCTTGCGGAGGCATCTGTGGCCCCATCTGAGGCGGCATTCCGGGCATCCCCATCCACGGTGGCCTTCCCATCCCAGGCATCCCATATTGAGGTTGGCCCTGCGGTGGACCGTAAGACGGCATCGGAGGCATCCCCTGACCCGTAGGCCCACCCCCCGGCGCGGACATCCCGTACTGCGGCCCCGCGTACCCCTTCCCCATGAACATCCGGCTAATCATGTCCATCGCATTAATCGCCATCGGGTTGACGTTGGCGTATGCGGTCGGCTTTCCCAGTCCCCCCGAAATGTACTGCGCCATCTCGCTCTCAATCCCCTGCGCTTGCGGGGAACGGCCAGACGTGTACTCCGTCGGTTTCCCTTTCCCGCCGAGCAACGCGCTCCCAATCCCTCCAACGGCTCCGATAATCGGTGCAAGTGCGCCCATGTTCCCTCCTATTCCTTCACGCGCCTTAAAAGGTGGCGCGTGAACATCTTTCCTTCATGCCGAAAGCCGTACTTTTGTCGGCCCTCGACCTTGAATCCCAATAACTTCGCTATCTTCACCGTGTGCTCCTCCGGCGAGGATAGTCCTAACCGCTTCAGCCGGAACTCGCTCATCACCAAGTCTGCCAAGTCCCGGAGTTCCCGTATGAAGTCGGCCCCCCAACAGAGTTTGCCCCGAAGTCCAATCTGGTCCTTCTTGGCCCCCGGAGTAAACTCGTTGTCCCACAACAGGAAACTGGCCTCGGCCTTGTACCCCGGCCAGATGTCCTGAAACGCGATAATCCCCTTCCACTCTCCCACCTCGTATATCCAGTTCAGTTGCGGCCCCGCAAACATCGCCGCCACAAGCAAGTCCACCCAGTCGGCGTTCCGGTTCTCGTCCGGCAGGAACATCGGCTCCGTCAAGAGCCGCGCAGACAGGTCCACTAACTTCTCGGGCGTAGGAACCAACACCTTTAAGTGTACCGACGGGTGCCGCAATCGTTCCCAATCTATTCCCTGCAAATCGTTCAATATGTGAACCAGCCTTCCGGTAAGTCCGTTGACACATCGGCGTGGATGAAACCGGCCCCGAATCCGAGGCGCGGGAACCCCGCCGAATCCAACGCCTTCGCCAACTTCTTCCGCTTCCAACTGCCTGACACCCTAATGTCCACGGCCTCACCGGAGACGTGCGCGGAGGACGGCACCCCCCCTACCCCGGCGTTGTGCTTTGGGCATCTCGTCCCGCTAGTAATCGTCAACGGCTCACCATAGATGTTCTGCGCGGCGTTCAGAACCCCCAAGAGTTTGTCCGTCGCGTTGATCAGACCACAGCAAACGCACCGAAGGTCCCGCGCAACAAATTCAATCATCGTGCCATCTCTCATTAATCACGTATTCCTTCCGCGCCCTGAACTCCTCCTGCTTGCCGGGGTTCCACGTCTTGATGGGCCGCAAATACCCGACAACCCTGCTGTACAAATCTGCCTCTTTCCCACAAATAGGACAGGTGTTCGGCATTTCTTTCCCGCAAGTCGGACACGGATGAATCATTTAGCCCTCTTGACCGCCCAGAACGTCCCCAGGCCATTCCCCATAACGAACCCGATGATGCATCTCAAATCGTGCGTCGTCATGGCCCTCTCTATCACCCCGAAGGTGAATAGGGGAATAATCACCGCGTAGAGCGATGCCAACCATGC
>Ga0315288_10004326_pt1 | contig 18066 bp, 11 predicted proteins | sample YL17G11_20_MG_FD_203454 | JGI IMG/M metagenome (GOLD analysis project Ga0315288, IMG submission 203454) | Sediment microbial communities from Yellowstone Lake, YNP, Wyoming, USA - YL17G11_20 | ecosystem: Environmental > Aquatic > Freshwater > Lake > Sediment | place: USA: Wyoming | collected... | reverse complement strand
TGGGCCGGAAGCGGCGGATCACCGTCTCGAGGTCATCGAGCAGGAAACGCCCACAGTAGGGCCCTCCCGGCCGCAGTGCGTTGGGGTACGGGTTGTGGTTATCGCGCGTGCGCGGACTGGTGTAGGGCTGGCCGGGCGCCCAGCAAGTCATCAACATGTGAGCGCTGCCGCCGTCCGGGTATCCGAGAAAGGTCACGTCGTCCGGCGAGAGGCCCAGCCTGGAGACCGCGGCCAGGGTTTCCTTCTGGCGATCGAGCCCAAGCCGGACGTAGTCTTTGGGCGGCACTTCGACCTCGTCGAAGAGCCGCTCGGCCGCGAAGAGGAAACCGTCGCCATTGGTGACGAGGGCCACGTGGGTGGGCGCCCCGGCCCGCTTCGCCAACGCGATCACCGCCCCGCAGGCCAGGGTCTCGTCATCGCAGTGGGGGGCGAGCACCAGGAAACGTTCCGCGGCCGTGGGGGCGGGCATTTTCGGCAAGCGGCGGCCCGCCCCGGTAAGGCCGCCCGTCGCCCAGATGAACAGCCCGGCGAGAGCCGCGAGCGCGGCGAGCGCCAGCAGCCCCAGCGACACCCTGCGGCGCATGGGCATTTCGCCTACCCGAGACCGGCCCTTTCAGTCTGCATCTGCGAGATCGTCACGAACCGAAAGCGCCTTCGTTGCAGGTTTTCGATGATCTGGGGCAGGACATCGAGGGTCTGCTGCACGCCGTCGTGGAGCAGGATGATGCCGCCGTTGCCGATGCGGCGCAGCGTCCTCTTCTCGATGACCGTCGCCCCCGGGCTGGCGTAGTCGCCGGGATCGTCGGTCCAGAGCACGGTGGTGAGGTTGAGGTCCATCGCCGCCCTGATCACAGGGGCGTCATAGTCGCCGCCGGGGGGACGGCAGAAACGCATCGTGTCGCCGGTGATGGATTTCACCACATCCTGGCAGGCCTGCCATTCGGTCAGGATCTCGCCGAAGGGGATTCGCGTCAGGTTGACGTGGTGGTAGGTGTGATTCCCGAGCAGGTGGCCCGCCGCGCGCTCCGCCTGGATCAGGTCGGGATACTTCTCGGCCATTTCACCGACCACGAAGAAGGTGGCCTTCACGTTGTAGCGATCGAGGATGGCCAGGATCTTGGGCGTGAATTGCGGGTGCGGGCCGTCGTCGAAGGTCAGGGCGATGGTCGCTTCGCCGGGGGCGCCGCGCATCAACTTCTTGTAGCGCAGCCCCTTGCGCAGTTCGCGCGCGTGCTGGGCCGCGAGTTCCCCGGGGCTGCGATACACCTCTTGCTTGGCGCGAGCCCAGAAGGCGTCCGCCCGGGCCGCCGGATCGGCGACGGCGGCCGCCGCATTCGCCGCGGGCAGAGCCAGGGCTCCCAGCGACGCGAACGCCAGCGCCACCACCAGATTCGCCGTAAGCAGCGTTCTCCTCATCGTTCCATCTCTCCCCACAGGCGGCATGGCAATCCGCCCGCTCGCTTCATTCTATCACAGAAGCCTGGCCCTGTTATAGAACCAATGTTTCGCGAGTTCCGCGGCCAGCATGTACACGGCCGTGATCACCCCGATCGCCACCAGCAGCAGGGCGGGAAGCGGCGCGAACCCGAAAAGGCCCGCCAGGGGCGAGAAGGGCAGCGCCAGCGTCGCCGCCACCACGGCCAGCGTCGCGATCACCAGGTACCGTCCCGGCCGGCTCCTGAAGAACGGCCTCCGGCTTCGGAGCACCAGCACGATCAGCGACGCCGAGACCACCGACTCCACGAACCAGCCGGTTCGGAAGAGCCGGACCGGCGCGTGCAGGACGAGCAGGAGCACGCCGAAGGTCAGGACGTCGAACACCGAACTGAGCGAGCCAAAGGTGAGCATGAACCGGCGGATGAACCCGATATCCCAGCGCCGCGGCTGCTGCACCAGTTCGGCGTCCACGCTGTCGGTGGCGATGGTCATCTCCGGGAAATCGGTCATCAGGTTGGTGAGCAGGATCTGCTTGGGCAGGAGCGGCAGGAAGGAAAGGAACAGCGAAGCCCCCGCCATGCTGAACATGTTCCCGAAGTTCGCGCTGGTCGCCATGAACACGTACTTGAGCGTGTTGGCGAAGGTCCTTCGCCCATCCCGCACGCCCTGCCCGAGCACGCCGAGGTCCTTCTCCAGCAGCACGATGGTGGCGGCCTCTTTGGCCACGTCCACCGCGCCCTCCACGGAGATGCCCACATCGGCGGCGTGCAGCGCCGAGGCGTCGTTGATCCCATCGCCCAGGTAGCCCACGACATGGCCCGACTTTCGCAGGGCCAGGATGATGCGCTCTTTCTGGTTGGGCTCGACCTCCGCGAAGACGTCCGCCTCGTTGACCCGCCGCAGCAGCGCCTCGTCGCTCATCGCGTGCAGGTCGGCGCCGGTGAAAACCGGGCGGCCGGATAGTCCCACCTGTTTTCCGACGTGGTCGGCCACCAGGCGACTGTCCCCGGTGATCATCTTGAGCGCAATCCCGAGGTCGCAGAGGCCCTGGACCGTCTCGGCCACCCCGGCTTTGGGGGGATCGGAGAGCACCAGGAATCCCAGGAACGTCATCTCGGCTTCGTGCTCCCGGGCGATGGTCGCCTCGGAACCCACGTTCCGGCAGGCCACGCCCAGCGTGCGGAACCCCTCCCGGCTCAGGGCCTCGAAGCGCTCCGCGATGCCCTCCCGCGCCGCCGCCATCGCGATGGTCTTTCCGTCCGCGGTCTCCGCGGAGGAGCACACCGCGACCACGTTCTGCACGGCGCCCTTGGTCACCATCAGGTTCCCCGTCTCGCCCGAGACCAGGACCGTCAGGCGCTTCCGGATGAAGTCGTAGGGCACCTCGTCCAGTTTGCGGTAGCGCGAGAGGTCGAGTTTGCAGTAGGCGCGGATGGCTTCGTCAATCGGGTTGGCGAACCCCGTTTCGTAACACGCGTTGATGGCGGCGTAGAGCAGCACCGTCTCCGAGTCCTTCCCCTCGACGTCGAGCGCCGCCTGCACCCGCGCCTCTCCCCCGGTGAGGGTTCCCGTCTTGTCCGAGCAGAGCACGTCCATGCTGCCCAGGTTCTCGATGCTGGCCAGGCGTTTGACGATGACCTTGTTGGCCGCCATGCTCCTGGCGCCGTGGGCCAGGTTGATGGTGATGATCGCCGGCAGCAGTTGCGGGGTGAGCCCGACCGCGAGCGCCAGCGAGAAGAGAAACGAGTCCAGGACGGGCCGCGCGAAGTAGACGTTGATCGCGAAGATCGCGATCACCAGCACCAGCGTGACTTCCATCAGGAGATAGCCGAATCGCTTCACCCCGCGCTCGAATTCCGTCTCGGTCGGCTTGAGCCGGAGGCGCTCCGAGACGCGGCCGAATTCGGTGTCCCGGCCCACGCCGACCACGACGGCCTTCGCGGTGCCGCTCACCACGTGGGTGCCCATGAAGAGGACATTGACCCGCTGATGAAGCGGGGTGTCGGCGGGGAGGCTCGTCACCGTCTTTTCGACCGGATAGGTCTCGCCGGTGAGGGCCGCTTCGTCAACGAAGAGATCCTTGGATTCCAGCAGCGCGCAGTCGCCCGGGATGCCGGCGCCGGCGGAGACCAGGACCACATCGCCGGGAACCACTTCGTCGCTCGGGATTTCCACCTCGCGTCCGTCGCGCAGCAGCCTCACCTTCACCTGCACCATGGCGAGCAGACGCTCCACCGCGTCGGCCGCGCCGCGTTCCTGCCAGAACCCCAGCAGGCCGCTGGCGACGACGATGGCCAGGATGATCACGGCATCGGGCCGGTCGCGCAGGAAGAACGACAGCGCCGCCGCGAACAGCAGGATCAGCACCAGCGGGCTGCGGAACTGCGACTGCAAGAGCGCGGGTGTGCTCGATCGTTTCCTGGGCTTGAGGGCTCTTGAGGCCGCGGCGGCGAGCCGCTCCCGCGCCTGCGCAGCCGTGAGTCCCTGCGGCGCGGCGCCGAGGCGGCCGAGCAACTCGTCAGCGGAAAGGCTCCAGAACGCCGGCTGCTGGGGCTGCTGGGCGTCCATTCCGATTCCCTGCGGGGGCAAATCTCGCCTGACCTGCTGAACCGGAGCCCGGCGGAGTTACAGAGCCGGTACAGGCACGACATCAAGCGCCGGGGCGCCGCCTGATGTCCCAGCCGCCTACAGAACACTCCACGAGGCCGTTACGGCCCCACGGTCGGCCCGCTGGAGTATGACCCGGCTGGCGAAGGCCAGTAAGACCACCACGAGCCCTGCCGCGCCGCGAACCGGTAAGCATAGGCGCCGGCGGGAAGCCACCTGCGGCTGTAGGTGTACCACTTGCCGTCTTTGCAGTTGGTGTCGCTAGGGTCATAGGACCACATGCGGTACCAGTAACTCCTCCTCAGCGTCGGGAACCAGATCGCCACCTGCACGGAGTCCGGCATCGCGTTGGCCATGTTCCAGTACTTCACGCGCCAGGTGAAGTTCGTGGTGCTCGTGCCCGAGGTAGGCGTCACGTAGCCCGCGGTCAGCGTCACCGGGTTGCCCTGCGCCACCGTGGGGCCAGAGTTGTAGGTGCCTGTCGGCTGGGGCCAGTAGATCCACTGCCCGTTCACTCCCACGCGAGCGGCAAATCTGAACGAATAGGTACCCACCGGTAGGTAGCATGAGTAGGTATACCACTTGCCGTCCAGGCAGTTGGAATCGCTGGGATCGAGATCAGTCATTCGGCGCCAACTGGGCGTCTTGGTGGCGGCCGACCAAATGCCCACAGACACACTCATCGCTGGCACGTTGGACAGGTCCCAGTACTTGACCCGCCAGGTGAACCGATTGCCTGCATCGCCGGTCGCGGGAGTGACATAGGCGGACGAAAGAAACGGTGGCTGGCTCGACTTGCCAACCCACGGATCATAGTCCACGCCATCACTCACCCTGTCGCGCTTGCCATTCGGGTTGTACAGTCCTCCAGTCGTTCTGTCGTCGGACGGATCATAGGGGCCTGAGGAATCGCCCCAGTCGGTCCCCTCGGCGGACATGTTACTCGATACGCTCGAGGCCAGCGCGCCGTACGATGTGTTGCCATGAATGAAGCAACCTCCTGCAACGATAGACCCGGGTGCATCGGCCTCCAGCCCCGTAAGGTTATCGCTGATGACGCTACCGGTGACCTGCGCCCTTCCCGCCGTTACCCGCACACCGGCTTTGCTCGAGTGGCGGATGATGCAGTGGTCAATGATGGGGGCGGTCGCATCGAAGCTCAGTATGCCGGCACCAGGCCATATGTCGATCCAGTCCCACCAGTCCGCACCCGCGTACTCAATCACGCAATGATGGAACTCGGAAGGGGGCGCATCTGCATAGCTGTAGAACAGGAAAATACCCGACCAGTCTCCAGGCTGGGGCTCGGACTGCGCAGACGTGAATACTACTGGCGATTCGGTAGTCCCTCGAGCCATTATACGGCCGCCTCCACTGCCGTTGAATCGCACGCCTGTGCGGAGACCTACACTCACGGCCTCCGCAGCCCCCTCTGGTTCGGCAAGTACCCGGATGACCACACCGGGATCGATCGCGAGCGTCGCCCCTCCCTCAACGTACAGTTGCCCAAGGATGACGTATGGTGCTGTGTCATGATAGAGTACTGTGTCAACTCCAATGGAACCATTCAAGGCCATTGCATCCTTCTGGGACGACCCATACGAGTTGCCCTCAAGATGAGGGCATGTTCCTCCTCTTTGCCAAATGCCTTGCCACGCCATCGCCCAGTCACCATTCCCATCGAAGTGATTGCCGCTCACCAGCACGGGTGCCGGAGTGAGCACCGTGGCATTTTGCGATGAGAACATGGCACCGGGGCCAAGGTTCTGCACGATCTGGGTATTGCGTAGGGTGCCGGCCCTGTCGTGGGCCTGTAGCCCTGTCCCGTTGCGTGCTATCATGCAACCATCCACTAGCCAACCGACCGCCACTCCGTTGTACGCGCAGAGCATCACGCCGGTCCCCGCATTGTCTGACACCGTGGCGTCCAGGATCTGTGGCGCGCCAGCATTCACGCAAATGCCGTCCGCACTGCTGTACCGAATCGTGCAGTGATCGATAACCGCTCCTGCCGCTATATGGCTTCGGATGCCCGCTCCAGACCACAAGTCGATCCACGCACTCCACCCCGCTCCCGCGTACTCGATAACGCAATAGCGAAAATCCGAAGGCATGTCGCTTCCGAACAGGAATATCCCCGACCAGTCGCCAGGCGCCCGCTGCGGCTGCCCGGATGTGAAGACGATCGGCTCTGTTGGTGTCCCCCGTGCGACGATGCGCCCTCCCGGTCCTTCGCCAAACTCCCTACCGACCTGCAGGCCAGCATTGACAGTCTCACCACCGTTGGTGTAGGGCAGTACCCGCACTTCGACGCCAGGGTCCACAGTCAATGTCGCAGCCTGCTCGATCAAGAGGCTGCCCGTGATGATGTACGGGCTCCCGCAACGCGTTAGTCTAGTGTCTGCGGACAGCGTACCGCCGATGTACGTCGGACCCCCGCCCAGGTAGACGTTATGTTGGTTCGATGTAGACCGACCTCGATCGTCAGTCACAGTGAGAGTGACGGGCTTGAAACCACTTACCGCGAAGGTGTACACGTGGTCGGTCTGGCCATCGCATGCACCGTCAGGAGCGTTGCCTTCCTCTTCACTGTAGGAAGTGCCGTCACCGAAGGACCACTGGTAGCGGATGATCCGGCCCGCACCCCGCTCGATCCACACGGGAGCCGAATAGGCCCGAAGGCCATCACTTCTGATGATCCGGAAGAAGAAGTACTGCTCCCTGGAGTTGGCAGCATAGGAATCGGAAGCATCGAAGGTCACAACCTGCGGAGACGCACCGCACCCTCCGTTGGTATTGACCACCGCTACGGGTGGTTCACTATCGGGGTCGAATACGGGGCTGACGAGCCCCTCCCAGTGGGCTGTGCTGGGGCCGCCCGATCCAGACGTCAGTGAGACACCCGTTTCCCGCCCGCCATTCGAGATTCGGGTCACGGCTTGTACCTTCAGACCGTCTGGGTCCTCCAGCACCAGGTACGCAGGGATCGTAGACTGGCGCGGCACATCCGTGCTGCCCATCGCGTAGCCGGACGCCACGTCGTAATCAAGAGAGAGGTTCTTGGCCTCCGACGCGAATACACGTCGCTCGCGCAGTGCCGCAAGCACACCGGCTCCCGTGAAAGTGTCCACCCATACCCCCGTGTGACGGATCCGCGCGCTGTCGTCAACATCGTTCGTCCCCCAGTTGTCATCGCCGATGGTTGCACCGACATGCCAGCCATTCTCAAGAGCTTGCTTATAGTAGATCTCCCCTTCGGCAGGGCGGTGGTAGAACTCATAACCACCTGCCCCCACCTCGGCTGGTCCACCGGCAATCTCGATGAGCGAGAAGTACGGCATCACGGCCCGGTAGGCAGTGCTAGGTAGCGCGAGATCGTTGAGGTGTGTGCCGTACCACGGGTGGTTGAACTGGCATACTACTGAAGGGCTGGCATGATTGAGAACCCATTGGTACAGGCCTCCAGCACCGTCCAGAGTCCCCACGAATGGCAGAGGCGGGTTGCCCCAGCCCCACCGTCCCGTGTCACAGAACGTGCTGGTGCCGAAGATGTTGACGTGGTCCGAATCCAGCCCTCCGTTGAGAGTCCACTCGAACCCCCGTATCGGTATTACCGGGTGTCCAGCCGCAGCCGCGCCCGTTGCCCCTCTGGCCGATTCGCTTGCCAGCAGCGACCACTCATTGCCGCCAGGGAAAATCCGGATGTATGGCCATTCACTTATCGGCTCCCAGAGCACCTCGGTGCCAATCTTACCGCCGTGATCCGAGAGGCCGACGCATCCCAGCCCTTTGGCTGCGAGTGTCATGACCGTATCATATGGCGGAATGGCGCCGGCATGATCGCCGTCATTCTCAAGGGGCCACTCATTGCTGTACTTCGTGTGGATGTGGAGGTTTGCCCTGACTAGGTCCGCCCTGGCGGGCAGCCCTAACCAGCCGGTGCACGCGATCGTGGTCGACAAAGCGAGGAAGAATACCGCGCGTCTTGTCATCGGCCTCACCCCCAACATCGTATCCCCTGCCGGCGCCGTCGCCGGTCCCAGCGCCGGAGCCTGATGCCGCTCCTGACGCCCGTTCCTTTCGTCGCCAAGCGGGCGGTTCCTACCGCCCATAGCGCCGCAAAGTCCGTGCCAGCCGAAGAGAAGCCCACCAGCCCCCAAGACAGGGGCGCTTAGCCCCTACCGGTGGGGTATGCCCGGAGAGCCGGAAAAAGGTATTGACATCTGGCGCGGGTGCGATAGAATAGGGCTGACAACCGAATAGCGATCCGCTGACTCGACATCCGAGAGGCGGGCTTTCCCTGAGCCACTACCTGGCGATCTGCCATAGGCAGACAATCCCCAGGCGGCTCAGAGGAAGCCCGCCTCTTTTTCGTTTCTGGCTAGGCCACGTTGCCGCCTGGGGGGAGGCCAAGGCCGCCGCGAGGCGCGCAACCCGGGCTAGTCGCTCGTATCGCGCAGCCGGACCCAACTCACCACCGCCGGGTCGGTTGCGCGGTCGCGGATGCTTCCCCAGCACGTCACGAACACGTCCCTGGGGGCGGCGCTATCGCGCGGCAGCGCAAGCCCGGCGATCTCGAGGCGGCCGGGCGCCCTGGAGAGCGCCGTTCCGCGAAGTTCCTCGACCTCGGTGGCGGGCCCCAGCCGCATGGCCGAGATCTGGTCCCCGTCGCGCACATACGCGGTCGTGATTACCGGCGCGCCGTGGACGCTCCAGGTGCGCAGGTCGAGGCCGATGTAGCCATCGCGCGGGAGGCGCTGCGGCCGGCGGGTCACGTCGGCTCGCACCGCCAGCCGGTTGGTCACGGTCAGATCAACCCCCGTGAGTTCAACTCCTCCCAGGCCCCGGCGATGGCTGTCTTGGCCAGACCACCGGGTTGGTGTGCCCTCCTGCGCGTCCGTCACCGGCAGGATCTCGAACGACTCGTTGCGCCGCGCAAACGAGAGCATCAACCGGTCGAACCGGGGTTCCTGGGATCCGTAAGTCCTGATCCCCTGCATCTTGCGCTTCACCTGCTCGGCGGTGAGCGAGAGGCGGAACCATCCCGCATCCCTGCCCGACAGGCTGGACGGGGGCAGCAGGTACCGCGATGGCGCCAGGCCCACGGGCTGCGGGTACCTGGGCCAGTGGATAAGGTAACCGTACACCTTGGTCTCCCGCGCCCAACTGGCGCCGCCGACGGCGAGGCTCGCCAGCGCGTAACGGACGAAGCAGCAGGTCGCCCAGTGATCGGGGTGGATGTCCTTCGGGTGGGTCACGAAAATGGCCGTGGGTCGGACCTGGCGGAGGATGGTCAACAGGTCGGCCAGGACTTGCTGCCCGCAATAGGGCGCCCCCGGGGTGAAGGAACTCGGGTAGGGCGAGAATGAAACGTGGGTGTAGGGCGACTGGTACGGGTCGGAGTAGCGCCAATGCTCGGGGCGCCACATGGCCAGCAGCCCGGCGTTGGGATAGCCCAGATAGTGGATGGAGCGGGCCTCCAGGCCCTGAAGGGCCAGGGCCGTTCGACTTTCCTGCTGGCGCTTGCGGCCGAGATCCACGTAAGCGCCGGGCCTCCAGGGCAGTTTCCTCTCGCCGAAGATGAGCGACAGTTGGGAGCCGTCGCCATTCGTCATCAGGACAACGTGGATTTCCGCGCCCGCCGCCACGGCCTGCTGGATGAGGCCCCCGCAGCCCAGGACTTCGTCGTCGGGGTGCGGCGCCACCACCAGGATGCGGTCGCCGCGGCTGGGGCCCGGCATTTCGTCCACGAACCCGGCGCTTTGAAGGTCGCGCTTCCAGGCCGAGTGCGCCACGGCCCACGAGCGCAGGTACGCCGTCCCGGCGGCGGTGATCGCGACGACCAGCGCGATGGCGAAGCCGCGTCTGCGGAGCCACTCACTCATGCCGGCTCTCCGGGGTCCGGGGAGGCGGGGTCCATCTCCAGGATCATGATCTCCCATGGCCCGCGGGTGTCCCGGTACTCCCCCACCCGCCGGAAGCCGAAACGTTCGTAGAGCCGCCGGGCCGCCTGGTTGTCGGGGCGCACCTCCAGCCTGACGCAGCCGCAGCCCAACCCTCGCAGGCGCACCAAGGCGGTCTCGAGCAGACGGCTTCCAATGCCCGCCCTCTGACACGCCGGATCCACCGCCACGGAGATGATGCGGGCTGGACAGGACGCCCCCGGCGCGCGCGACGCCTCCCAGAAGCGCACCTTGTCGCCCAGGATGCCGATCGCTGCCCGCAGCGGCAGGTGGTATCGCCCGGTGAGCCACCGCCAGAACCAGACCAGGGGCAACCCCCGCAGTAGGGAAACGTGCCGAACACAACCTGCATCGGCGATCCCGACGATATAGCCCACGATCCCGCCGCTCGGCCCCGCCTGGGCGACGATCACGCTCTCGGGCTCGGCCAGGAGGCAGGCCCCGACGACATCGGCGACGGCGGCGGCGGAGAGATCGGGGCTGCGCAGGTGTTGCAGGGTTTGCTCAAAGGCGCGCAGGTACACCCGCCCGATTCCCAGTAGGTCGTCCCGGGAAGCGATCCGGAACCCTACGCCGGGCTCCACCGGGGCATGACAGGTGGCAGGCGATCGCACGGTGGTCCCATGATAACACAAATCATGCCAGCGAGACCTGGAGAGGGGTGAAGACGGGCTACGTTTCTTGTGGAGCGCGCCGGGGAAAGACTCTCTTGGACACCGAAAACGCTCGATTCTGTCCACGTCAGCCCACCCGGTTTCCGGTTTCGTGTCATGGTCGTTTCTTCGGTGTCCCACCGGTGGGCGGGTTGCCGGGGTGCAGGCTTCAGCCCTGAGTAGATGACGAAACACGCGTTCCCCGAAACCGAGAGGCCGGTCGCCGGCGCATCACAGACCCCACCGGGGCCCGCGGCCGACGCCAGCCAGGCGCCCCAGGGCGAGTCAATCGCCGCCCCTGCGCCTCCGCGGGGCCGGGGCGACCCTGGAAGGGCCGCCGATCAGCCCGCGCCGGAAGGGCGACCTGCGCGGCTGATCTCCCTGGACGCCTTCCGCGGCCTGGCCATCCTGGGGATGCTGCTCGTCAACGAGAAGGAATTCGGCCCCGCCACCCCGGCGCATCTCAGGCACGCCGGGTGGGAGGGGCTTCACCTGGCGGACCTGGTATTCCCGTGGTTCCTGTTCATCGTGGGGGTAGCGATCCCTTATGCGGCCGCGGCGCGGCGCACGCGGGCGAACTCGCGGTGGGAGTATTACTTGAGGGTTGTCCGCCGCACCGTCATCCTGGTGCTGCTCGGGGCCCTCATCAACTCCTCCTATGCCGGGAGCCCGGTTTGGAACATGGGCGTGCTGCAACTGATCGGCCTGGCTTACTTCGTGGGGGCGCTGCTCTACGGGCTGGCGGTGCAGTGGCGCCTGGGCGTCGCCGCGGCACTGCTGCTCGGCTACTGGCTGGCCATCCGCTTCGTGCCGATCCCGGGCGTGGGCAGCGGCGTCTTCACCCAGGATCAGAACCTCATCAAGTACCTCGACGAGGCCTACCTGCGGCACTATCATCTCAACGGCATCCTGCTCGCGGTGACGGCCACGGCGCTGGTGCTGATCGGGACGGCGATCGGTGACCTCTTGCGCCGCGAGTCGGACCCCCCGCTGCGGAAGGTGAGTGTGCTGTTCGCGACCGGCGTGGGCCTGGTGGTGGTGGGCTGGCTCTGGAGCCTCGACCTGGCCTTCAACAAGCCGGTGTGGACGGCCTCCTACGTCGTCTTCGCTGCCGGCTGGGCCTCGCTGCTGCTGGGGGCGCTCTACCTGGTGATGGATGTCAAGGGGTGGCGGGCCTGGGCATTCCCCCTGGCGGTCGCGGGCATGAATGCCATCTTCGCCTACGTGGCGCCCATCCTCACCAATCTTCATATCCTGCGCGAGTGGAGATGGCAGCGCGTTCCCCTGGAGGATGCCCTCAAGGGAGTGTTCTTCGAGCACGCGGGCCGCGTCCCCGGCGGGATCCTCTACACTTTCTGCTACATTTTCCTCTGGTGGCTCGTACTCTTGTGGATGTACCGCAAACGGGTTTTCCTGCGCGTATGAGTGCGCCCGTCGGCGAGCAGGTGCAGCCTGCGGTGGAGCCCACCGCGGCCGCAGACGGCGACGCGAAGGCGCCGGCCGAGGAGCCCGGGGGAAAGCCGAAGCGCCTCGCCTCCCTGGATGCCTTCCGCGGCTTCACCATCCTGGGGATGCTGCTGGTGAACAACGCGGCGCTCGACGTCTTCACCCCCAGGCAGTTCCAGCACGCGGCGTGGAACGACGGCGTGCACTTCGCCGACATGGTGTTCCCGTGGTTTCTGCTCATCGTCGGCGTCGCCATTCCCTTTGCGGCGGCCTCCCACCGCCGCAAGGGGCTTCCGCCCTGGCGCTATGATCTCAGGGTTCTGGGCCGGGCAGTGAGCCTGGGGCTGCTGGGCTGCCTCATTGATTCCAGCCTGGCTCGGCGGCCGGTGCTGGGCCTGGGCGTGCTGCAACTCATCGGGGCGGCCTATCTCGTTGGCGCCGCGCTCTACGAACTGCCCCTGCGCGGCCGACTCGCGCTGGCCGCAGGTTTTCTCGTCGCGCACTGGGCGGCCATCAAGTTCCTGCCCATCCCGGGCGTGGGGGCCGGCGTGTTCAAGGAGAGCCAGAACCTGATCAACCACCTCAACCAGGTCTATCTCGGCCCGCTGGGCCTGGGCGGGCTGATCTCGGTGGTGCCCGCCTCGGCGCTGGCGCTGATCGGGACGGCCATCGGAGACGTGCTGCGCGGCGAAACCTCCACCTCGATGCAGAAGACGGCGCGGCTGCTGGCGGCGGGCGCGGGGCTGGTGGTCATCGGCTGGCTGTGGAGCCTGCACCTGCCGTTCAACAAGCCGGTGTGGACGGCGTCCTACATTTTCTACGCCGCCGGATGGGGCACGCTGGTGCTGGGGGTCTTCTACCTGCTGATTGACGCCCGGGGGTGGCGGGGCTGGGCCTTCCCGCTGGTGGTGCTCGGCGCGAACGCGATCTTCGCCTACGCGGTGCCCATCCTGGTCAAGGTGCACTTGCTGCAAGAATGGACCGTAAAGGCGGCCCACGGCTCGGTGGTGTCGGTGCAGCAGGCGTTCATGAACTTCCTGTTCCTCCACGCCGGCCGGATCGCCGGTGGCTGGCTCTACACCAGCGCCTACATCGTGTTCTGGTGGCTGGTGCTGCTCTGGCTGTATCGAAGGCGAATCTTCCTGCGCGTCTGAGGGGCAGCCCCTCGCCTAGCCCCGAGCGCGGGTGATCTCCACCCCCACGCTCCGCGCGAACCGCAGCGCGAACGGTTTGTCCACCCGCACCTGCGCCTGCTGCACGGCCGGGTGCTCCAGGCAGATCTCGGCGATCTTCTCGGCGAGGGTCTCGATCAGAAAGTACTGCGAGGCCTCGACCATGCTCACGATCCGTTTCTTGATGGCGCGGTAGTCAAGCGCGTCCTCGAAGCGGTCGCTCTGCGCGGCCCGGCGGGTGTCCGTGGAGAGGGCCACATTGACGACGACATCCTGCTTCTCGCGGCGCTCCTCCTCGTTCACCCCGATGATGCACCGGGCGCGAAGATCACTAATCAGGATACGGTCCATGGACGATCTCCCTCAGGTGCCGGCCCCCGTCCACGTGGATCACGACGCCGGTGAGAAAGTCGCTCTTCACGAGATAGACGATCGCCTCCGCGATGTCCCCGGGATCGCCGTGGCGTTTCAGCGGCACCGTGTCCGCGAGGCTATCGAGGTAGGCGTCGTCCTGCCCCGGGGGCGGCAGGATCAGCCCCGGCGCCACCGCGTTGACCGTGATCCCGGGCGCGAACTCCAGCGCCGTCATGCGCGTGAGCACAGCCAGCAGGTGCTTGCTCAGGATGTAGGCGACGTGGGACCAGTCATAGCCCGCGATCCGGGCGTCGAGCAGGTTCACGATCTTGCCGCGCCCCACCTGCCGCGCGAAGGCCCGGCTCAGCACGAAGGGCGCCCAGGCGTTCACCTGCGCGTTGAGCGCGAGGTCCTCGACCCGGACATTCTCCAGCGTGGTCGGGGGGAAGATGGAGGCGTTGTTGACCAGGATATCGAGCGAGCCGGCGGCGTCGAGCGCCCTGGGAAGCAGCGTCTCGACCTCCTCGGGCTTCGCCAGGTCGGCGCCCACGGCCCAGGCCTGCACGCCTCGCTCGGCGAGTTCGCGGCAGAGGGCTTGCGCTTCCTCCTCGGCACTCCGGTAATGGACGACGATGTTCACGCCCTCCGCCGCCAGCGCGAGCGCCGTCGCCCGGCCGATGCGCTTGGCCGCGCCGGTGATGAGCGCCGCTTGCCCCTTGAGGGATGAACCCGCCATCGCGAATAGCCCCTGCCGCCAGTTGCGCGACGCCCCGCTCATTCACGGTCCGCTGAGCGATCTCCTTGCTCGGGCCAGCAGGCAAGTCACTGCGGGAGCCGCCACGGCAGGCCGTGCGGCACCCGGTCGCGCTCGCCGAGGCAGCGGGCCAGGTCGGCCAGGATGCCCAGTTTATCTTCGCCAACCCTACCCCATACCCGTGCAAGGTTAGGTTTCGCCCTCGCGCGCGGGAACCATAAGAATTTCCAACACAACCATCCCCATGTGGCACAGCCGCCTCGGCTGTGCGGACAGGCGAGGGCGCCTGTCCCACATTTCCTGCCGGGAGGGCAGTTTTGTTAGAATCTCTCGTGAGCATCGAGAAGCATCTGACGCGGGATGGCAGTCGGTCGCTTGGCCGGCGCGGGCGGCGCCTCGCGTCGCCTTTCACCCCCACCTGGGTCCTCCCCCGTCAAGGGGGAGGCGGATCGGCCGCCGCTTCGCGCTGATCGGCTACACCAGCCGGTCCACCTTGGCCGCGAGGATGAAGTCGTTGCGCGAGAGCCCGCCGATCTTGTGGGTCGAGAACTCCAAGCGAACCTTGTTGTAGGAGATGGAGATGTCCGGGTGGTGATCGTCCTGCTGGGCCACCTCGGCCACCCTGTTCACGAAGTCAATCGCCTCCTCGAAATCCTTGAACTTGAACTCCCGCTGAATGCTCCGTTCATTCACGGTCCACTGCGGGACGCCCTTGCTCAGTTCGGCCGCCTCCTCGCGCGAGAGCGGCGGCGTGCCGGCGCGGATCGGCTCGACTTTCTGCTCCGCAAGCGCCATCGTCTCCTCCTTTCCGCCAGAGGCGGACAAGCCCGCCCTGCTGCGTCGTTCATCCCGGCGGGGCGCCCTTCCTCAACGGATCGCGCCCGCCAGGTCGCGCGGCGTCACCCGCGCCCCCTTCCGGATCAACTCGCGCGCGGCCTCGACCTTTTCCCAGACGTCGCACATCATCGCCCCGCGCACCTTGCCGTCCTCGAGGTAGTAAACGACGCCCTTGGCGTTTTCTTTTTCCCAGTCCGTGACGGTCTCCAGTTGAGCGGTCACGTCGCCCACCGCCTCGTAGCCGAACTCGAAGAGGTCGGAGTAGAAGTAGGGCATGTAGGTGAAGGGCTCGCCGCCGCCCGCCATGTTGCGGCCGGCGTGCTTGCCCTGGTTGACGGCGTTGTCCCAGTGCTCGATGCGCATCATCTGCCCGAGCGCCTGGTAAGGGAACCGCGCGATGTCACCGGCAGCGTAGAGGTCGGGATGCGAGGTCTGCAAGTACTCGTTGACGACGATCCCATCCTCCACGCGAAGGCCCGCCTTCTCCGCGAGCCCCACGGAGGGCGCGATGCCGATGCCCACGATCAGGATCTCCGACTCCAGCGCCCGCCCGCCGCGCGTGCGTACCACAAAGCGCTCGCCCTTCTGCTCAAAGGCGGCGGGGGCGTCGCCGGTGAGCACCTCCACACCGCGCTCCACGTAGTGCGCCTGGATGGCGCGGCCCAGACTCTCGGGGAAGATGCGGTGCACCAGGTACGGCCCAGGGAATACCATCGTCACCTGCAACTTGTTGATGTTCAGCGCGGCCGCCATCTCGGAGCCGATGAACCCGCCGCCCACCACGATGGCCGACTTACCCTCAGCGGCCAAGGCCCGGATGCGCAGGTAGTCGTCGAGGTAGCGATAGTAGCAGACGCCCTCGAGGGCGCCGCCGGGGATATCGAGCCTGCGCGGCTCGCCGCCGGTGGCCAGCAGGAGTTTCCGGTAGCCGTACTCGTGGCCCTGGGCGTCGCGCACGATGCGTGCGCCTGGGTCCACCGCCGCCACCTCGACGCCGAGCGCCAGGTCCACCCCGTTCTCCGCGTAGAACGGCTCCTTGTGGGCGAAGATGTTCTCGACCTTCTTCTTGCCGAACCACAACTTCTTCGACAGGTCCGGCCGCTCATAGGGCAGGTGCTTTTCGCTGCCGATCAGGAGGATCGAGCCGCTGCGGTCGCGCTCCCGGATGCCCTCCACGGCGTGGCCGCCAGCCAGCCCGCCGCCTACGATCACATAGGTGTACGCGCGCTGCGGCATGCCGTCCCTCCCGCAGGCGCCGGTCAAGCGCCCGCTGCCCGCCACTATACCAGATGCGGCCGCCATCCTATTGTGCCAATGCTCGGACAAGGGTGCGCGAACCTCGCCGGCGCCTGCTCCCGCAGCGGCGCTGCCAGGAACCCGCCGGCTCCGCGGCCAATGATGAGGCGATGATGGCCTGGAGGTGGATGCGATGCACACAATGCGACGCGCCGCGGCGCTGGCCGTTCTGGTCGCCCTGGGAGGCCTGGCGATGACCGGGCTCGGCTACGGATACGACCGGCCGGCGGGCAGCCTGCACGCCAGCCGATCCGAGGTCGAGGCCCTCAACGGCATGGTCTGCACCAGCGAGCCCTTGGCCGCCCAGGTGGGGCTGGAGGTGCTCGAGGCGGGAGGCAATGCGGTGGACGCGGCCGTGGCCTGCAACGCCATGCTCGGGCTGGTGGAGCCGATGAGTTGCGGCGTCGGCGGCGACCTCTTCGCCATCGTGTGGGACGCCAAGTCGCGCAAACTGTATGGCCTCAACGCGTCGGGGCGATCGCCGTACGCGATGAGCGCCGATCTGCTCAAGTCGCGCGGCCTCAACGCCATCCCCGGGAGTGGCCCGCTCTCGTGGTCCGTGCCGGGGTGCGTGGACGGTTGGGATCAACTGCTCAGGCGTTTCGGCAAGTGGCGCCTCGATCGCGTGCTGGCGCCGGCCATCCACTATGCCGAAAGCGGCTTTGCGGTGGCCCCGCTCATCGGCATGGAGTGGCAGACGCGGGTGCCCCGCCTGCTGGGCGAGCACCCCAGCATGTCGTGCTACCTGGTGAACGGCCGTGCGCCCAAAGGCGGCGAGGTGTTCAAGAACCCCGACCTCGCGCGCACCTACCGCCTGCTGGCGAAGGGCGGGCGCGACGCCCTCTACCGGGGCGAGATCGCGCGCCGCATCGCCGCCTATTCGCAGCGCGCCGGCGGCTTGTTCGCGCTGCGCGATTTCGAGGACCACACCTCAACCTGGGTGGACCCGGTGAGCACCACCTACCGCGGCTACACGGTCTGGGAGATGCCGCCCAATGGCCAGGGCATCGCGGTGCTGGAGATGCTCAACCTGCTCGAGGGCTTCGACCTGAAGTCGCTGGGGCACAACTCGGCGCCCTACCTCCACCTCTTCCTCGAGGCTAAGAAGTTGGCCTACGCCGATCGCGCACGCTTCTACGCCGACCCCGACTTCGCCCAGGTGCCGGTGGCGCAACTCATCAGCAAGCCATACGCCGCCCGCCAGCGGGCCCGCATTGATGTGAACCACGCCGCCCAGGTGGTGCCGCCGGGCGACCCTCAGGCCATCGGCGCGGATGAGACGGTGTACCTCACCGTGGTGGACAAGGACCGCAACGCGGTGTCGCTGATCCAGAGCAACTTCGCCGCATGGGGTTCGCACGAGGTGCCCGACCACCTGGGGTTTCTGTTGCAGAATCGCGGCGAGTCGTTCAGCGTGGACCCCGCTCACCCCAACTTCGTGCGGCCGCACAAGCGCCCGTTCCACACCATCATCCCCGCCTTCGTGACCAGGGACGGCAAGCCGTTCTTCTCGTTCGGCGTGATGGGCGGCGACATGCAGCCGCAAG
>Ga0315288_10004324_pt1 | contig 18070 bp, 21 predicted proteins | sample YL17G11_20_MG_FD_203454 | JGI IMG/M metagenome (GOLD analysis project Ga0315288, IMG submission 203454) | Sediment microbial communities from Yellowstone Lake, YNP, Wyoming, USA - YL17G11_20 | ecosystem: Environmental > Aquatic > Freshwater > Lake > Sediment | place: USA: Wyoming | collected... | reverse complement strand
TCGATGTCGCAAATGCCGCAGATTGTTCAAAGTCCCCAGGCTGGAAGACCTGCCAAACGCTACCGAGGCAATAAGGCAGGCAAAAGGCTCCATCTATGTTGATGAAACCGGCAAAACCTACGGCTGAAAGCGTCGCGCCTGACCGCGAGCCGCACTTACGCGAAAGCTTGCCCTCCTGCCGAATACGTCAAGCTCGAAACGAAAACTCTCCGTACAGCACCCGCCCCGGCCCGCTACCTCCTCAGGCCCGCCCAATACCATCACGCCCGAACTCTCGCCCATTCGCAGCTCTCCGTCCCCCCGCCAACAATACCTTTGCCCGAAGACACACCCCGAAATCACAATCACACGGCTGTCTTCACAACAAGTGATTATCCTCCCCCCGCCTTCCCTCCATCATCCGGTTTCTCTTCGGCTTCCTTCAACGGAGCCTTATCATCCTCACAAGGCGCCAAGGTCCCTATGCCGGAGGCCCCGCCGGCCTGCTCTCCCGTCTTCGCCCTGAGTTGTTCGACCGCCGCCTTCTTGGGCGGCTCAATGCCCAGCGCCTTCTCAATCCTTCCAACACGCTCCGAAAGACCGGCAAGCTTCCCATCAATCGAATCCAGCTTATTCGCAATGCCCTTCAAATCCACGTTAATCCCGCCAAGATTCCTCTCGGTCACACCCATATAACGCTCCATCAGCCGCTCGTACGCATCTATCGCACGCGCCGCGTCCGTCCTGTTCTCCGGCAGCCTTATCTCGGGCCTGACCTCATAAGTCCTTTCGTAGCCCTCAATTACGCCCGAATACCACACCACCGCCGCGCACGCAATCACGCCCGCGGCAATGCCAAATGCACTCTTTTTTCTTCTCATCGGCTTTGTCCCATTCTGTACCCTTTGCGTTTCCAAACCTCAACCGCATTATCGGCCAAAATAGCACCCCAATATAGTAAAGATTATGAAAATCTCCCACCCCCCACGATTAGCCCCGCCACCTGTGGGCGGGGCCTCTTCGATTCCGCCACCTGTGGGCGGGGCCTAACTAACGACACTCAGCGTTCTTCTGCCGAAAGGCCTGACCTATACAGCCATCGAATTACTGGTCTGCCTTGCCGTCAATCAGTCCGTTGAAGTATGCCGGGGTCCTGGTTTCAAAAGTCATCTGCTTGCCGCTGGCGGGGTGTTTGAATGAAATGGACTTGGAATGAAGCGCCAAACGCCTGTGAGTATCCCCCGCCTTCCCATATTTTCTATCGCCGACAACCGGATGTCCTATGTCGGCCAAATGCACCCGTATCTGATTCTTCCTGCCCGTCAGAAGACTGATCTCCAATAGACTAAACTCCTTTGTCTCCCTGAGCACCTTATAAGCGGTATGGGCAAGTTTGCCCTTCGTAGCATCGCTCGTAGAATAGACGACGTAAGCCTTGTTCTCCGCCAGATACGAGGTTATGGTGTCCTCCTTCTTTGCCGGCGTGCCATAAACCACCGCGAGGTATTTCTTTCCCGTGTCTTTCCACTCGGCCTGCAGCCGCAGCTTGACTTCCTCGCTTTTCGCAAAGACGAGCACGCCGGACGTCCACTGATCCAGCCTGTGAACAACGAAAACTCGGCTTCGTGACTTCAGACGGCCTTTGCGGACATAATCGTTTAGAATGTAGCAAGCCGTCCTCGATTTGTTCGTCTCCGTACCGACCGTCAGCAGCCCCGCCGGCTTATTCACTACCAGTATCTCTTTGTCTTCGTAGAGTATCTCCAGTCCTCTCGCCAGGTGTCTATTGGTCGAACGTTTTTTCTTAGGCATACCCAATACTCTTCTATCTTATGCCGGATATAGTGATGAGCAACGAAATTCACCCCCCTCAAGAGGTCATTTCCCACTTCGGCGTTGTGGAAACAGGGTTCCTGTCATTCCTGCGAAAGCAGGAATCCAGTCTTTGGACCATAGACCCCTGCTTTCGCAGGGGTGACTTCTCTGATTTTCCTTTCCGCAACAGGCGTCAGTTACCTCCGGGGTGATGACTTTTCAGGAGAGGTTTGATACTATAGGGCAGTCAATCTGGGTGGCATCCTCAAGCCCGAAGGGCTTGGGGATGGCCCTAAAATAGCTGTCTCCCGCCAGCGGCGCAATTACTTCTTTTGACGCGTATTACCGCATTTCATTGGTTCTATGACCATGGTGTCATTTCGACCGAGCAAAGCGAGTGGAGAAATCTGTCAAAATAGTTACAATCTTCTTGTCTCATAGTCGCGCCACTTACGAAATGTTGTACTATAGTGCAGTGAATCTGGGCGGCATCCTCCCCTAAGGGGGGGATGGCCCTAACAAGTTGATGCTATATGGAACTCCACGATGAACATCTCTGACCAATCCGGCGGCGCCGAGCCGCCGCTCAAACGCCGACGCCGACCCAGGTACAGCGGCACGCACCCAAAGACATACGCGCAAAAGTACAAGGAGCACAACATCGCGGCCTACCCGGACATAGCGCCTCATCTCCGCGCAAAAGGCAAGACGCCGGTCGGCACTCACATTCCCGTCCTGACGGAGGAGGTCTTGGCCTGCCTGAGGCCGGCGCCCGGTGAAGTCGTAGTTGACTGCACCGTCGGCTACGGCGGCCACGCAGCCGAGTTTATCAAATGCGTATGCCCCACCGGAAAACTGATTGCCCTGGATGTCGATAGCGCCGAGCTTGAACGCACCCGCCGTCGGCTGAGCAACGCCGGCGTGCCCGTCAGCTTTTATCGCAGCAACTTCGCCGGCATTGCCAATGTGCTGAACAAAGAGAAGCTCGACGGCTATGACGTCATTTTCGCCGACCTCGGCGTTTCGAGCATGCAAATAGACAATCCCGCCCGCGGGATGAGCTACAAAAACGAAGGTCCCCTCGATATGAGGATGGACGACCGGCTGAAGAAAACCGGCGCCGATCTGCTCAACACGCTTCCCGAAGAAGACCTGTCCAGGGCCTTCTCGGAGCTGGCCGATGAGCCGGACCATCAAAAAATCGCCCACTGGATCGTTAACCAGCGCGCCGTCCAGCCGATAACTGCGACCTCGCAGCTCGTCCGCCTGATCTTCGCCGTCAAGGGCCTGACCGAAAAAACCTGGCGACGCCGGCAGGTCGCCTCAAAATTCGGCTCCTTGCACCCTGCCGCCCGCACATTCCAGGCCCTGCGCATACTTGTCAACGATGAAATCGGCTCCCTAAAAGAGCTTCTAAGGGTCGCCCCATATTGTTTACGCCCGGGCGGCCGAATCGGCATAATTAGTTTCCACAGCGGCGAAGACCGCCTGGTCAAGCAGTCGTTCCGTGACGGCGTCCGAAACGGCACATACCAGTCGGCCGCCAGGAATGTTATCGTGCCGCGAATCAAGGAAATCACCTCAAATCCGCGCTCCGCCTCAGCCAAATTCCGCTGGGCCGTGATATAGTCCTCACAGTCCTGTAGAACTGCGTTTGAAATTGGCTTTGATTGGGTTTGTTTTGAACAATGTTCGTTGTTTATTGTTCGTTGTTCTTTGGCATAAGCCTTTGTTCTTGCTGTAGTTATGTTTATATTGCCCATTTTGAAATTGGCTTTGTTTTGCATAATTGACTGATGCCGACGAAGGAACCACAGATTGCCCAGATTGCCACAGGTGAACACAGATTGTTGCTGGGCACGAGTTTTCACGAGTCTTGGCTACGTAGGGCCGGGCTTTGATTTGTCTGTCTGGCATCTTTTGTTTTCCGGGCTTTCACTGATAAGATTCCATTATGTTAGTTTGATAAGTATTGTACCATATGTGAAGTTGTGTGTCAAGTGAATTTCTCTTGCCGCGAAGGCACAAAGACACGAAGGGAACCGCAGATTGCGCAGATTATAGGGATTTGGGCATAAGAATATATAAGTGTATGCGTATATACTTATGAGGTGCAGTATGGAATGGGGTTTTGGGGTAAGCGGTTATTCGGTTGCGCAGAAGCTGAACTCTATGCCCAGAGGGATGCGAGGACAAGGGGAGCGCGAAGGGTGAAGCGGGGAGCGGGACGAGGAGAGCGTGAAGCGGGGAGCGGGACGAGGGGAGCGGGAAGCGGGAAGCGGGGAGCGGGGAGAGGGGAGAGGGACGAGGGACGAGGGACGACGGACGACGGACGAAGGAGGCAGCAGAGGAAAAGGAAGAAATTCACATTATAAACCGAGACTGTAGCAAGGTTACAGAGTATACTGTTCGATGGCCAATCGTCATTTGTGGGGGAATCATGGGAAAACCCAGATTTCACGTTTGAATCTGCTGCAACAGTAGGCCATAAACTCCGATTGGTTGACTCTGACCTTGTATAAGTCATTATAATCAAACCCTTTAAGTGCTATTTTGCTCTGTAAAGCTACTACAGTCTCTATAAACCCATCATTTTGTGCTGAAGGCCTTTGGCCAGCCGCCGTAGGCGGCGATTACTTCGTCAATCTGCTTTTCTATGCCCTTCAACAATGGCGATTTCGTCGTCGGTCAGGGCGTAGCTGATCTCACCAGCCTTCTTTCTCAGTCTTGCGTCTGACGTTGCTAAGCTTCTTGAATCCCTTTTGCCGGTTCAGCTTGTTGGCTCTGGCGTCTTTGCGGTAAATGTGTCGGAACAAGCCTTCGAGTTCCTGTATCTCGTCTTCCCGGATATTGTCCCACACCTCAAAGGCAGAGAAATGTGTCCACAGCTTGCCCTTCTTGCGACGATGGACCCTGAGCCTGCCACGAATACTGGCTGTTTTCATTCCAGCCGCCATGCCGATATAGACAACGTCATATTTGTCCAGCCGGGGCCGATGTTTGAAGAGAACGTATATTCCCCTGGTCCAAGGAGGGATACCCTTGATGTCCTCCTTCGGCCGAAACTCGGAACATCGTTTTATCAGCCTCAATTCACTTACCGGCATTTTTCCACCCGTTTTCCCACTGGGAATTGCCAAGCCTAAACTTGCCTGAGCCTGAACATTGACAGAGTATCTTGGTCAGTGTTTGAAGAGTGTATCTCCAGGCCCTCTGAATCCTTGAAAACCATATCGGTCAAGTGCATGTTGGAAATGAATGCCCCTTCAATATTCCTGATGTCACCGCTCTTTATTCGTGCAGACAGTCGCTGGGCAATGTACTGGGTTAGGCTGTTCTGCAAGCCTGTACCTGCCCCGCCAAGCTCCATTCCCAAGTCTTCGCAGATCGTAGGATGCCTATAAGTCAATTCGATGGCTATCTGATACGGCGTCAAAAACGGCCTTCTAAAGTGATGTGCAGGGTCGAACCGGACATCCGATAGAACCTCCTTGATCTTACTCTCCACATCATACTGTTCCCACTTTGCCATAAGACTTCCTCCCACAATTTGTATGCAACTGATTTCATTGGCCAGCCGCCGTCGGCGGCAATCGCCCAATTTGATCTCATTCGTTAGCCCGCCACAGCATGATGTCTAAGCAGGCACGTGGAATATCCTCTTGGTCGGCGACTGTTGAAGCAAATTCCTGATAGCGCTGACTGTCGCCTTCCCGTAGGTTGACGATACCATTCCATCTTGGCAGCCTTGCACGCCCAGCAATCCTCCGTAACTTCCTTGTGGCTTGTGAATCAAGGGGTGTTTCGAGTACGTCGCCGAACCTAGTCAGGTCATATTCTCTGGAAAGATACTTGTTCATGAACGTCTGAACCATGAATACGTTCAGCGCCTTTCTTGCAGTTCCCCAGTGCCGAGCACCCACAGGTAGTCGTGCTCTTAGCCCTTCAGTCCACTCATCCAATAGGTTTGGGTATTGTTCCGGCTCTGTCTCTCGGAGCACATTCAGGTCAAGCTCACTCAGGAACGCCCTGGCGACACTGGCCACACCTTCTGCGCCTTGGTTCCGCAAAGTCGACCCTGATATGGCGATGTTTGCGACATATCGTTGCATCATTTCGAGTTGTTCCCCGTCCATATCATTTGCTCCTCATATTTTCACAACTCAGCTTATCGGCCAGCCGCCAGGGGGTAATGATTGCCTCATTTGTCATTCTAATCAGATGAATAATTCCTACACTCTTCCTCGAATCTCTCGTGCGCGGCTTTTACACCCTTCCAAGGCGGTTTATCGCCCCTCAGTTTAGCACACTGTTTGAGTTCGCTTCTCAAGTGCTTTAGAGGGCTAAATAAATGTGGATTATCATCCGTATTCAAAAGAGGAGCATACTGTCTAATGTATTTCTTCTCTAACGCCTCGTAATCAGGCGGTTCGCCCCCCCATCTGACCCGCGCATTTTGACCCATCCACCTTGAGAGCTTCTCTTCCCCCTCATCACCAAATGTATAACCATACTCGCCCTCACTTGGCCGTGGTCGTTTCCACAAGCAGATCTCTAGTTCCATTACCAAAATGCAACCAAGGGACATACGGAGGGATGAAACATCGGCATCACCGCGGAAATGATAATCTAATATACGGCGTTTCAGATTACTAGCTTTGCCAATGTAAAGCAGATTCCATTTCCTTTTGAAAATCCAGCCGTTGCAATACTCAGGATAACCAGCAAGTTTGATCTTAGGTAATAACTTTTGTATCATCCGCTTTTCGAACCACCAACAATATAAACCAAATGATGTCGGTGGAGAATGGTCTTCCAAGTCTCGCAACGACATTATCCTGTTGGTTGAGATACAAATGTCAGAATTCATTTGCTTTTTGACTACTCATTCTACAATTATGTTATTGGGCAGGCGGTGTAAGCAGCGATTACTTCGTCAATCTGATTTTCTATGCCCTTCGACCGCTCCCTCAACGGCGCTCGGGACACGGCTCAGGATAGGCCCTTCGACGATGGCGATTTCCTCCGCCGCCGGCTGCCCTTTGAATAAATCCACCGCGGCGTTTATCGCATCTAATTGGAAATCCTGGTTTGCGTCAAATTGAAGCTTCATTGTTTTTTTGCAGTATCTCGTATTTTGCGTCTATTATTGCCCTAAATTCGTTGGAGACAGCGTTGTAATCTATTACATCCACCCGGAAGGGCAAATCTGATTCCTCAAATGCCTCTCGCAAAAGCATTTTGGCTCTCCGTTGTATTTTGTTCCCGGCGACAACAGCCACGTCAAGGTCGGAATGCTCTTTTGCTGGTCCGATGACTCTTGAACCAAAGGCGCGCACCTCGCAGTCGCCGGCGTATTCGGCGAGTATCCGCTTTATTGTTTCGAGATGCTTGGCGGAAACATTAGTCATTACGAGCCTCTAATGCTTGGAGTAGTTTCTCGGCATCGGGAAGAAATTCACGGGCCGTTCCAAAGACATCTTCGGCCGTACCCTCATCATACGTATGGGAGGTTTCGTTTCTGGCGTCGTGATATTCCATCCACTGATCAACATCAGCAATGAGTTTGTTTTCCGCGCTTAATCTGAACAACTGCCGCCGGGCAACACCCTCAACATACGTCGAGCCGAGATTGACTTCCAGCCATCGCCTCATAAACTTCCAGCATAATTCATACGTGAACTCGAAGTTCTGAATAACGCCGGCCCGTATCGCGTCTTTTTGGTTGTCGCTCAAGCCCGAGATAAAATCTTTGTCATCGGCCACTTCCAACGTCTTTTCCAAAGATCCAACGGCCTTGCGAAGACTGCTCAGATCAAGCTTCATTTATCTGCCTCCAATATACCTATTCAAATAACGTTAAACTCTATCTTAGCCGACTCCATTTGCAGGGCGGTGTTTGTTTTTAGCTGGTCATTGTTCTTAAACGCGATCCCAAGGCAGGTGAATCTTTCCGCCATCGTGCAATTTCCCAAAAAACCATCCGTGACAGCACCTAAATATGTAAAACTTTATTTTACCCCATCCCCTTCTGCCAGTCAAGCAGATTTTCCCCTCCTCGCAGCGCACGCACCAAAGCGCCGAGGCGCAGCAAGACGCGGACGCGCAGCAAAGCCCAGACCCCCCAACAAGCAAAAAAATAGTTGACGCCGTGCGAACTTTATATTACTATATGAGTATATTGTCATATAGTAACTTAGGCAAGGAGACCTTATGCCGGATAAGAAGAAACTGCTGTTGTTCGAGAAACAGGCGGAGATCGCAAAGGCCGTAGCCCACCCGCTGCGAATCGCCGTCGTCAATTTCCTCAAGGACGGGGAGCAGTGCGTCTGCGACATCGCCGAGCACGTCGGGGCCGAACGCTCGAACGTCTCCCGGCATCTCTCGGTAATGGTCAATGCAGGCGTGCTGGAGTATCGAAAAGAAGGACTCAAAGTGCTATACAAACTCAAGTGCGTCTGCATTCTTGATTTCTTCTCCTGCATCACCGCCGTCCTCAAACAGCAGGCCGAGGAAAACAAAAAACTGCTCACGGCCCTACGATAGGAGACTTCGACGTGGATTTCAAGAGTGAATGGAAAAAACTGGTGTTCATTGCGGCGGTCTTCCTCGCCTGTTTCTATCTGCCCGTCGGCAGCAGCCGTTTCGACAACGCCGTCGGCGAATCCCTGCACTTAGTCAAATGGTACGCCAGAGAACACGTTCTGCTCTGTCTTGTCCCTGCGTTCTTTATCGCCGGCGCGATCTCCGTATTTGTCAGCCAGGCCTCGGTGATGAAATATCTCGGCGCAGGAGCTAATAAGATACTTGCCTACGGCGTGGCAAGTGTTTCGGGAACCATTTTAGCAGTTTGTTCCTGCACGGTTTTACCGTTGTTTGCAGGCATATACAAAATGGGCGCGGGTCTCGGTCCTGCAACCGCATTTTTGTATTCCGGCCCCGCCATCAATGTGCTTGCGATTATTTTAACTGCGAGAATTCTCGGGCTTGAGTTAGGTATTGCCCGTGCAGTCGGGGCAATTGCTTTCAGCGTGATAATCGGTCTAATTATGCATTTTATTTACCGCAAAGAGGAGTTGAAGAAAGCCAACGGGCAAATGGCCATGCCGGAACATAAGGTAAGAAGACCGCTTTGGCAGAACTCACTGTTTTTTGCAGTCATGGTTGGGATACTGGTCTTTGCCAACTGGGGAGCAACAACCGATTTTTACTTTAAGACAGCCGATGGACAAACTTTCAGGGCATCGGTTCTCAAGTCGCCTGAGCACGGGCAGATTGAAGCGCCCGCATATACTCTTAAACTGACGCAGGGTCAGCAGCAAGGCCGCGAAATTACGCTTTCGGCAGAGCAAATCATCGAAAAGAAACCGGTCGAGGGCGTATGGACGACAATCTGGAGGCATAAGTGGCTTATTACGGGCGTTTTCGCGGCGGCATTGGCGGTGATTCTGGTCATTTGGTTCAATATCAGGTGGTGGAAGATTGTTGTCACGGCTGTTCCGGTGGTTATTCTGGCAATTGCTTTGCCGATGGAAGGCATGATGTTAATGATACCGTTTGCCGCCGCGGTAATTGGTTTATCATGGAGCACCGCTACCACTTCGGGTGAATCCGAAGAATGGTTCAGCTCCACCTGGACGTTTGCCAAACAAATACTGCCCCTGCTGTTTTTCGGCGTTTTGTTCGCGGGCGCCTTTTTGGGCCGTCCCGGCCATGAAGGACTGATTCCCAATCGCTGGGTCGAATGGGCGGTTGGCGGCAATTCGCTGCGAGCGAATCTATTGGCGTCTGTGAGCGGTGCATTTATGTACTTCGCCACATTAACGGAAGTGCCGATTTTGCAGGGCCTGATCGGTTCCGGTATGGGCAAAGGTCCTGCCTTGGCGCTGCTTCTCGCTGGCCCGGCCCTGTCACTGCCCAGTATGCTCGTGCTTTGTTCGGTAATGGGAACTCGCAAGACGGTGGTCTACGTTATGCTTGTGGTGGTGATGTCAACAATTGTTGGGATGTTCTTCGGTGCATTCTGGGGATAAATAGGTGACCAAGATTAGAAAAAGTGAACCTGCGGTCGGCTATCCGCCGGAAGAAGGTTGTTACCTGCGTGGCAACGACTATTCACCTGCCGCGGTGGTGGTTATTTTGCGGTGGAGGCGGGAAGAGACTCCTGCGGACATCGAGAATCTGGTCCGAGTTGCCGTTGAGAGCGGCGCGGCCTTAGCCGGCACGCTGCAAACCGAGAACATCGGCATCGAAAAAATCATCTGCAACGTCGTATCTAATCCCAATATCCGGTATCTGATTGTCTGCGGGCCTGAATCGCCCGGACATTTAGTGGGAGAAACCTTGCTCGCGCTGGCCAAGAACGGGCTGGACGACCAAAAACGAATCATCGGAACCGAAGCGCCAACTCCCTATCTTTTTAACATTCGGCCTGAGTTTGTCCAGAGATTTCGTGACCAGGTCTCCTTGGTAAACCTTGTAAACGAAGGTTCACCCGAAATACTCCGACAGGCGGTGTGGACTTGTTATCAGGAAGGGCCAACGGTCTTTAGAGAATACGAGCTTTATGACCCCGGCGCTTATCCGGCAGAGCCCCTCAGCGGCAAGATTACTTGGAAAATCACCCAGCCTTCTCTGACACCGAAAACTGATGAAGAGCGGTCTCAGCGAGAGAAACTTCTAAGCCTGATCGAGCGTATCAGGAAATCGGACCAGAAGGGCGGACATCCTAATCCTCAAGAAGGCAAAGGCGTGGAAGACGCCCGAATACGGGAGCAAAACAGATGAAAAAGATACAGATACTTGGGACAGGCTGTCCGAAATGCAAGAAGCTCGCGGAGAACGCCGAATCCGCAGCAAAAGAGCTTGGCGTTGAGTATGAGATTGAAAAAGTTACGGATATAAATGAGATTATGAAGTTCGGCGTAATGATGACGCCTGCGCTGGCTGTTGATGGTCAGGTTAAAAGCGTTGGTAAGGTTATTTCGCCGGATGAGATCAAGAAAATGCTGGTGTAAGGAGATGATTATGTGCGCCGAAAAATCCAACGTGTGCCGCGGAGGACCAAAGTTGATATTCGCCTGTTCCGGCGCAGCAGATGTAGGCGAAATCGCCGACCGCGCCGCCCGAGAGCTAACCAAAAATGGGCTGGGCAAGATGTTCTGCCTGGCCGGTATCGGAGGACGTGTTGGCGGCATTATGAAGAAAACCGGCGAGGCGTCCGACATCCTGGCAATCGACGGCTGCGAGCTTGACTGCACAAAGAACTGTCTGGAGCAGGCCGGATTCACCCGGTTCAAACACTTGAGGGTCACCAATCTGGGCATGGAAAAGGGGCAGACCCCTGCCACAGAAGAAAACATTGTCAAGGTTGTGGCCAAAGGCAAAGAGGCAGTTGCCTCCTAATGAGACCAGTTGTGATTCCAAAGACATTACAAGTAGTATCAATCGCCTGCTGGCTTATTTGTGCCGGCTGTCAGCGGAATTCAGGCGCCCTGTCAGCGGCTGAGCAGAATGATCCGGCTGTTCTCGAATCCAGGCAAAAAGATGGTCAGGCAAGTCCCATCCATGCCGAAAAGAAGAATCTGGATGAGGACATAATTAAGCCAACTGTCATTGCGTACTACTTTCACCCGACCATTCGATGCATAGCGTGTATTACCGTTGAATCCATCGCCGCAGAGACTATTGAAGAGGCGTTCCGGGAGCAGCTCGCTGATGGAAGGCTGGTGTGGATGCGAATAAATATCGACGAGAAGCACAGCGAAGACTATGAAAAACAATTCGAGGTTTCGGGCAGTGCCCTGGTGATAGCAAAGCTGGATGACGGCAATAATATGCAATACAAGAAGCTTACAAAGGTCTGGGAGCTCTTGTCGCAGCCGCAGGCCTTGTCTAAATATGTAGAACGTGAGATCAGAGAATATTTGAATCAGTAGAACCTATGGAAATGCTCTTACAGCAGTGTCCGTGCAGTGGCGGCAAAGGCAGCCCGTTGTTGCTGCTGGCCGTGGTTGCCGGGGTCTGGCTGCTGGCGAGCTGGGCAAGGTCGGTATATCGAAAGGAAGATGTTTCGCGTATGAACAAGATTGGGAAAATCGCAATTGTTGTCGTTCTCGTCGCCGCTGTGGTTGTTGTTATTGCTGTGAAAATCAACAAGTCCGGTCAGGGCACAACAGCGCCCGGTAGCGCCGCCCGACAGCAGATACCGGCTGAATACAGACCGGAGCAGCTCACCGGAAAAGGTCTGCCCGCCCTGATCGACGTTGGCGCCGGCACGTGCATCCCCTGCAAGCTGATGGCCCCCATCCTCGAAGAACTCAAAAAAGAAATGGAAGGGAAGCTTGTGGTGCAATTTCTCGATATAGGCAGGTTTCCCGGCCTGGCTGAGGTGTATCGAATCAGCATCCAGCCGACGCAGATATTCTACGACGCCTCCGGCAAAGAGCTGTTCCGCCACGAAGCCTTCTACTCCAAAGAAGACATACTCGGCAAGTGGAAGGAGCTTGGCATAGATCTTTCTGCTCCGCAATTGCCAGCTTTTGAGCGACTCACTCCCGCCAAAATCGACGACCGCCCCAAAGACAGCATCTGCTATATGTGTGACGGCGATATCAATCCCAAGACATTAGTGACCGTTCAGACAGACAAAGGTCCGGTGAGGCTTTGCAGCCCGCACTGCTATTTCATTACGTATTCATGCCTGACTGAGGATAAGACCGGTTTTGAGAAGAAGGTCTCGGTAACAGACTGGGCAGCGGATACGCCGATGCCGGCTGCTTCGGCAATCTATCTGTACGCCCTGGACAGTGGGACCGGGCGACCAACGGTAAAAGCCTTCGGCGACACGGAGAAGGCCAGGGGTGAGCAGGAGACTTCCGGCGGGAACATCATCGACTGGAAAATGCTTCAAGAAAAAGAGCTGGCCGCCCGTTGCGGTTTCTGTGACCGGGCCGTGTATTCCGAAGATGCCGCAGGCGTGCGAGCCGCAGGCGTATATACCTGGGGCTGCTGCTCGCACTGCGCGCTGGGCGTGGCGGCAAGGACGGGCCTTGATATCGAGGTCCACGAAGACGACCGACTGACCGCCCAGGAAATCGTCGTCAAGACGCTGAATGGGAGCGTTGCCTCTCTGGAGCCGGCGACCGCCGTCGCCTGGTTTGGGCTGCGACAAAAGGCCGACGGCGCGTGGGGTTCAGCGGGGTGTTTCCACCAGGGATTCTTTGTCAATGCGGAGAATCTGAAGAAGTGGGTCGAGCAGAACCCTTATGAAACAGGCAGACTGATAACCATTAGCCAGGCGCTCGCCGACAAGATGAAGCTCTCGCCCCAGCAAATCCAGAAGGCGTGCAAAATCGGCGAGTGTGCTCCTAAATAGGCCGTGAGGTCTGAGTTTCGGCAAAGGTAATTGCAGACATTTTCCAGGGGAAAGAATATGAACAAGAAATGTATCATTACGGCGATTTGCACAAGCCTTCAGCTATTTGTCGCTGCCGGTTTCGCACAGCAAAAGGAAAACGCAGAGCCAAACACCGTAGCTGCCTTGTATCCGACGGTGACATCAGGCGTCTTGACCTTTGCCAAAGCCGCCGAGCTGCCCAAAGGCATCGCTCTGCGGGCCGGCGACATTACAATCTCAATGGCCGACATCAGCAAGTTTATCGAAGCGCAGCCTCCGGAACTACAGGCTGAGCTGAACAAGAACGCCCTGTTTGTGCTCGAACATCTGGCGACACCCCGCCTGTTGCTGAACCTTGCCGGGAAAAGCGCAACCCCAACCGCCAAAGAAGCAGGCCCCAAACCCGATCAGCAGATTATTCAGGACTACTTCGAGAAGCACGTTTTCAGTAACATTGAGGTCACAGATGCCGAGGCGGAGGAGTTCTACCGTCAGAACAAAAACATGTTCGGCGGCGCTGCGCTGGCGCAGGTGCGCGAGGTGATTAAGCCTTACCTGTTGGGTCAGAAGAAGCAAGAAGCAGCCGTTGACTATATCCGCACTGTCGGCAAGAAAATCGAAATCAGCGTATCGGGCTCCTGGCTCAAGAAACAGGCGGCTTTGACATTGGACAATCCCGTTGACAAGGCCCGCAACAGCGGCAAACCATCGCTGGCGGACTTCGGAGCCACCGGATGCGTTCCCTGCGATATGCTTGCACCGATCCTCAAGGATTTGGAGGCCAAGTATAAAGACAAGCTCAATGTCCTCTTCGTCCACGTTCGTGAGAAGCAAATACTGGCCGCCAGATACGGGGTAGAGACTATTCCCGTCCAGATATTCTTCGACAAAACCGGCAAAGAGGTCTTTCGGCACGTCGGGTTCTGGCCGCAGGCGGAAATCGAAAAGAAGCTGGCGGAAATGGGGGTCAAATAGCGGATGGAGAAGCTCTTCACGACTTTAACACATGCGGTCGAAGGCACACCGGCGATAGCCATTGCAGCGGCTTTTGTGTGGGGCATCCTGAGCATCCTGCTAAGCCCGTGCCATCTGGCCAGTATCCCTCTGATTGTAGGCTTTATCGACAAGCAAGGTCGAATGTCAACCAAAAGGGCCTTTTTCATTTCTACGCTCTTCGCCGTGGGTATTCTTATTACCATTGCGGCAATCGGGATAGTCACTGCCGCCGCCGGCAGAATGATGGGCGACGTCGGACGCTACGGAAACTACTTCGTTGCCGCAATCTTTTTCGTCGTTGGCCTGCACCTGTTAGACGTGATCCCGCTGCCCTTTTCCGGGCCGGCCCAGGTCGGAATGAAACGCAAGGGCATGCTCGCCGCCTTCATCCTCGGCCTGGTGTTCGGCATCGCCCTGGGACCCTGCACATTCGCCTATATGGCTCCGATGCTCGCAGTGACGTTCAGACTTGCCTCAACGGCCCTGCTCTACGGCGTCCTCTTGCTCATAGTATATGGCCTCGGCCACTGCTCTGTCATTGTCTTGGCCGGCACGTGCACGGAGCTTGTGCAGAAATATATGAACTGGAACGAGAAATCCAAAGGAGCCGTCATCGTAAAAAGGGTCTGCGGCGTACTGATCTTGCTTGGAGGTCTGTATCTTATCTACATTGCCCGCTAAGACAAACTCATCGCAAGGGTCGTTATTTTGTTACTGAGTCCCCGGCGAATTGCTGGGATAGAACAAACTGTAATTGTCAACTATTGTAATGGAGGTCCAGAAATGAACCGCAGAAAATTCTTCACAACGTCAATCGCAGCCGGAGCTGCTGCAACCCTTGCTTCGACTACCGCAAAGGCAGCGGACAAGAAGAGCCTGAAAATACTGGGCGTCTCCTGTAGCCCGCGCAAAGGCAAGACTACGGCTACGGCCGTCCAAGCCGCCCTTAATGCCGCAAAAGAAGTCGATCCGCGAATCGAGGTCGAGCTGATTGACCTGGGCGGTATGCAGATAGCAGGCTCGTCCGGAACGTCATCGCAACCCTCCGACGACTTCGACAAGATACTTCCTGCGCTCAAAGACCCGCTCCCGGATGGCTTGATCATCGGCTCGCCCAGCTATTTCCGCACGATGAGCGCCCTATGCAAGGCCTTCCTCGAACGACTGGCGGTGCTCCGCAAGCCCGACCTGCTGCTCGCAGATACGCCTGTCGGAGTCCTCGCCGTGGGGGCTTATCGCAACGGCGGCCAGGAGCTTGTCATCGAGCAAATCCAGGCCGCGATGCTCTGCCACGAAGCGGTCATTGTCGGCGGCAAGCCTGGGGCCCACCAGGGCGCCACGCTCTGGAACGCCTACAACGACGACATCACAAAGGACGAATTCGGCATGGCGACCGCCAAGCAGCTCGGCGTCCGGGTCGCCGAGGCAGCCCTTCGCCTCGCGCAACCCTGAAAAGGAGCGAAACGAACCGTGCAACAGACTCAGCAGAAACTCAGAGTATTATTTCTGTGCACCGGCAACTCGTGCCGAAGCCAGATGGCGGAAGGCTGGACTCGCCGCCTAAAAAGCGACGTTATCGAGCCTTACTCCGCCGGAATTGAAACTCACGGCCTCAATCCCAACGCCGTCAAGGTAATGGCCGAGGCGGGCGTCGATATCTCCGGCCAGCGCTCAAAACACGTCAAAGACCTGCCGGACATCGAATTTGACTACGTTATCACCCTCTGCGATCATGCCGCCGAGCACTGCCCCTTCTTCCCGGGCAAGGCCAGGATACTGCACTTCGGATTCGACGACCCGCCCAAACTCGCACAAAACGCCAAAACCGAGCAGGAAGCCCTGAATTGCTACCGCCGCGTGCGGGACGAGATAAGAGCCTTCGTCGAGAAATTGCCCGAAGTCCTTGAGAATCGCTGAAAGGAGTTTACATGGTTAGCGAGCCAAACGAAAGAATCAGAGATACCGTTCGCCGGGGATATGCGGAAATAGCTAAAGGTAAATCCGGGTGCTGCTCCGGCTCCTCGCCTTGCTGCGGCTCCTCATCGCCCGACAAGCTTGCTGAGGCAATCGGCTATACGGTGGAAGAGCTACAGGTGCTGCCTGAGGGAGCGAACATGGGCCTCTCCTGCGGCAATCCGACCGCCATTGCCGGTCTCAAGCCCGGACAGGTGGTTTTGGATTTGGGCAGCGGAGGCGGGTTTGACGTCTTTATCGCCGCTAAAAAGGTGGGGGTAGAGGGCCGATCTATTGGCATCGATATGACCCCTGAAATGCTCCGCAAGGCCAGGTCAAGTATATCTGAGTTTACAGACAAGACCGGCCTCAATAACGTTGAATTCAGGCTTGGCGAAATAGAGCATCTTCCCGCGGCGGATTCGAGTATTGATGTGGTGATCTCGAACTGTGTAATGAATCTCTCGCCGGACAAGCAACAGGTTTGGAATGAAATCGCTCGTGCTTTAAGGCCCGGCGGCAAGGCAAGTATTTCCGATCTTGCCTTGAAGAAACCTTTACCGCAAGAGGTTCTCAAATCCGCCGCTGCCATAGTAAGCTGCGTGGCGGGAGCGGTCCTTATAGATGAAACGATAATAATGGCAAAACAGGCAGGTCTTATTGACATTCGAATAGACCAAGAGGCATACAGCATTGATCTGATGGCGGATTGCAATGACCCACTCTACAGAGAGGTTAGAGAGTCTTTGCCTCCAAGCGGCAAACTCAGTGACTACATCGTGAGTGTCAATATCACGGCATCCAAACCCTGAGCGTGGAAGAAACAGCAGGTGAGGAATCTTGATATGGCGGAAGAAAACGCAAAACAGATTGAAACAAAAGGATTAAATGTCTTTGAAAAATATCTTACAGTCTGGGTAGTGCTTTGCATCATAGGCGGGATTGTCCTGGGTAAACTTGCTCCCGGCATTGCCAAATCGTTGGATGGAATGGCCATCTATGTTAATAAGGCTCCTGTCGTGTCCATACCCATTGCCGTTTGTCTTTTCTTTATGATGTACCCGATTATGGTCAAGATCGACTTCGCCGAGGTCCTCAAGGCCGGAAAAAGTATAAAACCTGTCGGCCTTACGCTCTTCGTCAACTGGGCGATCAAACCTTTTACTATGTATGCCATTGCATTGCTCTTCCTCGGAACGCTCTTTCACGGCTTTATCGGCTCAGAGGCGATTGATTTGGTCAAGATGCCTTTTGGTTTGGATTTGCCGGTAGGGGCAACTTACGGGGTCGGGAAAGTCGTGGAAGTCGGCGGAGCCAAAATGCTGCAAGTGCCTTTGTGGCGAAGCTATCTGGCAGGCTGTATTCTGCTCGGAATTGCACCCTGCACAGCTATGGTCCTTGTCTGGGGCTACCTCGCAAAAGGAAACGACGGCCACACACTCGTTATGGTCGCTATCAACTCACTGACGATGCTCTTTTTCTATGGGCCGCTGGGAGGTTTTCTGCTGGGAGTCGGAAAGCTCCCTGTACCCTGGCAGGCGTTACTGTTGTCAATCGCCATCTACGTTGCCCTGCCCCTTGTTGCGGGATACTTATCCCGGAAATGGATTATCGCCGTAAAAGGAGAACCGTGGTTCAGGGAGAAATTCCTTCACTTTCTCACGCCTGTCACCATAATAGCCCTGCTCGCTACTCTGGTTCTGTTGTTTTCGTTCAAGGGCGAGGTCATCTTATCCAATCCGCTGACCATTTTGTGGATTGCCATTCCGTTGTTCATTCAGACCAACCTGATATTCTGGATAGGGTACTTGCTATCAAAGCCTCTAAAGCTGAGTTACGAGGACGCAGCCCCCTCGGCTATGATAGGCGCTTCGAATCACTTCGAGGTCGCCATCGCAACGGCAACAATGCTCTTCGGCCTATCCTCCG
>Ga0315288_10004322_pt1 | contig 18073 bp, 10 predicted proteins | sample YL17G11_20_MG_FD_203454 | JGI IMG/M metagenome (GOLD analysis project Ga0315288, IMG submission 203454) | Sediment microbial communities from Yellowstone Lake, YNP, Wyoming, USA - YL17G11_20 | ecosystem: Environmental > Aquatic > Freshwater > Lake > Sediment | place: USA: Wyoming | collected... | reverse complement strand
CATTATCAAATGATTCAACATCAACACCTTCGATTTTGTCACATGACCCTAATGTCACTATATGTTTATAATATATTTCTGGTTCTCCATATCTACTAAACGTAGTTCCTATCTGAATAACTTTATCGGTATCTCTCTGAGGCTGAGGAAAACTTCCATCACCACTTGTACATTCAATATCAAATGAAGCAATGGTAAATGGTGATATCGTCTTATCATCAACATAATTTAAATTTAACCAATCTGTACTAATGTCAATATCATTATGAGATATTTTATTTAGCTTGTCATGTATTTCATATTTGTTTTTGAAAATTTTAATCCATCCACATGCTTCTAATTTACGAATATGCATACATCTTAACAATGGTTCAATGTTGGATTCATATAATTTATACTTGATTCTTTTAGAATTTAATGGTCTAACATATATAGGCTTGTAAAATACCCTTTCATATGCTCGGAATCCTTCATAAGAATGAAATACTAATCTGACAAAATTATATAATTGATAATTTGTAAATCCACTGAATGTATGTCTATCTACTATATCCCATGATTTTAATGAATCACGTTGAGATTCATGCGCTAATTTTTGAACTTCATCCATGAATAATTTTACATTTTGTTTCCTCCATTTCTTCGGTATTTCTACAAAAAAATATGGAGTGAAATTATTAACCTTGACAAATATCTTTTGATTGGTTTTTGTTGTACCATACATACGGATAACATACTTTTTAATGGCATCATCTTCTGTTGCCACTGTCTCATGATAGAAATCCCAATCGGATACCTGAAATATAATATCTTCCGTATTATCAATTGGTTGTATGGGTTTAATATGTTCATATTGCTGGTTTATGTCTTCTTCTATTTGATTGTCTATTTCTATTTTCTTCTTATAACTTTCAATTAATGTAGTTTGTTCATTTAATATGGTTTGTTCATTTAATTTAACTTGTTCATTTAATTTAACTTGTTCATTTTTTTTATTGACTGTTGGTGATTTTATAATAGGGGTAACTGTTGGGTTAACTGTAGGTTTACCGATTATTGGAGATTTAACATCATTTACTATTATTTTAGTTGAATTAACTTCATCCTCTAATTCTCTTTCCAAATCAAGCATGAATTGTTCATCAATTGATACATTGGCTAAATGATTGTTAGTTGCTACATTTTTTGATACATTGTGGCGACTTGACATACACTAATAATATATGATATTCAGAATAGTTTATATCGTTTTTATTTATTTTATGTAATTATCAATTTTTTTATACCAGTATATCTTATACATGAACAAGTCAAATAATCACAATAAAATGAAAAAATATAATAGATATCAATTATCATTTCCATATGAGGGATCTAAAATATATAAAACAAAATTATTGAATCGTGCCGTTAAAAAGTGTTATAGGGAATATATCAATATTAATGATATTAAGGAAGGTATGTTTTGTGTAACCAATATTGATGATAATACAGAATATCGATTTAAAGTTAAAAATAATAAAATATATAAAATTAATCAAAATGGTGGTGAGCAACCGGTAGAAACAATATCGGGTGAACAAGCACAAACTGTTTTGGATGAAAAACAAGAAGAACAACCAGAAGAACCATTAGGACAACCAAACGAACAAGAAGAACAAATAGTCAAACAACCAACTGAACAAACAATAATAGGCAGCACAAGCGAAGAAACAAAAAATATTATTGCAGAATTGAAACAATTAACTGAAAATGTTGAGAAAAGTTCAGAAGAACCTCAATCATCACAAAATATAATTGATATGTTAAGTAAAATATGTAAAAAACTTCCTCAAAATGTATCAGATGTATCATCTGGTGTACCTATAAACCAACCACAAAAAACTGATAATTATTTATTTGACGATAATTGCGCAATAATATAGACATAAAAAAGAAGTTATTATAATATACAAGCGTTATGAGTTTATTAGATTATAAAATTAATAAAGAAAATTTTACACCACATTATGATAAAGCGGATGATGTCATAATAGACGATAAAGTAAATGGTGAAATAGATGGTGAAGTAGATGGTGATGTAGATGGTGATGTAGATGGTGAAGTGGACGATGAAGTGGACGATGAAGTAAACGGTGATGTAAACGATGAAGTAAACGATGGAGTAAACGATGAAGACAATGCAAACATGAAAATAAATAATGAAAATAATCCGGATAAATATATTGTTAAATACAACAATGCATGTAATATAAAAACAATCTTAAGATTATTTCCATATTTAAATGATAAGGATCAAGCGACCAAATTATTGATTGATAATGAATCGATATATTATATTTCCATTCGTGAATATGCTGATAAAATATCGAATATCATAAAATGTCATTTAAAGGAGATCAAGTTTATGGTTACAAAATTTATATCAGAACCAGAATTAAATCTAAATAATATAATTGTAACAGATATGACAGCTGGTGTTGGTGGGAATACAATATCATTTGGTATGCATTTTAAATATGTTTATGCTATTGAACTTGACTCTGTACGTGCATCATATTTAAAAAACAATGTAGATATTTATAAATTAAAAAATATAAATATTATCAATAACGATTCATTAAAAATAATTGCCAATATACCTGATCATAATGTAATATTTATTGATCCTCCGTGGGGTGGTAAGAATTATAAAGATTATGACAATTTAAAATTAACCATATCTAATATTTCATTAGAACAGATTTGTAGAGAAATAATGGATCCTACTATAATGAAAAAAGTACCCGAGATTATTATTTTAAAATTGCCTAAAAATTATGATATTGTATATTTATATAAAAAATTAATCAATAAAAAAATATATTACTATGATCTTAAAAAAATGGTTGTTATTGTTATTTTAACAAAACCTTACCAATAGATAACTTTATGATTGATTATGTTAATTTATGATTTATACTTAATATGATTTATACTTAATATGATTTATACTTAATATGATTTATACTAATGGAGATTTAATGTAAAATAAGATATATGCATTTTTATTAATCAATTCTTTCTCTAAGTCATCTTTTGGGATATGAAAGATATCATCGTCATCAAATTCATACCATTCATTATTCAATCCATTTTTTGCATATGCAATATAATGGCCAAAATTGCATGTACCTCGATGTTCACTAATTGCACACAAATTATATTTTGTTTCTGTTTTATTACTTATATTTAATTCTGTTAAAGTGTGTGTCATTATTAAATCATTTATAGGAAAAACAACTTTGGATGATGTTTTAGATGTTCTAATACCTTCATTTTTGAACCTTTTTAATTGAATGATGAGAATATCTGGTAACTCCCATATATATATATTTTTAATAGCATCTGTTTTGGTATTACAATATTCACAAAAGTATTGATTATCTCCTGCTAAAATTTCTTCCTTACTAAATTCTTGAATGCATTCATTTAATGTGGAATCACCTGTTTCTTTAGTTGGTAATGACAATATTGTGAATGGTTCAAATGTATGTGATTTGGCATTACATTGTTTACATGTAATAATGGAACAAAATAAACCTGTAAATAGATCTGTAATGATGGAATGTGAATTTTGTACATATTTTTTCCAATATGTATATGCTTCCAATATGATTACATCATTTGAATGTTGTTTACGATATTCTTTGTAATCTGTATAAATATCATTAATTTTCTCAGGTGTCATATTGTCACCATATAATAATTTATAACATTGGGTTCTTACATTTATCAAATCAATTACACCTTTGGGAGGATTTTGAAATTTGACACGAACATTTACCTTTGTTTCTTCATGAACTGTATCCAATATAAAATTTAATAATTCATGGCTATCATTTTGAGTATAACCTCTAAACATTAGACATAACTCTCCTATTTTTTGTTTAAAACTTTTAGGTGTTATTTTGGAATTTGCTTCCCACATTTTTAATAATACATTGTATAAACTGAATGTTAATGATGAATCACATTTTTGATCTAATACCTTTTTTGGAAGAGTGACACAAACATCTTCATTGATGTTTTCATTTTTTCTCTTGATATTGGCCAACAAGTTCAAACGGTTTTTTCTTAATTTTTCTTCATAATTACCATTAATCATATATGCACTAAATGGAATACATGCATTTAAACATTGTAATGTTGCATTCATATAACATGTGTTACCAATATTTTTTAATCCAGAAAGGCCTCTGACAGTATATTGTTTTCTTTCTTCTTCTACTTGAGTTATATTTATATTGGTTGTTGCATTGGTGTCCAATTTATTATCTATATTATTTTCGATTATTTCACTGTGCATATTATTAAAATTTGCAAATGGATTAAAATAATTTCCCATAAAGTTATTTACAGTATGGAATTTATTAACATTCCTATCTAATGTATTACTTGTTGGATTGGGTAAAATACCACTATCGTCATCACTATTATTACGAGAACCCCAAAATTTAGACATCATTACTATATAATATAGTCATTATATTTAAATACTTTCTCATATTTTTTCAATTTTTTTGATTAATTTTATTGATCAAATATTATATTGTCATATATTATAAGTAGTATGCCTAAAAAATCAGCAGATGATATTAAAGTTGATAAAGCACAAATTAAACAACAAAATGAAAAAAATAAAAAAATAATAGATGAATTTACAAAATTAGTCCAGCAAATTAAATTTGAAATCGACAATGCACCATCAACGTCAGAATCGATGACAAATTATTATAGATTGAGACAATTAAATATTGTTTTAAAAGTTATTAAAAGTTACCCTACTGAAATTAAAAAGGGTGAAGAATTAAAAGATATAAAGGGGATTGGACAGCATTCAATTGACAGGATCAATGAAATTATTAAAACTGGTAAATTAAGTGAAGTTAAAATTGATAAAGAGTTGAAGAAGTATTCAGAATACATTGATAATTTAAAAGATATTATTGGAGTTGGACCAAGGACTGCATATGATTTTGTTGTTAACCATGGAATAAAGACAGTGGATGAATTAATTAAAGCACACAAAAGTGGGAAAGTCACATTGAATAATCAAATCCTATTAGGGTTGAAATATTATAATATTTATAAGAAGGATATTCCAAGAGAAGAAATAGATGAAATTTATAATTTTCTTAATAAAATAGTGCTAGCATTAGACCCTGAAATATTTATTATTATATGTGGTTCTTATCGGCGGCAAAAGATGACTTCTAATGATATTGATGTTTTGATCACACATCCCAAAATTAAAACACAAGCTGATTTAAAAAATAAAAAAAACTATCTACATGAGTTTGTTAATAAGCTTAAGGATATTGAATTTCTGTTGGATGATTTAACAGATAAAGATTTTGAGAAGAAATATATGGGATTTTGTCAATATAGTAATAAGGTAAAAAAACCAGTTAGAAGAATTGATATTAGATATATTCCATATGAATCATATTATACTGCTTTATTATATTTTACAGGTTCTGATGAATTTAATAAGAAGATGAGGAGAGTTGCTATTCAATTAGGTTATGAGTTGAGTGAATACGGGTTATATAAAATTAATAATGGAGATAAAAAAAGGATTAAAATAGAATCGGAAAAGGATGTGTTCGATAAATTAGGTATGGAATATTTGGAACCAGTTAAAAGAATTGGTTGATTGTGTTTATGGATTTTTACTATGATAGTGAGTAAAATAATATCTAAATAATATTATTTTATGTTTATTTGGTTATATTTTATGTTTATTTGGTTATATTTGATGTTTATTTGGTTATATTTGATGTTTATTTGGTTATATTTGATGTTTATTTAGTTATATTTGATGTTTATTTGGTTAATTGTAAGGGTGCTTTTAATGATGAATTTTTAATGGCAGGTATAACTTTGACAATCGATGTAATATCAATCTTTGGATTGGCAATTAGATCGGTTTCTGTAAGTTTATCAGGTGTTTTGACTTCTGGAATATCAAGTGTTTTTACTTCTGGATTATCAAGTGTTTTTACTTCGGGGTTTTGTTCAATGGCTTTCACTTTGGAATTATTAATAGTTTTTATTTTTGAGGATTGATCGATGGTTTTTACATTTTTATGCGACATATAAAACATTGGTGCAATTTCTTTAAGAATACTATTTTTAAGTGTACCATTGTCTATTAAATTTATGATTTTATGACTGTTTTGCATATATTTGGCTTGCAATTCCATCTCACTTGATGTCATATCCAACATATTTGTACATGGTTTTGTGGCATATTCTAATAAATCATCTCTCATAAATTTTAATAAGGGATCTATAATATATTTGCATATTTTTACCCCATTTTTATCAACAATCCAATCTGATGTATCATCTTTAAGTAATTCCTTAATAAGATATGTCAGGCGGGATGTATCTGATGACCACATTGCTTGCATTGCCGGATCGGCCTTTTTATATTCATCTATGATATATTTACCAACAATTGTAATCAATTTATTAGTATTATAATAATTTACTACTTGTTCCGCATATGCATATTCATTTACAACAACATTCTCATCCAATTCTTTCTTTTTCATTTCCTTTTCTATTAGCTCTTTCTTTTCTTTGTCGAAATTTTGAAATATGGTTAAATGGGGTGCATTATTATAATTTTTGGTTACATATTGGACAATAGACATTGAATTTTTTTCCCGGTTTATCATATTATGGTATGATTCTAATTGTTTTTCTAGAAGTTGAATTCTTCTGTGATCTTTTTTTTGCCTTTTAGAATCTTCTTTTTGTCTTTTAGAATCTTCTTGGATTTGTTTGTCTTTCTCTAGTAGTAATCGTTGATAAAGATCATCTTTTTCTTCTAGTCTTTTATCTTTTTCTTCAAGTATTTTATTTTTTTCTTCTATGATTTGTTTATAAACTACTTCATTTAAGTTATTTCCATCATTTGTTTTAATTTGATCAATTAAAATGTTTTTATTTTTGACATTTTTAACATTTTTAATATGTTTCTGAAATTTTAAATGTCTGTCATATGACCAATACTTACGTGTAGAATATTTACATATTTCACATATATATATTTCTTTTATTTCCATATTTTATATATCTATATAAGATATTATCTTTAAATTATTTTAATTTATAATAATAATTAATAAAAATTAATTATTATATTTCTTATATTATACCATATGATATTCTTTTTATAATAAAAATATGATAATTTTTATTAAAATACATATTTTGAGCCAATTAATGTTCTTTTATATTTGTCCCATTTTATTTGATACATGTATACACTTTCTATCCCAAATTTTACATAGGATATATTGAATTCGTCATCTATTGCTCTTTTAATTTGTCCCATTTTAGTTGATAGGTGTATATACTTGTTGTCCCATTAAATATACTGATGATTACTCTATTATACTTTTAAGAAATCCCATTTTATTTGATAACCATATACACTTTCGGTCACAAAAAATATGTAATATGGTACATGATATTCTTTTTAAAAATAAGCATCTTTTATGATCTAAATATTGATAAAATTATAGAATTTCTGGATTATAGCAATTGTCGATATCATTAGTATACTTACTTTTGGGTACTGTTATGTGTCCATAAAATGTACTTTCAAACAGCTCTGTAAAAATCAAAAATTTCCAACACAAACTTTGTGGAAATCAAAACTTCAATGCACCTTTGGAATTAAAAAGTCCAAATTTTTGTACACTTTTGTTATCATAAATTATTACATATTAAAATCTTATTAGTCAATAGAATATTTGAATCTGTCAATGGTACTTATTAAAATCTGCAACCATATGATCAGTTGATAGGTTTGGTAATAGGTTGAACTATGACACATATTAAAATCTGCAAACATATGAACAGTTGATAGGTTTAATGATAGATTGAACGATTGTACCTATTAAAATCTACAAACATATGATCAACTGATAGGTTTGATGATAGATTGAATGATGGTACTTATTAAAACCGACAAATATATGAACAGTTGATAGGTTTAATGATAGATTGAATAATGGTACTTGTTAAAATCTGTGAATATATTAACAATTGACATGTTTAATGATAGATTGAACGACGGTACCTATTAAAATCTACAAACATATGATCAATTGATAGGTTTGATGATAGATTGAATGATGGTGCTTATTAAAATCCGCAAACATATGAATAGTTGATAGGTTTAATGATAGATTGAATGATGGTACTTATTAAAACCGACAAACATATGAATAGTTGATAGGTTTAATGATAGATTGAACTATTCTTGATGGTACATATAAAATTCATAAATTATTAAAATTATTTTTATTAAAAAAGTTTCAATAATTATTTATACTATACATCATATGATATTCTTTTTGGAATAAAATTATGATAATTTTTATTAAAATTTATATTTTGAGTCAATTGATGTTCTTTTCGTTTTGTCCCATTTTATTTGATATCTACATACACTTTCTGTCCCAAAGTTTACATAGGATATATTGAATCTGTCACATATTGCTCTTTTAAATTGTCCCATTTTAATTGATGGATGTGTATACTTTCTATCCCAATCAATATATTGATGTTTACTCTATTATACTTTTAAGAAATCCCATTTTATTTGATAGCCATATACACTTTCGGTCACAAAAAATATGTAATATGGTACGTGATATTCTTTTTAAAAATAAGCATCTTTTATGATCTAAATATCGATAAAATTATAGAATTTCTGGATTATAGCAATTATCGATATCATTAGTATGCTTACTTTTGGGTACTATTATGTGTCCATAAAATGTACTTTCAAACAGCTCTGTAAAAATCAAAAATTTCTAACACAAACTTTGTGTAAATCAAAACTTCAATGCACCTTTGGAATTAAAAAGTCCAAATTTTGGTACACTTTTGTCATCATAAATTATTACATATTAAAATCTTATTAGTCAATTGAATATTAGAATCTGTCAATGGTACTTATTAAAATCTGCAACCATATGATCAATTGACAGGTTTGGTAATAGGTTAAACTATGGTACATATTAAAATCTGCAAACATATGATCTGTTAATAGGTTTAATGATAGATTGAATGATGGTACTTGTTAAAATCTGCAAATATATGAACAATTGATAGGTTTGATAGATTGAATGATAGTACTTGTTAAAATCTGCAAATATATGAACAGTTAATAGATTGAATGATGGTACTTATTAAAATCTGCAAATATATGAACAGTTGATAGATTTAATGATAGATTGAATGATGGTACTTGTTAAAATCTGCAAATATATGAACAGTTGATAGGTTTAATGATTGATTGAACTATTCTTGATGGTACATATAAAATTCAATAAATTATTAAAATTATTTTTATTAAAAAAGTTTCAATAATTATTTATATAATATGTCATATGATATTCTTTTTGGAATAAAATTGTGATAATTTTTATTAAAATTTATATTTTTGAGCCAATTGATGTTCTTTTCTATTTGTCCCATTTTATTTGATATACGTATACACTTTCTGTCCCAAAATTTACATAGGATATATTGAATCTGTCATCTATTGCTCTTTTAATTTGTCCCATTTTAATTGATAGGTATATATACTTGTTGTCCCATTAAATATACTGATGCTTACCCTATTGTACTTTTTAGAAATCCCATTTTATTTGATATACATATACACTTTTTATCCCATTAAATAAGTAATATGTTACATGACATTCTTTTTAAAAATAAACATCTTTTATGATCTAAATATTGATAAAATTATAGAATTTCTGGATTATAACAATTGTCGATATCATTAGTATACTTACTTTTGGGTACTGTTATGTGTCCATAAAATGAACTTTCAAAAAGCTTTGTAAAAACCAAAAATTTCCAACACAAACTTTGTGTAAATCAAAACTTCAATGCACCTTTGGAATTAAAAAGTTCAAGTTTTTGTACACTTTTGTTGTCATAAATTATTACATATTAAAATCTTTCGTAAGTCAATTGAATATTAGAATCTGTTAATAGTACTTGTTAAAATCTGCAAACACATGTACAGTTGATAGGTTTGACGATGGATTGAATGACGGTACTTATTAAAATCTGCTAACAATATGAACGGTTGATAGCTTTAATGATAGATTGAATGATAGTACTTATTAAAATCTGCAAACATATGTACAGTTGATAGGTTTGACGATGGATTGGATGATGGTACTTATTAAAATCTGCAAACATATGAACAGTTGGTAGGTTTAATGATCGATTGAATGACGGTACCTATTAAAACCGGCAAACATATTAACCATTGATCAGTTTAATGATAGATTGAATGATGGTACATATTGAAATACACCATCATATAAACAAATTTTTGCGCCAAACATTATTGATATATTTTTATAATTCAAACAATTAAGAAAATATCATTATTTAAAATTCAATTATTGTCATATGTAATCCTTTTGGATATATCATTTTACAATATTTTACAGAATTTTATTAAAAAATATTCATATTATTGCACCATTGTTACTTTTCCATTTACCAAAACTTACTGAAAATTACCGAAAATGTTATTAGCCTTGTGTGCATTTTACCGGGAATTACATATTCTTACCTAAAATCATTACCATATGTACTTTTAATTTGATAATACCCATCAAATGTATATCTTATATACTTTTCAATCAAATGCTCAAATTTTTATTAATCCAATATTTGATACATTTCAAAATTATTAAAATAAACTTTCATGAAGCATTATTCCTTTTGGTATCATTTGGTGTCCATAAAATGAACTTTCAAAAAGCTCTGTAAAAATCAAAAATTTCCAACACAAACTTTGTGTAAATCAAAACTTCAATGCACCTTCGGAATTTAAAAATCCAAATTTTTGTACACTTTTTTGTTATTAAAAATTATCACATATTAAAATCTTATTTGTCAATTGAATATTAGAATCTATCAATGGTACTTGTTAAAATCTGCAAACATATGAACAATGAATAGGTTTAATGATATATTGAATAATGGTACATATTGAAATCAACAAATATATAAACCATTTATAGGTTTATTGACAGATTGAACACTAGTACTTATTGAAATCCACAAACATATAAACCATTGATAGGTTTATTGATAGATTGAACAATAGTACTTATTGAAATCAACTAACATATAAACCATTGATAGGTTTATTGATAGATTGGATGACGGTACCTATTAAAACCGGCAAATATATGAACAGTTGATAGGTTTAATGATTGATTGAACTATTCTTGATGGTACATATAAAATTCATAAATTATTAAAATTATCTTTATTAAAAAAGTTTCAATAATTATTTATATTATATGCCATATGATATTCTTTTTGGAATAAAATTGTGATAATTTTTATTAAAATTTATATTTTAAGCCATATGATGTACTTTATATTTTGTCCCATTTTATTTAATATACATATATACTTTCGGTCCCAAAATCTATATAGAAAATATAGAAGTTGACATCTATTGTTCTTTAAATTTGTCCCATTTTAGTTGATAAATGTATATACTTTCTATCCCAAACAATATACTGATGCTTACACTATCGTACTTTTTAGAAATCTCATTTTATTTGATATCCATATACACTTTATGTCACGAAAAATATGTAATATATTACATGATATTCTTTTTACAAATAAACATCTTTTATGATCTAAATATTGATAAAATTATAGAATTTCTGGATTACAGCAATTGTTGATATCATTTGTATATTTACTTTTAGGTACTATTATGTGTCTATGAAATGTACTTTCAAATAGCTCTGTAAAAATCAAAAATTTCCAACACAAACTTTGTGTAAATCAAAACTTCAATGCACCTTCGGAATTAAAAAATCCAAATTTTTGTACACTTTTGTTATCATAAATTATCACATATTAAAATCTTATTAGTCAATTGAATATTTGATTCTGTCAATGGTACTTGTTAAAATCTGCAAACATATGTACAGTTGATAGGTTTGATGATAGATCAAACAATAGTGTACATTGAAATCCACAAATATATGAACCATTGATAGGTTTAATGATAGATTGAATAATGGTACTTATTAAAATCCACAAACATATGAACAATGAATAGGTTTGATGATAGATTGAATAATGGTACTTATTGAAATCCACAAACATATGAACCATTGATAGGTTTAATGATAGATTGAATAATGGTACATATTGAAATATACCATCATATGAACAAATTTTTGCACCAAACATTATTGATATATTTTTATAATTCAAACAATTAAGAAAATATCATTATTTAAAATTCAATTATTGTCACATGCAATCTTTTTGGATATATCATTTTACAATATTTTACAGAATTTTATTACAAAATATTCATATTATTGCACCATTGTTACTTTTCCATTTACTAAAACTTACTGAAAATTACCGAAAATGTTATTAGCCTTGTGTGTATTTTACCGGAAATTACATTTTCTTACCTAAAATCATTACCATATATACTTTTAATATGACAATAACCATCAAATGTATATCTTATATACTTTTCAATCAAATGCTCAAATTTTTATTAATCCAATATTTGATACAATTCAAAATTATTAAAATAAAATTTCATGAACTATTATTCCTTTTGGTATGATTGGGTGTCCATAAAATGAACTTTCAAAAAGCTTTGTAAAAATCAAAAATTTCCAACACAAACTTTGTGTAAATCAAAACTTCAATGCACCTTTGGAATTAAAAAGTTTAAGTTTTTGTACACTTTTGTTGTCATAAATTATTACATATTAAAATCTTTTTTGTCAATTGAATATTAGAATCTGTCAATGGTACTTATTAAAATCTGCAAATATATGAACAATGAATAGGTTTAATGATAGATTGAACGATGGTACATATTGAAATCCATAAACATATAAACCATTGATAGGTTTGATGATAGATAGAATAATGGTACTTATTAAAATCCACAAATATATGAACCATTGATAGGTTTGATGATTGATTGAACAATGGTACTTATTAAAACCGGCAAACATATATACAGTTTATAGGTTTGATGATCGATTGAACAATGGTACTTATAAAAACCGGCAAACATATGAACAATTGGTCGGTTTGATGATAGATTGAACAATGGTACATATTAAAACCAGCAAACATATGAACAGTTGATAGGTTTAATGACCGATTGAACTATTATTGATGGTACATATAAAATTCATAAATTATTAAAATTATTTTTATTAAAAAGTTTCAATAATTATTTATATTATATGTCATATGATATTCTTTTTGGAATAAAATTGTGATAATTTTTATTAAAATTTATATTTTGAGCCACCAGATGTTCTTTCCAAAATATCCCATTTTAATTGATATCTACATTTACTTTCCGTCCCAAAAACATTTATACGATATATAGAATATGCCATCTATTATCCTTTTAAATTGTCCCATTTTATTCAATACCTATATATACTTATTGTCCCATTAAATATACTGATGCTTACTCTATTGTACTTTTTAAAAATCCCATTTTATTTGATATCCATATACACTTTATGTCCCATTCAATATGTAATATATTACGTGATATTCTTTTTAAAAATAAGCATCTTTTATGATCTAACTATTGATAAAATTATAGAATTTCTTGATTATAGCAATTGTTAATATTATTAGCATACTTACTTTTGGTATCATCAGGTGTCCATAAAATGAACTTTCAAAAAGTTCTGTAAAAATCAAAAATTTCCAACACAAACTTTGTGTAAATCAAAACTTCAATGCACCTTCGGAATTTAAAAATCCAAATTTTTGTACACTTTTTTGTTGTCATAAATTATCATATATTAAAATCTTTTTTATCAATTGAATATTAGAATCAGTCAATGGTACTTGTTAAAATCTGCAAACATATGTACAGTTGATTGGTTTGATGATAGATTGAATAATGGTACTTATTGAAATCCACAAATATATGAACCATTGATAGGTTTAATGATAGATTGAATAATGGTATTTATTGAAATCAACAAACATATGAACCATTGATAGGTTTGTTGATAGATTGAACGATGGTACTTATTGAAATCCACAAATATATGAACCATTGATAGGTTTGATGATAGATTGAATAATGGTACATATTGAAATACACCATCATATGAACAAATTTTTGCACCAACATTATTGATATATTTTTATAATTCAAACAATTAAGAAAATATCATTATTTAAAATTCAATTATTGTCACATGTATTCCTTTTGGATATACCATTTTTACAATATGTTATAAAATTTTATTAAAAAATATTCATAATATTGCACCATTGTCACTTTCCCATTTACCAAAACTTACTGAAAATTACCGAAAATGTTATTAGGCTTGTGTGCATTTTACCGGAAATTACATATTCTTACCTAAAATCATTACCATATATACTTTTAATCTATCAATAACCATCAAATGTATATCTTATATACTTTTCAATCAAATGCTCAAATTTTTATTAATCCAATATTTAATACATTTCAAAATTATTAAAATAAAATTTCATAAAGCATTATTCCTTTTGGTATCATCAGGTGTCCATAAAATGAACTTTCAAAAAGCTCTGTAAAAATCAAAAATTTCCAACACAAACTTTGTGTAAATCAAAACTTCAATGCACCTTCGGAATTAAAAAGTCCAAATTTTGGTACACTTTTTTGTTATTAAAAATTATTACATATTAAAATCTTATTTATTAATTAAATATTTGAATCTATTAATGGTTCTTATTAAAATCTGCAAACACATGAACCATTGATATGTTTAATGATAGATTGAACGATGGTACTTATTGAAATCCACAAACACATGAACCAATGATATGTTTAATGATAGATTGAACGATGGTACTTGTTAAAATCCACAAATATATAAACCATTAATAGGTTTAATGATCGATTGAACGATGGTACATATTAAAACCGGCAAACATATGAACAGTTGATAGGTTTATTGATAGATTGAACAATGGCACATATTAAAATCAACAAACACATGAATCATTGATGGGTTTAATGATAGATTGAACGATGGTACATATTGAAATACACTATCATATGAACAAATATTGACACCAAACATTAATTACATAATTTTATAATTTAAATAATTAGGAAAATATGATTATTTAAGTTTCATTATCATCACATATAATCCTTTTTAATATACCATTTTACAATATTTTATAAAATTATATTAAAAAATATTCATATTATTGCACCATTGTTACTTTTCCATTTACCAAAACTTACTGAAAATTACCGAAAATGTTATTAGCCTTATGTGCATTTTACCGGAAATTACATATTCTTACCTAAAATCATCACCATATATACTTTTAATCTACTAATAATCATCAAATGTATATCTTATATACTTTTCAACCAAATACTCAAATTTTTATTAATCCAATATTTGATACATTTCAAAATAATTAAAATACAATTTTATGAAGCATTATTCCTTTTGGTATCATCAGGTGTCCATAAAATGAACTTTCAAAAAGCTCTGTAAAAATCAAAAATTTCCAACACAAACTTTGTGTAAATCAAAACTTCAAGGCACTTTCAAAATTAAAAAGTCCAAATTCATGTACACTTTAGTCACCATAAATTATTACATATTGAAATCTCAGAAGTTAACTGAATATTTGAATCTATCAATGGTACTTATTGAAATCTGTAAACATATGATCAAATAATGGTACTTATTAAAATCTGCAAACATATGAACTGACAAATATCATCATATATTAAAAATTGAAAATTAAACATATAATATAAAACATCCAAATGAACTTAACAATCATATAAGAAATGGAACAATTTGAAGGAAGATTAATTGATGCATTTCAATTTGCATCTGTCAAACACCAATACCAAACAAGGAAGTGTGAGGGCAATCCATCATATATCGTCCATCCATCCAGAGTAATGCAGCTTTTATGGAAAGCTGGTGTGAGAGATTCTGACACATTAATTGCTGGTTTATTTCATGATATCATTGAAGATACCAAAACAACGAAGGATGAAATTAGAGAAAAGTTTGGAGAAAATATTGCGAATATTGTTGAAGAATGTTCTGATAATAAATCATTAGAAAAAGTTGTCAGAAAGAAATTACAAATTACACATGCATCACAAATATCAACATCTGCAAAATTAATCAAATTGGCAGACAAATATTCTAACTTAGAAGACTTATTATCAACACCACCTGTAAAATGGTCAATATATGAAATATATGGTTATGCTATTTGGTGCTATGCTGTTTATAATAATCTTAAAGGTGTCAATAAGTTTCTCGAAGATGAATTATTAAACATATTCGACAAATTTGGTGTAGCACATATGGACATTAATAGTATTGAATATAAAACATTATTGGAAAATTATTATGAAAATACTGTTAACTCTAATAAATAAATCGTTAGAATACATAATTTATTTTTTTATTTTTTTTTATTATTTCAGATATATTGTATAGATAAATATATCTGAATGAATCATAATAGGAAATATATCAAATATGTTTCAAAGAGTATTCATCATAAACAATTTGGCGGTAGTGATAATGAAATTAATAAAATAATTGGAGATTTGAAGAACCAAATTGATAATATAATAAAGAATCTAAAATGTTGTTTAGAAGATATGAAAACAATCACAACAACTAATGATTTTCAACAACAATTTATGAAGAGAATAATGCAATTATTTTCTGACAAAATTCAAGCTATAGAAAATATAAAATACAATATATCTGAACCAAATAATATTGATTCTATAATTAATAAATATTGTGTACCATATGTTATTGATATTTGTAACATAAGTAATAAAATGCTAGAAGAATTAATAAAGTATCATAATGAAGATATGAACAAAATTCCAATATACAATATACCATCATATAGAATAGAACTAAAAAATCAAAAACATGCCAATTTATTGATTGTATTAAAATCATCAGATCAAATTATTAAATTTGATAAATTAGAATGTAATATTACTGATGCGGTTTCTAGTTGTTATATGGCAGTATTAAGTATATTTTTTATAAGAATAACATCATTATTTCAAAATTTGTCAAAGGAATATATGAAAAATTTCAGTAAGTCAATTAATTTTAACAACATTTTCGATTCTATTAAAGAATTTAATACGAATGTGGATAATATTTATCTTTATAATAACAATTTTTATAATAATTTAGAAAAAACAATAGGAAGAGAAGAAATAATCGAAAAATATGGCGAAATAGATGAAATAAAACAAAAGATAGTACACACAATAAAAATTAATGATGTGACAGAAAACCAAACATTAGAAAGAACAAATTATCTATTCACTATGGATGCTACATATAAACCAATTGTAGAATTGAATACTAAAATCTTTAATCTTATGAAGAATCACTCAAATATCCAAAAGAAATTTGGGGAATTAAGAAACAATAAAGATCAACTTGAACAATTAATAAAAGAAATAATAAAAATTGATAGTGACTATGAAACTAAGTGGAAAAATATATTATATAAGGAAAAAAAGTTAAATGAAGAAGAAAAAAAGGCATTAAGTGATTTAGAAAAGGATAAAATAATAATATTCAACAAATTTCGTAATGCAAACCCTGAACGCATTTATGAAAATAATAAAGACACCATAAATAAAACATATAAAGATAGATATTTACAATTAGATCGGGAAAAAAAAGAAATAAAAGGAAAATATAAAACACAACTCGATGCATTGTAAAATATCAATTTGATTATGTATATTTATCATTATTGTAATGATAAATATAATTAAGTATGCAATCAATAAAATATAAACATCAAAATAACTATCAACAACAAATTATAAAACCATTCAATACCTTTCACCAACAATCCCATCTAAACATTCAACCAAATGCTTAACAATACGTTCTTGATTATC
>Ga0315288_10004320_pt1 | contig 18074 bp, 10 predicted proteins | sample YL17G11_20_MG_FD_203454 | JGI IMG/M metagenome (GOLD analysis project Ga0315288, IMG submission 203454) | Sediment microbial communities from Yellowstone Lake, YNP, Wyoming, USA - YL17G11_20 | ecosystem: Environmental > Aquatic > Freshwater > Lake > Sediment | place: USA: Wyoming | collected... | reverse complement strand
ATTTTGGCCTTAGGATTTACCTCACCAAATTGATAAACTAAAATTGCTTCTTGTGGATTGGCAAATATCTTGCCCTCTCCTTTTGCTCCATCTTGAATGATGGTCATAAAATAACATCCTAAAACTATGTCTTTAGTGGGGACAACGATTGACTCGCCTGTTGCCGGTTTAAACAAATTTTTGGAAGAAAGCATAATCTCGCGAGCCTCTCTTTGAGCATCGTCAGATAATGGAACATGAACTGCCATCTGATCTCCGTCAAAATCGGCATTGAAAGCCATGCAAACCATGGGATGAATTTGGATGGCATTGCCCTCAATCAAAAGCGGCTTAAAGGCCTGAACCCCGAGCCGATGAAGAGTGGGGGCTCGATTCAAAAGAACGCATTTGTCCTGAATTACCTCTTCTAACATTGCCCAAACCTCGTCTATGCCTTCTTCAATCAACCTTCCTGCTCCTCTGACATTATAGGCAATTTCATTCTCAATCAATTTTCGGATAACAAATGGCTTGAAAAGTTCGAGAGCCATTTTCTTGGGAATGCCGCACTGATGGAGCTTTAGTTCCGGACCGACCACAATTACCGAACGACCGGAATAATCAACTCTTTTGCCCAAAAGATTTTGTCGGAATCTCCCTTGTTTGCCTTTCAACATATCAGCCAAAGATTTCAACTGTCTTTTCTGACCAGTTGAGGCAACGACTGCACCCTGACCACGCCTCGCTGAATTATCAATCAAGGCATCAACTGCTTCCTGAAGCATTCTCTTCTCATTCCGACAAATAACCTCAGGCGCATTAAGCTCCATTAATCTCTTTAATCTGTTATTCCTATTTATAACCCGGCGATAAAGATCATTGACATCCGAGGTGGCAAATCTTCCCCCGTCAAGCTGAACCATGGGGCGAAGATCCGAGGGCATAACCGGAAGTATGGTCAAAAACATCCATTCGGGCCGAATACCGGAACTCTGCATTCTTTTAACCAATCTTAACTGCCTTAAAACTTTTCTTCTCTGAGATAGAGATATTCCTTTTGCTTTCTCCTCTAAATCTTTTACCATTTTATTAAGATCGGCTTCTTTAACTATATCCCTTAGAGCCTCGGCTCCAATGCCTGCCTCAAAAATATGGCCATATTTCATGCTCATTTCCCGATAAGACGGTTCGGACAAAATTTGATTCTTGTGCAATTTTTTAATCTCGTCTTTTGTCCTATCCCTAAGAACTCTTAAATTTTCTCCTTCTTTTTTGTCTCTAGCAGATTTTAATTTTGTTTTATATTCTTTATCAATTTCTTTCAATACTTGGGCCTTAGCCTCTCCATCTACTTTAGTAACAATATAGGCGCCAAAATAAATCACTTTTTCCAAACTTTGAAATGGTATGTCAATGAAAAGGCTTATCTTAGACGGCACGCCCCGTAAAAACCAAATGTGAGAAACTGGGGTGGCTAATCGGATGTGACCCATTCTTTCCCTTCTAACCGAGGACTTTGTGACTTCCACGCCACATCTGTCACAAACTATTCCCTTATATCGAATACGCTTATACTTGCCGCAATAGCATTCCCAATCTTTCTCCGGTCCAAAAATCTTTTCGCAAAATAAACCATCTTTTTCTGCTCTCTGGGTACGATAATTTATAGTCTCCGGTTTAGTAACTTCACCACGAGACCATTTCAATATTTCTTCCGGTCCAGCCAATCTTAGCTGAATGGCATCAAAATCTTCTAATTTTTTTAGTTCTTGTTCCATTTTATTTTTTGTTTTTAATATCTTTTTTCTCTTCTGCCTGATGCTTGGGAACGGACTTTAGTAAATTAACTGAAAATCCCAATGACTTCAGCTCATTTACCAAAACCTGAAAAGCTGCTGGGATATTAGGACCCTTAATCGGATGGCCTTTTATGATAGCATCGTAAGCATTGGCTCGGCCAAGAACATCATCCGATTTTATGGTCAGCATTTCTTGCAGAGTATGGGCGGCTCCATAACCTTCAAGAGCCCACACCTCCATCTCGCCAAATCTCTGTCCTCCGAATTGGGCCTTGCCGCCCAATGGCTGTTGAGTAATCAAAGAATAAGGACCGATTGATCGCATGTGAATTTTATCTTCAACCAGGTGAATCAATTTCATCATATAAATATAACCAACAACGACTTTTTGCATAAACGACTCGCCCGTTCTGCCATCATATAACGTAACTTTTCCGTCCGGCGGTAAGCCGGCTTTGATCAATTCCTTCTTAATTTCATCTTCAGTTACCCCGGAAAAAGGAGGGCTATAAGTTTTATAACCTAAGCGTTGGGCTGCCCACCCCAGATGAGTCTCAGAGAGCTGACCGATATTCATTCGAGAAGCAACTCCCAATGGATTTAAAATTATCTCTACCGGGGTGCCGTTTTCCAAATATGGCATTTCTTCTTCGGGAAGAATTTTTGAAATAACTCCTTTATTGCCGTGACGACCGGCTAATTTATCGCCGACGGAAATTTTCCTAAATTGGGCCACCTCAACCTGAATCGTTTTTATTACGCCGGTAGGAAGTTTATCGCCTTTTTCTCTGGAAAATATTTTTATTCCAGTAACTCGTCCTCTTTTACCGTGAGGAAGAGTTAAAGAAACATCTTTTACATCACGGGCCTTTTCGCCAAAAATCGCCTTAAGCAACCTCTCTTCTGCCGTAAGTTCAACTTCTCCTTTCGGAGAAATTTTTCCAACTAAAATATCGCCCGGCCCAACTTCAGCTCCGATTCTGATTATTCCTTCTTCGTCTAAATCTTTCAAGCGCTCTTCTCCAACATTAGGAATATCGGGAGTAGTAATTTCCGGACCAAGTTTAGTATCCCTAACATCGCAAGTGAACTCCTCAATATGGATAGAACTGAAACGATCGTCTTTAACCACCCTCTCGGAAAGTATGACTGCATCCTCAAAATTGGCTCCGGCCCAGGGCAAAAATGCAACCAGGACATTCTGTCCTAAGGCAAGTTCTCCTTTATCGATTGAGGCGCCATCGGCCAGAACATCGCCTTCTTTAACCGCCTGGCCCCTATAAACTATTGGCCTCTGATTAATGCAGGTATACTGATTGGACCGGGTAAAACTATGAAGCCAATAGGTAGTCTTTAGAAAATCGGAAGAAACCTCCATCAATCCTCCTAACTTCTTTTTTGATTTTTTGGATTGAGAAAGAAAACTAACTCCTCCTTGCAATCTAAACTTATTCGGATTTATTTTCTTGGAATGTTGAATAACAACATGATCGGAATCTACTTCTATCACCCTTCCTTTTTCATAAGCCAAGGTTACCTGCCCGGAATCTTGAGCAGCTTTTTTTTCAATTCCTGTTCCAACCAATGGTGCTTCCGGATTAACCAGGGAAACGGCTTGACGTTGCATGTTTGAACCCATTAGGGCTCGATTGGCATCATCTTGTTCTAAAAACGGAATAAGGGCAGTGGCTATACTAACGCATTGATAAGGCGAAACATCTACATAGTCAACTTTATCTCTACTTGCTATGCCAGGTTCTCCCTTTATTCTTGTTTCAACTTTTTGATTTATGAACCTATTATTTTTATCCAGTGGCTCGCCGGCATGAGCAATAATATATGTCTGTTCCTCGCTGGCGTCAAAATATACGACTTCCTTTGTCACTCTTCCGTTTTTCACTTTTCGATAAGGAGTTTCAATAAAACCGTATTGATTAATTCTGGCATAGGTAGCCAAATGACCAACCAATCCGATATTTGGACCCTCGGGAGTTTGGATGGGACAAATTCGTCCGTAGTGGCTTGAATGAACGTCTCTCACCTCGAATCCCGCTCGCTCCCTTGCCAACCCTCCCGGTCCCATGGCAGAAAGCCGACGCTTATGCTCGAGTTCGGCCAAGGGATTGACTTGATCCATGAATTGAGACAACTGTGATGAAGTAAAAAATTCTTTAACTATGGCAATCAAAGGTCGGGAATTAATAAGTTGGGCGGGAGTTAAAGTATAAATATCAAAAGTCGACATTCTATCCCGAACAATACGCTCCATTCGAACAAGCCCCAGTCTAAGTTTATTTTGAAGAAGCTCGCCCAGTGGTTTAACGCGCCTGTTGCCCAAATGATCAATATCGTCGCCGATGGCATCAGGATCATTATTTAATTTAATAATCTCTTTAATTATCAGAATGAGATCTTCAAGATGCAAAATTCGATGTTCCTTAGCAAGAGGAAATTTAAGCCCCAGGCGTTGATTCATCTTAAACCTTCCCACTTCTGCCAAATCATAACGATCAAAATTAAAAAACATATTTTCAATCAACTGTTTGGCATTATCAACTACGGCTAAATCACCCGGCCTGATTCTTTTATAGACCTCAATTAATCCTTCGGCCTGATTCTTGGATGGGTCTCGCTTAAGAGTTTCCTCAATGTATTTTACGTTCGGATTATTATCAACGTCTCTAAAACGATTAACAATTTCCTCGTCCTTTTCTATGCCGAAAACTCGAATCAAGGCAGTGACAGGAACTTTTCTCTTGCGATCAATTTTAACCGAAATTACGTCGTTAAAATCAGTTTCAAATTCAAGCCAGGCCCCTCGATTCGGGATAACCTTGGCTCCGTACACTTTTTTGCCTCGGATATATTCACATGTGAAAAAAACACCCGGGGATCGTATGAGTTGAGAAACTACTACTCTTTCTACTCCATTAACGACAAAAGTTCCCCTGGGCGTTATTAAAGGGAAATCTGTCAAAAAGATTTCCTGCTCTTTTATTTCTTTGATCTTTTTGTTATTGAGTTTTAATTTAACCCGAAAAGCGGCCTCGTAAGAAAGGCCGTATTTTTTTGCTTCTGCTTCATTATGCTTTGGTTCATCCAAAAAATAATTTTCAAAACTTAATTCCAAATCCTTGCCGCTGTAATCTTTGATTGGCGAGATTTCGTCAAAAAGCTCCCGTAAGCCATGGTTTAAAAACCATTGATAACTATCAAGCTGAAGCTTAATAAGGGGCGGGAGAGGATAAAGGTCTTTTGGATATTTAGAGAAATATTTTATTGTCATAGTAGTAAATACTAAAAAAATACCCTAAATATTTCTCTCCATTATTAGGGCTGAGCTTTAAAATACTAAATTTGCTATCCGGAGAAATTTAGAATAATTCTCTCTCTTAAAATGTTTATTTAAATTCAATTGAAAGCCTTAATGCTTTTTCTATGCTTTTAACTATTCTAAAAGAAGTATACCTGCTTTTATTGAAATTGTCAACCTTTATCTTTCCGATATCAGTGAGTTTTATTTTACTCTTTTTTAAAATTTTGTCAAGCCCCAAAAGCAAGTTCTCGGCTTTTTCAACTTTTTCGGTATATATCCTATCCCCTTTTTTAAGATTTAAGACTATTTCCTGCGGATTAAGTTTAATATTAAGAATAGTTTTCATTTATTTCTTATAACTATACTCTGAATAATGCCCAGCATAACAAAATTCATGACCATGCTACTTCCGCCGTAGCTGATAAAAGGCAAAGGAATCCCAATAATCGGCAATAATCCCATATTCATTCCAATATTAATAACCACCTCGAGAGATATCATTGTTACTAAGCCAATAGAAAACAAGCGGGCAAAATTATTGAATGAAGTCAGGGAAATTTTAATTAATCTAAAAAACAAAATTCCAAACAGAATTAAAATAAAAAACGAACCTAAAAATCCCCACTCTTCGGCAATAGTGGCAAAAATAAAATCGGTATGCTGCTCCGGCAAGAAATTAAGCTGGGATTGGGTACCATGCCCCAAGCCGCGACCAAAAAACTTCCCCGAACCAACTGCAATAATCGACTGAATAATGTGATAGCCCCGACCCCAGGGATCAGAATGAGGATTTAAAAAAGTAACGGCTCTTTCTTTTTGATAATCTTTTAACAAATAAACCCAGCTAACTGAAAAAATAATAAGACCAATAAGGAACAAAATAAATAAATGCCGTATTTTTATTCCCGCTACAATAATAATCGCTAACCAAATAAGGGTAATGATTAAAATATAGCCTAATTCCGGCTGCAGCAAAAGTAAAACCAAAGGAACAAAAATATAGAGACCAGAAATAATCAGGTGCCTGAAACGAGAAACCTCAACATGACGCAAAGAAAAATATTTCGCCAAAACTAAAATGATTGCCAGCTTCATTAACTCGACCGGTTCAAATCCAAATTTTCCTACTCTAAACCAGCTGGAAACTCCCCTTATTTCTCTGCCCATGATCAAAATGACTCCGAGAAATAAAATACTCAAAAAATAAAAACCTAAAAGGATAAAATTATGGTCTCTAAAAATCCTGTAATCAAAAGAGGCCAAGATAAACATTAAAAGAAAACCGAGAATCACATAAATCAATTGCCTCTTAAAAATATTCGATCCCGTTTCTTTACCAATGCTATAAATAGACAAAAGCCCCACTGATACTAACAGCAGGACAATTATACACAAAACCCAATCTATCTTTTTAAGTTGACTGATGCGCGAAATCACGAAAATTAGAAATTAGAAATTAGAAATTAGAAATTTCTGAGTTAGTATTCTTGAAATTTTTCTCTTTGACCGCCGTATCTCCTCATAAAATTTTCATCCAAAAAAACATCTGTTTCGGCCATGACATCGGCTTTAGTGACCTGACCATTAATGGGGAAAAACCAAGCTATTTCGAAATAACGGTTTTCTTTGCTGAAAATAGTTTTAACCTCGGTTTTGCCCCCTGCCAATATTTCAGAATTTTTATCAAACAAAATTGCATAAATATCTATCGCATCAAAATCGTAATTGCTTCTATTTTCCATTGTGGCAGTTACTCGACTAAAATTTTCTGATTGTTCAAAATTTTGATTTCTAATCAATAGCTCCGGCTCCTCATAACCGCTCAATTCTTGCCAAAAAACATTTAATATTTTAAATTCAATATTATAAATTTTCGAGCTAACCGATGCTTTCTGTTCAATGATATACTTTGTTTGCTGGGGCAAAATGTATGAACTTCCTTCTTTGGAAAAGATAAGGTTATTGCCGGAATCGTATAAGTTGAATGCGTAAGAAAAAGATTTAGCGCCGGCATCTTTATTCGGATTTTTTATTTTTGCTACCAAGTCGAAATAATTTTCCTGGGTTTTTATTGCTTTAGCCGAAATAACTTCCAATTCATTTTGAAGCTGCCAGAGACAAGACGAACAAGGACCGCCACAATCCACTCCTGCTTCCCCCTGATTTTGAATGCCGTCGGAACAACTTGGCAACCGCGGTTTCAAAAACAGAAAATAAATTCCTGTGACAATAATCACCAGGATTATTAAATAAATTAAAGCAATAATTATTTGTTTCTTTACGTATTTATCCATAAACCTATTCTAACAGAATTTTTAAAAAAAGAAAAATCCACCGCGGTTGTCCGGGTGGATTTTGTTTGTCTTAGCTTAAAACCAGAATAAAAAAGCAAGCAATATCAGGATAAAAGTTATGGAAGTAAGATACCATACCCAACTATCTTTGACGCCAGCCACTAAATATACCAAAAGAACTACGCCGTACCCTACAAGAAAACCAAAGAGAAACCTTATTAGATGGTCCCTGCTCTTTTCTACTCGTATATCACATCCTGTCTTTTGGGTAAAGAAGCGCCGAATATCTTGCTTAGAATTGTCCGCATGATTCAAAAGATCTTCATTTCCTTTTTTGCTGGTACCATGATAAATATTCAGATGCTCCCGGATTGTAGAGAAAATTTCTGCGGCTGTTTTGATCCCATAAAACTTGAGCTCTTTATTGAATTGCTTTTGCGTCTTGTCAAAATCTTTCACCATCTCCTTTAAGGTTTTCATCTCCTTGCCGGAAATAACTGCATCATTTGCCATTCCATCAAAAAATTTCTCAATTTCTGCTTTTTTCTGTAACAGGACCGCTTCCGTCTTTGCTAATTCGGCTTTACCGGCTTTCTGAAAATTCTCCTCTGGAATTTGAGCATAAACAATTAATCCCAGAAAAACAAAACCAATCAGAAAAACCAAAAATCTTTTTGTCATTTAGGACCTCCTATCCTAAAATTTTTCCCTGACATAAATTTTCAAGGTACATCAATCTATTATACAGCAAGATTAAATTTCTGTCAATGTTTACCAAATAAAAATACCATAAATTGTCCGATCGTTATAATTTATGGTAAAAATATAATATTCTGTGGTCAGTATAAAAAAGAGTAAAAACAAAATAACAGGGTTAACCCTGTTATTGATTATTTATAATTTTAAATTTTTGTTAGAATGTCTGGACCCTCGTTGGTGATAACGATAGTGTGTTCAAAATGACAAGACAAACTATTATCCGCGGTTTTATAACCGCCGTCTTCCGTATTTTTAATCCGCCCCTTGCCAGTTGCTACTAATGGTTCAATGGCCAAAATCATTCCTTCTTTTAATTTAAGGCCCATCCCCGGTTTCCCATAATTTGGAACCCATGGTTTCTCATGAACCTCTTTTCCTATCCCGTGTCCTGTCAGTTCTTTAATAACAGCAAAACCGTTTTTTTCTACATATTTTTGAATTGCATAACCAATATCTCCTATACGATTTCCGGGCTTGGCTTGTTTGATTCCGAGTTCAAGGGCCTCTTTGGTTATCTCGAGTAATTTCTTTGTCTTTTCGTCTATTTTCCCGACTGGAACGGTAATTGCCATATCTGTATAATAACCTTTGAATTTAATCGCTAAATCCAGACTTAAAATATCTCCTGCTTTTAGCTTACGGTTGCTGGGAGGTACATGAGCAATTTCTTCATTTACAGAGGTGCAAAACATTTCTTTTTCTTTCCTTGCGCCAAAAGAACTAACAAACTCTTCGGCAAGCTTATCTAAATATTCGGTAGTTATACCGGGCCTGACTTCTTTTTTTAATTTCTCTATTATTTTTGCCAGGATTTTTCCGCCTGAACGTAATATTTCTATCTCTTTCTTTCTACAAATTCTTTTCCTTTTCATCCTCAACCCCTCCAAAAAATAAATTTTCAAAGTTCGGGTATTTAAGAACTAAGCATAACACGCTGACATAATTTGTCAAAAAACGGCTTATTATGATAGGCCGTTTTTTGATAATAAAATTACAGGCACTGTAAGAGGGCGACTTACTCTCGCGGGAAAACCCACTACCATCAGCCTCGAGGAATTTCACTTCTGAGTTCGGAATGGGATCAGGTGGAGCATCCTCAGTATAACCCCCTTACAGTGCCTATAATTATTTTTTAGTAATCACTAATTGCTAGTCTATCATATAAATGTGAAAGATGATTTATTAGTACTCCTCGGCTTAATCCCTTACGGGACTTACACCTAGAGCCTATCAACCTCGTAGTCTTCGAGGAATCTACGATACCTAATCTTGAGGACAGCTTCGCGCTTATATGCTTTCAGCGCTTATCCAAACCGAACATAGCTACCCAGCGGTGCTTTTGGCAAAGCAGCTGGTACACCAGAGGTTCGTTCATCCCGGTCCTCTCGTACTAGGGATGAGCCCTCTCAAGTATCAATACGCCTACGGTAGATAGGGACCAACCTGTCTCACGACGGTTTGAACCCAGCTCGCGTACCCTTTTAATTGGCGAACAGCCAAACCCTTGGAAGCTTCTCCACCTCCAGGATAGGATGAGCCGACATCGAGGTGCCAAACAGGTTCGTCGATATGGACTCTTGGAACCTATTAGCCTGTTATCCCCGGGGTAGCTTTTATCTGATGATCTTCCCCAATTCTAAGAATCAGGGTCGGTTCACTAAGCTCTGCTTTCGCAACTGCGCGGCATATCCGCCTTGCAGTAAAGCCGGCTTTTGCCTTTACACTATCGCTCCGATTTCCATCCGGAGCTAGCCGACCTTAGTAGACGCCTCCGTTACTCTTTAGGAGGCAAGCGCCCCACTTAAACTACCTAGCACCCACTGTCCCCTTCGATAAACTCAGGGTTAGACTTATCAGCTTGAAAGACGGGTATTTCACTATCGGCTCCACTCCAACCGAAGTCGGAGCTTCAAAGCCTCCCCGCTATTCTACGCATCCAAACTAATAAAACAATAGGAACCTATAGTAAAGCTCCCGGGGTCTTTCCGTCTTACCGCAGGCAACCGGCATCTTCACCGGCATTGCATTTTCATCGGGCTTCTCGTTGAGACAGTCCCCCAGTCGTTACGCCTTTCGTGCGGGACACAACTTACGTGCCAAGGAATTTCGCTACCTTAGGACCGTTATAGTTACGGCCGACGTTCACTAGGGCTTCGGGGTCAAGCCTTTCAGTTAAAAACCAAAAGACCTTTCCCGTTAACCTTCTAGCACTGGTCAGGCGTCAGTCCCTATACATCCTCTTACGAGTTAGCAGGGGCCTGTGTTTTTGATAAACAGTCGCTAGGGGTCTTTCGCTGCGGCCCCTAAACCCTTTCGGGTCGGGGCGAGCCTTATCGCGAACTTACAGCTGTTATTTTGCCGAGTTCCTTAACGAGTTTTTACCCGTTCACCTGAGGCTTCTCGCCTCGCCTACCTGTGTCGGTTTGCGGTACGTATCCAGTCTATTTAGCTCTCGGAAACTTTTCTTGGAAATCTATTCGCTTGAATTTCCCCCCGCGAACGGGGAAATTTTCTCACCCTTCGAAATCTCCAGGCAAGAACTAAAATCCAATAATTAGCCCAAGCTACCAGATTTCGTCATTTCTTCAAAAATAGACTAGAGGGCCGGAATATTAACCGGCTGTCCATCACCCGTCCCTTTCGGGATCAGGGCTTAGGAGCGCCTAACCCTTGGTTGATAATCATTGCCAAGGAAACCTAAGGCTTACGGTGGCCCGATTTTTCATCGGACTTGTGATTACTCATGCCAACATTCTCTCTTCCTGCCGCTCCAGCCCGACTCGCGTCGTAACCTTCACTGCGACAGAAATGCTCCCCTACCGTCCCGCAAATGCGGGACCCATATCTTCGGTATTAAGTTTAGTCTCGATAAATCTTCGGCGCGAGTCCTCTAGAATAGTGAGCTATTACGCACTCTTTAAAGGATGGCTGCTTCTAAGCCAACCTCCTAGTTGTATAAGAAGCCTCACTTCCTTTGATACACTTAACCTAATTTAGAGACCTTAGATGATGGTCTGGGCTATTTCCCTTTTGACTATGAAGCTTTGCCCCCACAGTCTGACTGCTGCTTGTTACGCTCCGGCATTCGAAGTTTGATTGGAGCAGGTAGGTGTAAACCATCCTACCCCATTCAGTGCTCTACCTCCGAAGTTACCAAACAACGCTAGCCCTAAAGCTATTTCGGGGAGAACCAGCTATTACCAGGTTCGATAAGCTTTTCACTACAAACCACAGCTCATCCGATGGTATTGCACGCCCAACCGGTTCGGACCTCCATCCCGATATTATCGGGGTTTCATCCTGGCCATGGTTAGCTCACCTGGCTTCGGGTCTTATGCGCACTACAAAAATCGCGCTATTAACACTCGGTTTCCCTATGTCTCCGTCCTATTGGACTTAGACTGCAATGCACATAAACTCGTTGGCTCGTTCTGCAAAAAGCACGCCGTCACCCCGATCACGCTTGCGCGCATCGTGGGCTCCGACTCTTTGTAAGTATACGGTTTCAGGTACTATTTCATCGCCCTCACCGGGCTACTTTTCACCTTTCCCTCGCGGTACTCGTTCACTATCGATCACCAGAAGTATTTAGCCTTGGCAGTTAGTTCTGCCGGTTTCCTATGGGGCAGTCACCCCATAGTACTCGAGTATAATAGTTAGGAGCATAAGACCGTTTTCGCTTACAGGACTATTACCTTCTTTGGTTCCCGTTTCCACGGGATTCAACTAACGAAGTCTTAATTTAATAAACTCCCTCCCGACCTGAGTCGGGAACACTATTACCTCACAACCCCCCTCGACTCGGCGCTACGCGCCTTCGCTCGGGGTAAACCCCTTATTAAATTAAGGGCTTGCCCTGAGTGAGACACGCAGTGTCGAATCGAAGGGTTTGGGCTCTTCCCTTTTCGCTCGCCGCTACTAAGGGAATAAAATCTTTCTTTTTTCCTTCGGCTACTGAGATGTTTCACTTCGCCGAGTTCCCTCTCCAACACAAGGTCGGAGTAATTTGGTTTATCGCCAAATTGAGTTTCCCCATTCGGAAATCCCCGGATCAAAGGTTGCTAGGCACCTACCCGAGGCTTATCGCAGCCACGCCGCGTCCTTCATCGGCTTCTGATGTCAAGGCATCCACCGTATACCCTTGAATAATCACATTTATATTTAGACTAGCAATTATTAATTGCTAACTTGCCCCGTTAATTCGCCGAAGGCGAATTTTACGGGGTTGTTTGACGGAATAAATTTTTAATGAACAATTCAATTAAAAATACCGCTTTCAAGCGGTATGTTTATCGACCGATTATCTAAAATCGCTCGGATTTCTTCAACCGCTTTCTAAATAAAGGAATGTATATAATTTATTCATAAAATAATAAAAATTTTCTATCACCTATGATGATAGCACGCTTAAAAAACTTGTCAAGTCCTTCGACTCCGCTCAGGATAAATCCCCTACTTTTCCTCGATGTCTTGTTTTAACTTTTCCAAAAATCTGGCTGCCTGATCTTTCCCTCCCAAGCCGAAAGCAAGGCCACCGGCTAAAGCCAACATTGCAATTAAGCCAATAACCAAAGTATTAATCAAAGTTGTGGCAATACCCAATTGAGCTAAAGCAGCAACAAACCCAAAAACCAATACTGCCCATTTTGTTAGACCGCTCAAAAAGCCAGCCGAATATAAACCCGCTGCTCCGATGCTTGCTTTCACCAATTTCTGCAACAAATTAGCTACTATTACTGCCGCTAGCAAAATTACAACCGCCACTACGATGTTCGGGATATAATACAAGATGCTTTTCAAAAAATCAGTTACCTGATAAAGTCCCAGGATGTCAACAGCCGCCATTAAGAAAACGATTATAAAAAACCATTTCACCAATTCTTCGAAAAATCTTCCGGAATCAAGTTTTAATTTTGCCCTGGCCAAGGCCTTGCCAAATCCTACCTTGGTTAAAAAAAGATCAAGCTTTATAATCTTTACTGTTCGATTAGCCAGCTTGCCTAAAGCAATGGCAATTAACCACCCAATAATAAAAACAATCAAGGCAGCTAAAAGAGTTGGGAGAAAACTGATAAAGCTTAACCAAATAGTGTTTAATGAAGATAATAAAATATCTACCATAGAACTACGTGAATTATAATTAGCATTATAATTCGTATCTTAATTTGTGTGTTTCTATTCGACCTTTATTGTTCACTACTTATTATATCACAAACAAAATTCCATACAAATATTGTTGTATGGAATTTATTTTTTATTTATATTTTTTAAAGTTTTCCAATCTTTTTGAAGCGCCGGGTTTCGGGGATATTTTTTTATCAACTCTTCCACCAAATTAATGGCTTCCGAAATTCTATCTTGATATTCTTTTTTCCTTACCAGCCCTATCAATATTCCCTTATACAAAAACTTAACGTCATCGCTATATCTACTGTATTGCATTGCTTCTTTCACTTGGATCAAACCCGTAGTCCCGTCCCATTTGTATCCGAATTTCCGAACCAAAAACTTTTTTGTACCTGACATGAGTACGGGACTATAATTAAATATTCCTAAATAACCGCGTGCTTCATAATAAAAATTTTCCGTTTTATCAATTTTTTCCAAATATTCTCGCACCTTATTGATGTCAGTCAGCAGAGACTTATTTCTGGAGCCCGTTGCTGTCTTAAAAAATACTCGATTGCCGTATAACCCGCCAAGATAAAATAGAATTTCGGGATTATCACTGTCGGAGTTTAAAAGATTTTCGCAAATTGCCACGCCCTTATCAAAGACTTCATTAAACATTTTTTCTAATTCTTTACGTCTATTCTTTGGCGTTGTTTCGTCATCTGCAGCAACCCAAAAAACATAGGTTAAGCGCCAATAAATAGCAGGATTGTAAGGATTTAGTTCTCTTGCTCTTTCTAAGCATTCAATGGCTTTATTAAATTGCCAATTATAAAAATACTCGAATGACTGATTATACGATTCTTGCCATTCATTTTCTTGACCAACTGCGGATAGCTTAATAGGAAGGGAAAAGATAAAAATCAATGAAATGCTAACCAAAATTTTTCTCAATTTTAATCCTCCGTGATTTTAAAAGAACAATTTTAAGTCCACATCTTATCCTAATATATTTTACTTTGAAAGTCAAATAAAATAGCGTTACCGGGTAACGCTATTTTTATGGTGGACCTGGCGGGAATCGAACCCACGATCTTCTCAGCTTGCCCGCCGAAAATTTTGGACCGTGGGAGAATCGAACTCCCATCCTCCGGATGCAAACCGGAAGCTCTACCATTAAGCTAACGGCCCGTATAAATTAAATAAAGAATATGCCCTTCGACTCCGCTCTCCTTCGACGATGCTCGGGATTCGCTTCGCTCAGGACACTCTCCTCGCCTCATAATAAATATTTTAATTTACTCCTTGTAAGATGGCTTGCCACGAGCGAGTGTCCTTCGACTATACTCAGGACATTCGACTCACTTCTAATAATTTACACTCGTATAAATTAAGTGGTTTACCATGAGCGAACCCCGAAATTTATTGAGGGGTGAGTCGAATGGGCGTACTTGGACTCGAACCAAGGACCTCGTCATTATCAGTGACGCGCTCTAACCAACTGAGCTATACGCCCTTAAAAACTAATTTTAAAAAAAACAAAAATCGGCTCTTACCATAAAGTTTAGCCGATTTTTGCTTACTTGTCAAAATGACAAATAAGTTATTTAGCCATTCCTAAAATTAGGAAAGATGTTTTGAAACGAGCTTTATCATTTCAAACATATCAACTGTGTTTTTGCCGCCGAATACCGCTTTTAAATTTTCGTCGGCATTGATATTGCGTCTATTTTGTGCGTCTTGAAGACCGTTCTTTTTAATATATGCCCAGAGTTTTTTAACAACCTCTGATCTAGGCATGGGGCCACTGCCAACTACCTTAGCCAGCTCCTCGCTGACTTTTAACGGCCTCATAAACGCTGCATTGGGTTTTCGTGCCATAAGTTTGTTTTAATTATTAATTATTAATTTTTGCTTACACTCTAAAAATAGCTCAAAAATTAAAAAACTTCAACCCAGTTAGAAGTTTCAGTATAAGTAAGCCCTAGACGTCAAAAATCAAATTTAATATTTGATGCCAAGTTAATAGTAGACCAAAACTTCTAACTGAGTCAAGCTGAAGTCAAGCTAAAACTGTGGATAACTTGAAAATTCTATCCTTTATAGTTGTCCCGACTTGTCCCGCCGAAGAGGCGAGAAGTAGAGTTTAATGTGTTTCTACCACCCACAATTTTATTCCGAGCCGCCATCAGGCGACCAGAATCGAAAAAAAGAAATATTCCATCCACAGGTTCCCCTACGGATGCCTTGTTATGACTTAGCCCTAGTTACCGAACTCACCTTAGGACCCCGATAAATCGGGGCACGTCGGGTGCTCCCGGCTTCTCTGGCTTGACAGGCGGTGAGTACAAAGCTTGAGAACGTATTCACCGCAGCGTGGCTGATCTGCGATTACTAGCGATTCCAACTTCATGAGGTCGAATTGCAGACCTCAATCTGAACTGGGGCCAGCTTTGATGGGATTGGCTCCGCATTGCTGCTTGGCAACCCATTGTACCGGCCATTGTAGCGCCTGTGTCGCCCAGGGCATCAAAGGGCCATGCTGATTTGGCGTCATCCTCACCTTCCTCCCCGTATAACGAGGCAGTCTCGCCTGAAACATATAACAGGCAACGAGGGTTGCGCTTGTTACCCGAATTAACGGAGCAACTCACGCCACAAGCTGACGACAACCATGCAGCACCTGTCCTGACGTCCTTGTAGAAAACCCGACTTTCATCGGGGCATCATCAGGATTTCAAGCCCTGGTAAGGTTCCTCGCTTATCGTCGAATTAAACCAGACGCTCCACCGCTTGTGCAAGCTCCCGTCTATTCCTTTGAGTTTTAGTCTTGCGACCGTACTTCCCAGGCGGGGTACTTAATGCGTTAGCTTCGCCACCTGAAGGGTCGATACTTCAAACGGCTAGTACCCATAGTTTACGGCGTGGACTACAAGGGTATCTAATCCTTTTTGCTCCCCACGCTTTCGTCTCTCAGGGTCAGAAATGCACCAGCTGAATGCCTTCGCCTTTGGTGTTCCCCAAGGTCTCAACGGATTTCACCCCTACTCCTTGAGTTCCATCAGCCTCTCACATTCTCTAGTCTGGAAGTTTCAAGAACGGCCCTTCAGTTGAGCTGAAGGATTTAATCCTTGACTTTCCAGACCCCCTACAGACGCTCTACGCCCAATAATTCCGGATAACGCTCGGGGCACTCGTATTACCGCCGCTGCTGGCACGAGTTTGGCGGCCCCTTATTCCTTGCCTACGCTCAAAATTGTTCGGCAAGAAAAGACCTTTACACCCCGAAGGGCTTCTTCAGTCACGCGGCGTCGCTCCATCAGGCTTTCGCCCATTGTGGAAGATTCTCGACTGCTGCCTCCCGTAGGAGTGAGGTCCGTGTCGCAGTACCTCTGTTGGGGGACACGCTCTCACGCCCCCTACCCGTCATTGCCTTGGTGGGCCGTTACCTCACCAACTAGCTGATAGGACGCAGGCCTCTTTCTAACCGAAATGGATTGCTCCAAATCTTTACCCTTTCGGGAACTATCGGGAATTAGTCCGCCTTTCGGCGAATTATGCCCGTGTTAAAAGTAAGTACCTACGTGTTACTAACCCGTTCGCCACTGTCCGACTTGCGTCGGACCGTTTGACTTGCATGCCTTATCCACGCCGCCAGCGTTCATCCTGAGCTAGGATCAAACTCTCAAAAATTGTAGAAACAGATTGACGCAGACATAAATCTGCGCAATATCTGTCTCTACGAAATATCGGGACAACTATAAAAAACAGAATTATTTTACGCTTGCATTAAATTGTTAAAGGACAATTTAAAACAGAGTTTAAGCTCCTACTTTAAAATAAAAACCTAAACTCCGTTTTAAAGAACGCGCAAGTTGTGAAACGATTTCACATAAAATAGTGTTAATTATTATCTCATTATGTATTATACGCCCGTCCAAAATCTTGTCAAGAGGAACCTGATTTCTCAAGCCCCCTACTTAAATAAACTCCATAATCCTTTTTTCTTGCTTCTTTTTCCAAAAATTTTCTTTCTTCTTTTTTTCTCTTGCTTTTTCTTTTCCGAAGAAATACCCATCCATTCAGGACGTTCTGTGATGGTCCCTTCCATCATTGTGCTTCTAAAAGATTCCGGCTCTATAATTGGTTCTTCGATTTCTTCTAAATCTTTTTTTATCTTCTTCTCATTTTCTTCTGCCGGCTTTTCCGGAAGAGGATTTATATTTGGTTCAAAAATTTCTTTCATAATTTTTATTTAATTATTATTTTTTTTACCCTCCACTCCCCTATTTTTTTATGATTGCCGGAGAGGAGAATTTTCGGCACGTTTCTTTTTTTCTTGTTGATTACAAAAGATTCTGGCCGGGTATATTGCGGATATTCGTAGTTTTCCTCTTTTAAAAGTTTTTCTTTTGCAAAAGAAAAACTTTCTTCTTTTAGAGATTCTTTAGCAATCACTCCAGGAATCAATCTTGTTACTGCGTCAACCACTATCATTGCAGGGATTTCTCCGCCGGTTAAAACATAATCCCCCACAGAAACTTCTTCATCAGCAATATATTTTGCCACTCTTTCATCAACTCCTTCATATCTTCCGCAAATCATAATCAATCTGTCAAATTTAGAAAATCTCTTCGCCATTTTCTGATCAAACTTCTTGCCTTTGGGAGAAAACAAAATTATTTTTGCCTCGCCCGCCGAAGCTTTAGCGTAGGCGGGACTTTTAACTTTTAACTTTTTAACCGCCTTGAAAATCGGCTCCACCATCATCACCATTCCCGGTCCGCCTCCATACGACTTATCGTCAACAGATTT
>Ga0315288_10004319_pt1 | contig 18074 bp, 18 predicted proteins | sample YL17G11_20_MG_FD_203454 | JGI IMG/M metagenome (GOLD analysis project Ga0315288, IMG submission 203454) | Sediment microbial communities from Yellowstone Lake, YNP, Wyoming, USA - YL17G11_20 | ecosystem: Environmental > Aquatic > Freshwater > Lake > Sediment | place: USA: Wyoming | collected... | reverse complement strand
CCGACACCGGGGGCGAAGTCCTGTGACCATCGAAAAAACCGTTATTGCCCTTTACATGCAGGGGCGAAAACGAAATTTCCGAGAATATTTTTGCAACTACTGAGTTAAGATAAATAATTATTGACAATCTTGATGAACTCGTAATAAGCCCGAAAGACTTCTTATCCGTCATTCCGGCGAAAGCCGGAATCCAGTCATTTTAAGAAATTATGAAATCTCTGGAGTCCGGTTTTCACCGGAGTGACGACTTTTTACGAGGTCATCAATCTTTATCTGCGAATATCAGCGAAAATCTGTGTCCCAATTAGAAAGAACGGAATGAAGTTCGAACTCCCATTAGATTCGCCCTATAATTTGGCCCGCTGCGCTCTGGTTTTTGGCCGGTTCCCTTCTGATGGAACCGACGTCTGGATTCCACCCAGAGAGGTACTGCCAGCCCAGCATCTTCGGCTTCACGTGGTGGAGGATGAAGCCATCCTGGCCATTGTCGAACAGAATAAGGACTCGCGGCTGACGGTGCGCACCCATCCGCCGCGGCCCAAGTACCTCTCCATTTTGAAAGATCGAGTCACCTGGCAGTTTCACCTCGACGCTCCCCTGAAGGAGTTCTACCGCCGGGCGGAGAAGCACTCCCTTTTCCGGCCGATTATCAAAAATCTTCATGGCGTCAAGCCCCTCCGCACTCCCACCCTTTATGAAATGGCCGTCATCGCCATCACCGAACAGCAGCTGGCCTACCCTGTGGCTGTAAAGATGCGCTCCAAGCTCATCGAGGCCTTGGGGAAGAAGATGATTTTTGAAGACAGAGAATACAAGGCTTTTCCCACGCCCCCGGCTGTGGCCGCCTGTCAGGTCAGGGATTTGAGAGCTATGTCCTTTTCCACCCGAAAAGCGGAGTACCTCATCGACCTCTCCCGCAAGGTGGCCCTGGACGGTTTAAATTTAGAGGCCCTGCGGGATCGCCCCAATGAAGAGGTCGCTGCTGTGCTCACTTCTCTCAGGGGGTTGGGCCGATGGAGTGCGGAATATTTTTTGGCCCGCGGTTTGGGAAGGTCTGAGATCTTCGCCGCAGACGACCTGGGTATTCAGACGCTCGTAGGAAAATACTTGGGGCCTGGCCGTCGGGTCACGGCCGCAGAATGTCAGAAGATCTTAAAACCATGGGGGCATTACAAAAGGTGGGTGGTTTTTTACATGTTCTGTGCTTCCCGATTGGGGCTGATCAAATAACGGCCAGTCTCCGAGCATCAAATAAACGGCAGAGATGCAGAAGGTAGGGAAATCTCTTTCTATGTCAAATGCAAGATTCTTCTGGCCTCCTGGGGCGCGGCGATTTCTCTCCCGTACTCCTTAGCGATCCTGAATACTCTTTCCACCAATTCGGCATTGCTCCTGGCCAGCACTCCTTTGGAATAATAGATGTTGTCTTCCAACCCCACCCGGACGTGTCCTCCCAGGGACATCCCCATCATGGCCATGGGGAGTTGGCCGGTTCCGATCCCGATTACGGACCAGGTCGAATCTGGAGGAATGATCTCGGTGAGGTGCAAGAGTGACTTGGCCGTAGCGGGCATTCCGGCAGGCGTTCCTAAGACGAACTGAAAATGGAGGGGAGACTTGAGCAGGCCTCTTTCGAAATACCTCAGGCAGGTGTATACCATTCCGACTTCAAAGACTTCCAGTTCCGGCTTGATTCCTCTGGCCAATGTTTCTTTGGCCAGAGTCTCCAAGAATTCTGGAGGATTTAGAAAGATATTCTCCCCCATGTTAATGGAGCCGGCATCGAAGGAAACCAGCTCTGGGTTCAAGGCTAGGGGGGTCAGCCTTTCAGCGATGGGTAAATTTCGACCCGGAATCCCGCTCGTCGTCAGGCAGAGTATGGCATCGGTCTCGTTTCGAACCCGATCTGCTACCTCTTTAAAAAGAGAAAGATCCTGGGTGCCCAAGCTGGTTTTTGGGTCCCGCACATGCACATGAAGGATGGAAGCACCCGCTTTCACGGCCTCGATCCCCGACCGGGCAATTTCTTCAGGAGTGATGGGAATATAGGGGGTTTGCTTCCGAGTGATGCGGGATCCAGTGATGCCAACGGTAATGATCAATTTTTCCATTTTCCATCCCCAGGTAGGCTTTGCGAATATTTTCATTTCCCATTTTTTGTGAAACGGGGCCTTATCTTAACATGACCGTCTAAAATTTTGAATATATTTCCCCTTCCCCCCTCATAAGTTAGCCAGGTGGGGGTGAAAACAAAACGCTGAGCGCAAAGCGCTATGCGCTTAGCGTTTATATCTCTCTGCCCGATCCGATAAATAGTCCAGGGCCTCCTTTCGACGAGAGATTATCCCTGCTGCCCGGCCCTGATATCAGTGTGAATGGATGTCTATTGTTGTATTTAACTGCGAGCGACCTACGGTCAGTCCAGGAAAGCCTTGACAGAATCAGCATTTATGGTAGGTATTACATATCCACCTTGGCTGGGGATGTTCTTGACAGCACCGATTGAGCCTCAATATGTTTTTCATTTCCTGCCTTAATTTCGGCATGAAAAATTATCTTTTGGCCCTCTATGGGTAAGCCGCCAAGTAGCAGAGATGCTAAAAGTAAATAATCTGGAAAAACATTTTGGCGGGGTGAAGGCCCTGCAAGGTTGCACTCTGGAGGTGCGGGAAGGTTCCATCACCGGCCTGATCGGCCCGAACGGGGCCGGCAAGACAACGCTTTTTAACGTCATCTCCGGCATCCTGAAGCCCGACCGGGGGGAGATTACCTTTCAAGGGAAAAAAATTGATGGTTCGCCGCCCTATCAAATTGCCCGATTAGGCCTCCTGCGGACCTTTCAAATCAGTCGGGGTCTGAGGCATATGACCGTTCTGGAAAACCTTATGCTCTATCCTCAGGCCCAGATCGGCGAGGGCCTCAAGAACATTTGGTTGCTCTGGAAGAGAATAAAAACGCAAGAGAAGGTCTTAAAGGAGAAAGCGCTGCATATCCTGGAATTTGTCAACCTGGTTCATTTGCGGCATGCCTATGCTCAAGAGTTGTCTGGCGGGCAGAAAAAACTTCTGGAATTGGCGCGGGTCCTCATGGCCGAACCGAAAATTATTCTTTTGGATGAACCCGGTGCGGGGGTGAACCCCGCCCTGATGAAAGATTTGGTCGCCCGCATCCTGCGATTGAAAGAACAGGGGATGACTTTTCTGCTCGTCGAGCATGATATGGATTTAGTCCTCTCCTTATGTCGCCCGGTCATTGTCATGACCCAGGGAAAGAAATTGACCGAGGGATCCTTCGAAGAGATCCAAAAGGACCCCCGGGTTTTGGAGGCTTACCTGGGGAGGCGACGATGAGTTTTTTGGACGTGGGAAACGTCATCTCCGGCTACGGAGAGGGCGATATTCTGCACGGGGTATCCCTGCGGGTGGATCAAGGCGAGATGGTCAGTCTCATCGGGCCCAATGGAGCGGGGAAATCTACGTTACTGAAAGCCATCGTCGGGCTCCTGAAGGTCAGGCAGGGAGAAATCGGGTTTAAAAAGAAGATTATTTCCGGTCTCAAACCCCCGGAGATCACCAAACTCGGCATCTGCTACGTTCCTCAAGAAGAGAATATTTTCCCCACTTTGACGGTGGGGGAAAACTTGGAAATGGGCGCCTACATCATGAAAGGGGGAATCCAGAAGCGAGTTGAGGAGATTTACTTCCTTTTCCCTGTTTTAAAAGAGAGACGTCTTATGGAGGCCGGAACTTTGAGCGGGGGAGAGCGGCAGATGCTGGCTATGGGGATGGGCCTCATGGTTCAGCCAGAACTCCTCATCCTGGACGAACCTTCAGCGGGTCTGGGTCCCGTCCTGGTCGATGAGATCTTCGGCAAAATCCAGGAAATTAACCGCCGGGGCATTGCCATATTGATGGTTGAGCAGAATGCCTGGGAATCCCTCCAGATCACCGACCGGGTTTATCTCCTGGTGATGGGCAAAAACCGGATGGAGGGAACGGGCAAAGAATTTCTTGATAATCCTGAAATCAGGGAATCATTCATCGGGAGATAAAATAATAATCCTGAAAGGAGAATGCCATGGAGCAGCAAAAAGTCTCTAGGGAATTAACTCGCCGGGAGTTGATGAAGGGAATCGGAGTGGCCGCCGGAATGGGGCTGCTGGGGGTGTCTCTGCCCTTGAGGGCAGAAGAACCGATCCGCATCGGGACTTTGTGCCCGCTGACGGGCGCAGGAGGAGTCTACGGGCCCAACATGCAGAAGGCCGTCACCCGGGTCGTTGAAAAGATCAACAACAGTGGGGGGATCCATGGCCTGCCGATTCGCCTCTTCCATGAAGACGGGCAGACGAACCCGGATGCCGCAGTCCGAGCGGCGAGAAAACTCATCGATGTTAACAAAGTAATCGCCATTCTCAGCACCTGGTCGAGCGCCGTGACCCTGGCCGTGGCTCCCATCTGCATCGAGAATAAGGTCTTTGAGATCTCCGTTTCGGGGGCACCCGAAATCAGCGACCTCAAAGACGACGACTTTATCTTCCGAACTCAGCCCACCGGCATCGTGCAGGGAGAGGCCTGTGCCGAAATTACCCGCGAACAGGGGGCTAAAAAAGTCGCCTTCATGGGCTTACAACACCCCGCGGTCAAACCCTTCCTGGAGGCTTACACGAAAAAGGTTTCTTCCTGGGGTGGTTCCCTTTTGGACTCTCTCATCTATGAGGCCAATAAACCCTCTTACCGGAGTGAGGTCACGCGCATTCTTTCCAAACAACCCGATATGATCCTGGTCCTGGGCTTTCAACCGGATTGCACGATCATGGTCAAAGAACTATATAGGGCTGGTTATAAAGGGAAACTCCTGGGGACAAGTTATTCCTTCAACCAGAAATTGGCGGATGATGTCGGAGAAGCTGCGGAGGGAATTTTCAATTACGGGCCGGCCCCGGACTTCGGCGCGCCGGCCTTTGCGGCAGTGGAGAAAATGCTGGGCATCAGCGATCCCGATCCATACGTATGTCAAGCCTTCGATCATATCAACCTGGTCACCCTGGCCCTGTATGTCGGAAAAGATTATTCCGGAACGGGGATCAAGAACAACATCCGCAAGATCGCCAACCGTCCGGGCGTGGTGGTCTACAGTTTTGAGGAAGGCCTGGCCCAGCTGAAGAAAGGCCAAAAGATCAACTATGAAGGAGCCAGTGGGCCCTGCGATTTTGACGAAAAGGGAGATGTCGTCAAGACTCAGTTCCTGGTGGCTCAGGTCCGAAAAGGCAAATTCGTCAAGATGGGCATGATCAAGGTTTAGCCAAGCGAATAAAAATCCCTTTCTTCTCTGTCCTCGCGGTCGGAGATTTATTCCCGGAAGAGAAAATCCCCCCCGGGCCCCTTTTTCGCCAAGAGGGGGGGGGATGTGGAAATTTTTCTTGCCCAGCAGAGGGAGAATGGCACCTCAATTTTTTCAGTTTCTTTTTAACGGGGCAGTCTATGGGGGGCTCTTAGCCCTGCCCACCATCGGGTTTTCTCTCCTTTACAAGGTTCTCCGTTTTCCCAATTTTGCCTTCGGAACTTATCTGACTTGCGGGGCCTACACAGCCCTGGTCTTCAACGTGGAACTTGGCCAGTCAATTCTGGTGGCCTTGATTGCCGCCATGGTGGTGACTGCCGGCGTCGGGGTCGCCATCGATCAAATGACCTTCCGCAAGCTCCGCAACCAGCGGGCCCTCGCCGTGGCGATTGTCTCCATCGGAGTGGTCTTTATCCTGGAAAACATCGCCCGCTTCATCTGGGGGGGTGGCCTGCATTATTACCGGATTCCCGTGCACCGGGATGTCCAGTTTCTCGGAATCCATATGGGTAAGCCGCAAATGGCTATTTTCGCCACGGCTCTGGCTTTTATGATGCTGGTCCAACTCCTGCTGAAGAGAACTCGGTTGGGAAAAGCGATGAGAGCCCTGGCCGATAACTCCACCCTGGCCGAAATCAAAGGAATCCATACGGAACGGATGATCATGATTACAACGGCCATCGGGGGAGGATTGTCCGGGGCCTCTGGGGTCTTCTTGGGAATCGATACCGTCATCGAACCGATGATGGGATTCAGTATTATTCTGTCCATTTTCGCAGGAGCCATCCTGGGAGGCATCGGAAACGCCAGCGGGGCGATGATGGGAGCCATGGCCATTGGTTTAGCGGAAGAGATCAGCCTGGTGGCCCTTCCTCCCACTTATAAATCCGCCGTGGGCCTGACGATTATTATCCTCATTCTGATCCTGCGGCCTTCGGGTTTCACGAAAAGATAATCTATGACCGCTTACCTTGTGGCCATCGGCACTTTCGTCGGGATTTATGCCATCCTATCGCTGGCCTTGAATATCCAGTGGGGATTTAGCGGTCTGGTGAATCTGGGGTTGGTGGGATTTTTTGCCATCGGGGCTTATAGCACGGCCCTGCTCACGGTTCATGGGCAACCGTTTATCATCGGGCTGGCTGTGGCCATATTGCTCGCAGCTCTTTTCGGGGCGCTATTGGCCATGGCTTCCTTGAGATTGAAGGAAGATTTTTTGGCCATCGTGACCCTGGGGTTCGGCGAAATCTTACGCCTTTTCTTGATCAATGAAGACTGGCTGACCAAAGGGACGAACGGCATCAAGGCCATTCCCCGGCCCTGGAGACAGGCTTTTTCGTGGGGGTATGAGTATTTCTATCTATTCTTAGTCATCGTCGCGGTGCTGCTGGTTTATTTGATTCTCGAAAGGGTCCGGATCGCTCCTTATGGCCGGGTGCTGCGGGCGATCCGGGAGGATGAAGATATCGCCTCGGTGGCCGGAAAGAACACCTTTCGCTTCAAAGTCCAGGCCTTCAGTTTGGGAGCCGCCCTGGCAGGCCTGGGCGGGTTCCTCTATGCCCACTATATCACCTATATTTCACCCGATACCTTTGTCCCTGGCCTGACCATCTACATATGGGTTGCGCTCATGGCCGGGGGGAGCGGCAATAATCGGGGGGCCATTTTGGGCGCCGTTGTCCTCTTGGGTTTTCTGGAGGGGACCCGGTTCTTGAAAGATTTTATCCCTTTTTTGAGCGACGTCCGTTTGGCCGCCACCAGAGAAATTATGGTCGGAGTCTTTCTAATCCTGTTGATTCTATACCGACAGGAAGGAATCCTTCCCGAAAGGAAAACAAATTCATGAGTTCCCAATCGCGAGTGCGAGAAGAGTTTGCGCGCCAGGCAGAGTCGCTTTCTGTTGCCCCGGCATTCACCGACGCGGAAATTCTCGAAAAAATCCGGGCTGCCACGAGTCCCACAAAGAACATGCAGATCTTGGATTTGGGCTGTGGTCCCGGAATCGTCTCCGCGGCCCTGGCTCCGTATGCCCGAGAAGTGGTAGCTTTTGACATTACCCCGGAGATGCTGGAGAAGGCCCGGCAGCGATGCCGGGAAGCGGGGCTTCGAAACGTCCGCTTCGAGCTGGGCAGGGCGGAGGAACTTCCTTTTGAAGCGGGGAGTTTTGATGCCGTCGTGACCCGTCTGACTCTTCATCATTTTCCGGACCCCTATCGGGCCGTGGTGGAAATGGTGCGCGTGACCCGACCCAATGGTAAGGTCGTCGTAGCCGACATCGTGTCTTCGGAAAATCCCGACGAGGCTGAGTTGCACAACTCACTCGAAATCCTGCGTGATCCATCCCACGTGCAAGCGTTTTCTACCGGCGGCTTACTGAATCTGATTGAATCGGCGGGGCTGCGAGTCACTTCCAGATCAACCTGGGAAATGCAACGGGATTTCGACGAGTGGATCCGAATCACCAATGCTCCGGAACGCGTGAAACCCCTTTATACAGTCATGCTCACCCTGGCCAGGGCAGGAATCCACGCCGGCATTGATTTGCGGTTCAATGGTAAGACGGTAGTCTTCAAACATCGTTGGCTGTTGATAACAGCAGAGAAGATGACGGGAGCATCCGCCCCTTGATCACAGGACGGATTACCGCGGCTTGAAAGGTATGCCCATTACTGACAAAAACAGAAGAATGGCTCAAAAATGCGTCGAGTGCCCGGTCTGTAATCACGCCCGGAAAAAGCAAAAAGGCATGGCCTTCTGGTTTGTGAAAACGATCGAACGAGGCTTATGCCCTTACTGTAAAGCCTATGAAAAGGTTTATGGCCGCAAGGCCCATGAACCTTTCAATAGTGAGCAAAGCCCACGCTGAGCCCACCGCAGATGAATATGGCCTGCCCGGTAATATAAGAAGCTTCCTCGGAGGCCAAAAAAGCCACCAGGTTGGCCACATCTTCCGGCTGCCCCATTCTTTTCAGTGGAACCCCTTCTATAATGGCCTTGGTTCTCGGACTGTCCGCCGGGTTGTTGGCTTTGAATAACTCCGTAGCGATCGGGCCCGGTCCGATATAGTTGACGTTGATATGGTAGGGGCCGAGTTCAAGCGCCCAGGTGCGAGTCACGCCGATCAGGCCTGCCTTGGTAGCGCTGTAAACCGTCCGCAGTTCTTTACCCAGGCTGGCGCGCGATCCGATATTGACGATCTTCCCGTACCGGTTTTTCTTCATCGCCGGTAACACGGCCTGGGTGCAATAAAATGTTCCTTTGAGGTTGACGCCGATAACCTCTTCCCAGTCTTTTTCTTTTACATCCTCGAGAAGCGCGGGATTGACAACCCCGGCATTGTTGACCAGAATGTCCACTCGGCCAAAATGCTGCAGGGTTTGCTCAACTGCCTTATTCACTTCTTCCTTGTGGCTCACATCCGCCAGGATCGCCAGAACTTTTCCTCCCATGGCCTTCAACTCGCTGGCCGTCCGGTTTGATTCCTCCGGCAGGATATCCAGGAAGGAAACCGAAGCGCCCTCCCGGATCATCTTTATCGCCGTTGCCTTCCCGATTCCCCTGGCGGCCCCGGTAATAAGAGCCACGCGATCTTTTAACCTGTCTTGACCCATGAATTCCTCCTATGGGATAACCCCATGTAGGGGCGAGGTTACCTCGCCCCCGGATCGGATACATTATCATTAGGGCGAGGTCGCCCCGCCCCTACATGATCAATAAAATATGGGATTAGGTATTTGCCCGCATTTTTGCTGGATGATTTTCATCTTCTTCCCAGCGGACAGGGTTGTTTCCGATATATTCACGAATTTTGTTCCAATCCGACTCATCCCGGATGATATGCTCATAATAATTTCGCTGCCAGACCGGCGAGCCCGGTGTAGCAAGGATCTCGTTGAAATGCTTTGTGGATTGATACTTGAAATAGGCGACAACCCTTCCCAGCGACGTCCGTTTTTGACCATAGGGGTGGGGGGACCCCTCCCCTACAGGCATTTCCTTCAAAACGATGATTCCGTGCAGGTGATTTGGCATTACCACATACACATCTAACGATACATTGTCGAAATGTGTCGGGATTTCTTCCCAGCACCGGCTAGCGATGATCCCAAAATTGTTCAATTGCATTTTAACATCAACAATCTCCCCAAACAAACATTCCCGGTTATGCGTGCAAACCGTTACAGAATAAGCCCCTGAATCGGTGTAATCGTAACCTTTTAAACGAATTGATCGACGATGACGATACGCAGGAGATAATTTCATGGGATAATCCCATTTGTTAACAAATATTTTTTGTAGGGGCGAGGTTACCTCGCCCCCGGATCGGATGCATTATCATTAGGGCGAGGCTACCTCGCCCCTACACCTCCTATGGCCTTGCCCGGGTGAGGGAGATTCCCATAAAGGTCTGGACCAAAGACCCCGCCCTAATTTTTCGAGACTCCCCTGGCGATAAAGACGGGTCAGGTATTCTCTGGGAATACAGTGAGCATCAAGATCGGGTGGACGAAGATTACAAAGTTTACTTACCATATCAATAAGTTGCTCTTTTTTTGGCTTTTCCATTAGCTATCCGAATTTGTTACTAAATGTCGGCATTTATTTTTATTTGCCGACCTTTTGTAACATAAAATAAGCTGAAGTCAAGAAAATTCCTATTTTCGAGCCTGGATCCTTCAAGAAGATTTGGTCGGCGTGAATAGCTGGAGTTATTGCTGGCGGTATCTACCCCCGGTGGTGGGGATGATGATCATCATCATTATGATCATCTTGGCCGTTGTCACCATCTTAATGATGGTGGCGGTCATCGTTTGCATTGAGCATTCATCCCAAAACGCCCCACGTCCGTAGTCTCAGATGCAAAAGTCAAGATCTGATCCTCCAGTCCCCGTTGGGTCAGGCAGTAACTTCTTCCTGTAATCATTGGGTGACAAATTTTGTCAGATGGTGTAGACTTGTTCCAGTAATTGAGGTTTGGATATACTTTTCATTTCTTGAATTTTGGCCAGGTGCGGACAGTGGCACGATGTCCGCACATTTGAGAGTTTGAAACTTCCCACAATATCTTGTGTTTCCTACCAATCCTGTGTCTTGGGCTTTTCAAAAACGGAAGAACAAAACCCATTAGCCAAGATTGGAGAATTTGCTGTATCTTGAAATATGGGCGTTCAACTTCCATTTTATAATTTTCATAACTAGGGGTATTACCAGATGGCCTGTAACTTGCCACAGAGAGAAGGGACATCCCTTGCCGGAAGGTTTTAAAGGGGGGGCCGGCAGAACTGTCCTACAATAATTCTTTGCCCCTGACAAACTTCCTCCTTCCGGGCGGAGTTGATGGAAATTAACTAGCATCGAGGACGACCATGCAAAGATTAGTGACCGATAGTATTTTTGCATCCTCGTTGGAGTATACATACAAGTGTTATCTACAACTTAATGGTCACCGTGGAAGCAAATCCGAATACGAGCAGCACATAGAGAACTATGACAGAATGTTTGAAATTTCGGCGCTTAAACGCATATTCGCACAATATTCACCGGCAGAGATTCAGCATGGTGCGAGCTTACCTGTTCCAGTAATTAAGCCTGGCGTTCAGATTCTTATGGTTAAGCGTGTGGAGGTAAATGGATTACAGTCTGACTCGAATTTGCTTATTCTTGATAAGAAAAACAACGAGTCGTTTGAACCTGTCTTGTTCCATAGATATGACATAATTTCTCCCAGAGAGAAGCTCCTCCTTGCTTACAGGGCTACAGTTATTGGGAAAGCATGGGGTGTCATGCCAACCCGCGGGCGGATTATCCATGGAGAGGAATTGAATACTATCAAGGTCATGCTCTCTCCCTCCATTGCAAAGGCGGAACAGATCATCCACAACCTAGAGGAGCTATGGGATCGGAAAGAACCCCCGTTCTTTCTGTGCAATTACTGCGATATTTGTGAGTTTTTGAGCAAATGTCGTTCCAAGGCAGTTGAGGAAGACAATCTGAGCTTACTTCAAGGAGTGCGGCGGGGACATATAGAGGAACTAAACAAGAAGGGGATTTTCACTTTGCATCAGTTCTCGCATACATTCCGTCCGAGGAGGACGCCCAAAAGAGCAAAGAACCCATCCAAGCCGCGTCATTTCGCCCTGCAGGCGCAGGCACTCCGGGAAAACAAGGTTTATATCCATGGGAAGCCCGGACTTGCCAGTGCTGAGTCGTCCATATACTTCGACATAGAAGGCATCCCAGGAGACTGCTTCTATTATCTCATCGGAATGTTGACGGTTAGTGGCGAGAAAGAGGCTTACCAGTTCTTTTGGGCGGAAAGCAAGAGCAAGCAAGTAAGCGTGTTTACACAGTTTTGTGAGGCTGTCGCCAAAATTCCCGGCGCGGCGCTGTTTCATTATGGCCACTATGATGTTAAGGCTCTTAGAGAGATAAAGGATAGCATGGGTAACGGGTATAGTTCGGTTATGGGTGGAATTCTGAACTCATGCCACAATGTTCTATCGGTTTTTCATTCTCACTGTTACTTCCCGCTTTACTCAAATAGGTTGACGGATGTTGCTCGGTTCCTTGGATATGAATTCAAAGGTAAGATTATCTCAGGTCTTGGGAGCATTGTATTCAGAGAGCGCTGGGAAAAGACCGGAGATACCTCATTGCAAGAAGCACTGATCGCCTATAACAGGGAAGATTGTGAGGCCCTCATGGCGATATGCAATTTCATTAGGAAGAGCACGGCGCTTGCTTTGGGTCACGAAAAAGTCCCCGGCAGGAATGAGGGGATGGTTTCTACTGAATCCCTCCGTAAGACAGGAGAAGGCAATAGACCCGTGTACAAAAAGGCGGAATTTGCACTCCCGGAGTTTGAACTTGTCAATAAATGCGCATACTTTGACTATCAACGAGACCGGGTCTTTGCAAGGACTAAAAGACTATGCAGGAAATCTGCTTCAAAGCGTGGGCGGAGGGTTGAGAGACGGGCCTCTTTAAGCACGGCTGTTTCCATAAGGCGGGACAAATGTCCTGAGTGCGGGAGCGGCAAGATCAAATGTAAAAGGACGATAAAACGGTGGCTTATTGATCTTAAATACTTCAAGACTGGCATTGGTGTTAAGAGGTGGCAGCCTCGTTACTTGATTCGCCAATATCATTGTCGAACTTGCAAGAAGACTTTCCTGTCTCCCGACGTGCCCCTCAATGCGAGCAGTCGTGCCATATACGGGCATGGTCTCATCTGCTGGTGTGTCTACAATAACATCGTGGGAAAGCAGTCGATGCTCCAAGTCGCCCGTGGTCTCACTGACATTTTTGGCCTGAATATCCCACACGATCAGCCACGCCGTTTTAAACGTATTCTGGCATCTTATTACAAGCCGCTATGTGACGAGATACTAGCCACGATGCTTTCCGAAAACGTTTTGCATGTGGATGAAACACCGGTTAAATTAAGAAAAACAACCGCCTATGTGTGGGTTTTGTCCAATGTGAACAAGGTATACTATTTGTTTAGAGACTCCCGCGAGGGTACTTTCTTGCAGGACCTTTTGGGGGAATATAATGGGGTGCTGGTCTCGGATTTCTTCACGGCCTATGATTCGCTAAAATGTCGACAGCAAAAGTGTCTCGTGCACCTCATGCGGGACATAAATGACGATCTCCGAAGAAGTCCATATGATGAGGAGCTACGTTCTTTTGCCGAGTCGTTTGCCAAATTATTACAGGACATCATTTTGACCGTTGACCGTTACGGATTGAGACGGTATCACTTATGCAAACATGTGAAGGCTGCAGAGAGATTCTGTTCCAAGATCGCAGGAACTCATTTTTTGTCGGATTGCGCTTCAAAGTACCAAAAGCGGATTGATAAATATGGAGACAGGTTGTTCACTTTCCTGCAGTACGACGGCGTTCCGTGGAATAACAATAATGCTGAGCATGCTGTTCACTACTTTGCGAAGCTGCGGCGGTTTGCCGATGGTACTTTTACAAGATCTTCTTTAGAGGAGCTACTGACGGTCATCACTGTGCTTCAGACCTGTGAGTACAGCGGGGTCAATCCCCTGAGATTCCTCCTTTCGGGAAAAAACCAGTTACGCTGGATACAGGATTAACATGTAGCCGAAAAAGGGGGACATTTCCAAGCCATTTGGCTGTTAACTTTATAGCAAGCTAGAATCACCTGACCTGGATAATTTGGATGAATTCAATATTTCGAGTCTTAATTGCCAATGGGGGAAAGCAGGGTTGCTATGGCTCCATCGTTATTGATGCCTATATATAGTGGTTCGGGCATTAGTGCAAAAAGTGCAAATAGCTGCTATATCTCCTCTGTTTTTGGATCATCAAAAAGGTTTCGATATGATTTTCATCTATTGAATTGGGATGCGTCATTTCTTTCAGTAATCCTCAACCTCCTAAGCAACCCAGCGATGAACTGTTGTAGGTGAAAGAAGTAAATTGCCGAACGGAGGCCTGCATCTCTTAGAAGCAGCCGGGGAAAGAATTCATGGCTCCGCGAGAGAGCGGGGCAATGCAAAATGTACTTCTTAGGGCGGATTCTGAGGAAATGAAGCGATAAAACGGAACTACTGGCTCGACCTTTTCACAGTTGGAAATGGGGTCAGGCAGTTGTAATAAGGTATTGCTGATCTTCTTCGTTGTCCCATAAAACCCCCATGCCTCGGAGCATAAATATTATGGAACTGAACCTGAGAAAAAAGAAAAAGAAAAAAGTGGATGGGGGGAAGTAGTTGACTACGTTGACTTCTTCCTTTGAGCGGCGCAGGGTACTCGGTGTGAGGCCTTTCCCTTCAATGAAATGGTGGAGGTAATGTTGAATCCTCAGATAGTGGAAGACACGGTCCGGCTGATCCCTGAGGCGATCGCAAGAAGGAAAAGGATTGCTATCATCATCAATTGATAACCGTTCCAGTGGCAATGATCCACTTGTCGCCCTGCAGATATCGAACGGGTAGCTATATGCCAAGATAGTCCCGGAGTTTTCGTACCGCCTCCCGGTGTTTCATGGGTGTCATTCGGCGGATGTTTTGCAGCTTCCATCGAATGGCAGGGAGATTCTCGATTCCTGGCACTGCCAACAAATTCCACTGGGGTTTTCCCTCTTTAACTGATACGATAAACCGCCTTTCTCCTTGGGTCATTTCTTCGTGGAGCTTGGACACCAATTGTTCCCCTGCAATCCTCAGTTCCTCGGCTGTGACCGGTTCGACCACCATGCCCTGAAATTCTCTCTCGAAGATCGGCCGCAGATCACTCCAGTGCGGATTGAGGATTTCTATCATGGGTCGGGAATGACTGATAAGATAAACAATAAAGGCTTTGCGCACTTTCTCCGGCAGTCCCTCATTCTTGAACAGCATATCGATGTCGAAAAGATCCCTCGGATGCTGCCGGTCCAGAGCTGCACAGGCCTTTCCTCCGTAAAGATCCTCGAAAGAAAGCGTGCGGGCTTCGATGGAAAGCTCAAAGTGATCCTGTGCCTTCTGACAGAGAAGTCTCGTTTCTGTTGGAAATGCCGACCCTCTCAGGACACGGTTCGGTTCAACTTTGATCGTTGCGTCTCCACGCCGGATCAGCAAACCGGCTACAATGTCGAACTCGTGGTCCTTTTTGGAAAATGCGCGAACACCGGGAATTGTTTTCTCAACCCCTTTCGAGATTCGGAAGAGAGCTTTGCCGATATCCATCAAGGCAGTCTTGCGGTCGTTGACCGGAAGGTAGGTCAGGTCAATATCGACGGAAAGACGGGGAAGATCCCTTAAAAAGAAGTTGATTGCGGTCCCTCCCTTCAAGGCAAAGACTTCCTCTTCGTTTACAGAGGGTAAAACCCGGAGGAGTAATTCCGCCTGCCTGAAAAAGACGGTGTCTTTTTTCAAACTGTTCCTTCTCTCCGATCTCTGGGGACCGTGATCTGGTACTTGGGATCGAGTTCTCCCCCGGATACGATCCTCCGTTTCCCTCTGCCGAGATCTATCCGTGAACGATCGAGCTTTTCCACCCAGGGATGCCTATGCTTCTCCGCCATGTACATGAAAAGCCTTTTAACTTTGAAAAACCGGCATATTTCGAGAAGCTTTTGAACGATCTCGGGCCTGAGCGTAACCAGGCTCTCCATGATGAGAAGCGACTCCTCGAAGCTTATCTTCTCCGGGACGAGATGGAGCATCTCCATGGCCGCCCGCTCCGGCGAAGATATCCGGATGGAGAACTCCCTCTCCTTCCATTCGGAGAATCCCTCATGGCTGTCTGGAGGGAAAAGGATCGTTCGGGTCACAACAAGACGAAGACCAAACCGTTCTCCTGAAAACCAAGCGGGCAGGATCACTCTGGGTTGAGCATAGAGAAAGAGGGTTCTTGTTTCCTCGGGAACATAGTGACCGTAACCTTTGAGTTCAAGGACCGTCTTCCCTCCTGCGTGAACTTCAAGCTCAAGCTGGGATTGAACTGCGTATAAAGCTCCGGACCACTCAACCCGATCTTCAGGAAGGATGTAAGCCCCTTGGCCGAAAGATTTAATCCAGCCGCTGCGGCGGTATTTCGTCAGAAGATCGTAAGTGAACCCTTGTCTCTTCAGGTATGAAGCCGTTGCAACGGTTCCCCGGGGCCATTTACGGATGAGCTGGTTTATTTTTGTCGGTTTTCCATTACCCATGGTACTTAAATAAACATAATTTTAAACCAAAGTCAAGCGGGAAGTTTAAAAAATACAAAATTTCATTACCAGAAGGCAAGAAATAACCATCTTTTTAAACCATAGGGGAGACAGGCAAACAAAATGCCCTTAGGGGGCATATTTCTGCCCTTCCCTTTTTGGTTGGCGGGCGGCCGCAGCGGTACACCTGTTCTCCCCTCGCGACTTGCGCCTTACGGCTTTCATTCCATTTTGTCCTGATCTGACAATCTCACGATTTATAATTCTCCTTAAGACGTCCTCTACTCGGTAGATCGCCAGGTTGGCGCGGTATTTGCTCTGAAAAGGAGATAAGGTCTCACGTAAAGCCGCAAAGATTGCACGCACATTTGCGCCCATGGCGCCTTGGCGAAAGGGTAATCCTATTTCCCGACTCGTTTCCCCTTGCCACTTGTGACTTGCGTCTTGGATCTTGCGGCCTTTGGTTGACATTGGTTTTTGTTTTTAACCACTTGCGTCTTACGACTTACGCCTTACGGTATTTGATCATTATTTTGATTTGGTCGGAATTTTCTGCTATGATGCGCTAAATTTTGATTTCCCCTTAAACCTTTTCCCTGGACCTAAATCCAGTGGGCCATCTGAAGATTGGGGAATGGCTGAGATCCAAGCTTGTTATGTAGATACTGATACTCTATCCGCACACCGAGGCGCCGCCCTGATGATTTGGAAAGGCTAAACCTTGAAATTGATCGAACAGTGGGGAAGGGTGTTCACTCTGACAAAGAGCCTCCGAAAGGGGATTAATTCGATAAATATACACTTAATTCAAATCGGTATAACTGCTATTTTCCTTGAGTTTGCGGGGACTTAAAAAGCTTTGATATACAAACCATTTATGCAATAATTTAAGGAATTTGGGCGGTTACGGGTATGGCACGATATGTTCAGTTTTAGGAGCCGGTACTACCCCCAAGATATGGTGCTTCTCTTTGGCCTATATTTAAAATTTGACACGGGGATAGGTTCAAAAATCTGCTGCTCATTCTCCCTTGACACACAATCGCCTTCCCAGTATACTCACAGCACCAAAAAGCGAGTTCCTATCAAAAAATATGTTCTAAAAGGAGGGTACCAAGATGCTGGAATCTCGAATTAGGGTTGCGCCCAGTACAGTAGCGTATGCTGACGCGGAGAACCTCAAGCTAGGAGTGGAGTTCGCCATCCCAGGAGCGCCAACGGATACCATCGATGTGAAGATCCTAGAAGACAGCGCCAGCAAGGGACATCGAGTATGTTTCAGCACTGGCTTTAGGTTGGCCGGTGAAACCGGACAAAGCCGAAGCAACCTACGAGAACGGCCTGCTCCGAATCGAGGTGCCCTTCAAAGATCCGATGGAAGATGCTGTGAAGGTCGCCATCAAAGCAGGTGGCGCGGAAACCAAGACCAAAACAATCCCAGCCTGATGACCCGTTAAGTTGTTAGGCTTATAAACGAGACAACCGGGGCTTGTTGTCCAGGTTGTCTCGTTTGATGTTACCAGCGGATACTCTCACTCGAAAGGCTGGGGGATACACGTGGGAGGAAAAAATCCAAGCCGGCCAAATGCTGGCCTGTGCAAACTGCCTCGGGATGATCGGCTGGGCGACTTGCAGCATTCGCCCTACAAGCCCACGCTCCGCCTGCCATACGTCATGGATCATTTCTCTCAACTCCCATGAACGACGATCACCTTTATCCCGCGAAACGCGGGACTATCCCCGGGACGCTTACATTCATTCGTAAAGATCAGGAATACAGAGGAAAAGGAACCGGTGTGCTCGGAGAAGGGTCACTTTGTGAAGGCCCTCTTCACCATAAAGTAATATTTCCATATCTCGTGGTCCTGGCTAAACATTCATAAGTTTCACTATCTGCTATATCTCCATCTGTTTCCCGATCATCGGAAAAGTTTCGATATAGATATCATTTATTGGGCTCATGGCGAATTATTGTGAAGTTTAGTAGCAAAAATAAAAGCATCTGGTAAGATATGCTCCCAGCGTTTACCGGTAAATAAACAGAAGGGAGATTCCACCAGATGCG
>Ga0315288_10004316_pt1 | contig 18081 bp, 12 predicted proteins | sample YL17G11_20_MG_FD_203454 | JGI IMG/M metagenome (GOLD analysis project Ga0315288, IMG submission 203454) | Sediment microbial communities from Yellowstone Lake, YNP, Wyoming, USA - YL17G11_20 | ecosystem: Environmental > Aquatic > Freshwater > Lake > Sediment | place: USA: Wyoming | collected... | reverse complement strand
GGAGTTTGATCTGGTGGAGCTGACCAGGATCGAACTGGCGACCTCTTGACTGCCAGTCAAGCGCTCTCCCAGCTGAGCTACAGCCCCACTCAAAGGTAGCTCATGATACAGTAAGATAGGGTTCCAGTCAACATTCCAGGCCGATAAGCCGGCCGTCGCTATTTCTGAGCCCGGATTTTCCGCATCACTGCTTTCCGCCTTTTTTCTTCAGGAACGGGACCCCGTTGACCATCCAGTCCGGGGCCGGCTTGTCCATGAGATAATGGTCGAAATACTGTTTCATCCTGGCCTGGAAATCCTTCTGGTTCTCGATTTTTCCCAGGTGGTGATCTTCCCCCGGATAAGAAAGGAAAATGACATTTTTCCCCAGGCGGCGGGCCGCCGCGTAGAATTCCAATCCCTGGTTCCAATCCACGGCGCCGTCCTCCGTCCCTTGCAGAATCAGGAACGGGACTTTGATGTTCGGCGCCTGGAGGACCGGGGATTGGCTGATGTAGCGATCCAATGCATCCCACGGCGTTCCGCCCAAGCGTCCCTGTTCGAACTGGATCGCCTGCTGATTGGTATCTCCGCTGCTCTTATAGAGAATGCTGTACATGCTCACCAGGTTCGTCAGCGGGGCCCCGGTCACGACGCAGGCGAACATATCGGTTTGAGTGACGAGAAAGGACGATTCGTAGCCGCCCCAGCTGTGCCCTTGCAGGCCGATCCGCTTCGGATCGGCATAACCGAGCTCGATGACCTTCTGGACCGCCGGGATCGTGCATTCTATGGCGTTCGTTCCGGGGGTGCCGTCAGCATACACGATATCGGGCATCAAGATGAGGTAACCGTTGCTGGCGTAAGTCGACATATGCGGCCGGTCGTCGTAGGTCGGCCTGGAATACTGGTGATGACGCTGGGACATTTTTTCGTAGAAATAGACGATCATGGGATATTTTTTGCCCTTTTGATAATCAGCGGGCAGCGTGAGCGTGGCCTGAAGCTTGATCCCCCTGGTGCTTTGATAATCGATCAGGACGCGGCTGCCCCAGGCGTATTCCGACTGCTGAGGATTCGCCTCGGTTACTCTTGTCGCATCCCGAAAATCAAGGCCGCTGACATAATAATCGGGGAATTCCACAAAGGTCTCCCTCGTCCCGATGACTTTATCGGCCTTTTTCGCCTTGACCACGCGTCCGAAGCTTTTATCCTCATATATAAGAACTTTGGGTTCTCCCCCCGCCTTCAGGCTGTAAAATCCGGATTTTTTCGTCCACTCTCCATAGGCAGTCAAAAGAAGAGGCTTGCTCGTATCGATAAATTTTTCTTCGGGATCCAGGGCCACGTAGCCGAATTTGATCTGCTCCTTTTCGCCGACGCCTCTGGTTATGTTTTCCGCTTTTTTCCCGTCAAGGGAGAGCAGGTACAGATCGAACTTATGATTCATGACGACCGACTTGCCGTCTTTCGTCCACCCGGCCGGCCGGTAGGATGGCTTCTCATCATAGGGGTGGTCGTCGTCCAGATCGACGAAAAAGCCATCTTTACCGGTCGTCAGATGAACCCTGTTCCCCGTTTCCAGATTATAAATCCAGAGTTCCTTGTCCTTGAAATAGAGGAAATTCCGGCCGTCCGGCGACTGGCCGAGTGCCCAGTTCAGCATTTTTTCGATGAGCTTCTTCTCCCCGGTCTTCACATTCACAGAGTAATAATCGGCTTTTCCCTCGCTCAACTGAAGTTGCAGCAGGTACGGCTTTTCATCCCTGCCGAGGCCCCATTGGCCGTTCGGGGATACGTTCACCGAACGCATATTCTCATCCGCGAGGCGCAGAAAACGCTTGTCTTTTAAATGCAGGACGGCACTGTAAGCGAAATTCCGGTCTCTTTCCGCCCGGCGCATCTGACCGGACTGAAGCTCCTCATCTTTCCAGTGCCAGACGTCCACGTTGGCGATCTTTTCTGTGCCGGGCTTCTCTTTTTCTTCCTGTTCTTTGATTCCGAAAACAAGATTCGAATTATCCTCGCTCCAAGTCAGCGGCCTCAGCTCGCTGAGAACTATCGTTTTCGGAAAAGCCGGATCCTTTTCCGGATCATAGGCCAGCGACTCGATTTTCCCCTTGTCGATCCCGGTGAAAACAAGAAGGACGTTGACCTTTTGGGCGAAATTCTCCTTTTCCTTTCCCTTCAACACGGCCAGGGCGGTCCCCTCCTTGTCCCAGGTCATTTGCCCATAGTCCGCCTCTCCCGTATCCAGATTACGGATGATGCTCATCCCCAAATCCAGCAGGTAAAGCCCGTTTCCGGCTTTCTTGTCCGCGTCGATGATATAGGCCAGATGCGTTCCCTTTTTGTTGAAGGAGTAATCCCCCACATTCCCGATATTCATCGTCGCCCCGTCGACGAGATTCCGGACGACGAGATCAGTGCCGCGGTGCTTCGCCTCGGGACTTCCCTTGACTTTTTTCACAGAAAAATATTTCGCATTCTCCGAGAAGGCGAATGAGGACGCGCTTTCGACAGTGTATTTGTCTCCGCTGGTCAGGTTCAACAGTTCCGCCTTGGCGGTGACCGGTTTCTTTTCCTTTTCAAGTTTTTCGCGTTCCGCCTTCGGGAGTTCGACCAGATAAGCCGCCCACCGGGAATCGTCCGAAAACGCCGACTTCGTCCCGCCCGCGATTTTATGGATTTTTCCCGTCGTCAGGCTTTTGACATGAAGCGTCGGATCGCCGTCATTCGGCTTGTAGGCAAAAGCCACCCAGCTCCCATCGGGAGAAATCAGGGCGGACTCGATGCTTTGCCATGTCGGATAATCCTCGAGGGTCAAAACCTTTTTTCCCTGCGGTTTCGCTCCCTGGGCGAAAAGGGCGCCCGTCCAAGCCAGCGTCAGGAGCACAAGGCAGATGGATAGAAGCCTCTTGTTTGTTTTCATGCGTATCCCCCGTTTTGAAAAGCGAATCCTATCAATCGGCACGTGTTATTCTTTATTTCGAAATCAACAGACTTCGGATATCCGCCGGAGACTGTTTGTCCGCCTGGGAAAGGCGGACGACGGCCCAAACTTTCAGGGGCTTGGGCATGTTCAGCCTGGTATTGAAGCCATCCATTCCACCCGACATGCCCCCCATAGGCTGCCTCATACCCCCCCGGGGTGTGCCGCCTCCCCTGGGTATCCCGGGCATCCGGCCGAAGTTCATTTCCGAAGTTTCAAATCCCACGCCGAGAGGGGTGCCGGGTTGTGCGCCGACGGCATAGGGATGCTCCGAACTCTGAACAAGAGGGATTTTGAACTCAACAACGATTCCCCCGCCCCAGGGAGAGGCATTGATCTCGATACCCTTCGCTTCCCGGAGATTAATGACTTGCCCCTTTCCGCCAGGAGATTTGAGGATTTCCATTTCCGCCATGGCTTCTGGCTGGAAATCAGGAGGAATCGCGTCCTCGCCCCGCGCTTCTCCCGCATCGAGAAGAGGCATCAAATCCTCGGGTTTTACGCCCAAGGGAAATCTGATGCCGGACTTTTTCCCCTGTCCGCCCTGCGGATCGAACCAGACGGTCAGCCCCCGGCTCAAAATTTGCATTTGTCTGAATCGATCGGCCGCCTGGACACAAAGATAGAGGTTGTCCTTATCGTTCAGGAAGCCCACCAGGATCTTTTCATCCTCGAGATAGGCTAATGAGCCCAGCCAATCGTCGGGCTTGCCGTCGATGATGATTTCGCGGGCCGGCGGGAGGCTGTTCGTCGTGATGATCCTCATGCCGCCGCATCCTGTCAGCCAACCCAAAAGGGGAAACAGGACGAAAGCCAAGAACGCGATCCTCCGAGGCCAGCCAAGCCGAATGTGCTGAACCGGGTTCATGCTCTCCTCCTTATATACTTCTCAGAATACCATGAATATTTTAACTATTATAACCCCTTTTGGGAAAAATTTGTTGCCTGCAAGCTGCGGGACATAATCGCCGATCGTTAAAAAAAAGGGCCGCCGGGTTTCCCCGGCGGCTGAGAATGTGGGGTTGAATGAAGGGGGATGCGTCTTTCTGTCGCACTACTATTTAGACGAACGAGGCCCCCGGAATATTCCATTGTTGGGCGGCAGGATCGTCTGCGAGTCACCATCGCCCTAATGGAGCGGGCCGTTTTTTGGATCTCTATTACGCTTTGCCGAGGACCATGGCCAGCAGCGCCATCCGGACGTAAAGCCCATATTCCATCTGGCGGAAGTACGCCGCGCGCGGATCGTCGTCGAATTCCATGCTGATCTCGGTGACGCGCGGCAGGGGGTGGATGACGATCATGTCTTTCTTGGCGGCTTTCATCACGTCGGGCGAGATCACGAAGGCGCTCTTGACCTTCTCGTAGACTTCAGGATCTTCGAAGCGTTCCTTTTGGACACGCGTGACATAAAGCACATCGGTTTCGGGCAGCACTCCTTCGAGCCTGTTGTGCTCCGTCTGCGGGACGCCCTTTTCGGCCACCTCATCGATAACGTCCCGGGGCATTCTCAGGATGTCCGGCGAGACGTAGTTCAGCTTGATCCCGTTGAACCTCGTGAGCAATCGGGAAAGAGAGTGCACCGTCCGCCCGTATTTCAAATCGCCGAGCATGGTGACGGTCAGGTTGTCGAGGCGTCCCAGTTCCTCGTGGATGGTGAAGGTGTCGAGCAGCGCCTGCGTGGGGTGCTCGCCCACCCCGTCGCCGGCGTTGATGATGGGCTTGCGGGCGTGCTTCGCCGCCAGCGCCGCCGCGCCGACCTCGGGGTGGCGCAGCACGATGACGTCGGCGTAGCACTCCAGCGTTCTCACCGTGTCGGGCAGGCTCTCGCCCTTGGCCACCGATGAGTACCGCACCTCGCTGATCGGAATAACGGCCCCGCCCAGTCTGGCCATCGCCGCCATGAACGACGACGATGTTCGAGTGGACGGTTCGTAGAAAAGGTTCGCCAGGATCTTGCCTTTCAGCAGGTCGAACGTGCCGACACGCTCGACCATGATGCGCATCTCATGCGCTACGCCGATGATGTATTCCAGATCGGTCCGGCTGAATTGGTTGACCGACAGGATGTCCTTGCCGTACCAGGGCGCCGTCTGCTGATCGCCGAACGGCAGCAGGGGATTTTTTGATTTCGTAGGCATGTTCACTCCTTATGACGGCCCTATTTTACCAGATGACGCAGGAAGAATCCCTGGAATTTTCGGATGAGTCATCATCATGTATTTTAAGCCTCTTCGACGACCTTCCAGCCCATCGCCCCGGCCGCGCCGGCGCACGCCGCGCAACCCGTCAGGAACCGCCGCCGGCTCATACCGTGAGCCGGCGAGCCCGATAGCCTCTGCCGTTGGGATTGATTGTTTTTCCGCACGTCTCCTCCTTCCGAGCGGAACCCTCGCCGCTCCTCCGCCTATGAACATATCGCCCCCTGACCGCAGTTGTCAAGCAGGAGAGGCGGAATCAATCAATGCTTCAAGGGGGAAGGCCGGGATGGATGAAGCGACCATAGTGGGACTTCGGGAGCGAGTCCATTCCGGCCTTTCCCCATATGAAATCCGGTTTATTAATAATGCAGGCTAAATGACGCCGTCCCTATGTGGACCTCCTTGTGTTATAATTCTTTTATCAGTCCATGACATCCAAAGAAAGATTGATCGCCGCCCTCGAAAGGCGAGTGCCCGACCGCCTTCCCGCGACCACCCATCATCTCCAGAAATATCACCTCGATGCCTGCTGCGGAGGCATTTCCAACGACGAATTCTTCGACATGTTCGGGCTCGATCCCATCCTCTGGTTCATGGCCTGCAAGCCGGACGAGGCGCGCGGCGACACCTTCGATCCGACGCAGGCCGACATCCCCCCGAACTTTCCTCGCCGCATCGTTTCCGACAGCTGGCGCATCGAAACCGAGAAGATCCCCGGCCTGGAGTATGCCACCACGCGCTTCCGTTTTATCACGCCCGCGAAAACTCTCACCATGACCATTCAGAACACGGGCATGACGGACTGGGTGGTGGAGCGGCTCGTCAAGGAGAAATCCGACATCGACATCATCGCGCGATACGCCACTGCGCCTCTCTGCGACGTCGAGTCTGTCAATCGGGCCGCCGGCGCTTTCGGTCGGCGCGGCCTGGTGCGCGGCCATATCTGCGGCTTCGACGGCTACGGCCAGTCCGGATGCTGGCAGGATGCCGCCTGCCTTTACGGCATCCAGGACCTGATCCTGGCCACCTACGACGATCCGATATGGGTTCGTGAATTCTTGGGCATCCTCCAGCGCCGCAAAGCGATTTTCACGGCCTCGATGAAAGGGGCCCGCTTCGACCTCGTCGAGCACGGCGGCGGCGACGCATCTTCGACCGTCATCTCGCCCCGCATCCTCGAGGATTTCGTCGTCCCCTTCGACGCGCCGCTCACCGCCCTGGCGCACGAGGCCGGGCAGCGCGTCGTCTACCACACCTGCGGCGGCATGATGCCCATCCTGGAGATGATCGCGGACATGGGGCCGGACGCCATGGAGACGTTCACCCCGCCGGGAATCGGGGGCGACACGAACCTCGCCGAAGCGAAGCGCCGGATCGGCGGCCATGTCTGCCTGATCGGCGGCTTCGACCAGTTCCACTACTTCAAGGGCTGCACGCCCGAGGAAACGCGGCGCGCCGTTAGGAAGTGTTTCGAGGAGGCCGGCGCCGGCGGCGGCTACATCCTCTGCCCCTCAGACCACTTCTTCGAAGCTGAACCCGAACTCATCCGCGCCTACGCGGAAGAAGCCCGCCTCTGTACGTACTGAACTCCCAAATCCCCGTAAACCCAAATCCGCTTAAATCCGAATCCTTGATAAATCCGTCCACTTTTAAACTTTAAATCATCAAAAAATAGCCCACATTTATTTATTAGCCTGCATTATTCATAAGTTATTAGTTGGAGAGACGGAATCAACGAATGCTTCAAGGGGGAAGGCCGGGATGGACGAAGCGACCATGTCGGGACTTCGGGAGCAAGTCCATTCCGGCCTTCCCCCCATCTGGAACCAGGTTTATGAATAATGCAGGATAGATGACGAGCAGCGTCAAAACGCTTGGAAAAGACACGGCAAGAGTGATAAAGTATGGCCTTATGTCATGAAAAAGAAGATCCTTCTCTCCGCCTCGATCTTTCACGCGCTGACCGACGCGGCGTCGGTCATCACGCCGATGATTTTTCCCATCCTCTATAACCAAAAATTCCTGATCACGCGATATTCCCAGATCGGCTTCCTCTCCAACATCGGCCTCCTGACCACGCTTCTGCTGCAGTTCTTGGTCGTGAAGCTCTCCTTCCACCATGAGTACCGGTTAATGATGGTCGTCAGCGGCCTGGGCATCTGCGCGTCCATGGCGATCGTCCCCTTCGCCCGGAGCTTCACCGCCCTCCTCCTTGCTTTCCTGCTGATCCGGATCTTTTCCAGCTTCTACCACCCGATCGTGGTCGCCTGGATCTCGAAATCCAGGGCCGGCTCAGGAAAGGACCTCGATGATGCCATGGGTATCCAGAGCGGCTCGGGTAACCTAGGCGTCGTTTTTGCCTTTCTCTCCGTGGGCTTTCTCGCCCAGCGCTGGAACTGGAAAATGCCGCTCTTCGTCTGGAGCATTTTCGGGCTTCTGCTCGGGGCGCTTGGAACGCTGGCCCTCCGCGGCGTATCGTCCCGCAGCCAAGAACTCACCTCGCTGAGCGCCGCTTCCTGGCTCCGCTCCCTTGCGTCCATCAAGCGATATATTCCCGGCTTTTTCTTCGGGGGCATGGGCTGGTCAGTCACCGTTTATTTTGCGCCGTCGCTCCTCAACCACAAATTCCAGATTCCGATGGGAAGCACGGGCCTTTATCTCGCCCTGTGGATCGGCCTGGGCACGATCACGGGATACGGCTACGGCGTGTGGAGCCGGCGCTTCGGCCGGAAGAACGTCTTCCTCCTGAGCCTGGGCGGAGCGACCGCGTGCCTTTTCCTCATCGGATTCGCGCCGCATAAAGCCGTCGCGGTCATCGGGCTACTGGCCTTCGGGGGATTCCTCCTGATGACCTATCCTTCGCTTCACACCTTCGTCGGCTCGACCGTCCCCGCTTCGGGCCAGACCCAGGCCTTCAGTTGGGTGTCCAATATCCAGCTCATCTCGGGCGCCCTGGTCTCTCTCGCTTCCGGATTCCTGTCCGACGCTCTGGGCATCCAGTTTCCCTTCATTTTGACCGGAATCCTGACGCTCGTCGTATTTCTTTATTATGCGCCGCGCGGGCCGGAATATTTCGGCGGGAAAAACGGAGGGGACGCCGGAATGTCTCCCGATCCCATCGCCTAGGCGGGATGACAGGCCACGAGCCGCACGGGAAACAAACCTTAGACGATCACTCCGAGGGAAAATGGGCCGAGGCGGAGTAAGAACACCATGGTTCCAAAACAAGTATTAAGAGCATGTTAGAGCGGTGCACAATTCCTGCGATGGCGCTGGCCAATTTCCGTTGAATTATTTAGAATAAATATCTGCGATATCGCCGGGACGACGAAAAAGAAATGAAGCATAAAACGCTGGTGGCTTTGATCATTGCGCCGATGATCCTGGGCGTCGGTCTTTATTTCCTCGTCCGGGATGGCCGTGAGGCGGCACCCATATCCGCTTCTGCGGGGGCCTCCTCCCCCGTTCTCGATAAAAATCAGGTTACCATCCGCAACGTGACCAAAGAAACGGTGACCTATACGATCAAGCCCGCGAGTTCTTCCGCGCCGGCCGGGAGAAAGGCCCTGACAGCCGGCGGACTTGACCGGTATTCCGGGAGAAAACGCCTCATCCTGGCCTATCGCCGCTTGGGAAACGAAATCACAGAGACTCTCCTCCCGGGGACTCCCTATAGCTTCCGTTATGACGAGAACGGCCTTATTCATCTCTACCTCGGATCCCATATGAGGGAGGACGCGGAAGATTTGGCGCCCTATATCGCCACGCCCATGGAGGTTGTTTTCGAAATGCTCGAGATGGCTCGGGTAGGCGCGTCGGACACCGTTTACGACCTGGGCTGCGGGGACGGCCGGATGGTTGTTCTCGCCGCAGAGAAGTATGGCGCCCGGGGAGTGGGCATCGACATCGACCCCCGAAGGATCAAGGAGGCGGAAGCCCGGGCCGAAAAAGCCGGGGTCCGGGCTCTCGTTACGTTCAGAGTGGAGGATGCCGCGAAATCGGATTTTTCCGAAGCCACCGTCCTGGCCCTCTATCTCCTCCCCGAATCCAACGCCCTGTTGAGGCCGAAGTTTGAGAGTCTTCTCCAGCCCGGCGCCCGGGTTGTCACTCACAATTATCCCGTTCCCGGATGGGACGAAAGGCGCCTTGACTCCACGGCCGTGAAGGACAAAACAGGGAAGAATCACACGATTTTCCTTTATCGCCGGTGACGAACTCTGCAGAATCAGCTTTTATTCGTGACGGAAGAAAACAGATAAGGACGAGCTCCGGGGGCGAAAGCCGCAATCACTTTTTATAAATTTTTCTCAAAGAGTTGATTCGCTCGTGTGATAGAAAAACGCAATCGCCGACCTCGGTCCGGCCGGCGGCGACATCTCCGGCATGGCTTTTGCATGTCGGAGCGCCGCACAAGCCGCAATTGAGCAGGGGGAGGCCTTTCAACAGCTCATCCGCCCGCCTCCTTCTCATGACCCGTTCACGAAGATCGACGACTTCCCCTTCGACCGCGCGGGGTCTTAAAGGCCGTCTCAATGAGAAATCCTCATCGGCATAACGCCTGGCAACTTCCTTCTCGAACTCGGGAGTGGGTTTGGTCATGTTGGCGATCAAATGAAGGTTTTTACTCCGGGCCGCATAAAGATTCTCGACCGTCAGGTTCCCCCCGATACATCCGCCCTGGCAGGCATGGCATTCCAAAAATTCAATATTACGAATTTTGCCCTTTTCAATATCGTTGAAAACCTTCATGATATCCATCAGGCCCGTGAGGGGAAGGTAATGTTCTCGGGAAAGGCTGGGAAATTCCCCTTCGGGAGCTATCCAACGGAAAAGTTCGCTGGAACTGAAAACGCGTTCCGGAGGTTCCTCGATATTCGCATTTTTTTGAATTTGATATAGGACATCATTATAAATATCAGAGATGCCGACCGCTCCATCCAAATAGCTTTTCGCTTCTTCCGCCGGTTGAAGGATGGAAATGGTTTTCGCCTGGCAGGGCGTGATATAAATAGCGGCAATCTCTTCCAGCTTTAATCCCAATTCCTGCGAATACTTACGCTTCAATTCTCGGGCGGCGATTTCCCGCGGCGCCTCGACGGGTATCAGCTGTTCGACCATGGTGGGATAAGCGACCTGGACTAATCGGACAACGACCGGACATGAATCGGATATCAGGGGGAACGGCCCGGGCCATTTTTTAACACAATCCGTGATCGCCTGATTGATCAGCTCGATATCCACGGAGTAATCCCATACGGCGTCAAAGCCGAGATCCAAGAGAGCTCTCCTCACGTGAAGCGGGGTCACTTTCCTGGCGAATTGGGTAAAAAGCGCCGGTGAACATACGGCCACCTTGTATTTAAACCTGTCCAGCTCGGCAAAAGTGATCGTGGTCGCGGAGATGGCCCCGGTGGGACACGCTCCAAGACAGGAGCCGCAATCGATGCAGAGCTCGGGGATCAAGCCCGCTTTGCCGTTTTTCACCCGGATGGCGTGTGTCGGACAGGCCCGCATGCACTGCATCCTGCCGTGACACCTTTCCGTATTGATCTTAAATCCGTGCTTCAGCTCAACCATTTGTGTTCAGCCCTATTTTTGCGAAAACCGAGGTTCCCTTCCCGACATCCGATACGATACGGAACTCGTCGGAGTTCTTTTTCATGTTCGGCAATCCCATGCCGAAGCCAAAGCCCATCTCGCGCATCTCGTCCGATGCCGTCGAATATCCCTCCTGTAAGGCCAATTCAATGTCCGGGATTCCCGGACCTTCATCCGTGATCTCCAGTCTCACATCATGATCGGTTAATATTAAGGTCATCGTTCCGCGAAGGGCGTACATGACCACATTCATTTCGGCTTCAAAAGCCACGATTACAAGGCGGCGGAGACTTGCGGGGTTGATGCCGAGATCTCTGAGAAGAACCTTGATTTCGCCGGAAACCTCGCCGGCTTTATCAAAATTCCTCCCCTGGATTTCGAAGCTTTCCCGCAGCAATTCAACGGTCTTCAAGATACGCCTTTGAGGCCCTGATTATAAAGAATGCCGCAAATATCAAACATGACCATCTTGGTCACAAGGACGGGAATCCGTTTTTGCCTGGCAAATTCGACCACCTTTTTATCGGGGCGCTTTCCCCGGCAATAAATGACCGCGCTGACTCCGGCGATATCGGCCGTGCGTATGGATTGGATGTTGGTGAGGCCGGTAATCATCAATTCCTTTGACTTGGCAAAGGCCAGGATTTCGCTCATCCCATCCGATGCCACAACCTGCTGGACGTCCAAAAACAAATCATTTTCTCCGGTCAGCACCTCGCATTGGAGAAGGTCTCTAATCTCGGATAATTTCATGGTTACTCCTGAACGCTGGACATATGATGAAAATTGAATAAAGCCCGGCGCCGCCGGCGGCCGGCCTCTCGAGGCAAGGGATGGAGACATCCCATCGACCTAAACCCCCTTATTCATGAGATATTTATGCATAGACGCCGCGGCTATTCTCCCATCGCCCATGGCGCTGATCACCGTGGCCGCGCCCCTCACGATATCTCCGCCGGCCCAAATATCAGGCCTTGAAGTCTGCGCCGTTTCCGGGATGGTCACAATGCCTCCCTTTTTACTGATTTCCAAACCCGGCGTGGTCATCGGAATCAATGGATTCGGGCTGTTGCCTATGGCGATAACAACCGCATCAAAGGGCACGATAAAATTGGACCCTTCGACGGGAACCGGCTTGCGCCGGCCCGACGCATCCGGTTCCCCCAATTCCATTCTCAGGCATTCCATCTCTTTGATCCAGCCGTTCTTGTCTCCGATCAAGCGAATGGGTAACGTGAGGATATCGAGAATGACTCCTTCCTCTTCCGCATTCTCCACTTCCTCGGCGCGGGCGGGCAGCTCCACCTTGCTGCGGCGGTAGACCAGATGCACTTCATCGGCGCCGAGTCGAACGGCCGTTCGGGCCGAATCCATGGCCACGTTCCCGCCGCCGACGACGGCCACCCGGGACGGCCGTTTCACCGGCGTGTCATATTCCGGAAAACGGAAACCCTTCATCAGATTGACGCGCGTGAGATATTCGTTGGCCGAATAGACTCCGTTGAGGTTCTCGCCGGGGATTTCCATAAACCAGGGAAGCCCGGCGCCGGAACCGACGAAGACGGCGTCGAACTCCTTGAGGAGTTGATTGACCGTCCGGGTTTTCCCCACCACGAAATCCTTGTAGATCTTCACTCCCAGGCTCCTGACGTATTCAACCTCGCGATGAACGATGGCTTTGGGGAGCCTGAACTCCGGAATACCATAAATCAAGACGCCGCCGCATTCGTGCAGCGCTTCGAAGACGGTCACATCATGGCCGAGAATGATAAGGTCGTTGGCGACGGTGATGCCGGCGGGCCCTGCGCCGACGATGGCGACTTTCTTCCCGGTCTTGGGCGCCATGTCCGGCACTTCGATCTTTCCTTCCGCGGCTTCCCAATCCGCCAGGAACCGTTCCAGCCGGCCGATGGCGATGGGCGCGCCCTTGTTGGCCAGAAGACATGTCTTTTCACATTGCTCTTCCTGAGGACAGACCCGGCCGCAAATGGCCGGAAGCGCATTGGTTTCTTTGATTTTTCGAATTCCGGAGATAAAGTCGCCGGCGACGATGCACTTAATGAAACCGGGAATATCGATCCCTACGGGGCATCCCTGGTTGCACAACGGCTTTTTGCACCTGATACAACGGGAGGCCTCTTCCACCGCCGCCTGGATCGGGTATCCCAGAGCCACCTCATCGAAGTTCTTGATCCGTTCCCACGGATTCTGCTTCGGCATGGGATGCCGATTCAGGTCGATCTTTTTCTTTTCCGGTTTTTCTTCAGCCACTCTCGGCAACCTCCTCTGGGCTGTCGTGGTTCATCCGACTAATAATGCGACCGGCAGCTCGTCCGGCGGAGCGGATCAACCTCTTCGGGATTATAACTCTTGCGTCGCGCCAGGAATTCGGGCCAATCGATTTCATGGCCGTCGAAGTCAGGCCCGTCGACACAGGCGAACTTCGTTTTCCCCCCGACAGAGAGCCGGCAGACTCCGCACATGCCCGTTCCATCGATCATGATCGGGTTCATATTGACGATGGTCTTCCAACCCAAGGGCTTCGTCACCATGGAAACCCGCATCATCTGGAAGGTGCACCCGTTCACCATGACCAAATTCGGCACGATTCCGGCCCGCTGCATCAACTCGGGGATTTTGTTGATATGCCCTTTTTGGCCCCTGGTGCCGTCCCGGGTAATGACGAACACTTTATCCGATACTTTCGCCAATCTGTCTTCCCAATAAAGGAGGAACGAACTTCGGGCTTCCAGAAGCGTGATCACCCTGTTCCCCGCTTCTTTGAGCGCGCGGGCGACCGGGTAGATGGACCCGATCCCGTAGCATCCGCCGATGCAAAGAACCGTGCCGAATTTGTCGATAACGGTTTCTTTGCCCAGCGGACCGACGTAGGTGGGAATGGTATCCCCGGGTTTCAGGCGGGCCAGCTTGGCGGTTGATCCGCCCACCTGCATAAAAATGGACGTCACCGTGCCGGCATCCCGGTCCCAGTCCGCCACCGACAAGGGAATACGCTCGCCGTATTGATCGGGCCGCACAATGACAAAATTGCCGGGTTTCATCGATTCGGCCACGGCGGGCGCCAGCACGGTGAACTCATGTAAGTTTGGAACGATCATCCGCCGCTCAATGATCTTGTACATGCGCATCCTCCCTCGACCGGCCCAGCCGATCGGGTTTCCGGGAAAAGGCCTTCATTTTTCTTTCAGGTCGCCGTCCGTGATATGTTGACTCGAATCGGGTTCTGTTTGAGAAGGTAAAAGGGGGCAAGCTCGCGCCGATGCTTCAGCCCGCCGAACACGGCCGGCCGGGTGAAGACCACGACGCCTTGGGGACATTCGTTGTCTCGTTTGACGGCGCCCGGCGCGCTGACTTTGCCCTTGTCGAAAGACAGCGTGATCCGATCCCCGTTCTTTAAACCGAGAGAATCCATATCCTCCGGATGCATCCGGAATCCTTCTTCGAGCGCCAACTCCATCAATCCGCCGACTTTCGACGAGATATCAATCCCCCGGTGGCGGTAGCCGCCCGGCTCAGCCACCAGCAGGAAATCGCCCTCCCCCGTTTTTTCATCGGTTGTTTTTTTGATAGCCGGATGATCGACAGCTTTCATTCGTCTTGGTGTCCTGTCCATCCCCGCCGGGAAATCCGGCACCGCCTCGCGGATTTCTTTGATGACATCCCCGGACGTTTGATAGTTCAGCGAAGGACACTTCAGGGAGTCGGCCAGGTCGGAGAAGATCCGCCAATCGGGACGCATCAGCCCGGCGACGGCGCCTTCCGGCGGATTTTCGACCTGGACGATTTCCTGGACCCGACCCTCGATATTCACCAGGGTCCCCCCGGTTTCCGCGAAACTGGAAGCCGGGAGAAACGCATCGACCCTGAAGGGAGGGAGATAGATATCCTGAACGATCAAGAAATCGCAGTCCGGTCTTTCCAGGAAGGGAATATCGCCGACAAGATAAATCACCTTCGGCCGCTTGGAACCATGGCCGATATCCCCCATCCCCAGGCCCCGGCCATGATGGGGGACGCCGCCGGGACCGATTTCCGGAAACACTCCCATCTCCAGCGCGCCCCGCGCATTGGCCCCAAAGTAGAGGGGGATGAAATTGATGGCCCGGCGCTCGGCCAGCGTCATCAGGCTCTCCACCAGGGCTTCGTTATTCCCATAATGAAAGACCCGCGGGCCGACGAGCACCGTCAGGTCCTTGCCGGAAGAAAGGATTTCGAGGGCCTTTTCCAACGCCTGGATATCGACCGATGTTTCTCGAGCGACGGCCGCCGGGTCGGTCGTTCTGCCTGTCAGGCCGTCGGCCAAGAACTTGAGGATGCGTCCTTCTTGACCCGGTACGGGACGCAGCCAATCATCCGTATAACGGGCCAAATTGCTGTCGTTCGGATCGACGGTCACCAATTTGGCGCCCAAATCGAGGGCCCGTCGAACCTTCGTGCCCACCACCGAGAAATTGAACCGGCTGTCGAGTCCGACGGCCAGAATGACATCCGCTCTGGCGACATTTTTAATGGAAATGGGCAGGGAGAAAAGCTTTGACCAGAGACCCAACCCTCCCGCAAGTTCAAGCCGTGCAGTGGAGTCAATACTGTTGCAGGCCAAGCCATCCCGAACTAATTTCTGCGCGGCGAATAGGCTCTCGTTGGTGAGATCGGGCGAAACCAGCATGAGGAACTCTTCGGGTTGAATTCCCTTGAGCTCACCGGCGACTTTCTCCAAGGCCTCCTGCCATGAGACTTCCCGGAAATAATTTCCCTTCTGAAGCATCGGTTTCTTCGCCCGTTCGAAGTGATGGGCCACTTCCGGCAGACAGAACCTCCCCTTGACACACAATTGCCCGTCGTTGACTTCCGGGTCCAGGTTGGCCCTGGCCTTGGATAATCGGCCGTTTTTGTGGGTCAGCTCGATCTGACAGCCGATCGCGCAGAACGGGCACGTGGACACGTGAAACCCGTCGGGTTTGCCGTCCCACTTGGAGGCTTTGTCGGCCAGGGCGCCCGTCGGGCAGACATCCACGCAGGCTCCGCAGAATTCGCAACCCGCTTCTTCATGGCTTCGACCGAAAGCCGGACCGATCTTGACCCGGGGGCCGCGATGGGTGAAGGCCAGGACGCTGGTCCCGCGAACTTCCTGACACATGCGGACACACCGGCCGCAGAGAATGCAGATATTATAATCCCTGTCGTAAAAGGGATCATCGTGTTCAGCCTCATATCCATGATAATAAATGGGATAATCAATTTCCGTCAGGCCGATTTTTTCCACCACGTCCTGCAGCTCGCACTGGCCGTCGTTCGGACAAAAACGGCAGCCGGTCGTCACGCCGGTTTTGCGAATCGTCCCCTGATAATCCTTGCATTCGGTTCTTTCATCGCAAACCAGGCAGCTCGAAGGATGCTCGCTGAGGATGAGTTTCAGGATTTCCTTCCTGAGTTCCCGAACCATCGCCGTATCGGTCAAAACTTTCATCCCCTCCTGGGCGATCGTGTTACAGGACAAAGGATAGCCTCGCATCCCTTCGATTTCCACCATGCACAACCGACAACCGCCGAAGGGCGAAAGGTCTTTATGGGAACAGAGGGAGGGGACATAAACGCCGTTCAACTCGGCGGCCCGATGGACGGTGACGCCTTCCGGAAAGGAAATCTTCCGGTGATCAATCTCCATGGTCAGTGTTCGAGGTTCTATTCGCGGCATATTGAAACCTTAAATGACTCCAAAATTGAAACCGGGCATCGCTTTGTCGACCAAAAAGATTTTCTCATGTCATCATTCAGGATTCGATAATAATGGCATCTCCGGCGATGGCATCGAAGCGGCAGATTTCATAACAAGAACGACATTTGATGCATTTGGATTTATCCAGATTATGCGGCTCGGACCTGGGACCGGTGATGGCCCCGGTCGGACAAACCCTCACGCAGCGCTGGCAGCCGGTGCATTTTCCGGCGATAATTCTATAAACGACCAGGTTCTTACAAGTCACCGCCGGACAGCGTTTGTCCTTGATGTGGGATATGAATTCGGACCGGAAATATTTGAGAGTGGAAAGAGCCGGATTGGGTGCCGTCGCGCCCAATCCGCAAAGCGACCCGTTTTTGACGGTCAGGGCCAGCCTCTCCAGCTTATCCAGGTCCGAAAGATCCGCTCGGCCGTCGCATATCTTTTCCAGGATCTCCACCATATGCCGGGTTCCCACACGACAGGGAACGCACTTCCCGCACGACTCCTTTTGGGTGAAAGACATGAAATATTTCGCCATATCGACGATGCAGGTATCGGAATCGATCACAATGAGGCCTCCGGAACCCATAATGGAACCCGCTTCGGCCAAATGCTCGTAATCGATGGGCAAATCCAGGAATTCTTCGGATAAGCATCCTCCGGAAGGGCCTCCGCTTTGGACGGCTTTGAACGGTTTCTGGGTTCCGCCGCCGATATCGAAAACCACTTCCCGGAGCTTGATACCCAGCGGAACCTCGATCAACCCGGTTCGCCTGACCTTTCCCACCAACGAGAACGTCTTCGTGCCTTTGCTCGTATCCGTCCCGTAGCCGGCATACCACTCGGCCCCGTTTCGGAGGATATGAGGAAGGGTGCCTAAAGTTTCCACGTTATTGATGATCGTGGGCTTGCCTTTAAGACCTTCGACGGCGGGAAACGGCGGCCGCGTCCGGGGCATGCCGCGTTTCCCTTCGATCGACGCGATAAGCGCGGTTTCTTCTCCGCAGACAAACGCGCCGGCGCCTTCCTTTATTTTGATATCGAAGCTGAAATCAGAGCCAAGAATGGCCTTGCCCAGAAGGCCCAATTCGCGCATTTGAGCGATCGCTTTTTTCAAGCGGACGATCGCCAGGGGATACTCGGCACGGATGTAAACATATCCCTGGGATGCGCCGATCGTATAAGCGGCGATGAGCATGCCTTCCAGGACGGCATGGGGATCGCCCTCGATCAGGGACCGGTTCATGAACGCGCCCGGGTCGCCCTCATCGGCGTTGCAGATGAGGTAGCGCTGGTCACTTTCCGTTTTTCGGCATGTCTCCCATTTCCGCCAGGTGGGAAACCCCGCGCCGCCCCGCCCCCGGATGCCGGATCGCCTGACGGTATCCAGGACATCCATCCACGGCACGGCCAGACACTTTTCGAAACCTCGATAACCGTCCCGGGCCAGGTAGTGGTCAATATCATCCGGATCGATGAGGCCGCAGTTCCGCAGCACGATCCGAACCTGCGGCTTCAACATCGGCATATCGAAAAAGCGGGGAATACCGTCGATGTCGACGTCTCCG
>Ga0315288_10004313_pt1 | contig 18090 bp, 15 predicted proteins | sample YL17G11_20_MG_FD_203454 | JGI IMG/M metagenome (GOLD analysis project Ga0315288, IMG submission 203454) | Sediment microbial communities from Yellowstone Lake, YNP, Wyoming, USA - YL17G11_20 | ecosystem: Environmental > Aquatic > Freshwater > Lake > Sediment | place: USA: Wyoming | collected... | reverse complement strand
CATCCCCACTCACCAAATGTAGGACGTACCCAGGCGGCGACGTACAGAGCCAGCAATGTCAGCAGCAGGTCCAGCCCTATCGAGAACACGGCAAAGTTGACGCTGAACCGTTTCAGCATGGGCACGTTCCTTTCGGGTTAGACGACGTGCGGACTGAAGGACATAACTAATTCTAACACAACCAGCAGGAGAGGACAAGCCTGGCTGCCTGGAATTCGGTCATAAATGCTCCCAGACCTGCGTATCTCCCCCTAGGGGAATCAACTCGCGCATGGCGGTGCGAAGAAACCCAGGGTAAGAAAGCAGGCGCGCCAGTTCTTGCAACGTATAGGGAAACGGTTCGACCGGTAACGCAGTACCCCGGAAAGCAGCGGCATACTCGGGGATGCGGTCGAACCAGCGCGACTGGGGGTGGGCTTTCAACACAATGAGAAGGTCCGCGTCACTGCTGGGGAGAGCCTCTCCACGCGCCAGGGAGCCAAAGAGACCCACCGCCACGACCCGCGGGTCGTGGGACAGAAGTCCCTGGACGCGCTCTGCCAACTCGGCGATGGCGCGGCTTCTATCGAGAAAGGCAATCCGCACAGAACCGCAGGATCGCCTCTGCACAGCCGATGGCCTGTTGGCTGTCGGTTGCGGTATAGTAGTCGGCTGGCTTGCCATAGTCGAATCCGTTTGGGTAGCGTGTGGGGATGTAAAAACGATCCAGGACACGGCCACAGTCCACCAGGTCCGTCGTGCCGCCTGCTTCCGGCGGCAGCTCTTCCAGCATACGCTTTACTGAATGTCCCCACACCTCGCCACTCAGGTGCTGGTAGACCGATTTCAGCGCTTTCTCGGCTGCCTGCTGGGCGCTAAAGCAGGCCCACTCGTGATACCCTGCGGCAAGGTCGTGACGAGCGTGTTCCAGGTCGCGCTGCGCCTGGTCTAACCAGTCCCGTGCCCGGCTGACCATCTGAGAACTGTCGCTCCTTCCCCGGACCAACAACTGGAATCGCGGGCTGCCTCCAGGTAAAGGCTACCCTGCAGGCCAACCCATCAGCACGAAGCCCGCGTGGCCTCGACAAAAGCAAGTATATCCCGAACGGCTATTTTTGCCAAATGGAGAAGACGCGGGGACAAGGAGACAAGATGACACGGGGACAACCGAACAATGCCAGATGCTGTTCAGGCATTACCGTCCAATAAGTGACCATCAGAGGAACCGGCGGATCACTTCAGCTTTCTGAGGCCAGAGGTTGCAGCAACCGCTCAGGCAGCGGTCTGCCACACATCTGGTAGAATAGTCGCTCGTAGGCATCGGTGACGGCTTCCCAGGTGTAGCAGATCCCGGCGCGCTGGCGCGCCCGCTGCCGGTATTTCTCCACCAACTCCGGCTGCATCAGCAGGCGTTGCAGCACACAACGCAGGCTATCGGCTCCAATTTCCCCGTCGTAGGCCAGCCCAGCCTCACCGACGGTCTCCAGGTTTTCCGGCGTATTGTGCACGGCGACGCAGTTCCCAAACGCCATGGCCTCGACCAGGGCCGGGTGGGTACCACCTACACCCGAAGTCTCCACAAAGAGGCAGGCATTGGAACCCAATTCATAGTATCCCCTGCCAAAGACGTAGCCTGTGAAGATGATACGTGCATCGCCTTGGGCGCGGGCCTTGAGCGAGGCGATATAGCCCTCAGCATAGGCTGCATCGCCGACGATGACACACTTGAGATCGGTGTCCAGCCCTGCGAAGGCTTCCACCAGGTGATGGGCACAGTTTTCGGGCACCAACCGCCCTACGAAGAGAACGTACTTGCCTGGCTCTAGACCCAAGCCAGCCAATGTTTCGCCAGGAGGGACAACCTCCACTTCTGAGCCATAGGGGATGTAGGGCGGTTCGCTACCAAAGCGGTCACGGTAGTAACCTTGTACTACGTGGGAATCGGTAACGTAGACGTTGGGAAGTTTGGTCGCCAGGTACTCGGCGAACTGGATATATTTCTTGGCCAAAGTGGGCCACTTTTCGCGCTTCCAGTCCAGGCCGTCTACGTTGAGGATGGTTTTTGTGCCGGCCAGGCGGGGAATCCAGGTGACGAGGCTGTTGCCGGCGATGAAGTAAAGGGCCATGTCGTAGTGCTGCGTGAGGGCATGCAGCGAGGAGATGAACGAGTGAACGATCGTATCCAGGTACTTGTTCGCTATAGTCGGGAGCGTGGCCAGCCGCATCCCTTTGTAGGTCGTGCCTCGATACTTGATGTGATGGGAGCGGCAGTAGACCGTGACCTGGTGCCCGCGTTGCACCAACCGTTGGCCTAATTGCTCCACGCAGGTCTCAAATCCACTGTAACTGGCAGGCACACCGCGAGTACCCAGAAGGGCGATCTTCATCAATCCTACCCTTATAGAATATGCTCTCCGGAGTCAGACACGACGCTGGGGTGACGCCATTCGTCTGCCTGTTCAGTAGAGTGTTTCTGCATAAACCTCCACCGTCTTGCGTGCAATTCCAGGCCAGCCAAATTCCGTCTCTGCCAGGATTTTTCCCTGCTGTCCGATTCTCCTAGCCCAGCCGACGTCACTCAGCAAACCGAGAGAAGCTCTCGCCAACCGATCCACATTGGCCGGAGGTACCAAAAAACCGGTCACACCATCCTCTACCGCTTCAGCCAACCCTCCAACGGCCGAGGCGACGACCGGCTTGGCAAAGGAATAGGCCATGTATAACACGGCACTCTGATAAGACTCGGTGTAAGGCAAGATCACCACATCAGCGGCTGAAAAGTAGAGTCCCACCTCCTCATCCGGTATATATTCGATACGGGTGACTACCTTATCGGCAATACCCAACTCGCGGATCAGATCAGCGTATCCAACAAATGAATCTTTCCATTCCGGACCCGCTATGAGCAAGCGGGCCGAAGGACATTGGTTCAATACCTGCCGAAACGCACGAATGAGATACTGTAGCCCTTTCACCTTCTTAATCTGGCCAAAGAACAGCATCACAGGAGCATCCGGCTCAAGACCCAAATGTTGCTTCGCCAATGACGGCGGCAGCGTCTGTTTCTCAGCAAAAGCCAAGTATGGCCCCATCGGGATGATACAGACCTTGTCGGGACTGAGTTCAAACTTGCTCACAACGATATCGCGACTGCTCGCGGCGTGGACTATGATTCGATCAGCCTGTTGATAGAGACGGCGGAGCCACGGAAAATCTGAGGGCTTAGCATCAAAGGGTGTCACATCGTGCACAGTGAGGACGATTCTCTTGTCTAACAAGCGAAGCCACCGGAGACAGAGATAGTCAATAGGAGGAAAGTGGAAATAATGAAAATGAGCCAATGGGACACGGCGTCGCAACATCGCCAATCCGACCCTGGCTAAGCCACGCAGGTAACATAGGCCTCGAACGACCTTTGAAGCATTGCCATAGATACCCTGAAAGGGGAACTCTACACGCAGCGACTGAGGAATATCCACTGCCTTGGTCTCATCACAGGTCAACAAGGTAACGTCAACACCAAGTGACTGGAGGGCTGGACAAAGCTCGAGATCATAATAGTGCATGCCCCGATGGGCGCCAATGGGCTCTACATAGAACACACGTATCGAACTGCAGGAGTTGATTTTCGTGCACATACCACTTTCTTCACATCTTCTAATGACATGGGGATCACACCAACTGGGACAGCGTCAACCACGGAGAACCCGTGATGATCCCTCTGCAACATTCAAGTCACCGCGCGCGAGCAGAACCACCCAGGCATCGGAATACAAGCGTATTTTTGCGAACCATCTCACTGGATGTAGATCGGCAGCACGGAATTCATCCTCCAGTTGATGTTTCGGAATGGATTGCCAGGTCCAGTTCTGATCAAAGCCCAGACGTCTGGTCTTTAGGAAATGCTCAATCCGGCGCCGCATATCAATCACCGGATGATAAACGCAGTAGTCGGCAATCACATAGCCTCGACTCACACGAGCTAGTTCGCGCAGAATCTGAACTCGCATGGATGAGGGCAAGTGTCCCATAAACCGGATAGCGGTAGCGCAAACGAACGCCCTGTCACAGAAGGGGAGATGGGCTACATTGGCTTGAATGTACCGGATGCGAACGCGGCGATCAATAAGACGATCTTGGGCGACGGCAATCATCTCGGCAGAAACATCAGCCGCCGTCACATCGTAGCCGTTGCGGACCAGGTAAGAGGTGATACGTCCAGTCCCACATGGAATATCCAGGATCACTGGGTCTTCTTGAGGCAAACAGTCCAGCGCTCGTTTCAGAGCGCGCTTATCAAGCCAGTCCCCCAAACGCCCTCGCCAACTGCTAAAGCGCCTGCAGTCATATTGCACTGCAACCTTCTCGTCACGATAGGCGGTCTCGGCTGCGTATGTCTCGGGCACAACCGGTGGACCCCCGTGGCTCGACACTATCTCTTGCTTGTCATCCATTTTGTAGGTTCCGCCATAATGTCTCATATCCGACAGCGGACTGAGCGACCGTGTAATGGGCTATGATATGCTCTCTAGCTCTCTTGCGCATCCCTTCCTGATTTTCATGAGATAGCATCATATCTAACGCGAGAGGGATGTCGTCCACACTTCTAGCCACAAAGCCATTCTCCCCAGACCGTACCACGTCCTCGACGCCAGGCAGTTCGTTGGTCACCACAGGCACGCCGATTGCCATCGCCTCAATCCAGGTTAGAGGAGGCGTAACAATTGAATTGGTATTGGTGACTGGTGAGAGTAAATAGTCCGCCGCCCGCAGCAGTCGCAAGAAGACGTCATTGGTTGTAGGCAGTATGCGGAGTCGAGAGGCTGCAAAACGTTGGTAACTTGCGCGATAACACTCTGGCTTGAGGGCAAAGACGAAATATATGTCCTGCCTGCGCTGAATAAGGCTCTGGGCAATCTCTACAGAAGCATATAGCTCTTTTTCCCCAATCTGCTGGATGAAACCACTCCAAAGAATCAACTTGCAGTCAAGATCAATATCCAGCAGACGTTTGAGTTCTACGCGCTCCTCGAGCGTGGAGCCTCCTCCACCGGAGTCTACATCGATTCCCCACGGGATGGTATAAAGTCGCTGTCCTGGTAACCCCAGTTCCAGCAATTTCTGCCGATAGGCGACGGAAAAAGGAACAACGGCATCCAACCCCCGATAACAGAGCGGCAGATATCGGTCATGTAGCGGGCCGCGGGCATAGTAGCCCATAGCCGAGACCGACACCGGCACGGGCGAAACCCAGCGTTTCACAAAGCGCATGACGGGTCCAAAATTGTCCATACAGTGAATGTTGGTTATACACTGCTCAGCGACCAGAAGTCGGATTAAGGGACAAATACGAACGAAGGATAAAAAATACTCCAATGGACTTCGAGGCGGCGACTTGAAATGGGAGTGACATTTTTCCTTATTATGCACCGTGGCGGGATCGGGATGCAAGTCAATCCCCAAATGGCTGGGCCGCACGTTGAAAACCCGTATACTGTGCCCCGCCGTCGCCTGAATCTCGGTCGGGACTGTCCTATAGTTGAAGGAAATGACCATTATCTGCCGGATCCTGTCCGCCAGTATTGGCAGCATACGATGCCAAAAGTTCTTGTCGCTTGAGCACCGACTAGCGAAATAATCAATGCCAATCAGCAAGGCGTTCAAATTATTGCCTATACCACCCATCGAAATTGCCACAGCGCTCCGCATTTCAGACCAGGCGAGGGCCCCTTCAGATACAGCGCTATCGCTCGGCCTATTCCCTCTTGGTGAGGATCTGCTCTCTAGCTCCTCAGGCGCGATACAGTCTAAGGCCAGCCGACCCGGTAGATTACAGGCTCTATCTCAGTTCGAAATGGAACCAACCCAAAGTGCCGAGATAGAATCGGATATGGATCAATGGGTCCTTGGAGGAAAGAACGCCCCTCCGGTTCGACCACGACATACACCGGAACGTCGTTCTCGAGTAGCTTGTCCACCGTCTCAACGAGCCTGGTCTCATAATCCGAGAGTTGGTAGCGCTGAGAGACATTATCAGCCGTCACAAGCATCGGATAAAGCAGAGCTGAACGCTGTCCATATAGGATAATTAGATCGTGATACTCCCGAGACAAGAAAACAGCGTCAGGTTCCGTCGCTTGAGTGAATTCCTTGACCAGAGCTACTTGAGTCTCGACATAACGATTTCGGCGTTCCAGGTTCAACAGAGTTGTCCGAACCGACGGCGCGTGCCATGCCACTATAATCAACGGCAGCATCGAAAGGACGACGATCTCCTTCTGACTCAGAAGGAGGCGAATAAAATAGACAATGCCAAAGGCAAGTGATAGGCAAATCATTGAGAAGGTGGGCAGCAGGAAGCGAACGTTCAACCCTGTGGTTGGCCACGCGTAGAAGGAATAGAAGACGCAAAACACACCGGCAAGGCCCCCTACGAGCAGGGCTTTTGCCCGATGCATGACGACAACTGCCCCAATTGCCATTAGCAGGCCACCAATGTTAAAGTTCTCCGCCAACGCAGAATATATGGCCCGATACCCACCCTCCCCAATTGGAGACTCATCGTAGAAATAGGACAGGCTAAATCTTGGCCAAGGCACCTCGCCTTGTTGAGTTCCATAACCGGTCCTCAAGAATCCTCCATAAGTCAGCTTGTGATACGCCAGGATCGCCAATACCAACAGCCCCAAGCCACAGCCAAAACCGACCAATGCGCGCTTGGGTTTGGCCTGTCCCCTGGTGGTAGCCCAGAAGTACAAGCCCAAGGGAAGCAATGCCAGTATCGAATGATACCGAATCAGACAAGCGTATCCAAGTAATGCGCCACCTACAAACCCCAGCCACACGCTGTCCTGCTTGATCATTCGAACAGCAAAAAAGATGCCCAGAACGAGAAATGTCATTGCTGGCACATCGGACCACATTTCCGTTGTCATCGTCCAGTATACGGGATTAAAGGCTAGGAATGCCGCGGCTAGTAGCCCCGTAGGTCGGTCAAACAGTACCTGGCCCAAAACAAAAACCGCTATCAATCCAATTAGTCCTATAAACGGCGTGACATAAGGCGCCATCTCCGGAACTGGACCCAGGAATCGTGTCGACGCAATCAGCAAGGGAAAGCCTATGTTCAAATTCGGATAGAAGCAGGAGCCATCATCCTGCTGCCTGACCTTGAAACCAAGCAATGTGAAATAGGAGCCAGCGATGTCGTTGTGACCATCACAAAAACTAGGAGAGCCCACTTCTGCAATGCGTAAGCCAGCATAGTAATAAGTAGCGGGGTCCGACTGCCGTACCACCAAGTGAATATTGGAAATGTATGCAAAGGCACTGACAAGAATCAATATACCCAGGAAAGCATATGCGATCAGCGACTGGAGAGACAGAGAAGGACGGACTGCGGAAGATTTGGGCAGAGGTATCATCTGTTACCCATCCTATCCCCAACGTGGGTACTGGCAACGAGTCGGGAAATCTTGATGAGTCATGGGGCTGACTGCACTGAGCCGCCTACATCCGCCGCCATCAGAGTCTGGTAAGCACGGGCAAAGTCGTGCCACGTTTCTCGCTCCATCGCCCGCAGTAGATACGACACCAGACCCACGCCCAACTTCCTCAGACTATAAACACGCACCACTAGTTGGTAGACTTTCTCTTGCCAGACCCCATAATGTTTGCGTAGATAATATGCCTTGCTCTGGTGTAATGCCACGAGTAGTTCGGCATTGACACGGTGTTTTCGTCGTTCCCGCTGTATAAAGCCCGTGGCCTGCGCACGATGGTGAATGACCTGAACATCAGGTACGTAATAAACTCGAAAGCCCGCCCGCCGAACCCGGAAACAGAGATCAGCATCCTCAACATACATATAGAAGGCCTCGTCCATCTGGCCAACCGCCTTCAGAGCGGTCTTATGGATCAGCAAGACACCTCCTTCTACCCAATCCACTGAGCGTGGGCTACGTAGTTGATCAGGATGCACTCCATAATCAGTCAAACCGCGTACAATGCCTGCCAGGCCAAGGGCCACAAATACCTCCCTGCTCAATGTGATCGCCCGGTGGCACGTAATCTGCCACTGCCCATCCGGATAGATCTGTGCACAGCCCACCACACCAGCATCCAGAGTATCCTCCATGAATTGCACAAGGCGGTCCAGCGCGCCGGCAGGGACGACCGTGTCAGGATTCAGGAGCAGGCAATAACGACCTGCAGATTGCGCCAAGGCCTGATTGTTGGCCCGTGCAAAACCCAGGTTCTCCTGATTCACAATTAGCTTGACCTGAGGAAACTCGACCCGCACCATCTCAACGCTGCCATCGCCCGATGCATTATCAACCACCCATATCTCCGTGGATAGTGCATTCCCAGCCCTCTGCAGCGATAGCAGGCAATTCCTCAACAGGGCTTGTGTATTCCGGTTGACGATGATGACGGACAGATCCATCTAAGTCCCCCCCTGCCAATGCTGACCTGGGCGACCCCCGCTATGAAATCGCTTGAATGGCCAAGTCGGGCTTCCTGAACCGCTTTGAATCGAGAGCGCGTATTGTCACGACGAGACCCAACAGAATCCAGAACAAATAAGTGGTCTGAGCCCAAACGAATAGCGGCAACGTAGTGCTCCCGAGGATCATCTGCATGAACGCAACCAGAAGAAACACACCAACGTTACGAGTTTCCGGATCAGATGATGATCGAATCAAACGACGACATTGCCCAACACTGACAACCAGGAGCAAGACAAAGCTAGAAAGGCCCACCATGCCGCCTTCAGCCAGCCTGATCAGGTACTCTGTTGTCAGATTGGCTCGAAAACCAGGATAGCTCCACTGGCTTGTCAGGAATGCTACAGAGCCAGGACCGAAACCGAACAAGAGCCTGATCTTGTCAACCCTGACATTATCCCATACGATCGTAGCCCACTGAATACGGCTGAACAACGTGGAGACTTCGTTCTGCTGGGCAACGTTGAGCCCAGAGACGACCACCGAATACAGAGTCTCTCCAATCCCCATTACAGCCAGCAGGCCAAGTGCACCTAGAACGATCAGTAAGAGCCTGGTACGGGTACGCCTGGCCAGCAATAGCCAAAGGATGCAGCCCACCACAAACACAAACCATCCCGTTCGCGTCATAGTCCCGACCAGAGCAGCAATATGTATCAGCATGATGGGCCACACATTTCTACGGCTGGCAGACTTTTTGCGCCAGGTGGTGACTAGCATGGTCAGCACAGCGCCCTGAGCGGTAACAATGGATAGAGCGGTTGAATGAGGCAGAAATCCTTGCCCCCTCCGGATGCCAAGCCGATACACAGGTGTAAATGCACCCTGGCGGACAGACGGGAGATAGTACAGCAAGTTGAACCCGGTCAACGTGTCAATGAGCCCGATCAAGGCAAGAACGGTGAAACTTATCCATAAGACGAACAAAGCCTTTCGAACAAATGAGCCATCTCGCCGGCTCACAGCAGCAATAGCAATCACCGCAAACAACCCAACGTTGTCAAACACGGTAGCCAATATCCGGTAAACACTCTTCAAGGGTTGTGTGGTGAACAGGCCAGAAGCCATGCTGGCCACCAGGTAAAACACTACGGCCAGCCAAACCCAACGCGACAAACGTGGCAACCTCAGGACAAACTGCTTGGCAGCAACCCCAAAAATGAGCGCCGTATACAAGCTGAGCAGCATCACACGCTGAAGGGTGATCTGGGGTAGAGATGGCGCAATCCCTAATCCAATCGCGGTAGGTACAAGTGGGGCAAGAAAAATCGCACCGAGCACAGCCAGATCAAACCGTACGAGCCCCAACACAAAATAGCCAATGAGGAACGGAGACATCAGAACGAAGGGCAGAGCCTCGGCTGGCAATACTGGCGACACCAACCCTGCAACCAGAGCCACCCCAATCAAGAACCCTATCGGGTGCCTGACGTCCGGGGAGAGAATGAGTTTTCTTGCCTTACCGCCCCAATGTACTGACATCTGAATCCATTGCTAACATCAAGTGAGGCCATCCAGGTTCCTATGATGGAAAGACGGCACCCCCATCGGCTTCTGAATCACATCCTGCCGGCTATTCTTAGAAAGGCATTCGCCGAATTAAACTCCTTGTGGAGAGAGAAAATCTTCTCTGGTTCCCAATTCCACCACTGGATCTCTAGCAAAGACTCTATCACATCCTCGGAGAAACGGTACTTTACAACTTGCGCCGGTACTCCAGCCACAACAGCGTAAGGCGGTACCTCCTTCGTCACCGCGGCACCAGCCGCAATGACCACACCATCTCCCACAAGAGACACACGCGGCATGATCATCGCGTTCTGTCCCATCCAAACATCATTCCCGATTTGGACGTGGTGGTACTCCCGCAAATCCTCGCTGACGATCCCCAAGGATGGATTGTAGATGAAAGGATGCGTGGTTACCGCGCCCAACTTGTGATTGGCAGCAAAGATATAAACGTGACTGGCGAAGGAGCAAAACTTGCCAATCCTGGTACCGCCCGCAACGCGAGTCGCATTGAAGCATCCACCATAACTGTACACGCCAACGTCAATGTCGTGATACTCTCGGAAAATACGGCGCAGAAACCCTAGTTCCAGTGTACCGCCGTCAAGTCTCTTTGCTAACCTAATGATGGGAGATCTCAAGCGGCGCAGTCGGTAGAGAGAGAACATGACATTCTCCAGACCAGCCTGCGCTGGTAACAATTGGCGATGAAGTGATCGGTGCGATAACACTTGGCTCACTTCCACTCCGAACCAGTGCCGTGCACACCAACAAGCCGGACAGAGGCTTTTTTCCACCACAGAGCATATATGCACAGCACAACCACATTGATGATCAAGTTCACCCAAGCAACTGAGACAAACCCGCCTGTGGGGATAAGAAGGGAGTTGAGTACCAGACTCCCCACTACCGCGACAAAGCCAGCGAATACCTGAGCTCTCTGCCACCCGACTGAAATCAGGCTAATTCCCAGGCCACCGGCGACAGAACGGACGATAAAGACTAGAGACAGAATCCGCATGACAGCAATACTCGGCTGCATCTTAGCACCATAGAGAAGTATGACCAGGAACGACGCCCCTAGCCCAAATGTGGCAGTCAAGCAAAATCCTAACATAGCCAAAACGCCTATCATCTGCTTCACTAGAGACATTCCCGCTGCGTCCAGGTTCGAAAGCCTCTTTGCAAGCGGCGGATAGTAGGCCTGGATCACTGCACTCGGGAGCAACATTATTGCAGAAACGACCTGCATAGGTGCCTGATAATAACCCACGTCTGTGGCAGTCTTGAGTGCCCCCAACACTAGTGTATCAAGCTGAAAATAGGCAGTCCCCAGAATCGCTTGCAGCGCAAAAGGGAAGCCAACGACAAAGAGTTCCTTAACTACTCCAAGTCTGGGCCTCCAAGAATGAGAGCCAAAATTGCTCCCTGATAGCTTCCTAAAAAAAATGACAACTGCAAGGACGAGCGAAATGACTCGACTTAACAGCCGAACCTGCCCCACAAGCAACGTTGTCGCGCCCCAGAAATAGACAGCCAACAGCGTTCCCACCAAAGACACGCCGGCATAAGACAGAGAGACTTTCATCTCGGTGGCAAAGTCGTTCTTGCCCTTCCTGAGGGCATTGAGAGTGTTGACGAGAGAATGTACCAGGCTGGCACTTACGTAGAACCACAGGCTAGTCGGATTTCTCAGAGGAACACGCATCACTTCGATCAACACTCCAACCAGCAAAGCCAAGGCTGCAGCTAAGACCAGCTTTGCAGTCAACAGATTCGAAGTGATTTCCACAATTCCGTAGCGATCCTGCGAAATCTCACGCACGACTAGATTGTCAAAACCGTAGGACGCCAAAACCACGATAATGTTCGCGAAAACCGTAGCATACAGGATCTCGCCCAGAGTGCTCACGTCCACCAGCCGGGCCAAAACTATCACAAGCACGACGTTAGAGAAGAACTGGGCTGTCAATGAAACAAACGACAGCAACGAATTTGACCCTATCGCACCCCGAGCAAAAAAACTCCTGAACGCTGACGTCAAATCACGCAACGAAAGTCTAGCCAAGTCGGACTTTCCTTCATCAATACCCACGGTGTATCCAAGGTCAGCATCTGGCCGGCAACCAGGTAGACGCCCCACAGAGAATGATCTTATCTTACGCAAGCCGACGCACCATCCCGCCAAACTGCCTCAGAAAAAACCGTAACCCGGCATCCCAGGCATTCCTGATCAGATAAAACCCCTCATATCTAGGCACCGATCTGCCCAACAGTCGAAGCGCAAGCAATCTAGGAGCAATAGCCTGACGACGATTTTTCTGGTAGGGTTGAATGACTTCCAGTTCCCCTAAATCGAATCTCTCTGTCTGCAAATACCCAGCAGACTCGGCTTCCTCCAAGAGTCGCCGCCCTTTGCCCGTCCGTGCGAGAATCAGGCTTCGACCAGGCCTCTCCTCAAAGCTTGGGTGTCCATCTACAGTATACCAGGCATCCCCACACACGAGATCGGCGAATTCCCCAATCCCGTCCGGGCATATTTTGCAGCGGAACTGCAATCTTGGTCCCAGGATTCGGCCCCAGGAATCCTCGTAACTCATCGAGTATTCCCGTCCACTCAGATCAATAGCAGTCGCCCTGCCAGGCCAACCGAACCCCCGATATCGAAATCTTCTTATCTGACTCCTCTCCACGCCGAGAGCACGAACAAGGTCATCGGTCGCTAACATACTTGGGACGCCCGCACAGAAGAAAGAGAGATGAAAGATAATTCGTTGCTCCACTTCGGGGTTTAGCTTCCCGTAGGCACGCAGCGCCGCGATGTCACACGGCTTGCCCATGAAGGCAACTCGAGCTCGATCTTCTCGAAGCAGCCCTGCCAGACTGACCAGCGGAGCTGTGGGCACATAACGTGAACCCGCATTCTTCAGCACTTGTGCACGAGTGTGGCTCTTGTGGACTGTCGCGAGGAAAGGGCCAGACTCTCCCACCCCGACGTGGGCCACATACTCCACCTGCCCTGTCTCCAGCAGATAGATCAATACCGCACTCAAGGCGCCACCTGAAGAAGCCTGCCAACGGACCACTTCATCAGTCGCATATCCAACGCGCGCCAATTGAACAGGCCCCCACAGCCTTTCAAGCCTGCCAGCATCGGCATTCTCGTCCTGTTTCACGACGACCCCAGGACACACCTCCTTGATCTCTTGCCAGAACCCAGGAGCGGCCTGCAAGACCCGAGGGCGATAAAACCCCGCAGGATCTATCTCCATCCTCACCTGGTCTCGACCACTCATCGCCTCACAAATACCGCACCCTGTGCACAAGTTGGCCTCGACCACATTCGCTAGCGAGTCAACCACCATCGCTGATCATCCGATAGACCAAGACGCGGAGCGCCTGGCAGTGCCATCTTGAGAAGTCGGCCGGCTTGCATCGCCTCCGACCTCGCTGAGGGCAATGCAGCGACGATCTGCTTGCGGATCTCGTCTCGATGGTCGTACCCCGACAACACCAGGTCTATGGCCTGCTGTTGCGATAGGGTCCCTGGATCAACAAGCCAGTTCTCGACCCCGAAATGTTCCAGGATGCCAGCAAACTTGTGGCTATAGGACACCGGCACCACGGGGGTCCCTGTAGACAGGGCTGCTATACAGGCATGCATGCGGGAGCCAACAAAGAACTCGCACTGGCCAATGATGGCCTTGATCTCTGGCGCCGCGTAATCCCGACTCAGCAGCGAAACTCTGTCTTCGAGATCGTCCAGGCGTTCCTTCAGGATTTTACAGGTGTGAGCGTCACAGACCCGTGGGTTGGCCGAAAAAACGTGCGGGACAAGCAGGACTGGCTTGTCTGTCTCCTGCACAAGCCGCCGCACCAGGCTGACCATCATCCCCTGGTAATCACAGCCTGTCTTGCGAGCACCATATATCTCGTGTCCGTGGTTCCACAGGAAGGCGCTGACATTCACCCCTATTGGCCTGGTTGCACACGGCAATTCAGCAAGGAGCTGCGGTGAGGACGAAATGTCCACTTCATCCATGAGAAACGCCATGTCTGACAAGCGTGCCACGTCCCGTGCAGACCCAAGCAATTCTCGGGCAATTCCTTCACTGATCTTCTCTCTGACACATACCAGGCTGGCTCGACGAAGAAGGTACTGGGCCAGGATATGGCCTATCTTCGTGCGGAAAGGCCCCATAGTCTGTGGAAAGACAGCGAGCGGCTTTCCTAAGCGCACAGCAATAAACTTGCCGAGGCTATGTCTGAGCAGCACCTTAACCCCATAGGTATCACCGAAGCCATCTCCGGCGCTGAGGTCAATCACAACGTCAGCCCACCAGAAGTATCTCATCGCCACGTCGCGCGTCGGCGCGCGCACAAAACAGGTACGCAGGGCTGTCTGCACACCGTTATGGAATGATGTCCTTGCTTCGAGAACCGAGAGGTGTTCGCCATGGAGGATCAGTTCGTGAGCGGATGTCACACTCGTCGGAGAAGTAAATCCGAGCATGACAAACTGTGCACCGGGATAGAATTCCCGCAGACAACTCATTGAGCCCATGGTGAAAGCATCTACTCCCCTGTTTCCAGAACTTAGCCCTCCTTCCACTAGCAAGAACTTGGTCAATGCAAGGCCTTTCTACTGAAATGGTAAGGCGAAATCAAGCTTGTAGCGTAGATCGCGATTGCGCTCCCTGATGAACCTGGCTGGGACGCCACCAACAATGTGATAAGGTGCCACGTTCTGTGTAACAACAGCCCCAGTCGCGACAACAGCACCATAACCAATGCGCACACCGGGCAGGATCACAACACGCGAGCCAATGTAGACATAGTCCTCGATGATGACCGGCCCACCCTTGACATCGAAAGTGGGACTGTCAGGATCATGCTCCAGGGTGTAGATCGCTACCTCCCCCGCGATATTGACGTTGTCCCCAATCACAACACCAGATCGAGCATCTATCATCGCACATTCACCAATGACACAGTGATTACCAATCACGAGTTTACTCGGCTTTCTGAAACGTGCCCTCCAGTGAATTGAACTGCGTTTCCCGATACGCATACGAAAGACGTGCTGATACACAACCCGGCGCAGTACATGAGACGGCACATGACCAACCAGTGCTATTGAGAGCATACTTAGCCCAGTACAGCAAAGCCGCACTCGTGTACGCAGCGATCGCAGGAAATGGGGCAGTCCAGTACGGCGTGCTGGACGCACTCTCGACAACGATTCACCGGCCTCTCGTTTTCCGTTTCCTGTACACTCCAAGTTCAACATAAATGTGCGAATCTCATATGCATGCCAACAGGTTCGCCTGCAACCCCGCACAATCACTCACCATCGTCCAGGGACTGCAACCGCTTCTGTGCGACCTCAAGACTCGGATCAATCTCTAGCGCTCGTTCGTACATCGCTATTGCCTCGATCGTCTTCCCCTCCTGGCGGTAGATCTCGCCCAATTGATAATACGCCCACTGCCCATGCGTCCCCAACGCCAGCGCCTGCCGGATCTCGGCCTCGGCGGCTGCGACGTCTCCATCCAGGGCATAGTAGGCTACCCCCAGGTAGATGTGGGCGGGAGCGTGACCCGGGTCCAAATCAGTTGCCTGCCGGTACTCAGCAATATACTCAGCGCTGTCTGTACCCATCCACCGCAAGATCTCCCCACGCCTGTAGTGGCAGTCTGCCGCCTCTCGATTACTGTTGAAATCATCGCTCTCGATCGCTGCTTCGTAGGCTGCCAGTGCCTTTTCCACTTGGCGGGGCTCCAGCCTCCATTGATAGATCACTCCCTTACGATAGTAGATGCTACTCTGCCCCACATCAACGGAGGCACTTCCCTGAAGCGCCCGGTCATACGCCGCCAGCGCCTGCTCCCACTGCGCCATCTCCTCGTATGCCAGCCCCGTGTAGTACCAGGGATCCGCCAGATCCGGCGAAACCACCCATGCCCGCTCATAGTGCTCCAACGCCTCCTGGTACTGGCCAGCGCTCCGCGCCTGCTCTCCCCATTGGATGAACTCCTGGGCCATGTCTCCCACAGTTCGCCATGCAATTACGGCCTTTTCCTCCTCCCCCTGGGCCTCCAGTGCGAATCCAAGGCCTCGCCAGGCGGAATTGTTCTCCGCGTCGTAGGTCGTTGCGCGCCACAATAGGGCCTCGGCCCGCACTGCAAACCCGCACGCCACTTCATCCGGCGGGCCAGCCAAGGCTTTCCCCAGGAACACTAACCCCGCGTTTCCCAAGACCTGGCTAAGGAAAGACGAGCCGCGTAGGCCTAACAGGAGGGCAACAACAAAGAGTGATGGATAGAAACGTATCTTCGACACTAGCCGCCACACACCTTCAGCCCGTCAGCCGCTTGTTTGGATTCAGGATCAAGCTCAAGGGCACGGCGAAAGTACCCGACTGCCTGAGCACAATTCCCCAGGCGACGGTATGACTCACCAATGCCCCACAGCCACGGGCTTTTCTCCTCAATCGCTACGGCGGCCTCAAGATACTGAATGGCAGATTCGGATTCCTCAAGAGAGAAGTGGCTCCAGCCGACCATGCTCAGCGCAGTAGCATTCTCTGGTTCCAGCTCCGTCCATCGCTGGAACATGTCCATGGCCTTACTGTGTTCACCCAGGGCACGGTAGGCATAGCCCAACCCGCTGACCACCCCAACGTTCTCGGGTGCCAGCTCAAGGCCCTTCTCAAAGGCATTGACAGCGTCTTCCGGTTTTTCCTGATTGAGGTAGATCCACCCTACACGGCCGTACGCATCAGCATTCCCCGGCTCGATCGCCAGACCGTTTTCGAACTCTTCCAACGCCCGAACCTTGTCTCCGCTTGCTTCATAAGCCCGTCCCAGGCCAAAGTGGAAACCCGCTCGATCCTCTAGAGTCAACGCCTGCTCGAAAGCGCTGATGGCCAGCGTAGGTTCACCAGTAAACAGAGCTGTCCATCCCACCATCCCGTGCGCTTGTGCTAGATCGGGCCTTAACCGCGCCCATTCCTGAAAAGCCGACAGGGCTGCCTCGTAATCGCGACGTGCGTTGTAAGCATATCCCAAACCTTCATATGCACCAGCATGTTCTGGGCTCACCTGGACCACCGCTTGAAACTCTCTGATGGCCTCCTCCAGCCGATCGAGACGGAAATAGCACCATCCCAGCAGGTTCCTCGCTTCTACCTGGTCTGGCGCAAGCTCATTCCATCGTGCCAGTGGCTCCAATGCATTCTCATACTGCTCGAGAGCGTAGTACGAGCGCCCCAAACCTTCCCATCCCTCAACCCATTCCGGCTGCAACGACGTTACTCGTTCGAACTCGGCTGCTGCCTGCCCGAAATTCTCCACCCGATAATGGGCCCATCCCAGCATCTCTTGTGCTTCAACCTGGCCGGGCGAAAGCTCGCTCCATCGTGTCAGCGGCTCCAATGCATTCCCGTATTGCTCAAGCGCATAGAACGATCGCCCCAGACCTTCCCACCCCTCAACCCATGTCGGCTGTAGCGTCGTCACCCGGTTGAACTCGGCTGCCGCCCGCTCGAAATCCTTCAACTGCAAATAGGCCGATCCCAGCTTCAGCCGCGCCTCCGCATCGTCCGGTGCCACCTGCGTCCACTTCTCGTACCAGCCGGCCGCCTGCTCCCATTCCCCTTTGGCCTCGTAAGCCTGCCCCAGGCCCTGCAGCACTCTGGCCTCGTCCGGTTTCACCCGCTCCACTCTCTCGTAGGCCGCGATCGCCGCGTCGAACTGCCCGGCCTGAGAGAGGTTGTCCGCGGCCTCCAACAGTCCCTCGATGGCCTGCTCATGGTCGGGATTGCGCTCCAGGACCTGGTTAAACCCCTCGACCGCCCGGGCATAATCGCCGGCGGCCAACGCTTCCTGGGCACCCCTCAGCGGCAGCCACCTGCTCAGCAGCAGCGCCGCCACCACCGCCCCCAGGACCAGCACGATTGCCGCCGCGATTCCCACCTCCAGCACCAGGGGCGAGCGACGGCGACGGGCCGGCGCGAGGGTCGGCGGCGGCGCGGGAAGTCCCACCGGCTGCCACGCCGCTGGCGGCGGCGTGGGTGGCCCCGCCGGCTGCTTCG
>Ga0315288_10004311_pt1 | contig 18097 bp, 13 predicted proteins | sample YL17G11_20_MG_FD_203454 | JGI IMG/M metagenome (GOLD analysis project Ga0315288, IMG submission 203454) | Sediment microbial communities from Yellowstone Lake, YNP, Wyoming, USA - YL17G11_20 | ecosystem: Environmental > Aquatic > Freshwater > Lake > Sediment | place: USA: Wyoming | collected... | reverse complement strand
AGCTGTCCTCGGAGCCAACGAACACCCGGTTGCCGAGCACGAGCGGCGAGGACTCGACCGCGCCCTCGGTCTTGAACTGCCAGAGCTTCCGGCCGTCGGCAAAGTCCAGTGCGTAGAGGTGGCCGTCGTCCGAACCGACGTACACGCGTCCGCCGACGATGGCGGCGGAGGATTTCACCGGGCCGGCGGTCTTGAGCGACCAGAGCAACTCCGGCTTGGCCGGGAGGCGCCCCTGGGCCACACCGAGGAGTGCCGGGCCGCCGCGAAACATGGGCCAGGCATCGACGGCGGGTGCAACGGAATCGGCAGCATGCGCGAGCGGTGCCAATGGCACCACGAAAAAGAGCAGCGGCAGAAACCCGAGGGGAGTTGGCCAACCCCAAAGCCGTCCTACGACGCGCTTCCGGGCTGGGAAGTCGTCGGTTCTTGCCGGCTTGCCGCCGGCGCTGATTGGCGAAGATGGAGTGTTCACGATATCCGGGAAACCGTCGGCCCACCCAGCCGCGACCAAGCGGGAGGCGGTTCCAGTCTGCCGGACTATGGTTCACCCTCAGCCGTTGCGCAAAGGAATACTGGAGCGACAAGGAATACTGGCGCAGCGTCGCCGGACCACAGGTCTGCGTTCCGGCGCACTCTTGGGAGGCGTTGGAGCAACAACTCGGAGATGCCCCCGAGGGCTGCGCTCCCCCGCGAAATAGCTTTCCACGCGCCAGGGACCGCGATTAGATCACGCCCATCCGGCTCGCCGAGAGCTGACCCAAGAGAGCATGTCGCCAAAGCTCAGAGTGTTCTTGCAGCGATGGGTCATCAACACCGTGGCGGTGATGGTGGCCGCCAACATCATTCCCGGTATCGACTACGGGGGGCTGGGGTCGCTGCTCGTGGCGTCGCTGCTGCTGGGGATCTTCAACGTCGTCCTGCGGCCGCTGCTGTTGCTGCTGTCGCTGCCCGTCGTGATCCTCACGCTGGGTCTGTTCACCTGGGTCATCAACGCCTTGTTGCTCTACTTCGTGGGTCAGCTCGTGAAATCGTTCCACGTCGCCGATTTCTGGTCCGCGCTCTGGGGCGCGTTGATCATCAGCCTCGTGTCGCTGGTGCTCAATTCACTCACCGGCACGGGCGAGCAGCGGATCGAATTCCGGCGCGCCCGACACCCCCCCGATCGCCGGGACGACGGCCCTGGGCCGGTGATCGACGTTTGAGCTCCGCGGCGGTGACCGCAACGCCTGGGCCACGTCAAAGGGCTTCAGCAACGCCGGTAGGCGGCGTGGCGCGTCGCCTTGCCTTGCGCGTGAAAGTCCCGCTCGAAGTCGGTTTCAATCGCGCGCAACGCCGCCGGCGTCTCCGTTTCCGCGAAGGCCGTGTTGTGGCCAAAGACGGCCTGCATCAGCCCGAAGTAGTCGGCGTCATCGGTCCGGAGATAGACCGTGCCGCCGGGCACGAGCGCGCCGCCGACGGCGTCCACGAACGACTCGTTTACGAGCCGGTGTCTGCGGTGTCTGCGCTTGGGCCACGGGTCCGGGAAGTAGAGGTGCAGCGCGTGCACCGATCCTGCCGGCAGGAGGTACTCGACCAGGTAGGCGGCCTCGAGGCGAATCAGCCGCAGGTTGCGGAGGCCGGCGCGCAGCCCCTTGCGGTCCAGTTTGCGCAACCGCCCCAGGAGCCGCTCCACACCGACGAAGTTCCGTTCGGGATGCCGGCGGGCGTGTTCGACCAGAAACGAGCCGTCGCCGCTGCCCAGTTCCACTTCGACCGGCTGCGCCAAGGGAAACAGATCCGCCCAAACGAACCGCTCGAGGATCCGGGGCCGATGAATGAGCGTCGTCGGCTCGCGCTGGGCGGTCATGCGGCGGGACGCTGCCGATCCACGAACAGCGCGAGCGACGCCGTGTAACCGTGGAGGTAGTTCTGGGCGCCGATGGGCCCGATCTCCCCGTTGCAGAAGAAACCCGCCAGGCCAAAGGGGCCAAGCCGGTTCTGAATCAGGTCCGCGTCGTGGTTGGGCGCGTCAAACAGGTGCGAGCCGCGGCCGTTGCAGGTGCACAGACAGCCACCGTAGATCTTCCGTCCGGCCAATTGGTGGCGCGTGCGGGCCAGCAACGCGTTGAAGTCTTCGGTGGCGGCCGCAGCGTCCCGGCGCTGGAACTGGAGCGTCTGGCCGGGGCGCGGCCAGGCGCCCACCGCGAGCACATTCGAGCGCGGATCGAAATCCAACAGGCCGCGAATGAGGAAGTCGCCGCGCTGGAAGTCGTCCCGATACTCATTGGCGACCAGGCCGACGAAGACGTTGCCGCGCGTTTTCTCCTGCTCGGCGGGGGGAAGGTTCTGGAACGTCTCGACCAGGACCTCGTAGGCGGGACGGTTGCCGATCTCGTAAATGAGGTTCCGTTCCGCCTTGGTGATTGTCCACGTCTGGCCGATCGGCGTGCAGCCTTGCGAGACGACGCCCTGGAGCTCGACGTCGCCGCCCACCGCCACCGCCACGCCACCTTCCTCGTGGACTTCTCCGTTCAAATAGACCTGCGTGACCGGGTCTTGGGCGTTGCCACTGGCGAGACCGCCGAGCACGGGTCGCGGCGCGTAGGCGGTGTTCCAACTTCGCAGCCAGCCTTCGGCGTCGAGGTGAAAGGGATCGAGAAACGCCAGCCAGCCGTGGTTCTGCGCCGCGCTCACCCCCGTTTGCCGGGGCCAGCAGTCCGGATCGGCAGCCGCCTCGACATCCCGCTGGTCAAAATGGACCGCCTTCAGCTCCGCACCGGGCAGGGCGAACAAGCCGAGCACGAGTCCATCGGTGTCTTCGGCTTCGCGCGCATCAAAAATCAGGCTGGTGCTGGAACAGCCCACGAGGAGCGGCACCCGGGCGTGAAGCCGCACGATCTCGAGCACCGCCTCGGCCTGCGCGAAGAGAGACGGCGTCAGGAAGAGGACGCCGAGGGACACGTGCGGCGCGGTGAGCCGGGCGCGGAGTTGCTCGGCCCAGCGCTGGAGCGACGCTTCGTCGAAGCTGCCGCTCCAGCGACCGACGACTGAATACTGATCCTGCACGGCGACAACGTAGGCCAAGTGGCCGGCTTGGCAATGCCGAAGGGGACGTTGAGGAAGCGTGGCTTAGCCGTCCAGCCGGTCAGCGGGACCGCTGGGGCACAAGGTCTACCGTTTCACCCGGATTCAACACCAGGTTCGTCGGGATAGTCAGCAGGACCGGCAGCCCGCGCTCCATCGCGGCGTCGAAACCGCGGACGCGCAGGGGTTGGGTGAACAGTTGGAGCTGTGTACCCACGCGAGTGATCTTGGCGAGCCCGACCTGACGCTTGTTGCCGCGCTTGTGGACCTCGATCAAGTCGTTGGTCTGCGGTCGGAAGACGATGGGCTGGCGCACGAAGCCGAGGATGCGTTCTGGCTTGTCGTTTCCGATTTCGATCAATGGTTCGCCGGCGACGACGTTCTCGCCGGAATGCCGATACACTCGTTTCACCATGCCGGCGATTGGTGCCCGCAGCGTCACCGAGCCCACGGTTTCCTGGAGCAGCTTCTCCTGCGCGGCGATGGCGGCGTCGATCGCGGCGTTGACTGCGGGATTGTTGCCGAGCGCGCCTTGAGGGCGGAGCTGCTCCAGGCCTCGCTCCAGCTCGGTCACGGCCTGGGCCCTGTCCTCGACCTCCTTGCGCAACAGGTCGCGGTCGCGCAACGCGACGTCGAAGCCGAACTCGTTGCGCAATTGGGTCGCCCCGGCAGGGACATAACGGTCCTTGTGCAATTCGCTCATCCGCGTGAACTCACCCTCGGCCTGCTGAAGGCGGATTTGCGCGGAGGCAAGCTCGAGCTTCCGCAACTGCAAATCCAGGCGGGCCTCCTGGTAACCGAGGTCGTTCCGGTGCTGGTCCTGCGTCATCCGCACGCGCATGACCTGCAAGTCCGTCTTCATCGCTGCGATCTGGGCCGCGGCCGCTTCCGGCGAGTTCATCTGTACCCGCCCGAGCACCTGGCGGTTGGTGACGGTCTGGAGATCATCGATCGTGAGGTCCAGCAGGAGACCGGGCTTCTCGCTCCTGACCGTCGCCTCGGTAGATTGGACTTCACCCACAAAAGCGGTCGGGGTCCACGCCGTTCTCCAGAGGACCACGACCGTGACCAGCGCCGCCGCGAAGAGGAGCAAGGGCACGCCTTTGAATCGGAATTCCCGCCAGCGCTGGCTGGCGGAGTGGGGAATGGGAGGCAGAGAACTCATGGCTCAGATCTCGGATTCGTCCTCGGCCTTCAGCACCGTCACGCGCGTGATGCCCTGCATCGCGCGCAACTCGGCGGCCAGGTCCTCCATGCGCTCCGGGTCGCGCATGAGGAGGCGGTAAGAGAGGTCCGTGCCCGGATGTTCGCCGTGGGAGGAACGCTGGCCGGCGCAGATGGCCTTGACACTGTGACGCTGCAGCAATTCCCGCAGTTCGTTCAGCTCCGTCAGCGGGCGCGACCAGTGCAAATTCAGGATGATGTCGTAGCGGTGCCGGGCGCCGAAGCCCGTGAACCAGAGATAGAGCATGATGCCGCAAATCACCAGGCAGCCGATGACCGCCGTGGCAAACTTCATCGTGCCGGCCGCCATGCCGACGACGATCACACAGAGGATGTAGCCGGTATCAAGCGTGTCGCGCAGGATGTTCCGGAAGCGGACGATGGCGAACACGGCCATCAAGCCGAAGGCCGTGACCAGGTTGTTCGACAGCACCATCATGACCAGCGCGACCACCGTGGGGATCACGACGAGGGAGTTGACGAAGCTCCTGGAATAGGACAGCCCGGAGTGGGTGAGCATGTACACCCAGGCGATCAGGTGCCCTCCCAGGAACGCCAGCAGCAACCCCAGCAGCACCGCCGGCACGTTGGTGGGCACCAGCGAGTAATCGTAACTGAAGAAATCAGTCATAGCGAAACAGTGGCGGTCATGCTACCGGCACCGGGGCGGAATTCAACTGCTTTGCGCGATGGGCCGCCTCTTCCGCCGTCTCCACGGCCAGGCTGCCCGCCACTTTCTCCGGCCCCCCCAGGGCGTTCACGCCGTCCACGTACTTCGCGGCGCCGCACTGCATCACCCCGAAGAGCTGCACCAGTTCGGTGAACCAGTTCGGAAACCGGTTGGTGAACTTGAGTTCAAGGATGACGCGCTGGAAGATCTTCACCGGGTTGACCGCCTGGGTGGCCAGACGGGTCGTCGGCTCCAGCTCGGAATGGACCTCGCGGTCCATCGTGACGCGGACGGAGTTGTCCCGCCGTCCCAGGTAGGCCTCCCGCATATAGGCGATGTGCACCTTGGGGGTGGCTTGAAGCTCGCTCGTCAGATGACAGAAGCGCTGAACCGCAATCAGGTGCTTGGGATCCTTCGAGAGCAGTTGGTGCGGCTCGGGCATTTGGCCCGCCAGCAGGTCGCTGACGAACTCGCGCCGCACGCCGCCGCGTTGCTTCAGGATGATGTTGTTCATCCGCCGCTTGATCTCGAAGAACACGGGGGCGTCCGGGCGATCTTCGTAGTAGCGGAGCCGCAACTTGTAGCGGTTCTTCGTGCCGTTGATCGTCTCGTGGTACGTCCGCATGTGCGCCGAATCCAAGTAGAGGCTGTGGACCGGATAGGAAAAGTCCGGCAGCTCCGCGCCGAACTCGTCCACTTCCAGGTGGTCGATCTGCGAGCTGAGATAGTCCCGGATCGCCAGCGCTTTCTCCTCGCTGATTTGATACTTCAGCTCGAAGCGCTGCGGCTGCATTTTGTCTTCTGCCATATCTGCCTGCGTCGAGCGGGGGGTACCCTCGCCCGAACACGCACGAAAAGTCACGAAAAACTTGCACTCAGGTCACATTCCCAGACCGTCATGCATCCCCCCCCGGCGGTTCTGGACGGTCGGAATCACCAAGGGTGCCGTTCTGCTCCCGCGCTGCCGGTGACGACACCCACTCCGCGGAGGCGGAGCTGAAGGGGTACGGCGGCCAGGCGAGGGGCGGGGGCGCTTCCGGAGCACCCTCACACGTCGCCGCCGGCCCGCCGCTCGACACTGCCAAGCCAAGTTCAGCACGCGAGATGCCAGGGAAAGGGGCGGCAATCCTGAGAAGGACTGTCCCGGACGGCTTGGGTGGCGGGAGTGCTTGGCCTCGGCAGCTCGCACGGATCGGGAAGCCAAAAGGGGACGCCTCACGGCGTCCCCTTCGATCTGGTCTGGAGTTGGAAGCGGTGGGCTTGGCGCTTAGAGCCCCCAGCCGGCACGATACTCACGCTTCACAAACTGGGCCGCTTCGGCCAGGTTCGGGGACTTCATATTCGGCCCGTCCCATTCCATGCGCTTGCCTTCGCCCACGCGCAGGGCCACGCAACCGAGGAGAATGATCTCGGTCAGGTAAGCGGCGATGTCGAAATTCGAGTAAGCCGCCTTGCCTTCCTTCATCATGCGGAACCATTCCTGCATGTGACCCGGCGAGCGCTCGATGCTCTGCGGCACGTTCTTGCAGGCCTCGTGGTTGTCGCCCGATTTGTATTCTTCTTCGCCCTTCATCGACAGGTAGAACTTGGCGCCGTAGTCATCCGGCGAGAACAGTTTGCCCTTCTCGCCCACGATCAGCGCGCCGCTGCCGGGCAGGTTGCCTTGAGTCACGATGATCTCCTTGGTCCTCCCCGCGTCGGGACGGAGCGGCTTGAAGGCATCGTCCGGATTGCCGTCGTACCACCAGAACTTGAGTGGGGGCAAACCCTCGCGCTCGGGGAACTCGAAGCGGATGCGCGACGTCTTCGGGAACGTCTCCGGGTAGAACCGCGATCCCATCTCGTATTCGACCACGTTCGGATAGCCCAGCTTGAGGGCCCGGAAGGGCATGTTGACCGTGTGACAGGCCATGTCGCCGAGGGCGCCCGTGCCAAAGTCGAACCAACCGCGCCAAGCGAAGGTGTGATAGACGCCTTTCTTGAAGGGCCGCTTGGCCGCGGGCCCCAGCCAGGCATCCCAGTCCAGTTCCGCCGGGATGGCGTCCTCCCCTGGGGGCCGATCCAGGCCTTGGGGCCAGATGGGGCGATTGGACCAGACATGCAGTTCCTTGGGGGCGCCGATCACATCGGCCTGGATGACTTCGACGGCCCGGCGCAGACCGCTCTCGGCGCTGCCCTGGTTGCCCATCTGCGTCGCGAGCTTCTTCTCATTGGCCAGTTGGCGCATCACCCGCGCCTCATAGACGGTCTGGACGAGCGGCTTCTGGCAGAAGCAGTGTTTGCCCAGCTTCATCGCGCGGATGGCGGCCACGCCGTGGTTGTGGTCCGGCGTTGAAACCGTCACGGCGTCGATGTCCTTGCCCATTTCATCCAGCAGTTTCCGATAGTCCTGGTACTGCTTGGCGTTCGCGAACTGCTTGGCCTTCTTGGCCAGCGTGTTCTTGTCCACGTCGCAGAGGGCGACGATGTTGCCGCCGCAGTGCGCGGCGTCGCTGCTGTCGCTGTCCCCTTTCCCGCCGACGCCGATGCAGGCGATGTTGATGCGGTCGTTGGCACCCAGGACCTGGCCCACGTAGGGGAAGGCCAAGGCGGCGGAACCGACGGCGAAGGAGGTGCGGTTGAGGAACTGGCGACGAGTCAGTGCATTGGGTTTGGCGTGTGTTTCCATAATCTGTAATTGGTGGCGATAGTCTGCCCGACGGGTATAAGCCTTCCGTCTCCATTTGCCAACAAAGAACCGACGCACAAGGAACCACCGCTATTCAACCGGGTGGCGGCCTGTCCCCTCGGAACCCGGCCGCCCACGGAATCCTCTGGCGGGGCACTGGCCGCCAGGACGACGGGCAACTTCTACTTCGTGTCGAGGCCGCTGCTCATCATCTTCTGCATGGCGGCCTGCATGAACTGCTGGAAGTCCGCGTATTGGGTGTAGCCGGCCGGCGGTTCGAACTGGCGGGCCTCTGGTTTCTCGAACTTCACCTGCCGGAAGCGCATCTCGATGGTGTTGTCACCTTCCGTGATCCGGACTTGCACGGGGAAGTCTTTGAGGTTTGTGGCATTCCAGACCAGGGCCTCGCGCTTCTGCCCTTTCGCGTCCGTCATCACCACCTGGTTCTTGACGCACGGTTGGCCGTCGATCGTTTCGTTGCCCAGCTTGGTGGTTTCCAGCTTGGCGTCCTTCATGGCCACGGCGGTTTCACTCTCCGGCAACGGCATTTCCACGGTGGCCTGGAGGCCGGGGTAGATGACCGTCACCACCTTCTTGTCCGGGACGACGAGGCTGACCAACCGGTCCATGCCCATCTGTTTCAGGCTGGCCACTGCGGCCGCTGGCATCTGCGCGCTTTTCATCAGCGACATATCAACCTCCACTCGGACCTTCTCCTCGAGCAGGGCGAAGCTCATGCCGCCCAGGCTCATGGTCTCCTGCCCGCTCTTGTCGAGCATCCGCAGGTCGGTTTTGGCGCTGAACGCCTTGATCTCGCCAAACAACTTCGTGAGCGAGGCATCCCAGCCGGGCGGCGTGGCGCTCGTCATGGGGCCCTGGCTCCAGGCAGTCAAGCTCAGCAGGGTGGATGCGGCGAGGAGGCTCAGGCAGGTGCGGGTCTTTTTCATATCGAAGATCTTTTCCGGTTGCGTTCTGCGCGAACATACCGTTCATGTCGCTTCCTGCCAGCAGGAAAAATGAAGGCGGCCAGCATCGCGGGTGGTCCAGTTATTTTCAAGCTCGCTGGCAGCCGCCCGCCGGCTCAGGGCTCGTCGCTCAGCGTATCCCCGCGATTGCCCATCAGAACGCGAACAGATCCTTCAGCTCCAGCTCGGTGATCGCGCCGCTCTTCCTCAGCCGTTCCAGATCGATCTTGGACTGGTCCCCCACGATCGAGATCAGCTTCGGTTTTCCCTTCAGATGTTCCCGGTGGAACTGAAGAACGAGGTCGAGTCCGGCCCGCTGGACCTTCTCGAAGCGTGCCTTGCGCGGGTCGATCGGCACTTCCAACCGCTCCCACGATCGCACTGCGCCCAGCATCTCGCGGAAGCCGATCTTGCCCGTCCGGTAGCGCGTCAGGATGGCTTCGTGGCTGGCCTGGAACCGTTCGGGCGAGGCCGGCAGATTATCCAGCAGGCCCAGAAATGCCTCGACCGCGTCGAGGGTCTTGTCCGTCTGGGTGCCGATCCCGCCGGTCATGAGGTTCTGTTCGCCCTTGCGCGATCCGTGGCCATAGACCGCGCCCGCCGAGTAGGCCAGGGCCCGGGCCTCGCGGAGTTCCTGAAAGACGATGCCGGCCATGCTGCCGGAGAAGTACTCGTTGTAGAGCTGGACGGCCGGGAAGTTCGCCTCGTGGTACTCGCCATCGGCAAACTCGAGCCGGACCTGCGACTGGGCCATTTCCTTGTTGAACAGGTAAATCCGGTTTCCCGCCGGCGCGGCCGCCTTGAGGAACACGTAGGGAGGCGCGGGCTGGACGGCGGCCTCCCGCCTGAGCCGCTGGCGCAGCATCTCCCTCACCTGTTTGACTGGCAACGAGCCCGAGTAAGTCACCGTGAGAGGATAATTCAACAGTCCGCGCGTCAGCCCATGAAGCTGCTCGATCGTCATCGCCTGAACGGCGTCGTTGGGCAGTGCCTGCAGGTAAGACGAGTTCGTCCCGTAGCGGTTGAACAGCGCAACCGCGCCGGCCACGGTGCGGAAGTCCTTCTTTGCGTCCTCGCGCTGAACCAGGACGATCTTCTTCAACTCCTCCAAGGTGGCCGCGTCCGCCGAAGGCTCGCGCAGCACCTCCAGCAGCAGGGCGAGCGAGGCGTCAAAGTTGTCGTCGAGGCCGGACAGGTTGATGAACGTCTCGTTGTCGCCGATGCCCACGCCGAAGTCGGTGCCGAGCTTGTACCACTCCTTCTTGAGTTGTTCGGCGCGGAAGCGCTTCGTGCCCGACTTGTCGAGCAACTGCGTCGCCATCGAAAGTCGGTTGTCGTGCCGGCTGCCCACGTCCACGGAGATCGTCAGGGCGAACAGGTCGTTCAACGGGTTCTTGCTGGAGTAGAACTCCACGGCTTCCGGCAGTTTCTCCTTGCGGTAGTCCTTGCCCGGCTTGACGAACACCGGCTCCAGCGCGCGCACCTTCATGGCCAGGACCTGCTTGACGAACGCGGATTCGCGCGTCGCGTCAATCGGGATCGGATCGATGGGCGGCTTCTCGATCTTCGGCACCTCGTGCTGGGCGTCCACGCGATAACCCGCCACGTAGCCGCCGCCGAAGTGCCGGTTCGCCGCGCGGACGACGTCCTGCTTGGTTACCCGCTCCAACCGGCTGATCTCGGCCACGGCGTGGTCCCAGTCCTCGAAGGCGATGAACGCCCCGCGCATCCAGGCTACGCGGGACTCGTTGGCCTCCAGGGCCGCTTTGCGGTTCTTTTTGAAATCGTTGATGATGGCCGGGAGGATCCAGTCCTCGAACTCGCCTTTCTTCACGAGCTCGATCTGCTCCCGCAGGAGCTGCTCGACTTCCTCCAGCGACTGACCTTTCTTCGGAATTCCCCAGAGGTACTCCGCGCCGTAGTCGTTGTTGATCTCGGGACCGGCGCCCGCGCGCCGCACCCGCTGTTGCTGGTTCAAGTTCAGGTTGATCAGGCCTGCCACCGAGTTGTCGAGGATCATGTCCACGAGCTTGAGCGCCTCGGCGTCGGGATGGCTCCGGCCCGGCAGACGGAAGGCCAGACGCACCATTTCCTCACCCTTGTATTGCACCGTGACGCGCTCCGGACCGGCCATCGGCGCCTCGCTCCAGTGCTTCGCTTCGGGCAGGGGCTTCGGCTTCCAGATCGAGAAATGCCGGTCGATGAGCTCGAGGGTGCGGCGGGGGTGGAGGTCTCCCGAGATGGCAATGGCCATGTTGTTCGGGACGTACCAGGTCTCGTAGTAGCCGTAGAGGTTCTTGAGCGAAGGGTTCTTCAGGTGCTCGACCTCGCCGATGGTCGTTTGCTGGCCATACGGGTGGTGCTTGAACAGAAGCCGGCTCACCGCTTCATTGAGAATCCACTGCTTGTTGTCCAGCGACTGGTTCTTCTCCTCATAGACCGTCTCCAGCTCGGTCTGGAAGAGCCGGAACACCGGCTGCTGAAAGCGCTCGGCCTCGATGATGGCCCACTGCTCCAGCCGGTTCGCCGGCAGGCCGACGTTGTACACGGTTTCCTCGTGCCAGGTATGGGCGTTGAGGCCCTCCTCCCCCAGCGCCTGATAAAGGCGGTCCATCTCGTTGGGGATCTCGACCTGCGCCGCGAGCTGCGTCTCGCGGTTGATCTCCGCGTAGATCGCCGCCCGTTTCGCGGGATCGGTTTCGCGGAAATGCTGTTCATACAGGTCGGTGATGCGGTCCAGGTGCGGCTTCTCCTTCGCAAAGTCGAGCGTGCCAAAATTGCGCGTGCCCTTGAAGAGCATGTGCTCCAGGTAATGCGCCAAGCCGGTGGACTCGGCGGGGTCGTGTTTGCTCCCGGCGCGCACCGCAATCTCGGCAAAGAACCGCGGCGTGTCGTGGTTCTCGGTCAGAGAGACTGTCAGGCCATTGTCGAGCCGGTAAATCTGCACGGCCATCGGATCGGCCGGGTTCGGCGAGTTGATCCGCCGGTGGCCGGCGCGCATACTGGACGGGGCGCAGACGAGAATGGCGGCAACGAAGAGAACCGCGGCAGAGCGAGTGAGACGTGGACGCGACATATGTTGGGCCTTGGATAGCCGAAGACGAACGCGCCGGCAAGCATGACAGCACGACGCCAGCGAAGGCGCGCACCTCGTCTGCCTGCCAACCCTGGGGGATGGCGATGTGCCGGTACGGGACAGAAGTCCGCCTCGCGGATGCGCGCGAGTTGCGTCAAACGCCGCGCGGATCCGATTCTTCGCCGGCCGCATCTGGTTTGGCGAGCGACCGCTGCGCTGCTCCGCCCGGGGACGGTTCACGCACCGAGGTGGTGCTGCAGGCACCGGGTGATTTCCCGCAGGTCAACGGGCTTCGCCAGGAACGGAAGGCCTCCAATCTGTCCTTGGTGTGCCTGCACTTCGTCCCGCTTGACGGCGGCGGTGAGAAAGACAATCGGCACCTTTTCGAGTTGCGCGCTGGCCTGGAATTGCGTGGCCAAGGTGCCGCCGTCGATTCCCGGCATCATCACATCCATCAGGACCAGGTCCGGAAGAAACTCCTTTGCGGCATGGACCGCTCCCTGAGGGTTGTTTTCCACTTGCACCGCGTACTGGCCCGTCTGTTCCAGGCTGAGCTTCAACAAGCGCGTGAAGGCCGCTTCGTCGTCCACAATCATGATCCGCTTCCTGTTCATAGGTTGTTTCTGCTAGGCCCGGAAAGCCAGAGTCACGACGACTCCGCCCTCGGAGGCATTCTGGATCTCGACGACACCCTCGTGGAGATCGATGATCTTCTTCACAATCGACAGCCCCAAGCCCGTCCCCACACCTATGGGTTTAGTGCTGAAAAACGGGTCGAAGATTCTAACCAGGTGCTCCGGAGCAATCCCGGGACCGGTATCCCGGACCTCGGCCATTACGAGTCGCTCCCCCGGGTGGAAGTGGCCCGCCACACTCCCATTGAGGTGCAGGTCCTCCCCCAGACGCCCGGACCGGGTCGTGACCAACAGGGTGCCCTGTTGCGGCATGGCCTGCAGGGCGTTGATGAAGAGATTCAGCAACACTTGCTCCATCTTGCGCGGATCCATTCGCACTCGCGGCAGGCCGGATTCCAAACGACGCACCACTTCGACCTGGGCCGCCAGCAATTCGGAGTTCAGCAGCCACAAGGACCGTTCGATCACGCTGTTGAGATCCTCGTCGGTCAGCATAAAGGCTGTGTCGGCCGATAATTGCAGCAACTCCCGGATGATGGTGTCCGCGCGCCTGACCGCGTCCCGCATGTCGCTCAGGGCCATCGCGACGCTCTCCGTCGGTTCCGGCAGATTGTTCCCGAGGTAGTCCAACCCGATCAGGATGGTCTGCAACGGGTTCTTGACTTCGTGCGCCACTCCGGCGGCCAACGTACCGATGCATTCCATTTTGGCGGACCGGATCAACTGCATCTGGGTTTGCTTCAACTCCGTGTGGGAAGCTTGCAGGGCTTTGATGGTTTCCTTCAACTGCTCCTGGCTCTGCGCCAACTCCCCGTTGGCCCGCTGCAGCCTCTCTTCCGCCCGCTTCCGTTCAGTGAGGTCCATGTGCGAGCCGGCCATGCGGAGCGGCCGGCCCGCCGCGTCCCGCAGCGCCACACCCCGTGCCAGAATCCACCGATAACTCCCATCCTTGTGGCGCAGGCGGTGGTCCAGCTCGTACTTGGAGGTTTCGCCCGAGAAGTAGGCCCGGATCTCCGCCAAGGCGCGTTCGCGGTCTTCCGGATGAAGCAGGCGTTCCCAACTGGCAAAGTTGTTCGCGATCTCGCGGTCTTGGTAGCCCAGCATGCTCTTCCAGCGAGGCGAGAAATAGACCTCGTTGGTGGTGACGTTCCAGTCCCAGATGCCGTCGTTGCTGCCTCGGATGACCAGGTCCAGCCTGTCCTTACTCTCTTTGAGCGCCTGTTCGGCGTGCTTCGCCTCGCTGACATCTTCCAGGATCCCGACGAAATAGCTGATTCGGCCTTGTTTTTCCCGGACGGGCGAAACGCTCACCGCGCCCCAGAACCACGTGCCGTCTTGGCGACTCATCCGGGAAACCTCCGAGCAGTCACGACCCTCCTTCAACAGGGTTTCGAGCCTCACCAAGCAGGGCCCGGGAGTCGCCCCGGGTTGGACGAGCGGCAGGCTGTGCTCTTGAAGATGCTCAAGGGAATAGCCGGTGATTTGCGATAACGCCGGATTGGCATAAATGACGGGAAAGCCCTCGCGCGTCACATCGAGGATGAAGATGCCACTGTGCGCGTGGCTGATCGCGCGGTCCAAGAGGCGAACCTGGGCAGTCATACGGTCGGCTAGGGCGACCGCCCCGCGGTGCGTGATCACCAACTGATTGGCTGCCCCGAAGAGCAGGAGGCTGATACAGATCCCGCCTACCGCGAGCAGCAGCGGTACCGTGTCATTGGCTTCCCCGTTGAACGCCTCGTTGGAGGCAAAACGGAGCGTCCAGCGCCGGCGGGCGAAGCTGGCCTTCTGCGTGCGCTCCAAGGTCGGCGGCTGGAGTCGCTCGCCTGACCCCGGCGCCGGCCGTGTCCCCGCAAGCCGCGTCTCGGGCGACGCCACGTCGCCGTCGAAGATCTCGTAATCCAATTCGCGGGCCCCCGTCCCATGAATTCCTACCATCAAGTCCTTCACTACAATGGCGGCATACACCCATCCCTGCAGATGAGCACGCCGCTGGTCCGCGGTGGTCGAATGAGCGCCGTTGCTGAAAATCGGCAGCACGAGCAACAGGCCGGGGCTTTCAGGGCTCTGAACCAACCGGATCGGGTGTGACAACGTGGCTTCGCCGGTATCCCGGGCCTCCTCAACCGCCTGGCGTCGGAACGGCTCGCTGCTGATGTCGTACCCCACGGCCCGCCGGTTGGATTCCCGCGGCTCGACATACTTGACGATGTAGTAGCTGGGGCGGTCGCCAGCCGGCCAGGCGTGGAAGTCCGCAGCGTCATCATATCGCGACTCTTCCTGGCGCGTGCGGGCTTCGAAATCCTGCAGGTCGGCCGGCTGGACCCGTTCGATGTATCCCAGCCCCTTGATTCCTGGATAACGGTTGGTCAAGGTCAGGCTCTCAAAGTAATTCCGCCACTCGCCACGCGTGAGCGACTGGCTGGCAGCAAACAGCCCGGCCGCGCCACGGAGCACCTGCTGGTACTCGTCGAAGCGCTGAACCATGGATTCCTGAAGCGCCTCCACGAGGACTTTGAACCGTTCCCGTTCCCGCTCCTTCACCTGGCGGAAAGACATCAGAGTGACCACCCCTGTCGTGACGAAACCGAAACCCAGTACGGCCCAGGCTGCGCTGGGTGACGAGAACGGGCGAATGAGCAGCGCCAGCACCCAACTCCAGGCGCGGGCGGCTGGCCGCGGGCTATGGGTCTCCGCTTGCATGACCGAATTCCTTCGGCCGCGATCCCGGTTGGCGCAGGCCGCTCGTTTCGCACCGGATCCGGAACGACGGTCGGGTGCCATCGACCCTTTCACTCACGACTTGCATTCGATACTCGCTCGCTCAAGGGCTGAGGGTTGTGCATCTGCCGCTCCCTCGCTTCGCGGCTCGACCGGATCTCAACTCCACGACGGTTCTGCAACGGGAGCCGGTCGCCAATGATCAAACATAGTCCGCCTTGCATGAACTGTCAAAAGAATCATTCATTTGCATCATAATACACATGAATAGCTCCGGACCGTTCTGCAGTGAAAGGGTCTGGGGAAAGGGGATGCCGCGTGAGAGCGAAGAGGAGGCCGGCTCCGAGGGCGCCCGCTCCTGGAATCCGAGGAGCCGCGCCAACCCGAATCCCGCCGGCCGATGAGGCTCATCAAGGTGACCCGGCGGGGTCTGCAGAAAATCGCTGCAAAGGCGGCGGGCTTCTCTATGCTCCCGGGTCATGGCTCCCTCTGGACATGCTGCGGCCGACCGATGGCGGAGCCGATGCGCAGGATTCGTTCCGGCGGATCCTGGATTCCCTGGACCCGCCGCTCGAGCTGCCAGAACTTAAACCGACCAAAACCACAAGCCTATGACCTCATCCCGCCGCCAGTTTCTTAGGACCACCGCTGCCGCCAGCCTGATGATCCCCTGGATCATCCCCGCCTCCGTCCGGGGCGCCCCCGGGAAACCGCCGCCCAGTGAGCGCATCCGGATCGGCCTCATCGGCTGCGGTGGCATGGGGCGAGGGAACCTGAACAATTGCGCGCAATACCCAGACGTCGTCGTCACCGCCGCGTGCGACGTCTGGAAAGGGCGCCGCGATTCGGTCGTCGCGCAATTCAAGAACACGTGCAGAGCTTACGCCGACTTCCGGGAACTCCTGGCCTCGCCCGACGTCGATGGCGTGATCATTGCCACGCCGCCGCACTGGCACACGTTGCAGGCCATCGCCGCCTGCGAAGCCCGCAAGGACATCTACCTGCAGAAACCGATGACGCTCCATCTCGGGGAAAGCCTCGCCATCCGGAACGCCGTCAAGCGGCACGGTGTCGTCAGCCAGATCGGCACACAAATCCACGCCAGCGACAACTACCGTCGGGTGGTCGAATTCATCCGGGCCGGTCTCTTGGGTCCGATCGGCACGGTGCGCACATTCAATGTCATGAACCAGTCGCCCGAAGGCGTGGGCCACGCCAAGGACCTGAGGCCACCGGAAGGTCTGGACTGGGAGATGTGGTGTGGCCCGGCGCCGAAGTGTCCGTTCAACCCCATCCTGGCGACGGACGCCTATAACCACGGCTCGTGGATGGCCTACAGCGGCGGTTGGACGCCCGGCATGGCCCCGCACATCATCGATCTGCCCGTGTGGGCGCTCGACCTCGGCTTCCCGACCGTCACGAGCTCGGCGGGCGGCCGCTACGTGCTCAAAGACGACGGCGACGCCTACGATCATCACGAAGTGCTTTGGCAATACCCGAACCTGACCATGACCTGGATGTCGTCGCTTACGAACAGTTACGACTTCATGATGAAATCCCAAGCGTCGGCGCGCCGCCTGGGAATCTACTTCCAGGGCACCAACGGCACGCTCTACGCCAACTACGAGATGTTCTACGTGTTGGCGGAAGGCAAGCAGATGGAGGGCAAGGAACCGCCGCCGCCCACCCTCCCGTCGTCGCCTGGACATGAACGCGAGTGGCTGGACTGCATCCGCTCACGCCAGCAGCCCAGTTGCAGCGTCTTCTATCACGTCCACGTGGACGTGCCGATCGTCCTGAGCCTGCTCTCGTTGAAGCTGGGGCGCTCGATCCGGTTCGATCCGGTACGGGAAGCCATCGTGGGCGACAAGGAAGCGCAGCGGCTCACCGTGCCGGAATACCGCAAGCCCTGGAAGTTCCCGAAGCAGTACCTGGCGGCTTAGCGGCGTCCAGCCCCGCCAAACTCGCCGACAAGCCGGCCCTCGTCTCCTGCGAGCAGAACGGGAAGGAGTTTGGGCGTAGCGGCTGCTCGGCAGAGAGCCGCCATCTCCCTTCCTGCGCTTCCAGTCGTAGCGGCGCGTCGGCAGACCGCCGCCATCATCTGTTCCGGCCAAGAGCCGCACTTCCCGCTTGCGATCCCATTGATGCCGGCCCAGCCTCTCAGGCATGAGGCCGGTTTCCTCGAGCCCGCCAACGGAATGGCATCACCTGCCGCGGCTCGCGCCGGCGTGCTACCAGGGCTTCGCCGTCGTTCACTGGACCGTCACCGTGGAGCACCGCGCGGTGGGTGGGCTCGATGATTTGTTCCATGCGCGGTTCCGCGAGCTCCTCCTCCATGCTGCCGCTCGCGAGGAGCTATTTTGCTCGAACCTGCTTCTACGTCCTGGACAATCCGCGTCGGAAGGGACTGGTGGAACGTCCACGGGACTGGCCGTTCCTGGGCGCCGTGGTGCCGGGGTATCCATTCCTGCATCCGCTGGCGGAGCGTTTCTGGAAGATGTTCTGGAAGCTCTACGAGCGACAGCGCGAACCGACTCCCCATGGAACCACCTCGAGTGGCCGGGGGAAGGGAAGATGGCGGCTTTCTCCCGAAAGCCGCTACGCGAGTTGCGCCCATGGCCGATTTGAAATCGAATTGACAATCCGCCAGCGCCGGCCAACGCTGCCGCCATGTTCGTCCCGCGTGAGGCGGCCGCCACGTTGCAGCGGCTGGCGAAGTCCTTTCCGGTCGTGGCGGTCACCGGCCCGCGTCAGTCGGGCAAGACCACGCTCGTCCAGAAGTGTTTTGCCGCCAAGCCCTACGTTTCCCTGGAGGACTTGGACCAGCGGGAGTTCGCCACGCAGGATCCACGTGGGTTTCTGGCGCAGTTCCCGGAGGGCGCCGTGCTCGACGAGATCCAGCGATGCCCGGACGTGTTGTCCTACTTGCAAGGGCTGGTGGATCGGGACCGGCGGGCCGGGCGGTTCATCCTGACGGGATCGCAGCAGTTTGGTCTGCTGGCCGGCATTACCCAGAGCTTGGCTGGGCGGGTAGCCCTGCTGCCGCTCCTGCCATTCTCGGTGGGCGAGTTGGAC